>JAABUX010009043.1_pt1 | contig 11356 bp, 10 predicted proteins | sample 5561851 | NCBI WGS metagenome assembly JAABUX01 (sample SAMN10711883, study PRJNA513361) | rock metagenome | isolation source: Antarctica rocks | place: Antarctica: Victoria Land, Richard Nunatak red sandstone | collected 2016-01-03 | reverse complement strand
CCTCACCTGCAAGCGCCTCCAAGTCGATGAGATTTGGGCGTTCGTCTATGCCAAGGCCAAGAACGTCGAGACGGCCAAAGCCGCGCCGGAAGGCGCTGGCGATTGCTGGACGTGGATGGCGATCGACGCTGATACGAAGCTGATCCCGTCTTTCTACATCGGCGCACGCGATGCCTATGCGGCACAGGTGTTCATCGGCGATCTGGCCGCACGCCTCGCCAACCGGGTGCAGCTCACCAGTGACGGACACAAGCCCTACCTTGAGGCGGTAGAGCAGTCTTTTGGCGCGGATATCGATTACGCCATGCTGATCAAGCACTACGGCGAGCCAGTGGGCGCGCTGGGCCGCTATAGCCCCGGCGAATGCACGGGCGTTGATCTGCGCCGGGTCGAGGGTCGCCCCGATCCGGCGCACGTCAGCACCAGCTATGCCGAGCGCGCCAACCTCACTCTTCGGATGGGATCGCGCCGGTTCACGCGGCTCACGAACGCCTTCTCCAAGAAGGTCGAAAACCACGCGCACTCGGTCGCGATCCACACTATGCACTACAATTTCGTTCGCATTCACCAGACGCTGCGTTGCGCTCCGGCGATGGCAGCGGGCGTGACCACAAAGTTGTGGGAACTGACCGACATGGTGCAGGTGTTGGAGGAGTGGGAAAGTGAGCCTGTATAACAGTCGGCATTACCTCTATATGAGGACAAGATTAGCTCTGACTTCCGATATACAGAAGGTAATAGATATCCTGACTAGCATATCAGACGAAGCTGATGTGCTCTATCTTAGACAAGAATTGCCTTGGATCAACGGGATTGTTGCAAGATTTTACACTGAGGAGGATGTCGAAGATATTATCAATGATCTCAAAGATGAGTTGGACAAGCTCGATATGTGGGCCATCTACGCCGGAAACGGCCGATCTTATGAGCCGCATGGCGGCGGCGCTATAGGAATGTTCATCGGAAACGCCGCGAACACACACCTTCCCGTCGCTCAGGTGTTTGTGCGCTATCGCGACTGGGAACGAGACCCCGATTCCGTTGCTGATGATATCAAACGCGCGCTGCGCTCAGATGTGCGCAGCGTCTTTCATTTTCAGAACGGACGCATTCTCATGGTCCGAAGTAAAGAGCCGCCAAACCTGATTGTTCGCAGATTGGAGAACATTCGCAGACGGGTTCACTCGGCAGCAGTCGTGGATGCCGAGGGTAAGACGCGTGACCTTCCGGACCTCGGCAGCCTCGGCTGGGGAGCTATCCCGTAGTCTATGCGAACGTGTTTGAGACCCAGCGCTTCGCGCAAAGACACGGGCGGAAGATCAGGGCGAATACGCCGTACCCCCTCCTCGTAGAACGCGGTATTACAGAGGCGCACCCTCATTCCGGGCGGGAGCCATACTTTGTCGATGGCCTTTAAGACCGTAAAGGCCATCTGTCCCGATGTCATCATTGTGTTTTCTCGCCCTCTTGACTCCTGCAAGATAAGGTTTTCGCAGACTCGACACAACGTCGAGTCGTCCCCCTCGCGTTGGCTTGATGGCCGCTTTCAAACGTGCGCCAGCGAACCGTCCAAAGGCCAAGGTAGCTTGCTTTAGGACTATATTCCAGTCCAGATTTCAAACTGACCCACTACCGACTGCGCGAACTGCTTGACAAGCTCGCGCGCCTCGGCTGGCTGCATAGGGCCTCCGCCGCCTACTACCTGCTTCCTTCGATCACAGACCGTCTTGCCACCGCCGCCCGCGAGATCGCGACCGAAAGCCCGGACAAACTCCTGACCGTCGGCCGCTTCCGCGAGAAGACCGGAATCAGCCGGCACGCGACGATGCCGGTGCTCGAGTTTTTCGATCGCACAGGACTGACCCAGCGCATCCATGAGGGGCGGATCTTGCGCATGTAGGGTGTGTAACCTTGTTGCATGGACCCCAGTAGCGTCCGGAACCGGCCCGGCGTAGGAGGCTCCGGCCTGACCTCGGATGCCTACCTTGCCATTCAAGCTGAACCAGCACCGCCGTCATCACATCCCGATGCAGAACCACAAGGTCATGAACTAGTGGATAGCGCCTGACGGAAGAGTCCCGCGCGGGATTCCGGGACCCCGCATGGCGTGCGAGTCTGTGCCATGCGCACAGGCCTTGTATTCGAGGTGACCGCAGGTGACCGGACCCGCTTGCAGATGATCGTGACGGATCGCCATAGCGCGCAGAAGCACGTCTGGCGGTCTGAGATCATCCTGCTGAGGGTGGATGGGGTCGGCACGAACGAGATCATGCGTCGCACCGGCAAGGCCAAGACCGCCGTCTGGCGCTGGCAGGAGCGCTTCATGCAGGTCGGGGTTGAGGGCCTGCTGCGCGACAAGACCCGGCCGTCCCGCATTCCGCCGCTGCCTGCGGCGATGGCGGAGCGGGTCGTGGCCTTGACCCTGGCCGAGCCGCCTGGGGAGACGACGCATTGGACGGCCGATGCCATGGCCAGGTCGGTCGGCGTCAGCCCCAGCTCGGTCCGGCGCATCTGGCGCTCGCATAGGCTGCAGCCGCACCGCATCCGTCGCTTCAAGCTCTCCAGGGACCCGGGGCTCGCCGATAAGGTCCGCGACATCGTCGGCCTCTACGTGGATCCGCCCGCCCATGCCGTGGCCCTGCCGATCGACGAGAAAAGCCAGATCCAGGCCCTCGACCGCATGCAGCCTGGCCTGCCGCTCAAGCGCGGCCGCTGCGGCGCGATGACGCACGACTACAAGCGGAATGGCACCACCACTCTGTTCGCCGCACTCAACGTGCTGGACGGCCACGTCTTCGGCCGCTGCATGCAGCGACACCGGCATCAGGAGTTCATCCGCTTCCCCAACCCCGTCGAGGCCAGGATCCCAAGCCGGCAAGCTGGTGCACGCCATCATTGACAACTATGCCGCGCACAAACATCCCAAGGTCATCCAGTGGCTCGACCGTCATCCACGCTGGACCTTCCACTTCACGCCGACCAGCGCATCCTGGATCAATGCGGTCGAGGGGTTCTTCGCTAGATTGACGCAGCGGCGCCTGAAGCGCGGCGCCTTCCACTCCCTCGTCTCGCTTCAGGAAGCCATCAACCGTTTCATCGCGGAGGTCAATGCCGAACGAAAGCCCTTCCGTTGGACAAAAGACCCAGACATCATCATTGCCGCCGTCAAGCGCGGGCACCAAACGTTAGCGTCGATCCATCAGATGAAGAACTTCGGGATGAGCCGCTTCTCCCGGGCCTCGCGCTCCAGCGCGTCCCGGTAGTCGGGATGCGCCAGGCCGATGATGGACCTGGCGCGCTCCGCCACCGAGCGGCCCTTGAGGTTGGCAATGCCGTATTCCGTGACGACGTAGTGCATGTCCGACCGGGGGGTGGTCACGACATTGCCCGGCGTCAGGTTCAGCACGATCCGGCTGCGCCGCTCCCCCCCTTTCTCGTAGGTCGAGGCCAGGCAGATGAAGGACTTGCCGCCCTCGGAGGCATAGGCGCCGCGAACGAACTGCAGCTGCCCGCCGGTGCCGCTGATGTGCCGGTGCCCATCGGATTCCGAGGCCGCCTGGCCCTGCAGGTCAATCTGCGTGGTGTTGTTGATGGCGATGGCGCGCGGGTTGCGCGCGATCACCTCCGGCAGGTTGGTGTAATCCACCGGCCGGCACTCGAAATCCGGGTTGCCGCGCACCGTCTCGTACAGCGCGGCAGCGCCAAGCGCGAAGCTGTAGGTCATCCGGCCGACATCCTGTGCCTTGGCCGCTCCGGTTACCCGCCCGGCACGATAAAGGTCCACCAGCCCATCGTTCAGCATCTCGGAATGGACGCCGAGATTCCGCACTCCGCCATCCAGCAGCAGCGCGCAGACGGCATTGGGCATGCCGCCGATGCCGACCTGCAGGCAGGCGCCGTCCTCGACCTCGGCCGCGATCAGCCGGGCGACCGCACGGTCCACCGCGGTCGGCGGCACGCCCGGCAGTTCGGCCGGCGGCGTATCGTCGCCCTCGATGAGGTAGTCGACCTCGCTGCGATGCACGCGATTGCCGTCGCCATGAGCGGGCGGCATCGCCGTGGTCACCTCCAGCACCAGGCAGCGCGCCCGCTCCACCACCGCCCGGTGCCAAAGGCCGGTGGGCCCGAGGTTGAAATACCCCTCTGCATCCACCGGACAGGCCTTCAGCACGGCCAAGGCGGGAGGGTCGAGGAAGCGGCGGTAATAGCCCGGGACCTCGCCGAGGTTGACCGGGATGTAGTGCCCGATCCCGGCATCGTGCTGGCGGCGGTCATAGCCGGAGAAGTGCCAACTGAACCAGTGGAAGTGCTCGCCTCCCGGATCCGTGGCGAGCACGGCGCGCGGCCTCACCGTGATGCAGGAGCGGATCTGCACGTCTCGCAACTCGTCCCGCCGTGCCGCCAGCGCACGATCGAAGGTGTCGGGCTGGCAGAGCGTGATGCCGTAATCTAGCCAATCGCCAGAGCGTACCAGCGCCGCTGCCTCGGCGGCCGTGATCCTGCCGGGTTCCCCCGTCCGCGTCGCGCCTTGCATGTCTCGCCTCCGTTCCGGAAAAGCTATGACAGCCGCGGTGCCGGCGCCAGTTCCAACCACATGTCGCTGCGGCCAGACGCGGGGACCAAGTGTTAGATTCTCTCCACTAGCCGCGCGAAGACTTCATTTGGCGCGCATGGCTCCCGATAAATATATATACCGGACAATGTGCATGACCTAACCGGAATGTTGCAGCGATGGATGCCATGACCCTGGCGTCCCACCCTCCCGTGCCCGGCGAAGCGGCTGGCCGGCCCGCGCGCGCCCGCCGCCAGCCTGGGCTGGTCGCCTACGCGGGCTGGCGCGAGGTCCGCGAAACCCTCCTGCTCCTGCTGCTGGCCGGCCCCGCCCGGATCGCGCTGCTCGGCGCACACGGCGCCGGCAAGACATGGATGCTGACGGAGGTAGCGCGTCTCCTGGCAGAAGCCGGACGCCCGGTCCAATGGCGCCTCCCCGCCGGCCACGCGGACCGCGCCGCGATCACCCTCATCGACAACGCCGACACGCTCGACGCGCCGGCGCTCGAAGCCCTCTTCGCCAACCCAGGCGCCACGGTCCTGGCCGGCCCGCCCGGCCTCGCCCAGCGCCTCCATCCTCACGTGACCGCAACGGTACGGCTCATGCCGTTGACGGCCACCGAAATCGACCAGTTCGTCGCCACCCGGCTGACCGCCCTCGGACGCAGCGCCAGCCTCCTCACCGCGTCCGCGACCACGGCCCTCGCCACCGCCTCCGGCGGCAATCCCCAGCGTCTCCAAACCCTGCTGACCAGTGCGCTGTTCCTGGCCAGCACCGACAGCGCAACCCAGGTCGATGCGGACTACATCGGCCGCGCCGTCGGACTCGAGAACGATCTCGCGCCCGAATTTCTCCCGCCGACGCCGGCCCCCACCCCAGGCCCCATGCGCTGGCTCCCGCGCACCCGGGCGCTCCCGTCGAGCACGCCCCGCCGCGCGCAATATCGAGCCCCGGCTACGGCCGTGGCGATCGCGGTGCTCATCGCCGGGGGCGGCGCGCTGTCCCTGCGCGAGCCGCCCCCCGCCGCCGCTCCCATGCCGGAATCGACGCCATCCCAACCGGACCAGCAAGCCACGCCGGTCATCGTACGCTCCGCGCCGGAACCGGCCCCAGCGGCGCCGCCCCCGCAAATCGTCGCGGCAACGCCAGGCCCAGCGCCCCCCACGCCGCCCGTCCCGTCCATCGCCGCGCCGGCGCTGCCCTTCGTGGTCGTGACCTATCCCCGCGCCAGCGACGCCGCAAAACTGCACGCCGCCGAACTCGCCGACCGCCTCCGGCATTCCGGGATCGATGCCGAACTCGTCGCCGTGCCGCATCCCATCGGCGCCTCGGCCATCGGCTACTTCTTCGCCGAGGACCGCGCCAGCGCCGCCCTGGTCGCCAACCGGCTCGACCCGCAATTCGGCGAGGGACACCTGCTCGCGGCGTCGCCGCATGACCCGTACCGCCGCCCCGGAACGATCGAGATCGACGTTCCTTGACCACCGCATCTCGGAAGTTCCCATGACCCGACGCCGCCTCCCAAGCCGGCCCCGCCTGGCGATGCCCGCTCTTCTGGCGTGGCTGGCCTGCGGGCTGTCGGTCGGTCCGGCCCACGCCGACCCGCTCGGCGACGCCCAGGCAGCGCTCCAGCACGGCCTCCTCTACGACCTCGGCCACGGCGTTCCCGAAAACGCCGCGCAAGCCTTCGCCTGCTACTACGAGGCCGCGCTGGCAGGCCTGGCGGAAGCGCAGTTCAACGTCGCCGTAATGTACGACAGCGGACGCGGTGTCCGGCCCGACCCGGCGCAAGCCGCCCAATGGTACGGTAGCGCCGCCGCCCAAGGGCAGCCGCGCGCCGCCTACAACCTCGGGCAGCTCTACGCAGCGGGCGACGGCGTTCCCGCCAACGCGGACATCGCGCGCGCCTGGTTCGAAGCGGCCGCCCGCGCCGGCATCACCGCAGCCTCCGCTAGGATCGCCACGCTGCAACCTTCAGGCCGCCCCGCCGCCGCAGCAAGCGCACTAGCCTCGCCAGTTCCCGCCGTGCCGCAACCCGGCGCCGTCCTCGCCCGGCCCACCGGCCAAGCCACCGTCGAACTCGTCTGGAACGCGCCAGCCCAGCCAGTCGCGGTGCGCTTCTTCGTCGAGGTCGCCCGGATGCCGGCGGAAGGAGCCCCAGCGGGAGGAGCCACGACTCGCGTCTTCGCCAGCTACGCCGACCTCTCCGCCCAGCAAGTCGGACTCGAGGCTCCCGGCCAATACGCCTGGCGGGTGTCAGCGGTGGCGCTCGACACGCCGCACTATCGAGCCAGCGCGTGGACGCCGTTCACGGTCCAGTCCGGCCCCAGCGTGGCCTCGGAGATTTGCCATGAATGAGGTCGTCATCGCCCGCTACGCCGAGGACCTGGGCTGGGTCACCCAGATTCCGCCCGAGTTCTCGGTGCATCTCTACAACAAAGGCGCGCCCGTCACCTCGCCCACCGTGCTCGCCCGCCTCGACCGCCTCACTGATTGCGAGAACACCGGCCGCGAATCCGGCACCTACTTGCGCCACATCGCCGAAATGGGCGCGCCCAGCGACGGCTACGTCGTGTTCGTGCAAGGCGACCCGTTCGAGCACAGCCCCGATTTCATCCAATTGCTGCGAGCCTGGACGCAATGGGACGACGTGCAGCCGCTGTCCTGGCGCTGGAAACTCAAGCGCGACATCCCCCCCACCCCGATTCTCCAGCGGGAAACCGGCCACTTTGTCAATGGCCTGCGCGTCCGCCCCGAAATCTTCTCGCTGCAGAACTGGGGCCCGCTCGGCTTCTACGACGTCGGCACCCTATGGCTCGACACCACCTACCGGTCCATCCACCGCATGCCCGAGGGCACCAGCATCGCCAGCCACTTCCTGCGCAAATGCGGCTGCAACGCGCTCGCGGCGCAGGCCGACGCCCACCTGCTCGGACGCTTCTCCTACGGCGCCGTGTTCGCGGCCCGGCAGTCCCGCCTCGTCGCCTTGCAGGGACCGTGCCTCGACCTCCTCCGCATGGCGGCCCTCAACCATCAGGTTTACGGCTACGTCCTCGAGCGGCTCTGGCTGCACCTGTTCGGCGAGCCGTTTCTCCTCCCGGTCGCCGGACACCCATGCGACAGGGCGCCCGAAACCGCCGACGCCGGCTTCGTCCCGCTCGATCTGCGCAGCCCAACCGTCCTCAAACTCAGCAAACTCGCCCGGCGCGTAGGCCGCACGCTCGCCCGGAACTAGCTACAAGCTCAACCGTCCACCCCCATCCCGTCCGTCCCGGCCCCGCAAACGATGGCGCAGACCCGCTCGCCCGGCATCGCCGCATAGCGCCGCGTCAATAGGGCGGCCACCGCGGCGGCGCCGCTCAGCTCGGCCGCGACCCCCGCCTCGAACCACAGCCACGCCGCCGCCGCGCGCATCTCGTCGTCGCTTACCAGCACGACCTCGGCGACCAGCTCACGGATGATGCGGAAATTGAGCGCGTCCGTCGATTTCGGCGCCAGCGTTCCGGCCGCGGTCTCGATGCGCTCCAACCGCGCCGGCCGCCCCAGTCTGAGGCTCTCCCACAGCGTCGGCGCCCCCTCCGGCTCCACCCCGACGATCCGGATCCCAGGCTTGAGGGCCTTCGCCGCGACCGCTACCCCGGAAATCAGCCCGCCCCCGCCGATCGCCACCACCAGCGTATCGGTCCCCGGCGCATCGGCCATGATCTCGGTCGCGAGCGTGCCCTGCCCGGCCACCACCAGCGGGTCCGCGAACGGATGGACATACGCCAGCCCCTCCCGCGCCGCCGCCGCCAGCGCCGCATTGTTGCTCTCGTCCCAAACCTCCCCCTCGATCACCACCCGCGCCCCAAACCGCCCAAGCTTCGCCACCTTCGCCGCCGGCACGCTCCGCGGCAGATAAATCGTCGCCCCCACCCCAGCCGCCCACCCCGCATACGCCACGGCCAGGCCATGATTGCCCCCCGACGCCGTGATCACCCCCCGCGCCAGCACCTCCGGAGCGAGCGAACGCACCACGTTCAGCGCCCCGCGCGGCTTGAATGATCCCGTCACCTGCAAGCATTCGAGCTTAAGCGTAAGCTCCGCCGCGACATCCCCCGAACTATAGACCGGCGCCATCCGCATCATCGGCGTCCTGCGCACGCCCCCCTCGATGCGCCCCGCCGCGGCGAGGACGTCCGCCAGCGAGATCACGCCGCCTCCTCCCTCACTGCCTGCGCCACCTGCCGCGCCCCACCATTCCAATGCGACCCCACCGCATGGCCCGCCGCCACCGCCGCCAGGCACAGCACCACCGACACCCCCACGTTCAGCAGCGCCCGCCCCCACGCCCCGCCCCGCAATAAATCGAACGTCTGCAGGCTGAACGACGAAAACGTCGTGAACCCCCCGCAGAACCCCACCATTACGAAAATCCGCGCCCCCTCCGGCCACGGATGCCGCCCATGCGCCAAAGTCAGCGTCCCCACGAACCCGATCAGGAACGACCCGGCGATATTGATCCCGATCGTCCCCACCGGCAGCCCCCGACTCACCGGCGCCGCCCAAATCCCCACCCAATACCGCGCCACGCTCCCCAGCGCCCCGCCCAGCGCCACCAGCAACGTCTCGCCCATCGCGTCCCCTTCCAGTCCGGCCCACGCCGGAGTAAGCCACACCACGCCCAGCACAGGAACTACCCCCATGCCCGCCTATCGCTCCCGCACCACGACCCATGGCCGCAACATGGCGGGCGCCCGCGCCCTCTGGCGCGCCACCGGCATGCAGGACGGCGATTTCGGCAAGCCCATCATCGCGGTCGCCAACTCCTTCACCCAGTTCGTCCCCGGCCACGTCCACCTCAAGGACCTCGGCCAGCTCGTCATCGCCGAGATCGAAGCCGCCGGCGGCATCGGTAAGGAGTTCAACACCATCGCCGTCGATGACGGCATCGCCATGGGCCATGACGGCATGCTCTACAGCCTGCCCTCCCGCGAGCTGATCGCCGACAGCGTCGAGTACATGGTCAACGCCCATTGCGCCGACGCCCTCGTCTGCATCAGCAACTGCGACAAGATCACCCCCGGCATGCTGATGGCCGCCATGCGCCTCAACATCCCCGCCGTCTTCGTCTCCGGCGGCCCCATGGAGGCCGGCAAAATCCGCGAAGGCGCCACCCTCCGCTCCGTCGACCTCATCACCGCCATGGTCTCCGCCGCCGACCCGAACGTCACCGACGCCGACGCCGCCGTGATGGAGCGCTCCGCCTGCCCGACCTGTGGCTCCTGCTCCGGCATGTTCACCGCAAATTCCATGAACTGCCTCACCGAAGCCCTCGGCCTCGCCTTGCCCGGCAACGGCAGCCTCGTCGCCACCCACGCCGCCCGCCGCCGCCTCTTCGTCGAAGCCGGCTGGCTCATCGTGGACCTCGCCCGCCGCTGGTACGAACAGGACGACGCCACCGCCCTGCCCCGCACCATCGCCAACTTCCAGGCCTTCGAAAACGCCATGTCCCTCGACATCGCCATGGGCGGCTCCACCAACACCGTCCTGCACCTGCTCGCCGCCGCGCAAGAGGGCGAAATCCCCTTCACCATGGCCGACATCGACCGCCTCTCCCGCCGCGTCCCCAACCTCTGCAAGGTCTCCCCCTCCGTCCCCAACGTCCACATGGAGGACATCCACCGCGCCGGCGGCATCATGGGCGTCCTCGGCGAGCTCGGCCGCGCCGCCCTCCTCCACGAGGACCTGCCGACCGTCCACACCCCCACCCTCGGCCAAGCCCTCGCAAGCTGGGACATCCGCGCCCCCGGCCGCGCCAGCGACGACACCGCCACCACCCTCTTCACCGCCGCGCCCGGCGGCGTCCGCACCACCCAGGCCTTCAGCCAGGACCGCCGCTACGAAGCCCTCGACCTCGACCGCGCAGCGGGCGTCATCCGCGACGTGGCGCACGCCTTCAGCACCGATGGCGGCCTCGCCGTCCTCTACGGCAACATCGCCCAGGACGGCGCCATCGTGAAAACCGCCGGCGTCGACCCCGCCTCCCTGGTCTTCGCCGGCCCCGCCCGCGTCGTCCATAGCCAGGAAGCCGCCGTAGAAGCCATCCTAGGCAACAAAATCCAGCCCGGCGACGTCGTCGTCATCATCTACGAAGGCCCCAAAGGCGGCCCCGGCATGCAGGAGATGCTCTACCCCACCAGCTACCTGAAATCCAAAGGCCTCGGCAAAGCCTGCGCCCTCATCACCGACGGCCGCTTCTCCGGCGGCACCGCCGGGCTCTCGATCGGCCACATCTCCCCCGAAGCCGCGGAAGGCGGCGCCATCGGCCTCATCGAGGAAGGCGACCGCATCGAGATCGACATCCCCGCCCGCACCATGAACGTAGCCCTCTCCGACGAGGAACTGTCCGAGCGCCGCGCCCGCATGAATGCAAAGCCCAGCCCCTGGCGCCCCGCGCGCCAGCGCACCGTCTCCACCGCCCTCCGCGCCTACGCCGCCCTCACCACCAGCGCCGCCCGCGGCGCCGTCCGTGACGTCTCCCAAGTCGCCGGGCGGGGCTGACTCGCACCTCGGAGGCCGTTTCGAAATGCGCTGCAGCGAGTCGGCTGTCGTGGTTTTCCGAGCACCGGCGCACAGGACAACCGCGTCAAACGGCCGCTGCAGTAGCATTACGGAATGGGCTCTCAGAATACGACCTCAATCTCCCCCTCCCGGCCAGTATACCCCGCTCAAGCGAGGACCCGAAAATTCTTTGGGTCGATGATGCGAAAATTGTCGGTGACGTCATCGCAGTAGGCCTGCCAGTTCCTCGGCACGGCCTCG
>JAABUX010009040.1_pt1 | contig 11358 bp, 8 predicted proteins | sample 5561851 | NCBI WGS metagenome assembly JAABUX01 (sample SAMN10711883, study PRJNA513361) | rock metagenome | isolation source: Antarctica rocks | place: Antarctica: Victoria Land, Richard Nunatak red sandstone | collected 2016-01-03 | reverse complement strand
TCAGGATCGGGGAGGGCGAGACCGTGCTGCGCCTGGACCGCCTGCGGCTGGCCGACGACAATCCCGTCGCCCTGATGTACTCCCACCTGGCGCCGTGGGTCGGACTGGCGCCGGCCGACGACTACGCCGGCTCGCTGCACGCGCTGCTCGCGCGCCGCGACATCCGCCTGGTCGATGCCGATCAACTCATCGAGGCCACGACGGCGACCGCCGAGCAGGCGCGCTTGCTGGAGTGCAAGCGCGGGCTCGCGTTGCTGAAGGTCGACCGCGTGACCGTCAGTGCCGAGGGACGGGCCGTGGAGCACGTCATCGCCTACTACCGCGCAGACCGCTACGCCTATCGCTTGCGCCTGGGGTTGGCCGGATCGGGCGCGGGCTACATCCACGCGGCGCCGGTCCGTAGCGCATAGGAATCGTCTCACCCTGCCGCGTTGATCGCGCCGCCCGGCCTGGTGGGCGCGCGCGGCAGCCGCATGGTGACGGTCGTGCCGTGTCCGACGAGGCTCTCCACCTCCAGGCGGCCGCCGTGCTGCTCGACGATGGCCTTGGTCCCCGCCAGGCCGATGCCGGTCCCCGCGACCTTTCCTGCGGTCGACGCGCGATAGAAGTGCTCGAAGATGCGCGGCAGTTCGTCGGCAGGGATGCCCACGCCCCGGTCGCGCACCACGATGACCACCCAGGCGTCGTCCCCGCGCACGGCCACCTCCACAGGCGCTCCCCCCGCTCCCCTCGAGCTGTACTTGAGCGCGTTACCCACGACATTCTGCACGGCGCGCTCCAGCCGCCGGCGGTCGCTGGCCGCCACGATGCCCGGCGGCGCGTCCACCACCACGTCGCCCTCGGCCGCCCCCCCCGCCTCGGCCACCATGCGCACGGTCTCGCGCGCCAACGCGCCCACGTCCACCGACTCGGGGTGCAGATCCAGCGGCCGGCCCATCTGTAGTTGCGCGGCGTCGGTCATCTCTTCGATGGTGGCGATCATGCGATGCGCGGCCCCGTCCATGGCCTCGACTTGCCCTGCCAGCCAGGGGCGATCCATGTCCTTGCCGTTTGAAAGGCGTATCCGCAGGATGCCGATCCGCCCAGCCAGCACCGTGAGCGGGGTCCGCAAGTCGTGCGCGCCCGCCGTCAGGAAGGTGTCGCGCACGCGGACGGCTTCCACGGCGACGCCGCGCGCCTCCTCGGCCATCGTGCGCGCTTCCTCGGCCGCCGCGCGCGCCTCCTCGGCCATCGTGCGCGCTTCCTCGGCCACCGCGCGGGCGAGGAACGCGGAGCGCAAGGCCCACGCCGGGGGCGCGAGCAGCGCGAGCAGCGTGGGGTCCGCGCGCCAGGCGACGGCGGCGAGGGCGCCGAGGGCGCCTGTCCCAAGCTCGGGCAGCACGGTTGGCCTGTAGGTCTCGCGCCACACAATCCAGGGCGCCCGCCGCGTTTGGAGGCAGAAGACGGTCAGCAACACGCCGACGTCGAGGGCATAGTACAGGCCGATCAGCAGTGCGAGGGCAGGCAGTTGGCGGCCGGCGGGGGAAGCCAGTAGCGGCCATAGCAGGCTGCAGAGGCCGACCACGAGCGTGGGGTGCGCCACGTTGAAGACTCTCTTGTCGGACGATATCTCGCGTTGCGTTGCCTGGGTCGCGACGCCGACGAGGAGAGTGAGCGCGGCGGGCAGCGGCGGCGGCAGCAGGATCGCTGTGGCCACCTGCGCCGGGGTGGCCAGGCTCAGGCTGAACGAGCGCGCGACGCTCAGCGTGGCGCGCTCGCCCGCGTACGAGAGCAGCGCGAAGACCGCCGTCGTCAGCGCCAGGCCGGCGCTGAGCGGCCGCGGCAAGCCCCAAACGATTGCCTCCCCGCTCAGGAGGGCAAGCGCCGTGAAGGAGACTGCGCGGAGGTACCAGCGCAGCAACTGTGATCGGTCGCGCACGATATTGCCTGACACTATAGGGAGGCTGCGTCGCCCTGTCGAGTGGGGCGGCGCACGAGATGCAAACGGCACGGAGAACACTGACCCCTATGCCGATAGATGAACTCTCCCACTATCACTCTAACACTGGCCGGCCTCCCCGTCCATGGGACGAACGGGCTAGTATCGCGCCGTCCGGTAGATCGCGCCGGCAACGATAGCCCCTTCGGGCTCCCCCGCCAGGCCCGCCCCGAATGGGGGAGCACGAGTAGGGGATGCGCGTCCCCGCGCCTCCCCCCTTATAGTCCTGTCGGATGGCTACTCACCTTCCCGAATCTGGAAGGGCGTGAACGAGACGTAGGGCCGAGAAGAGAAAAGGAAGAGAGGGCAGGACGATGATGGGGACGATGAGACGACGGGACACGCGGACGACGATGCGCGCACGACGCGCGCGACTGGCCTTGGTTGGGGTGGTGCTGGCCGGCGTCGCGCTGACGACAGCGCCGCAGGGCGCGCTATCCAACCCGGTCGGGCAGGTCGTCGCGGGCGGGCATTGGACGGGCCCGGACGGCGGGCATTGGACGGGCCCGGACGGCGGGCATTGGACGGGCCCGGACGGCGAACAAGAGATGGACTGAGGGTGTCATGCAACGCCTGACGTTGCATCTCCACGCCGGTGTGATCCAGGGCGGCCCGTTCAGCGTATGGTGTGTAGAATGAGTGGTGTGTAGGATGGTAGAATGGATAGTGTGTCGCACCGGTGATGCGCCGCACGAATGATGAATAGACGCGACGAACGATGAGGATCGACGGTAGCGTGGAGCGGGAGAAGGACGCGGCGATGGTGATGATGGATGAGGACGCGCGGCGGGCGACGACGGTGACGAGAGGCCGCATGCTTGTGGTCGCCGACGATCAGTCGTTGGGCGATGTCCTTGCCGAGATGTTGCGGGAGATGGGATATTCCGCCGCGACGAGCCCGCCGTCCTCCGCGCAGGGGCGCGCGCGCGCGCTGCAGCCGGCCCTCGTCGTACTCGCCGTCGTCGCGTCGGACGCTCTCGTCTCGTCTGTCCGTCATAGCTTGAGGGCCGACCCCTGGACGGCCGCCATCCCGGTGGTTGCCGTCTTGCCGCCATCCGTCCGGTCGCCTCGACCCGAAAGCGTGTTGGCAGGCGCCTACCTGGCCATGCCGTTCGATCTCGACGACTTCGTTTGCTGCATCGATCAGGTCCATCCGAGACATGGCCGGCAGGTCGCGCCAGCCGTCCCCACGGGGTATCCGCACCTGGGCTCGATCCAGGGGGCGCGCTAGCCGTCTCTCGCCGCCTCTCGTTGCCTCCTTGCGGAGCGCCCCACCGGCTCGGCGCGCCTCTGCTATCCGGCGCTATCCGACTCGGCCTCGTGCAGGGCCATTGAGTTCTCGCGGTAGGACAGCCAGGCCGGGGCAGGGGCGTATTGCATACGCCCGGATTGCGCCGCTACCGGGCGTATGCAATACGCCCCTGCCCACGGGAATCGCCCACGAGATCGAGAACTAAATGGCCTTGGCCTCGTGGCCGTGCGTTGCTCACGGCCACGAGGACCATCAGCGCCCGCGCTCAGCAGCGCGGCGCCGTCGTCGCTTCGGCTACGTCGCGCGGCATAGCGCCAGGAGCGGCCGCCTCATCCATGTTTGGTGTGTAGACGGCATAGCCGTGACGGGTACGCTTGGCGCGGTACATCGCGGCGTCGGCCTGCCGCAACAGTAGCGCGGCCTGATCGGCGGCAGCGTTGCCCACCGGCCGCGGCGCGATGCCCACGCTGCCGCCCACCTCCACATCGCGGCCGTCGAGCCTGATTGGTACGTCCAGCGCGGCCAGGATCTTGCGGGCGACCATAGTAGCCCTCTCCTCGTCCGCGCTCGGCAGCAGCACGGCGAACTCGTCGCCGCCCAGCCGCGCCACCGTGTCCGAGGCGCGCAGAGTGGCCTGGAGCCGCCTGGCGATCTCTTGCAGCAGCAGGTCGCCGGCCTCGTGGCCCCGGGTGTCGTTGACCCTCTTGAAGCCGTCGAGGTCGAGTAGCAGCAGCGACAGCGGGGTAGCGTCGCGCCGCGCCAGGGCGAGCGCCTGGGCCAAGCGGTCATCCAGCAGCGTGCGGTTGGGCAACCCGGTCAGCGGATCGTGGTGGGCCTGGTGCGCCAGCAGCCGCTCACCTTCTTTGCGCGACGTGATGTCGGTGACCATGGCGAACGAGCCGACGCGTCGCCCGTCGGGGTCATGGAGGCCGACTGCCGTGAGCAGCGCCCACATGATCGACCCATCCTTGCGCACGAAGGTGTACTCGCGCGGCTCCGCGTGTCCGTCGGGGTAGCGCTCCATCGTTTGGCGCGCCAACTCCCACCCGTCCCGTCCATGAAGTCCGGGGTTGCCCGGCCCACCATCTCGTCGGGCGTGTAGCCGAGCAGCGCGGCCATCTTGCGATTGACCCTGGTGGTACGGCCGGCGGAATCAACTTCCCAGATGCCCTCCTGCGCTGTTTCCACCAGCTGCCGGTAGCGCTCCTCGCTCTCTCGCAGGGCTGCAAAGGCCCGCGTCTGGCCCAGCGTCGCCCCCAGCAGCCCGGCAACGAGCTGCAAGGACTGCGTGTCCGGCTCGTCGAAGGCGTGGGCGGATGGCGACAGCACCTTGAGGACGCCCATGACCTGGCCCTGGGTGTGCAGCGGAACAGTGACCATGGAGCCGATGCCAAGGCGGCGGCACGTGGCGGGCTCGGTGCGCGGGTCGTCCACCGTATCGTCGCAGCGCAGGGCCTCCCCCATCCGTATACAGAGGCCCGAGAGCGTGCCCGCGAGGGGCAGTCGCGTGCCCAGGTACTCCTCCATGGACCCGGACACGGCGCAGTACACCAGTTCGTCGCCTTCCACCAACTCGACCACCGCCCCGGCTGCGCGCGTCAACTCTTGCGCGCAGCCGGAGATTAATTAGCGCCATCAGCGCGTCCGGCTCGGCCTCCGCCGTGGCCACGGCCTGCTGGATCGACACGATGGCGGCTTGACGCTCCAGCTCGGCCCGCAGCGCCTCCTCGGCCCGCAAGCGCTCGGTCACATCGGCGCTGACCCCGATGACGCCGGTCACCGCGCCGTCGGCGTCGCGTAGCGGGGTGTAGTGCGTCTCGAAGGCCAGGCCCGCGACATCCGCGGTCGTGGCCACGGTCTCGCCTGCCAGCGCGCGGCGCACACCCTCCTGGACCGGCGCGACGCCCGCGTAGAGGTCGAAGATGGAGCGGCCCACGACCGAGGCGCTCGTACGCCCGCGCATAGCCAATCCTCTACCCTCCACGAGGGTGAAAATGCCGTCGCGGTCGAGGGCGGACAGCACAATGGGCGCGTGGTCGACGACCATGCGCAACCGCTCCTCGGCCACGCGCAGCGCCGCCCTGGCCTCCCGGCCCGCGGTCACGTCGACGAAGCTGGCGACGACTTGCCGCACCGCCCCCCGTTCGTCCAGCAGCGGCACGGCGTCGGTCCTCAGCCAGCGGGCCGCGCCATCCAGGCGCGTCAGGCGGAACGCCACGTCGCGCACGGGTTGCCCGGTGGTCAGCGCGCGGCTGGAGGGCCGCTCGGCAAGCGCCAGGGCGGAGCCGTCCTCGCGGGCGGACGGGCCGGTGGTCTCGGCCAGAGTGTGGCCAAGCAGCGCCTCGCGCGGCGCGCCCAGGATCTCGCACGCCGCCGCGTTGGCCTCGACGAGTACGCCATCGGGATTCACCACCATCACGCCGCAGGCCATGGTCCCGTAGACCGCGCGCAACTGCCCCTCGGAGGCGGCCAACTCCGTCTCGCGGGCGCGCAGCGCCTCTTCGCGCGCGACAAGCTGCCGGCGCATCACGTCCATGTCGGCGGCCAGGCGCGTGAACTCGCGGTTGCCGCGCACGGCCACGGGGCGCGCCAACTCGCCCCGCCCGATCGCCTGGGCCGCGCGGCCGAGACTATCCAGGGGTCGGGTCACGGCGCGCGTCGCCCGCCATCCCAGCAAGGTGAGCATGGCTGTCGCACTGGCAAACAATATGGCGAAGGTCCGGTTCACGGCGGACAGTTGGGCCAGACCCGCGGCGAAGTTGTCCTGGCGGTCCTGGTCGAGGAGGGCGAGCAGTTGGGCCGTCGCAGCGCGGTAGCGGTCGAAGAGGGCTTTCCCATACTCTTGCTGGGCGATGATCGCCGGCGCCGAATGGGGGATGGCCGTGGAATGCTCCAGCACGCCCCGCGCCCACAGGTCCCAGGCGTCAGCAAGGCGGCGCGCCGTCAGTAGGACCGGGCGGATCGCCGGTTCGTCGGCGGCCAGCGCTGTGGCCTGCTGGCGCAGGGCCGCGAGCGCCGGTTGCGCGGCGAGGTAGGGTTGCAGGAATTGGCGCTGCCCCGTGAGCAGGTAGCCGCGCAGACCGGTCTCCTCATCGTCGCGCAGCTTGCTGCCCTGGAGCGCGACGCTGGTCAGGGCGTCGGTGGTATGCACGGTGTAGGCATAGTTGGCGCGCAGCGCGTCCGCGCCCGCCGACGCCACGGCCCAGGCCAACAGCAGCAGCGCCAGTGCGCCGAGGTAGCCGGCAAACAGGAGGGAACGGATGCTCACGCCCGTTCCTCGCTTAGCGGACATGGCCGTTCCGGTCCCAATTCTCATCCTCGACCGGTAACCATGCGGCGTATCCCCGCGCCAGGCGGTGGGCGAAGGCCTCCACATCGGCGGCCCGGAAGCGGGCGCACCCACCTGGCGTGTAGTGGGCGGGAACGATGTCGCCCCGGCGCGCGGCGCGTAGCAGCGTCTTCGGGCTGATGTCCAGGCGCGCTGCGGCCTGGCCCGAGGTCAGATAGCGCGCCGTCGCGACGGCGGCCATCGTACCGGTGGTCGCGGTTGTGGTCGTGGTCGACACGGTCGTGTCGTGTCCCATGCGGCAGCCCTTTGCCGGCCGTCTGCCCGCGGCGCTCCCATGACGCGCGTGTCCCTGTCGGCCGTCCTGTCTCAGTTATAGGCCCGATTGACCGGGTGGACTATCCCCTGAAAGTACCAGCAGCAATGTCAACTCACGCGCTCGGCCTAGGTCTGGCGCTACAGGCTGAGGCTCTTGGTCTCGATGCGCTCCAGCATGCGCTCACGGACCTCGGTCACGGGCAGGGCGCCCAGATTCTCGTTGGTGCGCAGGCGCACCGCCGCGGACTGTCCCGCCGCTTCCTTGTCCCCCACCACCAGGATGTAGGGGAGCTTTTGCATCTGGGCGTCGCGGATCTTGGCCTGCATGCGCTCGCTCCGCCCGTCGACCTCCACGCGCAGGCCCGCCTCGGTCATCACGCGCGAGACGTGGCGGGCGTAGTCGATGTGGCGGTCGGAGATCGGCACCACGACCGCCTGCACCGGGGCCAGCCAGACGGGGAAGGCGCCGGCGAAGTGCTCGATGATCACGCCCATGAACCGCTCCGTCGAGCCCGTCACGGCGCGGTGCAGCACCACGGGTGTGCGGCGCTCGCCGTCCTCGTCGATATACTCCAGGTCCAGGCGCGCGGGCTGGATCATGTCGACCTGGATGGTGGAGAGCTGCCACTGGCGGCCCAGCACGTCGCGCGCCATGAAGTCGGCCTTGGGCCCGTAAAAGGCCGCCTCGCCGACCACCGGCGTGTACTGCATGCCCTTGGCGTCCATGGCCTCGCGTAGCGCTCGCTCGGCGGCCACCCAGGTGGTGGGGTCGCCCACGTCATACTTGGCCTTGTCGTCGAGGTCGGGCAGCGAGAGGTCGACGTGGTAGTCCCGGAAGCCGTAGGCGTCGAGCACCTCGGTGATCAGGTCCAGGGCGCGGCCGAACTCCTCGCCGATCTGAGCCGGCGTGCAGAAGATGTGGCAGTCGTCCTGCGTCAGCGAGCGCACGCGGGTGAGCCCGTTGAGCTCGCCCGACTTCTCGTAGCGGTAGAGCGTGGCGAACTCGGCGTAGCGCAGCGGCAGGTCGCGGTAGCTGTGCAGTTCGGCCTTGTAGAGGGTCATGTGCGAGGGGCAGTTCATGGGCTTGAGTCGGTAGCGGTCGTCGCCGTCGACCATGGGCGGGAACATGCTGTCACGGTAGTGCTCGAGGTGGCCCGACTGGCGGTACAGGTCCTCCTTGACTACGTGGCCCGTCCAGACGTGCTGATAACCGTGGCGCGTCTGCGTCTCGCGCACGTATCCCTCCATAATGTGGCGCAACGTCTCGCCCCTGGGCAGGAACAGCGGGATGCCCGGACCCACGAGGTCGCTGAACACGAAGAGGCCCAGCTCCCGGCCCAGCCGGCGGTGGTCGCGCCGTTTGGCCTCTTCCAGCCGCTCCAGATAGGCGTCGAGCTCCTCCTGGGTGGGGAAGGCCACGCCGTAGATGCGCTGCAGCATGGGCTTGTGCTCGTCGCCGCGCCAGTAGGCCCCGGCGACCGACATCAGCCGGATGGCGCCGAGTTGGCCGGTGTTGTGGACGTGCGGGCCGCGGCAGAGGTCGGTGAAGTCGCCGTGGTGGTAGACGCTGACGGTCTCGCCGCGCGCCACGATGCCGTCGATCAGCTCGAGCTTATAGGGCTGGTCGTGGAAGAGAGAGCGCGCCTCCTCGGGAGTGATAGCGCGGTACTCGAAGGGACTGGCCGCCGCCTCGCGCTCACGCATGGCCGCCTCGATGGCGCCGAGGTCGTCGGGCGTCAGCGGACGCGGCAGGTCGAAATCGTAGTAGAAGCCGTTCTCGATGGGCGGCCCGATGGCCAGCTTACCCTCGGGGAACATCTTGAGCACGGCCTCGGCCATCACGTGGGCCGCGCTGTGCCGCATCGCGTAGAGTGGCGTGTCTTCATAGGTCTCGTTCATCGTGGTCTCCCTCACCCCCAACCCCTCTCCCGTGCGCGGGAGAGGGGAGAAGTGGTGCATAAAACAAAAAACCTCTCGTCCCAATTGGGACGAGAGGAGGTCTCCCGCGGTTCCACCCACGTTACGGCAGCGACCCATCAAAATAGGAAGCGAGGCGCGCCGTCGCTCAAGGGCCTGTAACGCGGGCCGGCGTGAACGCCTACGTCCCGCGTGGGGGCGGGCTCGGCGCGCAGGGCTTGACCGGTGGTACCGTGCGGGATCGCTCGCGGATGGGCTTGCAGCCGGTGACCCATCTCTCTGTTGCCGCGATCCGCCGCCGATGTGTCCGGTCGATCCTGGACGGGCGAGAGACCTGATACATCACATTGCGTATCACTATCCCTGGCCCGCGTGGGAGTGGGCGATAGTGGAATCGAACCACTGACCTCCGCCATGTCAAGGCGGCGCTCTAACCAACTGAGCCAATCGCCCTTATGGGGCAGGGCGCCCACCACCTGGGTGCCCTGCATTATAGCAAAGACGCGGCGAACCGTGTCAAGGACGACCCCATCAACAAAGCAGATTTAGTTATGAGGCAACACGGTGCTCCGAAAATGCCCGGTAGGAATTCGCATATGACTGCCGTTGCTCGCCTCTTCCATGGCCAACAGATCGTACACGATTGCTGTTGCTCCCCTCCCTCCCGATCGGGAGAGGAGCCAGGGCAGGGAGTGAGAGTTGTCCTCCGTTCCCTACATCATATGGCGCCGTCGATCAGCACGACGCGGATGTCGTTGACGTTGGTACCGGTGGGGCCGGGGTGAAGCAGCGCGTCGACAGCGTCCAGGGCCAAGTAGGACTCGTTGTTCGCGAGGGCCGCGTCGGGGTCGAGGTCCTGGGCGCGGATGCGTGCGGCCGTGGTCCCGTCGACGAGGCCACCGGCCGCGTCGGTGGGACCGTCGGTCCCGTCGCTGTCGGCGGCGAGCGCGGTCCAGCCGGCGACGCCCTGCAACTCTAGCGCCATGGCCAGGGCGAACTCCTGGTTGGGGCCGCCCAGACCCGTCCCGCGCACGACGACGGTCGCCTCGCCGCCGGAGATCAACGCGCATGGAGCCGGCACGGGTTGTCCCGACGCCAGGACCTCGCGCACGATGGCCGCGTGCATGCGCCCTAGCTCCGCCGCCGTGCCGGTCATCGAGGTGGAAAGGATGAGGGACCCGTAGCCTTGCGCGCGCGCTGCTACGGCCGCCGCCTCGGCGGACAGACGGCCGCTTCCTACTACGAGGCTGATCGCATCATCAAACAGCGGATCACCCGGCTTGGGCGTCTCGGACGCGATGGCCAGGTAGTCGGCAATACGCGGCGGCGCGGCGAGGTCGTGGCGCCGCAGCACCGCCAGGGCGTCGGCCAGGGTGGTGGGGTCGGGCGCGGTGAGGCCGCTGCCGATGGTGGCGGGATCGTCGCCCACCACGTCGGAGAGGAGCAGGGCCGCGACGCGGGCGGGAGAGGCGCGCCGCACCAGTCCGCCTCCCTTCAGTGTGGAGAGGTGTTTGCGCACGGCATTAATCTCGCCGATGGACGCCCCGCTACGCAAGAGGTCCCGGCTCAACGCTTGCAGATCACCAAGGGTGATGTCCCCAGCCACATCGGCGAGCAAGGCTGAGGCCCCCCCGGAGACCAGCGCCAGCAGCAGATCTCCCTCGCCCAGACTCGTCGCCAGTGCGTCGACCGTGATCGCCGCGGCCCAGCTGCCCTCGTCGGGCTCGGGATGGCCGGCGACCAGCGTGTGTAGCGCGGGGACGGCCTCGTCGTGGCCCCACCTGGTGACGATGAGACCGCCGTCGACGCGCTCGCCCAGGACCTTGACCGCCGCCGCGGCCATGCCCGCCGCCGCTTTGCCCACCGCCAGCACGACGACGCGCCGCGCCTCTATCACGCGGCCGCCCACGCACACCTGTCCGTCGCGCAGCGACAGCGCCCGTTGCACCGCCGCGCGCGGATCCGCCGCCGCCAGCGCCTCGGTCAGGATTCCCCGCAGTATCTGTTGCGCTGTCATAGAAGCCCCCCAGAAAGTCGTTGCCTTTGACGGTACGTTTACAGCAACATCGTACTCTCTGCAACGATTGGCTTCCATTGGCTTCCAACGGCAAATTCTCGTATACGGGGGCGTCTGGGAGAGGTATGACAAACTTGCCTACGACGATCTTGCCTACGACAACCATTGCGGATTGTGCGGTTTGGAATCCGACGCTGCTGCATCGTGATGTGTTACCCTGCATCTAAACACCGGTGCGCGACGTGGATGAGCGGATGGCGCCGCCGGTGGGAGGACAAATCATGGTACAGACACGCTGGCGCCCATCCCCGGTGACGGACGAGGACGACCGCTTCATGCGGGACCTGGAAGACGATACGGAGGACGCCCCCTGGATGTCGATGGGAGATCTACAGTTCTGGTCGGCCAGCGGCTTCGCGCACAGCTTGCACGACTACGTCGACGAGCAGGGCCTGGACTGGTACGTAGCGGCCATGCTGCCCATCCTGTATCGCTGGCCCGGCGTCGAGGGCACGAAGCAACTGGCGCCGGACACCATGGTCGCCTTCGTGGCAAACCACTCGCGCACCTCCTACGACCTGGAGGCGGAA
>JAABUX010009039.1_pt1 | contig 11358 bp, 12 predicted proteins | sample 5561851 | NCBI WGS metagenome assembly JAABUX01 (sample SAMN10711883, study PRJNA513361) | rock metagenome | isolation source: Antarctica rocks | place: Antarctica: Victoria Land, Richard Nunatak red sandstone | collected 2016-01-03 | reverse complement strand
GGCGATGCTCACCGAGGATGTAGTGGCCGGCCGGCAGGGCAACGATCTCGACGCCCCGTTGACGCAGACGGCGCAGCAGCGCGCGTCGCGTGATCTCGGGGCCCGAGGGGCGCATGGCATAGAGTCTAGGTGTCATAGGTGGAACCTCCCGTGGAACGATGGGGTGAGACGGCGCCGCGGGGCACGAGATGCGTGCCCCGCGGCATCCGCTACAAGAGGGACGATACGAGCCGCGCGGCACGCTAGCGCACGAGGGCGCGGCCGGGCTCGCCAGGGACGGGGAGCGCGCCCCGCGCGCGGAAGTACTCCTCGGACCCGCGCCGCCAGAACTCGAAGGCGGCGAAGGCCACGTCCGGGGCGAGGTCGGTGGGCACGCGCTCGATCACGACGGGAACGACGCTGCGCCGCAGCGTGTCGAGCAGGTTGGCCGTGTACCCCCGGTTCGTGCGCCCGCGCGTCGTCACGTCGATAGGCACGGGGACATTCTCACCACGCACGGTCACGAGCGCGTCGACGCCGAGCGCCTCGTCCTCGGCATGGGTTACCTGATCGACACGGGCGATGCGCGGGTGCGCCGCGATCGCCGCGAGGAAAACCTGCTCATCGAGGTGGCCGTCGGTGTCGTGGCGATAGCGGGGGGTATAGGTGCCGGGCGCGACCTCGCGGAACTGGCGAATCTCATGCTTGTGAGCGTAGAGCGTGACAGCGTCGATAACCTCTTCCCGGACCGTCGCGGATGTGCTATCGTGATACTGCATGGGTTGCATCTCCTATGCGACAAATGAGAGGGCCGCAGCTACCGCTGCGGCCCTTTCGTGCTATACGGAATAGATTGATTGATCGTGGTTGGTAGAAGCGCTTGCCAAAGCGCTAACCGATCCTACATCGCCATCACCTCCTCTCGCGCGCCATCGCGGGATCGTCGTGGTGTCCCCTTGGTCCCCCAGCGAGCGTGGCGTTCGGCCCGCGTCTTCTGATCGTGGCAGTCGTCACAGCGCCAGGCGACGTTGTCGGGCGTGTTCCCCGCGAGGACACCGTGGATGTGGTCGCGCTCCGTGCCGGGCTGGCCGCAGTCGGCGCAAGGTTGGGGATCGGGGTACAGCCGACGAGCTTCGGCGCGCAGGTCGTCTTTCTCACGCGCCTCTGCGGTCATGCGGCGGCGCGGCCCGGTACGGTCGGGATATTTGCGTACGTAGGAGTCGCGCAGCAAGCTCCACACGAAGTTGCCGCCGTAGCGACCGAGCGTGACCGCGAAGCCAACCTTGCCCAAATCGGCAAAGTGCGTGTTGCTGTATTTATCGCGTGTTGCGACGCCGCCGGCGCGCCCCAGGGCTACGAAGTAGGCGTGCCGCTCCTCGGGATCCGTCGGGATCGCCATCATCGGCGCCCCTCTCTCCGCATAAGCGCGCACGCGTTATCGCTAGACGGGACCATGGGCATGGATGACCTCCTCATCCGCATATGGGCATACATAACGAAACGGGTGCGGCGTGAGCCGCACCCGTTTCGTTGTCAAAGTGGAAAATATCATGTGGCGCGCCGGACGGGAAAGCGCCATTCCCGCCTCCTGGCGGCCGGTGGTCGGTTACATCGTCATGGCGGTGACCTCCTTTTCGACGTAGCGTGGTGAAAAAAGGAGAGGCCGATGCGTGGGGGAGTCATCCCCATGCATCGGCCTCTCTCTGTGAGGGTGTATCGTTCTCATTGGCGCCGCTCACGCGCCTGTCGCATCGTCGATCGCCGTGGTCGCGGGCACGCCGCGCGGCGGCCCGATCCCCGTTTGGTGCGCCTCGCTGCGTTACGTGGCGATCGTCAGGTTGTTGTCGTCCGCGATGGTGAGCAGGGCCGGCAGCAACAGCGGGTCGGCGAGTGGGCGCACATAGGCGGGGTCGCCATCGGGGCAGTACAGCGCGTCGGTCGCGCGCTCGTAGAGGGCGAGCGCCTCCTCGTCATTATGGGCGTTGTAGAACAGCAGCCCATCGACGGCCGTGTAGAGGTCGGCGCGTTCATAGAAGAAACGGGACCACGCCTGCGTGACCAGGCGATCCGGTACCTTGGCGAGCGCCGCGACCGTGCCCGCGCGCATGGCGCCACTCCCGCGCAAGTCGAGCAGGCGCAGGTCGCGCCGCAAGAGTGGGCGAGCCACAGCCCGCCCCGCGCGCTCGATCCGCCGCGTCGTGTCGCCGAACACCTCGACGATACACCCCGAGAGGGTGAAGGCGGCATAATAGATGCCGCGCGCCGCGTCCGGGGCCGGAGTTCGCGCCGGACCCGCGCCGGCGTGGTGGTCGAAGCGCATGTCGAGCGGCCCATACGAGCGGAAGCCGGGGTAGGCGGGGTTGAAGATGCGGTAGATGTGTTCCCCGGCCGGGACGGTGTGAAAAACCGGCGCGGGAGGCGCGAACGGTGGGGGCGCCGCGACGGTGACCATGGCTGCTCCTCTCCGGTAGCGGCGGATAGGAGAATAAAGGACGGCCCCCGTGCTTGGCACACGGGAGCCGCGTACAGAGATGACGGGCTGGGGCGGCTAGCTCAGCGCGAATGTGTGGGCGGCCAGCAAAACCTCCGGCAGGTCGCCGGCCTGGAGCGCCTGCAACGGCGTGCGGCCGAGCAGCGCCTTCGGTGTCACGAACCACGCGATCTTGTCGAGCGGCGGCGTGTCGCCGAGGGCGCGCACGATATCGGGTAGACCAGGGACGATGCCATCAGGGGCGGCCGCGTCGAACTGCCACGCCGGGAAGCGCAGGAAGCCGCCGTCGCGCGCGGCCAGCAGCGCGCCGACGCGGGCGCGGTCGTGCGGGGTCTGCCGGGAGGTGCCGAGCAGCGCGGCGACCTGCGGCGCCGTCAGGGAACCGGCCAGCAGGTCGCGCCGGTACGCGAAATCTTTGAGGGCCGACGCGACGGCCAACGCGACGCGCTCCCGCTCCCCCAGCGCGTGATCACCCGACACGGCGTCTACAAAGGAGTCGCTCCCAGGGGCGGGCGGAGGCGTCAGGGCTTCGTCGATGCGGCCGGCCAGCGCTTCGACCTCCTCGGGTGTCAGGCGGTCTACCAGGCGCCGCATGCCGCGCATGACACGCGCGGCTGCGTCGCGCCGGCGCACCGTGCGGCCCCCGGACACCGCGGGGGTGGGGGTGGTCATTGTCGCTGCGAACTCGCTCATCCGTGTCTCCTTATCACCTATCAGGTTACCCTTACGGTACGCTTGATTGTAAGAAATGTCAAGATGATAGGGCGCCTGCTGCTCATGCGCCAGACGCCTTGGCGCACTCCGGCGGGACTCGGACAATGGGGAACAGCCCGGTACATCTGGACGTGGCGTGAGACATCGAGCTACGCCGACCACACGCTGTCGGTCGGAGCGTCGAGCCAGTCCGGCATGATGCCCGCGCCCGTCGATTGCGCGGCCACTCCGGTCGATGGCATGGTCGCGCTCGTTTCGACGGTGGGGAGGAGCGTGAGGGGCGTGACCGTGTCCACACTCTCGCGCAGGTCGGCCCAGACGTGACACCCAGCGCGGCCCACGCGCTCGTACCACATCGCCACGAGCCCGAGCCGCGCGGCCTCGTCGGGACGCAGGGCCGCGCGATAGTCGCGGAAAAGCCCGGCCTTGCGACCGTGGCGAGCCAGGGACCTAAGCTGGTCGGCGACCGTGCAAGCCTCGCGCGGCCCCAAGTGGGCCGTGAGCGCGTCGGCCAGATTGCCCTCACCCCGCTCGTAAAGCAGGGCATGCACGTCGCTGATCCCGATGGACTCCGCCAGCGACTCCTCGTTCTCGGTCTTCGTCGCTGCCATCGCGGACCGTCGTATCACGATCTTCATGCAATCTCCTTATCCTGACTACGTCATTACTGAACTGAACGGTCGGCGCATGCGCGCGCGGGGCGAGGGGCGCTACTAGTCGCACGCGCGGCCCAGCGGCATCGCTCGACAATCTCGTGGCATCGCTCACAGCGGCGACGGGCCGTCTCCGTGTCGATCACATGGCCCCGTCGCGTCGCCATGCGGTAGAGCGCCGCGCCATCGGAACGCTCGGCAAGCTGTCCGGGGTCCTTGATGCCGCGTGGCAGATCGACCAGGACGAGGCGAGCGCCGGGCGGGAGGGCGAGCTTGTAGACGGTGGCCCACGACCCGCGCCGGCCGGCGCGGTCGCGGTCGCGGATCAGGTAGAGGGTCGTGCGTTTCGCCAGCCGCCGGATCTCGGGCAGGAGTTTCTCGGACGGCTCGTTCGAGCCCATGAAGACGGCCGCCTGGCCGAGCGCGAGCAGCGCCAGGCGGTCGAACGGCCCCTCGACTAGCGCGACCTCGGGGGCTCCCAGCGCACTCTCTAACCCGCCGAGCAGGCGGTCGCCCCGGACGTAGAGGTATTTGGGGGCGTCGTCCCAGGCGGCGCCGGCCGTGCAGAGGCGCGCCACGGCCCAGACCGGTACCCGCTGCTCGCTGACGCGTCGCCACTCCCACAACACGACCCGCCCCTGGAAGACCTCGGACCCGTCTGTCCGGAGCAGGCCCATCCGCCGCGCCGCCTCCAGGTCCAGGCCGTGACGCCCCAACGCAGCGGCCAGCATGCCGGTCGCATAGCCGATACCCTCGCTCGCGATGAGCCGGTCGGGGAGACCGCGTCCGCGCACGTAGTCGAGGGCGTCCCGGCCCGTCGGCTTCCATAGGTTGTCCCGCCAGACAGCGGCCGCGACCCGATAGGTGATCAGGGCCGCCGCGTCGGGTAACGTCGGGACCTCCTCGCGGCGGGATGACGGGGACGAGAGCGCGGGCGGGAGGAAGGCGCGGACGCCCTCCTGCCCATCGAGGCGCGCCCCCAGCTTCTCCAGCGCGACCGGGAAGTCCTTGGGCCAGGACAGCTCCCAGTAGTAGAAGGCGAAGCTGATGACATCCTTGCCGCCCCGCCCGCACCCGAAGCACCAGTAGCCCCCATCGGGGTAGTAGTAGAACGACGGTGTCCGCTCGTCGTGACCCGGCAGCGGACATCGCGCCTTGAAGCATCGACCCGCTCGCCGGGGGTTCTCCATGAACTCCAGCACCGAGCGTGCGCTCCTGATGCGCTCGATCTCGGCCTCTGATACACGCATAGTCAACTCCTTCCTAATTCGCCCGTCCTGGTCATGTCTGTCGACCACGCCCCAGGCGTGGTTAGGCCATCCGCAGCAGGTGTGGTGGGATCAACGAGAGGAACCGCGAGGGCTGTCCCGGTCCGCGCGGCGTCGCCGGCTCACAGGACGCGGAGAGGTAGAGCGCGGACCGCGCACGCGTCAGTCCCACATAGAACGCGCGCAGCTCTCGCCGCAGGCCCTCCTCCCCTTCCGCGAGGCCAAAGCGATGGGGGAACACGCCCTCGACGAGGCCGGCGAGGAACACGACCTCCGCCTCGTTGCCCTTGAACGCGTGCACGGTGCTGACGAGGACGGCGTCGCCCTCGCCGCCATTGTCCATCGCTCCCTCCTCCGCCAGCAGGTGTTGCAGCGCGCCGACGTCGCCCTCCTCCGCGACCAGGGCGCGCAGGGCCGCGATCTCGTCGGAGGCGCGGCCGTTCACTAGGGCCGGCCCCTGTCCGAGCCCCGTGCGTTCGAGCAGGGCGTCTAGGACCGTGGTCGACGCGCCGCCGGCCGCCAGGGCGACGATGCCGTCGTAGAGACGCACGAAGTGGCCGAGTGCGCGCCGCTCGTCCTCCGCCAGACCAGGTGGACACGCGCGGCGCAGCCGGTCCATCGTCCAGGGGCCGGTGGCGCGGAGGGCGGCGCACAGCCCGTCGCTGACGGCGCGCTGCCGCCCGCGCGCCGGCCACGCGACCGCACGGACCAAGGCGTCGCCGTCCCTGCCGTCACGCAGCAGGGCCAGCCATGCCAGGACGGTCGCGATCGTCGGCGTGGCGGCGAGCGCCGGAGCCTGGACCCGACAGGGGACGCCGGTGGCCGTCAATGCTTGGGCGATACACCGTCGTTGCCGGCGCGTCCGCACCAGCACGACGGCGTCGGCCCATCGCCCGATCATCCGCGAGGTCCGCAGGGCCTGGAGTTCGCGGGCCAGCCACTCCCCCTCGTCCGTCGCTGAGCGGGCGACGTGGAGCGCGGGGAGCGGCCCATCTCGACGGCACGGCGCCGCGGTCACGGTCGCGCCAGCGAGGCGCCTCGCCACGACGGTCGCCACGGCGAGCAGGGCCGCGTGCAGGCGATACGTCCGTGTGAGGGGGACGACCCGTGCGTTTGGGAAGGCCAACGGGAGCTCCAGCAGGTAGCGGGGCGAGCTACCGCCGAAGATGGCCTGGTTGCCGTCGCCGACGACCGTGATATGGCCCGCCGGCCCGCCGGCGTAGGCGACAAGAGCGGCCTGGTAGCTGTTCCAATCCTGCGCCTCGTCACTCACTATGTGCGCGATGCGCCGGTGCAGATCGGCGCGCGCGGCGGGATGGGCGCGCAGGATCGCGACGGGCAGCGCGAGCATGTCGTGGATGTCGATGAGGCGCTGGGCGTGGAGGTGGGCATCGTAGGCGCGCACCGCCGCGTGGACGGGATCATAGCCGTGGGAGAGCGGCCGGTGGCCCACCTTGTGATCCGCGATAAGTCGCGGCCCATCGCGCATGGGGACATCGAGACCAACAGCGGCGAAGGCCGCGGCGGCGGCGTATTGAGCCTGTCCCGTCGTAGCCACCTGGAACCGCTCCCAACCCAGGTACTCCCCGGCCCAGCCGTCGCGCAGGAGGCGCAAGCCAAAGCTATGGAAGGTGCGTACATCCACCGACGCCGGGTCCATGTCATCGAGGTGATCGTGCAGCCGAGAGGCCAGTTCGCGCGCGGCGTTGCGCGTGAAGGTCAGGGCCGTGATACGCGTTGGTGCCTGGGCGCGACCGTCGCATTGATGGGTGTGCAGATGCGCGATGCGCCCCAGGAGCGCCTGGGTCTTCCCGCTCCCCGGCCCGGCGAGCACGAGGAGGGGGCGGCACGGGTCGGCGTGAGCCGCCGCGCGCTGATCGCGATCGAGCGATAAAGGGGTGTGCGGCACGATACACTCCTTGTGGAGAAGAACGGGGGGAGAACGACAGGCTCGTCCTCCCCTGTCTGGCAAAGCGCCGTTACGCCGGCCGATCCGTCTTGACGACGGTTGGCCGCGCGGGCTGTGTAGGCTGCGCGGGTTGTGCCGGTCGTGGCGCCGTGAAATAGCGCGCGGGGCACCGGCCAGCCCCGTGGAGCGCGCCGCGGACGACCTTCAGGTCGACGCCGTCGCGCCCGATGGCGGGTACCTCGCGGAGCTGGACCCAGGCGCGGCAGCCGTGGCAGCGGACGAACCACTGCGGCCAGAATAGAACCGGCACGCACAGCGCGTGGCCGACCCGGTGGTTTCGCGCCGCAAGGTCCTCCTCAAAGGGGCGCAGGGCCGGTGCGGCGACGCCGTAGCGTCTATTCGCGACAAGCCAGCCCACCGGCGAGATAGCCGCCCAGAATAGGCCGGCAATCAGACGATGGGCCATCACGACGATACGCCGACCACCCCTACGTCGGGTAGCCTGCTGGTAGGGGTGAATGAGCGGTTTCTTGTCTTTCTTCCCTCCTTTCAACGCGGTGAGCAGCGAGATGGTGAACAGGATCATCGCACCCGCGATGATCGCGCCGACAATGTGGGCTATGGCTACCGTGTGCGTCATCCTACCTCCCTTCCTGATTGAAACTGACAGGTTCGCCCGCGCGGCCTGCCGTGTCGCCGTGGGCGTGCAGCAACTCCGCGATACTCATGCACGACTCGTCTGGACCGGCGCGATTGAACGCCACGACCTCTTCTCCGGGCTCCGAGACCAGCAAGCTCGACCCGTACGCTCCAGGCGCGCCAGACGCTCGGGGCTAAAATCTTCGCCAGACGGCGCGACGGCGCGTCGGTCATCGACCGTTGCGACGAATGGCGTCAGCGGCGCATCGACGACGGTCGACCAGACGGCGTAGTATCCGTGGACCCTAACCAGAATGTGCGGCATCCTCGTTCTCCGTTGATTATCAATTTCTTGTCGCGGGACATAGCGTGGGCGATGGCGCCAGGGGCTATGAAGCATGTGCTTTCCCTATTACCTCCTCCTTTCCGTGACCGAACTCGACGAGCTTCCGCGTCCCGCGAGATGCGGCCAGGGGCTGTATAAACACCCTCTGGGCCGTTCGCACGGACACGAGCGCCGGGATGCCCAACGCCATGGGAGTGATCGCATCGGCGCGAGGCGATCATGCGCGGGCAACAATGGTGGACCCGCCATCACCAGTCGGCGCCTCAGTGGCGGAAGCCGACGATCGCCACTCGGGACAGGTATGATGGAACCCGAGATCATCAGCAGTTCGCTTAGAGGTGGAACCGCAGACCAATAGAGGACTTCAGCATAGCGCCGCATACCCCGCGTCAACCCTGTGTCGTGGTAGGGTCGGCATCGCAATGGCGTACGCGAAGCGGATAGGCGCGGGGGAACGCGGGCTATGACGATGGAGACAACCGGAGTACGACGCTGGGATCGCCGCGTGGGATGCTCCCTGCCTATCGCGTCGCATGGTGGGCAATGGCGGGTTGGTATGTGTGTTGTCGGACCGGCGCGTTGACGAAGATAACGAGGAGGGAGGAACGCGGGGTAGACACAGGGTACGCACGGGGTGGGGGAAAACGTGCCGCGCGGGGTGTACCGAACGGGCGCGGGGTGTGCCAACGGAGCTTGAGCGGCGAGAGGTCGGTATCGGGCCTATGGAGGGCCTATTATCTCTGATGAGGGGGCCTACCCCGCGCTTTGTGCTGAACCCGTACCTTGCTATGAAAAATGTAAATTCTTGTTTTGCTCGATGCGTCCCGCCATGTAACCATGGATCGAGCACCCCACGCCCGCTTCTCAGCGGTCTGATGGCGTTTACCGTTGCCCACCACATGAACCGACGATCACACTATCCGCCATGTGCCGCGCTTGACCTTCGTCGCCTGTAGGATGTGACGACACTGGCTCATAGCCCACTGTCGCCTATCCTACCAGTGCCGTGCCCATCGTGGCTCGTATCCCCATCAATGCCCCCCCACCTCGTTCTTCCGACCATCACCCGACAGCTCGTCATATCTCGTCCGCTGCACGGATCAGTTCGATAATCGGGAGTTACATGTCTGGTGTGTTCTGTCAGGCGATACTGTACCAATGAACATAAGACTGCGCACTTGACGTTAGCAACGGTGTGTCGTTGTAGTCAGAGCCCGGAGAAGGATCGTGCCTATGGGGATTGCAATCAACGTCAAGTGCGTACTCTCGTGTTTTTCGCTGAACAAGCCAGAACGGATCCAAGCGGGGGAAGCAGTGAAGTACTTCGGCGAAACCCCTTCACGCCGGCACGTACAATACGAACGGTGCGTCATCTCATGCCTTGGTCCGCTCAGTATGCTGGCTAACGCTCCCGACGTGACAAAAGGACCATGGCGCGACGCATGCTGACCAGCGGCGAGAGCACCGAGGCGTGCAGTGTCATGACTGCATAGATATGCAACAACGTAGCGACGGTATCATTGACCAGTTTGCCGACGCTGGGTTCACTCACGGGCATCCGTTCGTTTTGCTACACACCTGATAGGCGCCGATAGCTCGCACAGCGACGACGGGCAAGGAGTCGAGAAAAGACAGGCTCTAGCGACCTCCTGCTGCTCATTTCAACCTACCAGGGGCGATGCAGGGCTTCCAGGCTGAGGACAGGTCCGTGCGACTGGAAAAGGTCGTGGGGCATAGTCATCGTGGGCAACGCAGTTTGGCCCTACGCTATCAACTCGACGCAGGCGCCGCGGGCTGCGTGGCGACCCCGACGTTCATTCCCCCGGATATGATCGCCGAGACGCACTACGCGCTCATGGCCGCGCCCACGCTCTATCCGGGGCAAACCGTGCGGGCAACGCTGAGCGCGGATAGCGCCAACAGGACGCCGGTGACCTGCCGTCTCTTCTATCGCGCGTACGCGGCTGACGATACGCTGGAGATCAGCGATGGGCCGGAGGAGATCATCCTGGTTCCGGGGGCCGAGGGCGCCCTGACGTGGGCGCTGGGCAGGGCGGACAGCAACACGATCATGCGCGTTGGTATCGAGGTCGCGACCACGACGGCCGCCGTCGGTAGCGTCTATCTTGACACCCTTACCTGGGATGGGGCGCCGGATGTCATCTTCACGCGTCCGCCATTCCCCGGCACACTCTGGCGGCGCGTGTGGGTCAACGCGATGGATCACGTCGACGCGCGGTGGCCCGAACCGTTCCACCTCAGTCAGGATGAGGGGCGCGGCTTGTTGATGACCGGCACGGCCGACTGGTCCGATTATGACGTCCAGTCGTCCATCACGCCGCATCTAGCTACCGCTTGGGGCATCGCCGCCCGCGTGCAGGGATTGCGGCGCTACTATGCCCTGTTGCTGCGCCAGGGAGGAACGCTCCAGGTGATCAAGATGCGGGAGGGCGAAACAATGCTGGCCGAGACCCCCGTGGCCTGGACCTACGACACTGCATATGAGCTGCGTCTACGGGTGCGCGGCACGCGCATTTACGCATGGTTAAACGGCGAACTATGCCTGGAGGCGCACGACAGCGCGCTCGCACACGGAGGGGTTGCCCTGGTTTGCGAGGAGGGACGTATCGTCACGGACGCCGTCGTGGTGCATCCGCCACACAAGGTCTGAGGTCAATGCCCGCGCCAACATCCACGAGGGTCTATGCAAAGGCAAGGAAAGGCGACCGGGGGAGAGGCTGTCAGCATAGCTGGACGCGTTAATCCAGGTCAGGGCTGGCGCTGACCATCCCGTCGGGCAGGTTCGGTCACCGTGCCAGCCACTCCGTAATGCTGGCAGCGATGAACGCCGCGTCGCGTGGCGTAGGGCCGGAGCCGGCGGCATGGCCCCACAGCGAGTCGATCGGCCGCAGTTCGGCGTGCGGCAGGCGCGCCACCTCGGCGGCGCTGTCCTCCGGCGGGAAATACAGGTCGGTCGTACACGGCATCACCAGGGCGCGCGCCTGGATGGCCCCTAACGCCCGGTCAAGGTCGCCGTCGCAGCCGGGCGTAGCCGCGATGTCGGCGTCCTGCCATGTCCGGGCCATCGCCAGGAGGTCGTTGGCGTCCCAGGTGAGGAACGATCCCTCGTAGTCGCCCACGATGAACTTCTCCAGCGTGGTGTAGCCCTGCGCGCGATACAGGTGGGCGCGATACCAGGCCTGCGAGCGGCCCCACCCGGCCCACACGCGCCCGAGCGCGCGCAACCCTTATGCGATAAGCTGGGTTTATCCTCTCTAGCAACGGGAGGATATCTGGTCGGCGCGGCTGACCGGCGCGGAGGTGGTGAGGGAAGGACAGCGAAACCCTGCGGCTCGACC
>JAABUX010009037.1_pt1 | contig 11359 bp, 18 predicted proteins | sample 5561851 | NCBI WGS metagenome assembly JAABUX01 (sample SAMN10711883, study PRJNA513361) | rock metagenome | isolation source: Antarctica rocks | place: Antarctica: Victoria Land, Richard Nunatak red sandstone | collected 2016-01-03 | reverse complement strand
TCATTGCATAGCCCAGGTCTACCCACCCACAGTCATGGGCTTACCTCAGGAGCGTTGCCAACGGATGTGCATGACTCCTGTTGACAGACCAGTGCATATCCGAACAGGATAACATTCAAGGGACACGGCGTCAGTGAGACAGGTGATGGACTTCTGCACCTGCCTGCGCGACGCTGACGCGCCTGCGCTGCTGCGAGCACAGGCACGGTGCAGCTGGACGCGCACACGGCGGTCATGACGCTGCTGGAGTTCCTGTACATCTCCTTTCCCTTCGGCATCGCCACGTCGGCCACCATCCGCATCGGCAACCTGCTGGGCGCCGGTCGCCCTCGGGAGGCCCGTGTCGCAGGTCTGCAAAGACGTTACATGATACAATATGTAGTTGCGCATATTCACTGCATACTATCTTTGGGCGCAGTGTTTGGTCTGGTTGTAGCACATTCGAGTAGCCAGGTAGCATCACAACAATCATTGTTATATCCAGGAACTTTAGTGCAAACTCGACATGGAACCTGTCTTTTACGGTATATCGACACTATGTGTAAACGAAATGTATCTCAACAATGGTGCTGACCGGTGGCCGATGCGCATTCCCTATGCAGGCATCATCTGCATCGCCATCGGCACCAGCTTCCTGGCGTGCGCGGCGATCTTCATCCTCGTCTTCAGGAACGTCCTCGGCTATTTGTTCGTGGACAGCGCCGACGTCGCGGCGGCCGTCGCCTCCATCTGCCCCATCGCCGCCCTGTATCAGATCCCGGACGGCGTGCTGGGGACGATCGGCGGCGTCCTGAGGCGCGCGTCTGGGCAGCCATCCTCCTACGCCTCAACCGTCACATCATGCATGGGCATGTACTCCTGTCAGGCTCTTCGTGAGTCCACAGCAACAGCTTACCAGCCGCGTCCACCCGCACCCAGCAGAGCAGCAATGTCTGTGCATGCCCGGTTTGTGCCGCTCGGCTCGCACGATGTGTTATGCTTCCTGTCAATGCCGTGCGCGCAGGGGCATGGGCCAGCAGGGGACGCTGGGCCTGTACAACTTCTTCGGCTTCTGGGGCTTCGGCGTCATCGTCGGCTACGTGCTCTGCTTCCACGAGGGCTGGGGCCTGCAGGGCCTGTGGTCCGGCATCGTCGCCGGCGTCTTCCTGACCAGGTGTGCCCCGTGCGAGTCGGCTCCAGGGGCGCGACACAGCATTGCATGGTGCAAAACGCCCACGCTTGACAGGAGCTAGTCACGTTTCGGCGGTGCTCGTCTGCTGTGAACACTTGAAGTGAGCATCTGTTGCCCAAATGCTGCGTAGTGAAACTCGAAGTTCTGACTGGCGGGTCTCGCCGACCGCGCAGCACGCTGTGCACGATCAGCCTGTGCCGGGTGGACTGGCAGCACGAGGCGGACGCGGCGGCTGCGCAGCAGCGGACGATCGAGGGCCTGGAGGCGGGCATAGCGGCGGGCGGCGACGCGGAGCTGCTGCTGGACGCCGCCGAGGCCGAGGACGTGGTGGAGCAGGGTGCGAGGGTCCTGCGCAGGGTTTGCTGAATGCATGCCAGGGTGTCCTTTCAGGATTGAGCGGCCTGCCACCTTCGCAGCATCGTTCGGTAAGCACACACTGCAACAGGAGGCATGACAAAGGGTAGTTTCCATGACCCGTCGATGGCTTCGTTGAAGTACAGATGCGAGGTGCATATGCGCAGTGACAGCAATGGTTTATCCCAGGCGACTATAAAGTGGCTGTGCACCGTGAAATGGACAGGGAGAGTGATCTGAGGGTGTCCTTCGATACTTGCCTCTTGTGGCTCAAGGGTCGACCTGACTCTGCTCCGGTATGACAGGCTCCACGCCGGTCCTGCTGCGGGACCCGACGCTGCGCGCCTACGTCCGCCAGCGGTCCCTGCGCCACCACGTCCCCGTGCCGGTGCACCATGCGAGGCGGCGATCCGGCACCAGCTCGCCGGGCACGCCCGCCACACCAGGTAGCCATCGATGCTGGACACCGCATCGGCGCGCAGTGGTTTAAAGTATTTTGCGAAGTTCAGCTCGTCGCTCATTCTGCTTCCTGGCACTGGTCAGGCCTGAGCGGCACCGAGGCTGTTGGTTGCGCATGTCCGCGACTGCCGAAACGGCAGGGTGATGTCGTCACACAGTTGGCCGCAACAATGCCGATGCGTCTGCTTGCGGCAGGCAACACGGAGGCACAGTCGCCGGTAGCAGGCTTCACGGAGAGCCTCAGCAGCGGCCGGTCGCTCACCGGCCGGTCGCCCACTGGCCGGTCGCCCGGCGAGCGGGGTCAGCTGGCGCGGTCGGGGTCGCTGGTCCGCAGGGACAGCGTGTCCGCGTCCTTCGGGCACCACCGGTGACCGTCAAGCCCACACTGCTGTGTTCTCCAAGCGCCTGTGCGTTTCTGAGCGCCTGTGCGCGCGCACTGTATGTTCGTGTAGGTAGTGTTGCCTTCGTGCCGCTTGTGTCTCCGAACTGTGCAACTGTTTTGTCTTTTCGGGTGCATTCGGCGTCTTGCAATTGTGTCGGGCATGGGTAGTTCATGCCTGTCTCCGGCTTGTTTGGTGTTCATCTGACATCGCTGCATTGCAGCCCGTGCGTCTGCTCTGTGATTTGTGAGATACTGGGCGTGGTCAGGTGCATCGGTCAATCAGCCCCCGTCATACAGTTTCTGGCAAGCTGTTGTTTCATCAAGTTTGTATAGAAAGCAGACCCGAAAAGCATCACGGCCTTGCCCACGTGACTGCGATGTCCAGCGAGGCAGAGCCGACTGGGATCGGTTCTACCCACTTGCACAACACTTGAAGAGCGTCCGATCGGTAGGAGACGCCGTCGATCATCGGATCTGACCTAGTACATGCATAGCGAGCCGACGATAGTGCACGACACCTCGCAACATCTGCATTGCTCACGGGACGCGGATGTGAGGCCGCCGCGATCCTTTGCCAATCACTAGTCTCCATTGCACGGGACCAGCGCCGTCAGTCAGCCATGGCCGCTAAGCAGGACCTCTCGGCGCCACTCTTGACACATGCGATTGAGGATCCCCCCACCACGACAGAAGGTGCGAAGGCGCAGACCCGCACCTGTCCCTGGCGCTTATGCGAGCAACGAGCACCGCCTGCAGAAATGTTTCGCTGCTTCCTGATGTGCCGGCGAGGGTTGCTGCGTCACACCCATTGGACCGCGAGCACTGATCCAATGCAGCAACTCATTGCCCGCACGCAACTTAGCTTGCAGCATCACGTTGCGTAGCAGGCGAGCTCGCTGACGGCCTGCCCTCCAATGGCGGCGGCCATGAGACACTAGACGTGGATGCGTGGAGCTCGGAGGCGAGGTTCCTGCTTCTGCTGTCCGCACCGGCGTGTGTGCAGCTGTGCACACAGCAGGGACTGGTCGTCACCAATCAGGTGCGCCTGCGCTCGAGACACCACGCATCGTGGCATGCATCACCCGCGCTTCCCAACAGACCCGTTTGTCCACCGCGCCTCGCTTGACTGCACATGTCATTGCCAAGCCCGATGGCAGAAAACACCAGTACGCAGGGCACTGAGTCAGTTTGCACCAAATTTCTGCAAGCGCGGTCGAGTGATGTCGCAGGCGAGTTGCACAGTGCATGCCCGGTCGCCGCCGATCGTTGTTGTGCTTGCGGCCGTCCGTTGCGTCCCTAACAGCTGTTTGCCTTCGTCTGCGAGCAGATGCTCGTCGGCAAGCTGGGCGAGGACGCGCTGGCGGCCGGCGCCATCGGCATCACGTACTTTAACCTCATGTTCTATTTCCTCATCGGCGTGTCGTCGGCGCTGGATACCCTCGGCGCGCAGGCGTACGGCGCCGACGACAAAGCCGGCGTCATTTCCTGGTCAGTAATTGACGCACCCCCTGCACGGGCTTTGCAGTCCCGGGATTCGTGTACGCCATGGTCATCATGAAGGCGCGCGATGCTGATTCCCAGCGGCCCATAGATGCATCGCCTGTTTGTCATGGGACGACCTGGATAGTGCTCGGTGCACGCTGATGTTTTCATTTTGACAGTATGACACACACGGCATGTTGCTGCCTCTGTGTGCCGGCACCAAGCAGACTTTTGCAAGGGAAACAGGCGTGATGGTTCTGTGGCCGCCTGTCACAGGCGATGCAGGCGCAGAACATGATGTGGGTGCCCGCCCTGGCGACGACCTTCGCCGCGATCGTCAACATCCCCGTCAACCTGCTGCTGATCAAGTACTACGCCTTCCCCGGCGCCGCGGCCGCCTTCTCCGTCACCCGCGTCCTGCTGTTCCTATTCCTCATCGGTGAGCCGGCCAGTATCTGCGTTGTGAATATTCTGGTAGTATTTATTCTACGGCCCATCGTGTCGGTGTAAGGCAACCTCCAGTCCCAGCTGATAATCAGATCTTAAGTGATGAATTGCGCGTGACGGAGGACACATGAGTTCAGTTGGTCGATAATGGTGCTCGACCCTGCTTTGCTGCTCATCATGGCCGACACACCAGCGTCAGAGGCTCCATCCCGGCTCCTGGCCGCTTGCAGGGTACGTGAGGGTTTTTGGGCAATCGTGCTACAGCACGCGGCACAAGGGCGTGGCCAGCGGCGGCGACTCGCTGTCGTCGCTGGTCAGGGCCGGCCTGGCGCCGGAGACGCAGTGGGCGTTCCTGCAGCTGGGCATCCCGGGCGGCTGCATGATGGCGGCTGACGCCAGCAGCTTCGATGTGACGACCGCCATGGCGGGCGCTCTGGGTGAGGGTCATGATCCTGCGGTGACACCGTCGTCCAGTGATGCTGTCGATTGTCGACAGAGCCGTATGGTACTGTGAACCTCGCAGTGGCACTGCCTAATAATCAGCACCCGGACCTTCATGCGCAGCCCTCCATGGACTACCATGTTCACTGTAGTGGTTGCAACCGAACATGCACGGTGCATATGCCTGCCGACAGCTATTCGCTAACGGTATTGCTGAGCTGCGCTGGCTGCGAACAGGCACCGTCGCTCTGGATGCGCACACGGCGATCCTGACGCTGTGCGTCTTTCTGTTCATCTCCTTCCCATTCGGAGTGGCGACCGCGGCGACCATCCGAGTCGGTAACCTGCTCGGCGGAGGGCGGCCGCAGCAAGCACGCATTGCAGGTGCTATGCTCTCGGGTTGCACAGCCTCACTAACACAGCTTGCGGCTGTCGCACACAGGCAAGTTTCTGCAGGGCTGTGGCTTACTGGCGTGCGAGACAGAGATGACTATGCGCAGGGACACCTCAGCGCCTGTGAAGGATGCCGCCCCCATGGTGGGCTGTGCACGCTGGTCGGTGGTCCTTCTGGAACTGCGGGTGTGCAGCATGGTCGCGCCTCATTGCATCTTTCGGCCCGTCCAGGCTACGTGTGCGTCGCCATCGGCACCAGCTTCCTGACGGTGGCCGGCGTCGCCATCTATGTCTTCCGCGACTCGCTGGGCTACCTGTTCGTGAGCAGCGCCAAGGTCGCGGCCATGGTCGCGACCATCTGTCCCATCGCGGCCCTGTACCAGTTCCCTGACGGGATCCTCGGGACAATTGGAGGTATACTAAGGTGCGGGCATGCGGTTGTCGTGGCTGCAGAAGGTCGCCCAAGCTGTCATTTGCCCTTAATCGCGACCGAGGTCGCAACAAGCACCCAAGTCCGATCATCGTCACCTATCTGACACGTTGTCTGCCATACACAGCAAGCATGGATGCATGCAGCAAGCATGCAAACTGCCCGCAAACCGCATGACTGGGGACGCAGTATCTTCTCCCTGGGGTTGCTGCCATTGATTCTATCTGCAGGTTCAAGCTGAGGTTGACGTAGACGCTGTGTGCTGCACTGGAAGGCAGCTGCCGCCCGTGCTCGACGCATCTGAGGCAGTGTCAACCCACGTACTTTGTGCGCAGGGGCATGGGCCGGCAAGGGCAGCTCGGCATCTTCAATTTCGTCGGCTTCTGGGGCGTCGGCGTCGTGTGGGGCTACTACCTGGCCTTCCACGTCGGCTGGGGCTTGCGGGGCCTGTGGACCGGCATCCTCTTGGGCGTCGTCGTGACCGGGTGCGTTTGCTGCAGGGTTGGTATATTGTTGCAACGGCAAGCACGGTCTGCATCTCTCTGTTGTCAGCATCTCCAGCAGCACTCTGAGGACGGCATCAGCACCGTTGTTGGTGCCCGGTCACTTTTCAAGCCATTGCCAACGGCAGCACCGTCATAGGATACACTACGTCGCGTCGCCCCTGATGCCTGGCAGTCTCTGTGTCGAATCTCATCATGTGGTGGCACATGTCTGTCCCTGTGACTGAAGTGCTGTTGGTGCAGGGCGCTGTGCACGTACACGCTGCTGCGGGTGGACTGGGAGCACGAGGCGGCGCTGGCCATCGCGGCGCAGCGCACCATCGACACCCTGGAGGCGGGCATCGCGGCCGGCGGCGACCCGGAGGCGCTGCTCGACGCCGCCGAGGCTGAGGACGTCGCGGAAGAGGGTGCGGGATGACATATCTTTTGGATATAATACTTTCTTTTTGAACTTTAAATTTCATTTGTAGTTATTAGTTTTGATCCCTGTAAAGTTATTACAAAATGACTAGTTGCTGTAAAACTATAAGGAATCATTCCTATCTGAAGTCTTCTGTTCAGCTAGGATGACTGTGCGCGGATACAATGTCTGTGGCACTGTTTCTGCATGCAGATGACCGCATGGGGATTACGCCCATGTTAGAATAACAGCGCAGGTTGACTTGGTTGATCATCTCGTGCTGGGTCCCACTGCTCATTTTGCAGCAAATATTGTGTACCATTGGATGCGCTCAACATGCTCGGCATCCGCAGATCATGGCTTTTTCAGACGGCGTCGCAGCGCGCAGGATGACCTCTGCTTGTCACTGCTGCTGACAGGACCGGACGGGCCGGTCAAGGCGCAGGATCATGCGCTGCGCGCTTACGCGAGGCAGCGCTCCCTGCGGCAGCACGTGCCCATACCCGTGCGGCCCAGGTCAGAGAACAACACGCCGGAGCGCAGCGGAGGCTTGGCGTCGATATCCTCAGGTGAGAAATTCATGTCGCTGGCGTGAGTATCATGCGCACTTGCGGGTGTTTAACGGCTTATTTTCAGCTGGAGCGTATGCTTCATGTGTTGCTAAGATATCGGAGAATGTGCTGCGACCTGTCATAGATGTCGGCATACAGAAGTCATATTCTGGATGGCATGCCACTGCACTTCTGTATGTGATGCTGACCAGACACGCGCTTCCGCAGGAGTATTGGATGACCTTGCCCGAGGCGCGCTGCCCATCAGTGGTCGCAGCCACATCTCGCGGTCAGCCAGCGTGACCAACGTGCTCAGCGGCAGTTCCAGCGGGTCGCTGCGCCTGCGGGATCCGATATCAGGTTCCTTCGGCGGCCGTACACGATGAGTGGCGGCTCCAGCATTACGTGGCGTCACGCTCGTTGATGGCGTGCTGCTGCCGGAGCGTGAGATGCGAGAACGGCGGCACGTCGATTGCTTCATTGCCCTCTGGTCGCGCTTAAATTCTCAGAGACCCTGCAATTGGTGTTGTAGTGCTGCCATATGGCAGGTGTCGATGACTAGGTCCGTGTGTGAAGGCGTGTACTGTGCTGCTCGTCTGCGCGTCGTACCTCTAACGAAGAGCATTAGCCATAGTAATTAGCACTGCACACCAGCGTGCCACAACTCTTGCGCCGCGACACAAGAAGATGTGTAGGCGGCGTTGGTCCCACGCAACAGTTTCATAATCCGTCATTGACCTCCCCACACCATGCAGTGGCACCATGGGCCGGTGATGCCACCAGCAGACCCTAAGGCCTTGTGGCACACCCTTCGATTGCCTGTGGCTGTCGAGCAGAATGCAGCTTAGAAACGTGGTTGCGAGTTCCTGCCTTGTCGCACTCTAGTACGATACGATGCCCAGCAGTGCGCAGTAGTTTGCAGAGATGAGATGTCGCCCGTGACATCCACAGCGCCCTGCTTTCGAGGGTCAAGCAGGGAGACCTCAGTGACACCCCACTGGGCAGAGCATGTGCTGTCGGGGCGTCCCACCCTTGCTGGCTGCGGCTCAGAGTAGCGCAGCTCAGGAAAATCGTCAGGCCTGGGTGCTGACTTTGCTGACGGTTACTTACAAACAATGCGTTTACCTCCCAAGCCACAGCACTCAGGCTGGCTCGGCAGGTGATCCGCAGGATCATGGCGTCCAAGGGCTCAACAATATGCACCGGCGCCATTGGCTTCCCTTCGTTCACATTGTATAGCCGCATCAGTCGACCGGGAGTATGGGTTTGTCAATGGGTCTGGCGAGTGGCCGGAGCAGGAGCAGATCAACAGAATTGGTCAACACTATGGGTGGATCGTCAGACTCTCTGCTGACGCTGTTCGATTCACTTTGCCGACCAGCCAGGGCACATTTCGAGCTCGAGCTAAACCTTGCCTGCCGTGCAAAAATATGCCGCCTTGCTCGCTGTTGCGACGCTAATTCCCGACAGCTGCTTGGCTGATTGGCTGGGACACAGCCGTCGCGACAACCAGCCCGACAGTGACTCCGTCTTGTCCAGCTCAGCACCATCCTTCAGCTCCAGCTACCGCGCCGGAACAGGAGCGGTGATCGCGCCTGCGAGTCACGCAACCGACGAAAAGAAGCCTTTCGCGGTTTGCTCGCCGGTTCTGTTTGGTCGAACTGGCCGATGCTGATGCAAGAGCACTGAAAACGTGCGATCCCTGCTGCGGATTACACCAGGCCAGCGCACGAGGATCCGCCCTCCCCAGCCAGGCGCAGCAGCAAGCTGCGACCGGACGCCGCGGGAGAGCCACATGCGTTCGCATGTCGTCGCTCATACGTTTGCCATGTGGCCCGCAGGCTGGCCCAGCAGCGAGTCTTTTGGCTGACTCTGCAGAAGGCTACCCGATGGGCGCCTACCTCGCAAAGCCGGTCACTGAGAAGGCGCGGTGCTTTGCGTGTCCGCCGCCCCTTCCCCCTCCTCGCCCAAGGTTTGCGTCCGCCGTGTGGTGAGCACGATGCCTCAGCTGCACACTTATGAGACGCTTGACCTGCATGTGCTACGACAGGAACTTGAGGACGGCGAGAACGACAACTACCTGTATGGCGTCTGCGCCATGCAAGGATGGCGCACTGAAATGGTGCGCTGCTTGCGGGAATGCTGGCGAGCTTTGGGTGTTGCTGCCACGACCACGACGCCCCAGCGCAATGAAGGCGTCAGGGTTGAGTATTTGCGGCCTTGCGTCTGCTCGGCACCCGACTATGATGATCTTGCCGGTGCTTCTGTGACATTTGAACGCCTTGCCAGCACCGGAAATGCATCGGCCCAGGAGGACGCGCACGCCGTCGCCCTGGGTCTAGCCGACCGCGGCGACGCGGCGCTGTTCGCCATCTACGACGGCCACGGCGGCAAGGAGGTCGCCAAGTTCGCGGCGGTGCACATGGTGCGGGCCACACCTGATCTGCTCGATGTGCAGCTGAGCAAATACGCAGCAGCGCCGCGCAATGCTCAGGAACCTCACACATACTTAATGGCCTGGACACGCTGCCTCGGGGGGGTCGCGCACCGCTCAGTACTCACTCCTCACTCTGCGATACGGCGAAAGCTTGCACAGAGCCAAACTGGCTGATAAAATTCTGCTGTGGCAGCTTGCAAGCCTGCGAGCAACCCAAGCGTGAGCGCCCGTGCAGTGACAGTCGGTCACCTCGCCGCTGCCTGCCGCGCAGGCGGCGGAGCTGCTGCGGACGCCGCAGTGGGCGGCGGGCGACGCCGGCGCCGCCCTGACGGCGGCGTTCCTGCGGCTGGACGAGCTGCTGTTGGCGGAGGAGAACCGCGCGGAGCTGACGGAGATGGCGGGCGGCGACCACGGCGGGCCGGGGCGCAGGTAATACCCTGCGGCCTTAACGAGCTGACCCGGCGATCCATGACATGCGTGTCGCTGGACATGCTCTTGTGACAGATGCGAACGGTGTGCGGCTCGAGCCTGCGTGCCGTCCGAAGGTCCTTGCTGCACCGGTGTTTGATCAATCCTGGGTTGGCCCGGCAGCATGCTGGCTCGTATCTGAAAGCTCGACACTTGGCGACTAGACTTCAGGTCGACACGCAGTCCGCTTCTGACGGGGGCGTGTCCTGCCTACATCCATGCACTGCAGGGTTGAACCTGAGTGTCATTATGTGTGCCAGGGGCGGTCCCATCGTCGTGGACGCGGCGGACCTGCCGGAGTCACTGCGGGCTCAGCTGCAGGCGCTGGAGTCGGCGCGCAGCCGCAAGCGCGACGGCGCGGGCGGCGGCGACGGCGACGAGGACGACGACGACGACGATGACGAGGATGACGAGCCCGCGCTGGTGAGCACTTTCGGGACTGATCCATGGGCGATGCTGCTTGCTTCATGTATCGATTTTGCTGCGATGGACCTGCTCGGAAGTTCGGTCTTCTCGCTGATTGTGAGAGTGACTCTTGCTGACACTCCCTTTGTGCCCGTGTGTCACCACCACCACCCATAGTCTGAGCTCGAAATGTGGCTCTCATCCGTCGAAGTGCGAGGCTGCCGAGCCGTATTGAGTTTGATACCAGTCCGGGGCGACTCTCAGTGCTGCTTTCTGCATCTGACGTACGCAGTGGGTATGTCCTGGGGGCTGCGGTCGAGAGTTATCGTCTGACTCTCTGACGCTGGTCCTTGCAGATGGACCTCGACAACGCCATCACGAAGGCGCTGGCGCAGGCCGCGGCGGGCGGCGATGATGACGACGAGGACGAGCTGGACTCGTCCGGCGACGAGGACGACGATGCTCCTCCGTCAGCCAGCAAAGGTGCAACCTTGTACAGCTTGTTACTGCAATCTGTAGTGGTTCACGTCACAGATCGAACCTGTGTATGCATCCCTGTGTCACGTGTCACCGTGTTGTCATAATGATGCTGGGCAAGTGGTCTGACTCCGCCTGATCCATGAATGCTCGTCAGCAGAAGCGCCGACGTCGCGCCAGGAGGCCGCCGACGTTGCCAGCCCATCTGGGGAGCGCGTCAGCAAGCGGAGCCGCTCAGACGCATCAACGGCGGCGGCCGCGCGGGCATCCACTCCCAACGGCGTGCCACCAGGTGATGCAGCTTTGGCGCAATTCAGACACCGTGCCGTTCGACTGCTGCACTGTTGCCTGCGGCTTGCATGGGCATGATGCCCCAGATACGAACAATGAGCCAACACAGACCCAGTGTTTCTGCTCGATTTCCAAATTCGTGGGCCCCCGCGCATTCTCGAGCTTGACCTATATTGCTCTTCTACAAGCTGCATGCAAGGCAGGATCGTTGCGCCGGCTCGTCATCACTCGGTCTTGGACCAGTGCTGACGTGCGCTGACGTGTCATG
>JAABUX010009036.1_pt1 | contig 11359 bp, 9 predicted proteins | sample 5561851 | NCBI WGS metagenome assembly JAABUX01 (sample SAMN10711883, study PRJNA513361) | rock metagenome | isolation source: Antarctica rocks | place: Antarctica: Victoria Land, Richard Nunatak red sandstone | collected 2016-01-03 | reverse complement strand
CTGCGATCGCCGCGTACGGTCGTGGGTGCCGCTCGCTTGGCCGGTACAGGGTCCGATACAGATCGAGCGCACCCGCCGCGCCCTGCCCGTCGGTGATGAAATGGGCGAAGCAGTACGGCAACCCGAAATGCGCCGCCACCTGCGCCCCGTACTCCGAGCTGCCTAGGATCCATGTCTCGGGCGACCCCGGCCCTTGCGGCTGGGCGATGACCTCGCCAAACGGATGGCCCGCGAGGAGCGGCGCCCCGCTCACCCAAGCGAGCAGGTCCCGCACATCCGCCGGGAAACTATCCGCTGCCTGGTCTGCCCGCGGATTGAGCGCGAACGCCGTCCGCCGATCCCCGCCCGGCGCCCGTCCAAGCCCAAGATCGACCCGGCCCGGCGCCAGCGCCTCCAGCACCCGGAAGCACTCCGCCACCTTCAGGGCACTGTAGTGGGGCAGCATGATCCCCGCTGCCCCGATGCGGATGCGCCGGGTCGCGACAGCGAGGGCGCCGAGCAACACTTCCGGCGCGGGGCCGGCCCGGGCGGGGCTCGCGTGGTGCTCGGCCAGCCAATATCGCCCATAGCCAAACGTCTCGCACGCCTGGGCGAGCGAGACAGTTTCCCGCACGCTCTCCGCCGGGCTGTGCCCCGCCCGGACGGAGCTCTGATCCAACACCGCCAACCGCATCGTAGTCCCTCCAGGACACACATTTGGGCGCGCACGCCCGCGGTCTGCAACCCCGCTTCCGCCGTGGTGTTCGGAATGGGTATGATCCGGATGGCCTCTCGAGACACGGTTCCGCTGGGCAATCGCTTCGTAGCCGAGGACAGGTCGGCCCCGATCCTGGTGCTGACGCGGCTGGGCCAGGATGATCCGATCCTCGGCCCGATTCTGGCCGATTTGGGCGCGGAGCCATACGGTTGTAGCGACTTGGCCGGCTTGGTGGCCTCGTTGCACGATGGAGTTGTAGCCGCGATTGCCGCCGAGGAGATGCTGGCGGGTGCTGCGCTCGACGCCTTCCGGCGATGGCTGGCGGCCCAGCCCGAATGGTCCGATTTGCCTATCTTGGTGCTGGCGGATGCCGGCACGGCGGCGCCGTCGCGGGCGGACCTGCTCCGGTCGCTTGGCTACACCTTCCTGCTCGAACGGCCGCTTGGCCCCGAAACGCTGCGGACGGCCATCGTCGCTGCCCAGCGATCGCGGCATCGGCAGCGCCGCTTCGGCAGGCAGACGGCCGAGCGGGACGCCGCCCTGGAGGCAAGCGAAGCGCGGTTCCGCAGATACTTTGACAGCTTTCCCGAGCCGCTTTTTGTCCTCGACGTGACCGGGCAGGCCGTCCACTACGCCGATTTCAACCCGCAATTCGAGCGCGCCTTTGGCCCACGCCGCGCCAGCGCCGAAAGTGAGGCGCCGGCGGTGATCCTACCGCCCGAGCTCGCCGATCGTATCCTTCTCGAGGTTCATCGCTGCCTCGCTCTGGGCAAAACCCATCGGTTCACCATCGACACCTCGCTCAAAGGCGAGGCTCGCCGCCTCGATGTTGCCCTCGCACCACTCCACGATACGGCCGGCCAGATCATTCGGCTGCTCGGCGCTGCGCGCGACGTGACCCAGCAGCACGCCGTCGAGGAGCGGCTGCGCCAGGCTCAGAAACTGGAGGCGCTCGCGCAGTTGACCGATAGCATCGCGCACGACTTCAACAATCTCTTGCAAGTGTTCACGAGCGGGCTTGTGTTGCTCGATCGCACGCCGGACCCGGGCCGCCGCGCTAAGCTGCTGACGCCGCTTCATGATGCTGTCCAGCGTGGGGCCGACCTCGTGCGGCGTCTCCGTGCCTTTAGCCGTCCTCAGACTCCGCGGACCGAGCCAATCGACCTCGGCCATTGGCTCGATGCCCATGCGCGTAACCTCCTTTCCCGCGCGCTACGGGGCGATATCCTCGTCCGCACTCGCATCGCCGCCCGCATTCCCACGATCGAGGTCGACGCGGCCGAACTCGAGTTGGCTTTGCTCAATATCGCCCTCAATGCCCGCGATGCGATGCCAGCCGGGGGCGAATTGCTGATCGAGGCGGAGCTGGACCAGGGGTTTGCCGCGACCGGCCCCGACCGGCTCGACGGCGAATTTGTGCGTCTCTCGATCACCGATTCCGGCACCGGCATGGGCGCTGCCGTGCAAGCCCGCCTGTTCGAGCCGTTTTTCACCACCAAACCTCCGGGCCAAGGCATGGGGCTCGGCCTTGCCCAGGTCGACAGCTTCGTCCGCGCGAGCGGCGGCGCCGTCCGGATTGAGAGCGAGGCCGGGCACGGTACCAGGGTCACCCTCCTTCTCCCGGTCCGCCCAAGCCCGCCCGCAAGCACCAGTGTCTAGCCCCAGCCCATTGAGTTTGCCGGCCTTCTAGTTCTGCCGTTGTCCCTCCGGTCACGGCGCTGCCGATCCCAGGATGAGCCGCATCGCCAAGTACAGCACCGTCCCGGCCAGGCAGCCCACCACTGTGCCGTTGACGCGTACGAACTGGAGATCCGGCCCGACGCGCAGTTCCAGCCGGTCGGTGATCGTCGCTGCGTCCCAGCTCGCGACCACTTCCGCCACGAACTCCGCCAGCCGCACCTGCAACGTTGGCAGCAGCGACGCGACCACCCGCTCGGCCGCGGTCTGGAGCCGCGCCCGCGCCTCTGGATCGGTTGCAAGCACGCTGCCGAAATTGGCGAGCGCCCCTTCGACCAGCCGCGCCGTATGTCCTCCAGGCTCCCGCGCATCCCGCTCGAGCCCAACCCGCAGCCGCGACCAAACGTCCCAGAGCCAAGCCTGTACCGTCTCATGTCCGACGAACCGCCGCAGTGCCGTGCCGATCTCGCGAGCCCGCGCCGGATCCGTCTCGAGCCGGTCGATTTCCCGCCGTGCCCACTCGTCGAAGGCGGCCCTGAGCGATGACTGGTCGGGCCCCGCCCGGTCCAGTTCTTCGCGAACGGTGGCCATGACCTGGGCCGCGATTTGCGCCCCGAGCGCCCAGCCCACCAGACGGCCGCCCTTGTCGCGCACCTTGCTTTCGATCATCGCCTGCAACTCGGTCTCGCGTGCATCGAGCCCCCGCCGCAGCTCGCCTAGCACGAATCCCAGCACATCCTGGTGCCGCCCACCCTCGACCAGGTTCCGCATGATTCCAGCCACCACCCGCCCCGCCCCAGGGCCGCCGACCAGCCGCGGCGATAGCCGGGCGATCAAGCGCCGCGCTCGGCCGTCCTCCACCGAAGCCAGCAATCGCGGCACCAGCGCCGTAATCTCCGCCGCGGCCGGCCCGGCCGTGGCATGTTCCCCAAGGAATTGGGCCAGGATCGCCGGCAGATCGAGTTGCGCCAGCGCCCGCCCGACATCAGCTTGCGTAAAGATGTGACCCGCGACGAAATTGCCGAGCGTCCGCCCAAGCCGCGCTTTTTGCCGCGGCAGGATCGCCGTGTGCGGGATCGGCAGCCCGAGCGGATGGCGGAACAGCGCGGTGATCGCAAACCAGTCTGCAAGCCCCCCCACCACGCCCGCTTTGCCACCCGACTCGATCAGTCCCCGCGCCCACCCCGGCGGCAGTAGCGTGCTGACTAAGGTGATCGCTCCCATCAGCACCAGCAATCCGGTGGCGAAGGCACGGTAGCGGGCGAGGGTTCTGCGGGCAGCGTCGTCGTCGGTCATGGGTGAGGTGCTATTGTAGCGGCGCATGCCCAACAAGGGGCCGGACCTTGCCGGCCGCGCAAGCCTGCCGCAAGCTACAACCCGAGCCATCATGCGGCCCACGCTGCGAGAGAGTTGAGGCCGAATGATTTACGCGGACTATGTTGGCCGGCAACGCGAGGACCGCGACCATATCGCGCCGGAGATGCTCGTCCGCCTCGCCGCCACCCTCGGAACACCGGCTCCGGACAATTTGCCTCCGCTCTGGCACTGGACCTTGTTCCAGGACTGGCAGCCGGGCCAGGCACTCGGCCCAGATGGCCATCCCCTGCGCGGCAACTTTCTCCCGCCGGTGCACGACCTGCCCCGGCGAATGTGGGCGGGCGGCGACGTTCGTTTCCTGGCTCCGCTCCGGCCCGGCGCTGCCGTGCTCCGCCGCAGCACCATTCGCAGCATCCAAGAGAAGCATGGCGCGAGCGGCCGGCTCGTATTCGTCGAGCTCGACCATGCCATTGTCGGCCCAGACGGTCCGGCAATTGAGGAGCTGCAGACGATTGTCTACCGCGCCATGTCGGGCGCTCCGGTACGCGATTCGGCTCAGGCCAGCCTAGCGCCGCCAGCTGCCCTCGTCGCCACCGTAGTCCCGGATAGCTTGCTTCTCTTCCGCTACTCCGCGCTGACCGGCAACGGTCACCGTATCCATTACGACGCGGATTACGTCCGCGACGTCGAGCACTACCCCGGTCTCGTGGTCCATGGTCCGCTGCAAGCGACGCTGCTCGCCAACCTGGTGCAAGCGGCGCACCCGGGCCGGCGTCTCGCCCGCTTTCGCTTCCGCGGCGAACGCCCCGCCTTCGCGGGCGCCCCCCTAATTTTGCAAGCCTGGGAAGCCGGCACTTGGCGATTGCGCTCGGTCGATCCCGCCGGCCAAGTCTGCATGTCGGCGGAGGCCTGGCTTGAGTAGCTTTCTCACCGAGCCGGAACCCCCGCGCGGCATCGCCCAAATCGTCCACCCCGCGATCCGCCGCATTGTCGCCCGCAACCCCAGCAAGATGACCTATCTCGGCACTAATACGTATCTCTGGGACGCCCCCGACGGTCTCACCGTGCTCGATCCCGGGCCGGACGACCCGGTACACGTGTCGGACATCCTGCGTGCCGCGGACACCCCCATCCGTCGTATTCTCCTCACCCACACACACCACGACCACTTCGGCGCAACCAAGGCCTTGCAAGCTGCTACCGGTGCGCCCGTCCATGCCTATGCGCGCCCGGCAATCCCCGGCTTCACCCCTGATGTGCCTCTGGAGGACGGCAGCGTAGTCGCCGGGCTCACCGCGCTCCATACGCCGGGTCACGCCGCCGATCACCTTTGCTTCGCGATGCCGGATGGCACCCTGTTTAGCGGCGACCATGTCATGAGCTGGTCGAGCAGCATCGTGAACCCGCCGGGCGGGGATATGGCTGCCTATTTCGACGGCCTTCGGCGCCTGCTCGGCCGTGACGATCTCGCCTATTTGCCCGGGCACGGCCCGAAACTGCCGAACCCCCACCCATTCGTCGCGGCCCTCTTGGCCCACCGCCAGGCTCGCGAAGCGGCCATCCTCGCCGCCCTTGGTCAGGCTCCCCGAACCCCTCTCGACCTGGTCAACCTGCTCTATTCCCAGGTCGATCCGATGCTTCGCCTCGCCGCCGAGCGCAACGTGATCGCGCACTTGAGCAAGCTTGCGGCGGAGGGCAGGGCGGTCGAGAGCCCGGACGGCTGGCGCAGCACGGGTCACCGCTGAGGATCTCCGCCATCGAGCGCCCGCCCGGCGAAAAGCGGCACATTGAGCGAGTATAGCGACACGAGCTGCTCCTCCTGGTCCAGTCCGTGCACCAACAGCCGGGTCCGCCACGCCGTGAGCTCGCGGACCAGAGCCTGAGCCCGCGCCACGCCTGGCAGCAGCAGCGCATCCGCGTGAATGCTTACCAAGCCAAGCCGCTGCACCACGCCCTCGAGCAGCCCCGCGCTCGCCGGCGATGGCAACTCCACCGAAGGCGGCCGCCCCAGCGAGGTAAGCGCTCCCACTAGCTCGCCCAACCGCGCTCGCGACACATCGGGCGGCAACCCGCGCAGCTCGAACCCAAGCCGCTCACGGATCGTCCGCGGCACGTCCCAGAGCGCCCGCGCCACCCGTTCGAGCACTCGCCGCTGGCAGAAGCTGGTCCAAGGCCCCGGCACGATCAGCGCCGTCGCCCGATCCGCCTGGGCCAGCCAAGCGCAGGCGAGACCTACCCGCAACAGCAGCAACTCCGCCGGCAGGTCCGGCTCCTGCCCCGTCCAGCCAAGCGCGGCCAGGGCGGTCAGCCGCCTTTCGACCCCATCATCTACATCGGCGATCAATAGGCCGCTATGCCGGCCATTTGGCTGCACCACCGGGTCGACCCGCAGCGATGCATTCGCCGCCGCCATTGCCAATAGCCCCGAAGCCTCGCCGAGTGCCCGGCTCTGTGCGGCAATTAGCGCGAGCTGTAGCGTCTGCAACGCTGCGCCCGGGTCTTGCTCGGCCGGGGCCGGCAACTCCGCCGTAAATGCGATCGTGTGCGATGCACTCTCGGCCACCTCGCCCACCAGCCGCCGGGTCACCTCCTCGCTCAGCGCCGCAGCCTTGAGCGCAGCCTCATCGGCACTGAGGCCCGCGAAGCGAATTACAAACCCGTCCTCGGTCCGGCTTAAGAGGTCGGACCGGTCGAGCCGCCGCCGGATAACGGCCTCCGCCGTCGTAAAAACGCGTTCAGCAACAGCCTCCCCTCGCCCGCCCAACTGCTCGCGAGCCTCCTCGATCCCCACAATCTGCAGCCGTCCAGCGATCACCCGGCAGGGTTCCTCCCGGGGCTGCGGCGCCAGCAGCACGACCCGGTACAGCCGCCCCCCCGCCTCCAACACTCTGCTTCGCATCCCGCAAAGCAGCAGGCTCCCATCCGCGCAGCGGAGCCGCTGCTGCTGCTCCGCCTCCCCCGCCGGCTCCGATCCCCGCATGGCCGCATCGTGCGCTGCCAAGGCTGCCGCGTGATCCCGCTCGTCCAGGAAAGCCGTGAAATATCGCCCGGTCACCTGCGTCCCCAACCAGCCAAAATGCTTGGTGAACCCTGGGCTCACCATCACGTAGCGGCCGTCTTCGTCCAGCACCGCTAGCGCCTCCGGCATAAGCGCCAGCGACACCGCAAGCAGGCTAGCGCTAAAAGACTCCGTGCGGCGGGTGAGCGTTTCGGACACCGCCGCATATTGCCGCATAAACCTTAAGACGACGTTAACGCTACTCCTCGAGCCACCGGCGCTCCCGGAAGACCGGCGTGGTCGCCCGCACCTGCTGCGCCGCCTCTTCGAGTGCAAGCCAGTTCTGCAAAACCCGCAATACTTCGCCGGTGACCAACGCCAGATCGAGCTCCAACGCCTCGCCGATCGCATACCAGCGCAGATCCTCCAACTCCCCCGACCCCGCCAGCGTCCCTCGGAGCTGCCTTGCATCCACCACCAGAAAACGCGCGTTGAATCGCAAGGCCTGGGCCGGCGGCGTCACCGCCCGGCACAGATAGTCGAATTGCGACAGATCCGGCGGCGCTCCCAGCGATAATCCGGTCTCCTCCTCCATCTCACGCGCCGCCGCGACGCACAGCGCCCGTGCAAGGCCGGGGTTGGCGGCGCGCCCAAGCCGCCTGAGCGTCTCCACCTTCGGCTCGGCCAGCGCCGCCGCGGATGCGTCCGCCGGATCGACCCTGCCGCCCGGAAACACCAGCCGGTTCGGCATGAATCGATGCGCCGCGCCGCGCAGTCCCATCAGCACGTGTGTGCCGTCCCGCAGGGCGATCAAGCTCGCCGCATGCCGGGCCTTCACCGGGCGTATCCCCATGCGGGCCTCCTTAACTCCACCCTAAAGCCTTGACGCCACCCCGCCCAGGCCTCATCTGCTAGCAATCAGGACTAGTTAGGTCCGGTTGAGGCGTGCAATGCTCAGAGTGTCCAAGCTGACCGATTATGCCGTCGTGGTGCTCGTTCGCCTCGCATCGGCTGGTGCGGTCGAGACCGCGCCCGGCATCGCCGTCGCTATTGGCGTGCCGGAGCCCACAGTGGCGAAGGTTCTCAAGGCGTTGGCCGGCGCCGGCCTGGTCGCCAGCCAGCGTGGCGCCCGGGGCGGCTATCGCCTGGCTCGCCCGCTCGACCTGGTTTCGGTGGCCGACGTGGTTACGGCCATCGACGGTCCGATCGCGCTGACTGCGTGCGTCGAGCAATCGGCCAGCCTCTGCGAAGCTGAGCATTGCTGCCCCGTGCGCGGCCGCTGGGATCCGGTCAACGCCGCCGTCCGGGACGCTCTCGAAGGTGTCACCCTCGCGCAACTCGCCGCCCACCCCACCCGGCCCGCCCGCCTCGCCGCCCTCTCCTTCGCTTAGGATAGCCCCATGCCCGCCGTCGCCGAAACCCTCGACACCGTCCATGCCACGACCGGCCAGGCCTATAAGTTTGGCTTCGAGACCGCGATCGAGATGGACATCGCGCCCGCCGGCTTGTCCGAGGATACGATCCGCCTGATTTCCGCCCGCAAGGAGGAGCCGGCATGGCTGCTCGAGTGGCGGTTGCACGCCTACGCCGCGTGGCTGACCATGAAGGAGCCCGACTGGGCCAAGCTCGGCTACGACCCGGTCGACTACCAGGCCATCCACTACTACGCCGCGCCGAAGCGCCCCGCTCCCAAGTCGCTCGACGAGGTCGACCCCGAGTTGCTCGCGATGTACGAAAAGCTCGGCATTCCGCTGCGCGAACGCGCCTCGCTCGCCGGCGTCGAGAGCCCGACCATCGCCGTCGATGCGGTGTTCGATAGCGTCTCGGTCGCCACCACCTTCCGTGAGCAGCTTGCCAAGGTCGGCGTGATCTTCTGCCCGATCAGCGAGGCCGTCCGCGAGCATCCCGATCTCGTCCGCAAGTATCTGGGCAGCGTTGTTCCGGCCGCCGACAATTTCTTCAGCGCCCTCAACTCGGCCGTATTCACCGATGGCAGCTTCGTCTTCATCCCGAAGGGCGTCCGTTGCCCGATGGAGCTCTCCACCTATTTCCGCATCAATGCCCGCAACACCGGCCAGTTCGAGCGCACCCTCATCATCGCCGAGGAGGCGAGCTACGTCAGCTATCTCGAAGGCTGCACTGCGCCTCAGCGCGACGAGAACCAGCTCCATGCTGCAGTCGTCGAGCTTGTCGCCTTCGATGACGCCCAGATTAAGTACAGCACCGTCCAGAATTGGTACCCCGGCGACAGCGAAGGCCGCGGCGGCATCTTCAACTTCGTCACCAAGCGCGGCGCCTGTCGCGGCGCCCGCAGCAAGATCAGCTGGACCCAGGTCGAGACCGGCAGCGCGATTACCTGGAAATATCCATCCTGCATTCTTCAAGGTGAGGATAGCGTCGGCGAGTTCTACTCCGTCGCGCTGACCAACAACCGCCAGCAGGCGGATACCGGCACCAAGATGATCCACATCGGCCCGCGCACCCGCAGCACCATCGTTAGCAAGGGCATCAGCGCCGGCCGCAGCGACAACACCTATCGCGGCCTCGTCCGCATGCTCCCCAAGGCCGCCGGCGCCCGCAACCACACCCAGTGCGATAGCCTGCTCATCGGCGAGCAGTGCAGCGCCCACACCGTGCCCTATATCGAGAGCCGCAACGCCACCGCCCGCGTCGAGCACGAGGCCACCACGAGCCGCATCGCCGAGGATCAACTCTTCTATTGCCGCAGTCGCGGGCTTTCCCAGGAGGACGCGGTCGGCCTAATCGTTAACGGCTTCTGCAAGGACGTGCTGAAGGAGTTGCCCATGGAGTTCGCGGTCGAAGCCCAAAAGCTTCTCGCTGTCTCCCTCGAAGGGTCCGTCGGCTGATGCTGCACGTCGACGAACTCGCCTGCGCGGTCGAGGGCAAGCCCATCCTCCGCGGCGTCACGCTGGCGGTGCCCGCGGGCGAGATTCACGCCGTCATGGGCCCGAACGGCGCTGGCAAGAGCACGCTCGGCTACGTCCTGGCCGGGCGCGACGGCTACGACGTGACCGGTGGCACCGCCCGCTTCGACGGCCACGACCTGCTCGCCATGGAGCCCGAGGAGCGCGCCTCGGCCGGCCTCTTTCTCGCCTTCCAAGCCCCGATTGAGCTACCCGGCGTCAACCAAGCCGCTTTCCTCCGCGCCGCGTTGAACGCCCAGCGCCGAGCCCGGAACGAGCCCGAGCTTGACGCGCCCGGCTTTCTCCGCCTCGCCCGCGCCGAGGCCAAGCGGCTCCACATGGCCGACGACGTGCTCAAGCGCAACGTCAACGTCGGCTTCTCCGGCGGCGAGCGTAAACGCAATGAAGTATTGCAGATGAGCCTCTTGCGGCCCCGTCTTGCCATCCTGGATGAGACGGATAGCGGCCTCGATATCGACGCGCTCCGCATCGTCGCCGATGGCGTCAACGCCCTCCGCGCCCCGGCCTTCTCCGCCCTGGTCATCACCCATCATCAGCGCCTGCTCGACTACCTCGTCCCCGACCGCGTTCATGTCCTCGCCGCCGGCCGCATCGTCCGCTCCGGCGGTCCCGAGCTCGCGCGCCAGCTTGAGGCCGAGGGTTACGCCCGGCTAATCGCCGAGGCCGCATGACCGCCGCCGCGCCCCGCGCCCTCGAAGCGTTCCTCGCCCGCTCCGGAACCGCTCCGACCCCGGCCCGGCAAGCCGCCGCCGCTCTCCTGCGCGAGCGCGGCTTGCCCGGCATCCGGGAAGAAGCCTGGAAGTACACCAACCTACGCCCCCTTGTTGATATCGCCTGGCAGGCCCCGCCCAGCAATCTCTCCACGGATGAGGGCGACCTCCCGCTTCCCGGGCCGGCCCTAGTGTTCCGCGATGGCCGCTTCGAGCCCGCGCTATCCCGCCTGCCAACCCTCTTCCGCGCCCAAACCGGCTATTCCAGCCCCATCACCCCCGCGGACTCCCTCAACGCCCTCAACGCCCTCCTGACCGAGGACGGCGCCGAGCTCGCCATTCCCGCCGGGCTCGACGCCGGCACCCTTCTTCTCGACCATCGCGGCCACGGCGAAGCCCAGCCCGTTTCGGCCCACCCCCGCCACCGCATCCGCCTCGGCGCCGGCGCCCGCCTCGCCCTCGTCGAACTCTCCCGTGGCCACGGCACCTACCTGCACGCGCCCCTCTTCGACATCGCGCTCGCGGATGGCGCCCACCTCCGCCATATTCGCCTGCAGCAAGAGAGCGCCGAGGCTTTTCACCTCGCGCGCCTCGACCTCGAACTGGCCGCAAACGCCGAGTACGACAGCTTTACCCTCGCCCTCGGCGCCCGTCTCGCCCGCACCGAAATCCGCGCTCGCCTCACCGGACCCGGCGCCATCGTCCACCTCAACGCCGCCCAGCTCCTCGGCGGCGCTCAGCATGGGGACTTCGCGACCATCGTCCGCCATGAAGCCCCCGGCTGCGCCTCCCGCCAGACCGTCAAGAACGTTCTTGCCGGCCATGCCCGTGGCGTCTTCCAAGGCCGCATCGAGGTCGCCCGCGCCGCCCAGAAGACCGATGGCTACCAGATGAGCCAAGCCCTCCTGCTCTCGCCCAACGCCGAGATCGACGTAAAGCCCGAGCTCGAGATCTACGCCGACGACGTGAAGTGCAGCCACGGTGCCACCATCGGCGAGCTCGACGCCGACGCCCT
>JAABUX010009032.1_pt1 | contig 11361 bp, 19 predicted proteins | sample 5561851 | NCBI WGS metagenome assembly JAABUX01 (sample SAMN10711883, study PRJNA513361) | rock metagenome | isolation source: Antarctica rocks | place: Antarctica: Victoria Land, Richard Nunatak red sandstone | collected 2016-01-03 | reverse complement strand
CCCCGGACCATGCCCAGGCTGCGCATCAGGTCCTGCGCAGCGCCCAGTACCCCATGCTTGCTTCCCCAGAGATGCGGCATCTGCTGCCTCCAGACAGGGCTCCACCACAGCAGATGCTTCTGCGGATCGAGCACACGAATGGTGGCCGACGCTTGGGCCTGCTGGCAGCAGGATAAGGACAAGAGCAAGAGCAAGCGGAAGGACAAGGAGAAGGAGAAGACCAAGGACGAGAAGCTGACAGATGCTCAGCGGCAGCTTCTGAAACAGGCAACCCCCCGAGCCTTGCTCATGACACGGACGTTCCCCTGCAACCCATCTCTGCTCATGAGCACCAATCCTAACTGGCCTAAAGATTCCGGGCTCACAATCAGCGGCGTTCTACTCCATGCGCCAGGGTGATGATGGCAGTGACGTCTGCAGGCAAAGAAGCTGCTCAAAGAACGGCAGAAGGAGCTCGGCGGTGGTAGTGATGACATTGCAGGCGACGAACCGATGTTACCGTCCCATGAGCAGGTAAGCTGCGGCTGACGGCTGCTGTTATCGGGGTAAGCTGCAGGCAGCGAATGACTCGTTGGCAATTGGCTCATGCACCATATGCACGATCGCTGTGTCTGTCCTGCATATTTTGCCTTTGATTCTGCCACCCAGACCACGCGTCACCACCATGCATCATATGTTGCAGGTGACGCCCATCTCCGATGACGATTACTTCACCCGGAACCCGGAGTTCTCCACCTGGCTGCGGGAGCGGCGGAAGGTGCGCGCCCATGGTTTCGTCACCATGCAGTCACCCGCTGGATCAAACAGCCATACGCCGCGTCGCCTGCTATTGTCTGCATTCCTCCAAAACCAGCGGCGCTGTCGCCAAGGTTCTTGCCTCTGGTATGGCTTTGCGGAGCCTTGCATCATGTGACAATCTGCTCTTCGTTTTGCTCTGCAACACTGTAATGGTGTGCTACGCTGCTTTCAGCGTCGTGACAGGGCTGAGCAGTGTGAACACGGCACTAAGCACTGTGCAAAGGGTCGGGGCACCGTCGATGCTTGCTTTCCCGCGCAGCTGTTCTTCAATGAGATCACGACGGAGCGGGCACGGGAGCTGTTCAGCGAGTTCGTCGGCCTGTGGAACGGCCGGCGGCTGCCCGCAAAGTACTACCGCGGCATAGAGGGCACCACCATGCGGCGCACGCAGCACTCCTGGGCCGTCAGAGGTGCGTGTCATCCCTGCGGAGGCTGGCGTACACGTGCGCCCACAAGTGTGAAACTGCGTAACTTCAGTGGTGACTTGTCGCTGAGCTGTGCACGAGCCAGCAATTCAGCTTGCAGTGCGTCTGCACGCCGGTGCGCATACACATTTTATCTGCAGCCACAGCTCGCAATGCCTGCAGGGCATGTTCGCAATGTCGCCGCAAGGCATGCCATCACGCTCAGCACAGTCGCCGCTTAGGACTGGCTTAGGACTAACCCTTTTTAGCGTTCCCTATTCCTACCACCAACTCTAGCCCTGACCCTAACCTTACACCGTGCGCAGGCGGCGGCGCCGGCACTGCCGGGGTCGTGACGGGCATGGACGCCGCGATGGAGGAGGAGAGGGAGGCGGCGCGTCGCGGGGCGGCGTCCGAGCGGCGGCGGTGGCGGAAGGACGAGAAGGAGCAGCTGGATGAGCTGGTGCCCAAGGCCACTGGCAGGTATGCACTCAGTCATGACGGCAGGTCCGACTGTCAGCGATGCAGCAAGGAACGAAGCAAAGGAGCTGCTTAGAGCGGTAAGCCGTGCCTCGTATGAAGTGGGCGCCATCAAGCAGGGTTGTTGGTCGAGTCCTGTGCACTCAGGGCCTATCAGACTGCAGCATGCCGAGAGCTTGCAGTGGCTCGTCAGAAGTGCTAATCGCACAACACATCATGCTTCGCTGTGCAGCATGAGCGCTTGTGACTCTGCCTGTGTGTCCAGGCAGCCAATCAGACCGTGATCAAGTGCAGAAGATGATGCCCTCAAATGCTTGTGTGTTTAGGGAGGCGAAGGTGGAGACGCGTGTGGCGCGGCGGCAGGACGCGCGCGCCCGCGAGGAGAGCCCCGAGATGGTGAAGCTCATCGGCGGCGGAGATGTCATGGGCGGCGACGACTCCTTCGCTGCTGCAAAAGCCAGGCGCGTGCCGCTCACGTCCTTGATGGATTGCAAGTGCTGGGGTTGGGTCCAGGGGTTAGGCTTGTTGTTTACAGTTAGGGTTAGGTTCAGGATTGGTGCTGGGCGGCGACTCCTTCGCCGCCGCGAAAGCCAGGCATGCCCCTATCGCGCACGACCACAGGCAGGGTTGGACATTTGCAAGGGCTGGGGTTCGGTCCATCCAGGGTCAGGACTCGTGAAGGCAGGGTGATAGGCTGCTCGCTGGCGGCAGCGACGTGGCCGACTTCCGTCCCGCTGCGAGGCGCAGGCATGCGGTGCTGGCAGCAGCTCAAGGTCTGGTCTCACTTGTGTTGTTCCCCCGTCGGCATTCTCATCCATGGCCGTGCTGTTGCTGCGGCCCCCGCCGTTGAAGCTTTTCAGACCGCCACAGTGACCATGGCCTCGACCTGCAAGCGGCTCGTCAGATTGACGACTGGTCGTGGAGTCCATGTTATTTTGCGGGGCCCTGACGACGCATCTGACCTGTGCTGCAGGATAGACAGGCAGCAGCAGTGGAAGGACCGCAAGACGGGCGCTAGGAACGAGGTCGTGGCGGCGAAGGTCGCGGAGTTCAGCGCCAAGGAGGACGCCACCATGGCGCAGTTCCGGGCGATGCTGGGCGGCAAGGGCGGCCCGATCACAATCAAGCGGCGAGACTAGCCGTACATACGCCTGTCAGTCAGGCATTGCGACTGTGCCAGTCAGGCCCTTTCAAGTGTACGCACTGAGTGCGGCAGCATGTCCAGGCTCATATGCCCTACGCAGTATTTTTCCTGGGATAGCTGTCGCCTTGCCACTTGAGTCTCAAGACTCGCAGACGGTGGCACGTGACATCCATCTGAAAGGTCGTGGAGGTGCTGAATGCGACTCATCTCCGCACATTGCGCAAGGAGTGCGTGGCATACCAGCGTGACAGCTTAGCTGGCCCGTTGTGTGAGTTTCACACTACGTTGTGCGAAGACGAGCACGACCAGCTTGATCTGTGCAGATCGCAGTCTTGTTGGAGCCAAACCCCCCTTCCCCCGGTCGAGCCTACCCGCAGCTCACCTTCCTTTCCACAGCTGCAGCATGCGGGGCGTCTAGTCACCGCCAGCCCCGCGGCGGGGCGCCGCCGCGGCAGCCGATGCGAGAGCGCGCCGCTGAGAGCACCGTGCGCTCCGCCGGCACCTCCTCACGGCGCACGAAGCCAGTGGCGCGTCGCGCGAGCTCGTCCCCATGGGGCAAGCCGCTGCTGGGTGTCATGACCGTCCTCGTGACGGCGATTATACAGCGGCGGGTGATGGAGCCGCCTCGCGGACGCTGCGCGGAGACGGACGGCACTCCCGCGCTGCCTCTACCGCCTGGTACGGCCTCCGAGCAGCGCACATGGCGCGCCGCTGGAAGACCCGTTCAGCGTGTAGTGTCAATCTGCGCGGGTGATGGGCCCTGCATCTGTGCTATCGTAGGCTGGCAGGCTCGGTGTGAAGATAGTATTCTGCGCGTGTGACACTGTCCAAGCCTGCTGCAGACCCTGGTGATGAACCAGGCTGCGTGGCGCCGTCCATCGATGCCACCAACCTGGGCAGCTTCGGCTGCGAGCTGTGGACGGACATGTGCATCGACCAGGTCCGCGGGGGCCGTTAACTGGCACTGTTGGTACACGAAGAGATTTCACGACCGTAGCTCAGCATCATGGTGTCGAGCCATGTCACGAGTACAAACTTGCGTTCGTCCTGTCAGTCTGTACACCCTTCTGCTGTGTTCAGGAGCCTTGTATGCAAGCCGCAGGAAGCCGGTGTTGGTGGCTGCTGATGTGCGCTCTGGTGAAGTATCATGTGCTGCACCTGGACAGCATGTTTGGGCGCAGAAGGGCGAGGCATTACTTCCACTGCCACAGGGCACATTCATCAGCTGGGACCCGGCGCGCGAACCCGGGTATCGCAACATCTCGACGCACGAGTTTACTCTGGGTCCGGCCGCCAGGGCCTCACTGCCAGGACACGACCCCAAGCTCGAGGTGCACCACTCCGTCGACCCTGACGTGCAGGGTCATGATGAGCCAGAATTCTGCCGCGATGTGGGGCCTTATCAAGCTGATGCTTCACTTATGTGCACACAGCTGCCGCAGCAGCACGCAGACGTGCTGCTGCTGACCCGTGCGGCGCACTGTTCCTGCTTGCGTGTTTTGACATAACGTCACCCGTTTGTCTCTCCAGGGCGTTACCAGACCCTACGAGCAGCCCCGGGTCCGGGTCGGCGGCCAGCTGGCGGGCGTCGAGCAGCCGGATGTCGAGGCCCGTCGGTTCTCCGCCTGCACGCTGCCCCTGGTCTGGTGGCCTCCAGGGTGCGCGCCAAACCCTGCTATGTCAATGTCGCTGGCGAGCGAGATGTCTGCGATAAATCGCCTAGGCTTCTCTCTCATGTTCCAGATGACGAGGCAAGGATCGTTCATGAAGGGTGCGCCCTCTTTCATGCACGTTTTCCCCAGCAGAGCCGCTGCAGCAATTGATGGCCCGCTGGGGGTTGGGCCATGTGATTGTAGATGTGGGTGCAAACATCAACTCCCACATGTGGGTGCCATCTAGCAACTCGGCGCAGCCACGCGTTGCTATATGTACTCGTGGCTGTATCTCTGTGGCTGGTGTCACAGCCCAGCGGCGTAAACGGTCAGTGCCGAGGGACCCCCACGTCCGAGGAACCACACCGTGGCGACACGCGCAGGGGCTGGGACGTGACGGACATGTTCCTCGGCTCACTGGCCGCGCTGCACACCGCGGCCGCGGGGCCGGCGCCGCTCATGCGCGATCGCCGCCTGAAGCTCGTGCCGGCCATTGGCGGCTTCCGCCTGCCCTCGCACTACTACTGGCTCCTGCTGCCCTTCTCCAAGCGCAAGGTGTGGCGCCGTCGCAAATCCAAGCACCGTGCGGCGAGTTGCATGATTGCCGGCATACGCTCACCGCGATGCGGTTGGTACCGTGAGCTTGTCGCAAATGTTGTCATCATGCCCGCGAAGGTCGCAACATGCAGGCTCTGGTTGCCGCGCAGTGTAGTCGCGAGGACACTCTCAGCCTCGTACACCGCCAGTACGGCATGACTCTGCAGTGCACATGCCTATTGAATGACGGTCAACCCCTGATGGAGTTATCAATGCGACAGGTGGAGGAGCTGCATGAGTTCTCAGCGCGAGCCCGGCGTGCCGACCCACGGCGGCCCCGCTGCTTCCGCAGCGTCCTGCTGTGCGACCCAAGCCCCGCCCTGAACGTCACCACCGGCGACCTACGGCCCTTCGCCGCAGCACAGTGGGTGCGGCGCCCGGCATGCATGGGCCTCAAGCTGTGTAAGTCGATCCAAACTTAGGCAGCTTGCATTTTGCCGCTGCCATGAGCACGTTCAAGTTGACGCCGCCTCGGCTGCGCAGGTATTGGACTTTTACAGGACGACATACCGGTCTGCCTTCATCACTGCTCCGGCTGAGCTGCTGCGCATCGTGATCGCGGCGCCGAACATCGCCAACCTCGAGACGGTCGTGGAGGTGCGCGGCTGGCTGGCTGGCGGCGTCAGGGTTAGGACTAGGGTTTTGACAACATGGTTAGGCCCGCGTTAGGATTAGGAATAGAGGTACAAGGTCGGGGACAGGGTTTTGGTTCTAAAGTCGGGGCTGGGATGGGTCTCACGACGTCCAACACATGTGATGTTTCGAGACCCGGAATGTGTTGACATGCTCGAATCGTGTAGCCTGAGGTGTTGCTCACCTTGACGGGGCCGCATGGCAGAGTACGTGGAGGCGCCTGTCGGCTCTCAGCGTCTGCTGCTGGCTGCTACCCAGTCAGAAGTATAATGTCTCGATATGCAGTGCACAGGCAGTGTATTGAAGGGAAATGGGCTGCCAAGCGGTGCTAGCTTCATGCGCAGGAATGCGGCGACTGGAAGCCGAACATTGCGACAGGGTTCATCGGCACCCAGTGCGATGTCGCGACATTCGAGGACGACACATTCGTGGCCGACCTCGCGCTGCTGGCTTCCGCCCAGATGCTCGTGCGCTCGCCCATGCGTTACGATGGTGATGCAACGTCTCCAAGGCTGACCCCTGTTTGGGGTCCTCCCCGATTGCACCAGTCCTTTCAGTCACGGAATTCCTCGAGTCATCATGTACAGGTCGTGTGACGAGGTTGGTTATCAAATGCTGCTCGCAGGTGGGCACACCGTCAGCGCCGCTGGTGTATGGCTTCTTCATGCCGCGGGGTTCGACCGTCCTCGAGCTGCGTCCGGACACCCACTCAGGCATGCGACATCACTAGCGGGCCCTCATCACCTCAGCTGGGCACATGTATCGAGTGAGCGTGTGAGGAGCCCGATCACGGCTGCTGGATTTGAGGCACTGGGTCTGCAGCCTGTGGGCGTAGCAACATCGCAGCGCGCGGCGCGCGTGGCAGCTCCCGGTCAGGCGTCAGCCTCGCCCTCGTAGCCCTGTCCCGTTGCGTTTAGGCCGCCGACTGCTGCTCAAGGGCAAAGCAGCAAGCCGCAGGGGCCAGCTCGGGCATACGGACCGACACCGGCGGGTTGATGCCGTCTACCCCGTCGCCATGCGAAGCGCAATCGCCCCGAAAGTAATCACCAATGTCTATGCAGGCGGGAGCCGTCTGCAGGGCGCATTTGGACTGGAGGGCCGCGTGTCCCTTTCCGTCGTGACCATGCCGGCGGCGACGTGGGAGCTGGGCCCTGACGAGGAGCACGCGCGCGGTGAGTGTCCATGAGCCCTGCCCCGGAAACTGATCTCAGAACAAATGTGTCCCTATCTGGCGGTGACCCCGCCCCTCGCATGGCTGTTGACCACCGCTGTCCGGACGACAACCCGTGACCATGTCGTCTGCTGATGGGTGCTGTGTGACACTAGCATGCTCGCATGTGCCAGGGCATTGGGGAGACTGATGGCTGTTGCATCAATGTGTGTACCCACATGCTTGCATGATGCTCCCAACCAGCCGAGTTCCGCCGCCGCATGCATCCCCACATAGAGGTGGAGATGTCGTTGACTTTCCGGTCGCTGACCCTCATGCGCAACGGCGGACGCAGACAGCGGTCTGGCGGGGAGCTGGCCTGACGCAATGGTCCTGACAGCGGCTTGGAGCAGGATCCAGGCCGCAGCGTCTGCTGTCTTGTCCGCGGCATGACGTGTCGTGCTAGCTAAGCCGTTCGCTGTGAAGGCAGATATTCTTTGGCATGAGTGTTCATGCAGCTGGGCGGTCAGACTATGTGTCATGGACAGTTGTCCGCAATGCCTTGCAAACGACCTCGGCTGCGCGGATGTGCTTTGCGCTGAGCACTCTAAGACCTTTGACTTCATTTGTTGCTGTCGACCATCAACGAGAACCCTCTCACTGAAACCTATCATACGCTGCATTGCTCTCGTGCGACAGTTCGTGCTCAATAACCGCGCAGCATCGAACATGGCACGGCTCCTCTCCGTCGCCGCGATCGTGCTCCTGCTGCTCGGCAGCAGCAGCCTGACTGTCGAGTGCAGGCATCTTAGGTTAGCGGGCGAGCGGGGCAACGGCGTGGCGCATCGACGACTCCTGGTCGGTAGGCTCCGATCCCCCCCAACTTGCTAGCTGTGGGGGTTGGGCAATCTGCACGACGGGGGCGCCGAAACCATCCGACGTCGCAGCTGCATCGGTCAAACATCCATCGGACCACCACGATGCACAGTCGATCTGCCTGCCGACCCGAGTGCCATCCGACTTTCATGCCCGAACCGTCTGGATGACCTTGCAGACGCAGAAGCATCGGATGAGGCCGCTGCCACCGAGGGCGGCGAGGAGGCCGCTGAGGAGGAAACGGCCGAGGACGGGGCTGCAGACGCCGGCGATGGCGAAGCAGCAGAGGCGGAGTCAGACGCAGAGGGCGAGCAGCCTGCAGCTGAGGCGGAACCTGCCTCAGAGGAGGGCAGTAAGTCCTCCGGCGGTGCAGTGACGAAGAAGTCGGGGAGCAAGACAGTTGGCAGCAAGTCAGCTGCGAAAGCGGATGCTGCCGATGAGGATAGCGCAGACTCTGGCGAGGGCGAGGCCGGCTCCGCGGCCGACGGCGAGGAGGCCAAGGGATCAGAGGCCGCATCGGAGGACGAGGAGAAGCCGAAGAAGAAGAGCGCGAAGGCGCTCGCCGCCCTCGCGAAGTCCGAGAAAGCTTCAGGCAAAGCTAGCAAAAGCGCCAAAAGCGAGGGCAAATCGTCCAAGGGGTGCGTTTCGAGCGCGGCATGCCGCTCGTGATCTCTCTGCCGCATCCCGGACCCCCCCTTGCCACGTCACAACCGTTTGTGGCCGCCACCTAGCGGCTGCAAGCCTGTCGCACAGCACAACGCCGAGTGACAACACGCATTGCCTGCCCAATGAGGTTCTTCACGCTGCGTACACGCGTGCGCCCACTGTCATATCCTGGGTGTGCTGCACTGCGCTTTTGCTAATGGGAAAGCAGCGCATCGTGCGCTCACCACGAGAGTGACTGGCTGCAGGACAAAGAAGACAAAGTCGCTGAAGAAGAAGTCGGCCGACAGCGAGGACTCCGCTGCGTCCGAGGAGAAGCCGTCCGAGAAGAAATCATCCGACGAGAAGGTGCGCTTGTTTGTGACGTGAATGCGATGCCGCCAGCCTCCCTGATGCAGGGCATTGCAGGACCCGCATGTACGGCCTGTAGGCTCGGCTTGCACCTCCACGTCGGCGCGCGGTTCATATCACCGTGCCAACGTTCCGCAGCTCCCAATCTCATGCAGTCTCACAACATGCGTGACGGTGCGTCAGTGTTGTTGGTTGGGCATGGCCCTGATCCCTGACCTGCCTGGCCGCAGCCGAAATCGAAGAAGAGCGAAGGCCCCAAGGACAACGGAGCCGCGAAGGAGGAGAAGAAAAAGGAGGTAAGATTGGCGCCTGCCCTCAACATCCATACAACCAGACAAGGCACACTACTGCAGTATGGCCTTGCACGCTATGGCAGTGACGCCCACCACGTGCAAATCCTTTGGACGACCTGGCAGCAGGTGCCACGGTAGGGCCACTGTCAGCTCTGTCGCGTGGTCATTTAACCCCTGTTTCCCTCTGAGCAGCGCTTGCGCGGCATATGCGCTGCAACATGCTGCCTCTGTGGCGCAGAGTAACCGGCATGGGATATGCACATTAGGAGTCTCATACATGAATATGTTTGTGGGAATATCCTAACCATAAATATTACCCACACCCAAACCTTGACAGGCGAAGAAGGATCCTGGCGCGGAGGTGTCGACCCCCTACCGCGACATGTTCATCCAGAAGATGGCCGCAAGGACCTACTCTGCCACGGTCGGCCCCATCGGAGGGGTGAGCCATCTCTGTAAACTGTGCCGGCATCTGGATTCAGTGTCCCTGCCGAGCACGATCATTGGGGAAACATTTGTCGTCACCCCTGTGAGGTCGAAAAGATGCGGCCGATCACCGCCGAGCACTGGTGATTACTTCGGCCCCTGGCTGCAGGGCTCATCAGCTGGCAGCGGCAGCAGCAGCGGCAGCGGCGGCAGCAGCTTCCAGTCGCAGTACAACACGTGGATCCAGCGCTACCTGACGGGCAACGACATCAGCGCCAGGTGACTGATATGTCCGCAAACCCATCTGTGTCTTCTGCGGCCTGCTCTTCCATCTGCTGAGGTCATGGCAATGGCCTAGCTCGTATCAGCTGAACACCATAATGTCTTGCGCTGTCGCACAGTGACCAGCATATTGCTGTGGGTTGGAAGCTGATGGGGTTCCCCACGATCGGCGGCGTCATCCCTAGCCTCACTGCCGCAGATTGCAGATGCTAAATGCTGTTTGCGCATGTTGACGCGGCTGACGCCTGCTGCATGTGCTCTCTGCAGCATCGCGCTGGTCCTGGCGGGCCTCATGGTCGGCCGTGCGGCGGTGTTCAGCCTGCAGAAGAGCAGCAATCGCCCCAACTCGCCCAGCGCAGCCAGCCGATACACCAAGTGAGCTCCCTCCGTGCTAAAGAACACACAGGACTGCAGCTGGAAGCTCGAGTTTGACACAATGGAATGCCACTGCAACAGCACCTCATGCGTCAAGCAACTTGTATTCAGGAGTAGCTATCGGTTGTAGAGCAGCACGAGACTCCATGCGCATGGCAGTCATGGCAGCACTTGCACTGCCTACGTCTTCGGACTCCAGACCTGCATAGAGTACAATAAGCCACTTTCCTGCTTCTCGCAGGCTGGCCGGCTCGCCGAGGGCATTGGCATGGCACCTGAAGTGAGTCGCGCATGCGGACACACGTGCTCCTTTAGCTTGACATGACGTGCCCCTGCACAGCTGGCGGCATGAGCGCTGCCCCGCTGCTTGTGACATGGTGCGGCGTCCCAAATGGGCGTGCCACCCGGACAGGACGTGGGTCAGCGCCTGGGCGCAGCAGGAGCTCTAAGACTGGCACGGCCCATAGCACAGGATTCAGGGTTTTCTCCGTTCAGCACTTGCCGCGGTGTTGCGGGCAGCGAAAGGCTGGCACACGAATCGAACCGTCAAAGCCGCGTTGCAGACATTCGCTTGATGTCATTATACCATTCAGAGACGTGATTCTGATCCTTACGCACTTCCAGGCGGGTTCATTGGGTTTACTCGTTCACAGGACCCACAGTAGATGCTCATGGCGACGAGCGATAGATCAGGTTATGTACAAGCATTGTGAGTGGCTGGGCGCCATGCCATCACTGAAGCGTGACGCGTCCAGGATCGAAGCCGAGCATGCCGCAAGACGTGTCGTGTTATTATCAAAAGGTGCCACGCAGAACTGCCCAGCACCATCCTCCGATAAGACAGCATCGGCCAGGCACTGTCACGTTCAATGTGTGATACCAATGTTATTACAAAGTTCGTCTAGCCTCTTGCAAGGCTGACACCTGCACTGTCTCCAACTCTGCCTTCCCTCGCTCAGAGACGGGCCGCACCACTGTTCAAGCACCTGACAACTTGCCTCCCGCTGCCAATCCAGAATCGTACAGGTTCAATATCATCTCGACAATTGCAGTCTCAGCACCGATTGCTGCAGTGTTGTACGCGCAGCAGCAGGTTCAGATCACAACCCGCAAGTCATTCGCTGTTTATCATTTGCGCAGAATCCGACAGAAAGCGCTGTCAAGCAGCTGTATGGTTCAGTTACGTTGCTCCGTTATGGTTCAGATTGAGGACGCAACAGGTCACGGCCTGCCGATG
>JAABUX010009031.1_pt1 | contig 11361 bp, 27 predicted proteins | sample 5561851 | NCBI WGS metagenome assembly JAABUX01 (sample SAMN10711883, study PRJNA513361) | rock metagenome | isolation source: Antarctica rocks | place: Antarctica: Victoria Land, Richard Nunatak red sandstone | collected 2016-01-03 | reverse complement strand
CTACCAGCGAGATATGGTTTTGCCCAAGTGCCCCCACTGTAGGCGACCGAACTCAGGCTGCATGATTGATCTGCGCTTCTGATGAAGCCGCTGCAGCTCCTGCACAAGCGCTGCACCGTGCAATGCCCACCGCCCGCTGTTAGATGCCGACAGAATGCATGCCCGACCCGTGCGATCGCCGCTAGGAAGACTGCAGCGGCGGCCGTGAAGAGCGCAGAACCTCATGTCGCCACCATCGAGGAGCCCACCGCGAATGGTGTTCCAGCAAAGCCTGCGCAGCCGGCTTCGCCTCGGCATGATTTGATGGAGGGTGATGCCGTGATCGAACGCGAGCTTGCGGAGAACGGTGATCCTCCCCCCGCCTCTACCCCTTCCGCCTCTGTTCGACTCGCTCCACAAAAAGAAGAGACAGCACTCATGCACAGGGATGTCCTGCCTCCAGTACAGTTTTTGGCCGCATTGCAGTGCTGCCTGACGCGCCCGAGGTGCGCAACAGGCTTCCGCAGCACGCGGCGCACGAAGCTGATATGCACCATCGGGCCAGCGTCATGCTCGCCGGGCGTCCTGGAGAGCCTTGCGTCCAGCGGCATGAACGTGGCGCGACTCAACATGTGCCACGGCACGCACGAGTGGCACATCGGCGTCATCGAGCGCATCCGGCAGCTCAACAAGAGCAAAGGGTGCGCCGGCGGCCGTCGACGTAGCGCCTGCGCCATACGCCAGTAACCTTCTCGATCATGAGAGAGGTTTTTGTATGAGTATCGCATCCACTGCCGTGCAGGTATTCGGTGGCCATCATGGTAGACACAGAGGGCAGCGAGGTCCACACCAACGAGCTCGAACAGCCCATCAAAGCTGAGGTGCCGTTCTGCTGTGCTCTGCAGCGCCTACCTGATTTTCATGTGCCTAGCCCGCCGTAACAACCGAATGCAGAGCTCCCTGACGACTTCATGCGTCGTGTAGGTCGGGTCCGAGTACACGTTCACGATCAGGGACCCGTCCACAGTCAAGGGCATTGCCTTCGGAGTCAGCTATGACGCTTTCATTGATGACGTCCAGGTAATATTGTTTACAGAGAGAAGCACAGTGAGCGTGCTACAGAACTTGCTATGCCGCTTGTCATGCAAACGATGGTGCTTGATGTACGGCAGCGCAGGTCACAGCATGACAGAGCGCAGCTTGGGGACAAGCACGGCGCCGACAGGGGCGAGACGCTTCATGACGCTTGCCGCTGATTCCGGCAGGTGGGGGACCTGATTGTGGTCGACGGCGGCATGGTGTCGCTGGAGGTCACGAGCAAGGCGGGCCCGGACGTGGTCGCCAAATGCGTGGACCCGGGCCTCGTCCTGAGCCGCGCCAACCTGACCTTCCAGCGCGACGGACAGATCGTGCGCGCCCGCAACGCGATGCTGCCCGTCCTCTCCTCCAAGGTGCGCAGCTGCAGAGCCCGTGATCGCCTTGGTCTCAACATGATACAGTGTAATTGTCCGGCTTCTGTAACGCCCGCTACTGTTGCTCGATTCTATTCGCACCCATGCACACGACACCCTCCGCGGCAACACTGGCAGCGGTGGCTGCATGACAATAAGAGCAACAGGGAAACAGTATTGGTCTTATGTAAGCACCATGCGCTCCGACAGGAGGATCTCAGATGCCGATGCCAGGTGCACCGAGACCAAGCGTTTACATGTGCCGACGCGCAGGACTGGTTGGACATCGACTTTGCGGTGAAGAACGAAGTGGACTTCATCGCCGTGTCGTTCGTGAAGAGCGCTGACGTGATGAACAACCTGAAGAGCTACGTGCGGTCGCGCAGCCCGAGCACCATCGAGATCGTGGCGAAGATCGAGTCCTTCGACAGCGTCCCCAACGTCCAGGCGCGCAGCAGGACTTGCCACTGAACTCTTCATCTAACTCTTGCCATACAAGCCATCAGCTGCCGTGAAAGGCTCCACGTCTGACGTTGTGTGCGCTCGTGCCGCAGGAGATCGTTGAGGCTTCAGACGGCGTCATGGTGGCGCGGGGCGACCTCGGTGCGTCACAGACGATGCTGATGAGTTCCGGAAGCAATGCGCAACTGCTGTTCACGAGCCCCTTGGCCTGCTGCAAACCCTTTTGAACGGCAAGGAGAGTGACATGAGGTCTGGTAGCAGGTTTGTTGGCTTTGTGCAGGCGCCCAGATCCCCATCGAGGACGTGCCGTCGGTGCAGAAGGAGGTGGTGATGCGCTGCCGCCAGATGGGGAAGCCTGTCATTGTCGCGTCGCACCTGCTGCAGAGCATGATCGAGTACCCGACGCCCACGCGCGCAGAGGTGCTTTCTTGTCCTACTGCTGTGAGACTCAGCCTGCAGCGTTTTGCACCAGTCGTCACGAAGTGCGCTCGCTGTTCACGTCAGCAAAGTCCCTTCGACGCGCCTTGAGCTGCATCGCAGGTGCACGCTGACCGAAGCACTGCCAGCGACACACCGCTGTGCCGATCGTCAACGCTGCACCACACATGTCCAGCCCTGCCTGTGCACTGAGCAACTGGCACTCAGCAATGGGCAGGTTGCATACACTGCTTCTCCGGCGCGCAGGTGGCGGACATCGCTGACGTGGTGCGGCAGCGGGCGGACGCGCTGATGCTGTCCGGCGAGTCGGCGGTGGGCGCGTATCCGGAGAAGGCGCTGGCGGTGCTGCGCCAGGTCTCCACCCGCATCGAGGAGTGGTGCAGGCGCGTACCGTGGCTTCCCATCGTGTGGTGCATCCATGAGTTTGTGGTTGCGATTCCCCAGCATGTCGCGACCCTGTGCTATGGATACATGCCTGTGGTGTTACCAGCGCGGGTCCAGCAGGCTTGAAGCACACCGTCGTTCTCCAGTGTGAAGTTTTTTGACCACATTTGGTCTGACCGTTTCGGCACTTCTCGTCAGCTCCGACAGGAGCCATAGCGTCCACTTCACGCAGGCAGGAGAAGCACGGTCAGATCGTGCTGCCGTCCATCGCGGTTGGGCTGGACGGGCAGGTCAGCGAGGAGCTGTGCGCCAGCGCCGCGACGATGGCCAATCACCTGAACGCGGCCGCCATCTTCGTGTACACGCGCCGCGGGTACATGGCCAACTTCCTGTCGCGGTGCCGCCCGGACTGCCCCATCTTCGCCTTCACAGGTGCGTCTCTGCTTGAAGAGGCCCCTGCCTGACTGTGACCCTACATGACCTGCGTCTTTGTCGTCGCGATCGACCGCGGACCACTCTAGCCTGGCCCCTTGGTCCCATCTACGATCGATTTGCTTATCGCATGACCTTGTCCGAAACAGCGGCAACTCGCCTCGGGGTGCATTTCAAGCGCTGCAAATCGTGGCACGCGCAGACAAGCAGGAGGTGCGACAGCGGATGAACCTGCGGTGGGGCGTCATGCCCTTCCGCCTGGACTTCGAGTCTGACCCCGAGCAGAACATCGACCGCACCTTCAGGCGCGCAGCCCTGTTCGCATTTTGCACATGCTTGTCACATCAGCCGTTCAACCACATGGGCTGCCCTGCTGACCAGCACATAATGAACATTGACGTGGCTTTCTCAGCCTGCCGCACCAAAGGTTAAATAGTAGTGCGCATTCCGCGCCATGCGAGCTGAGACCTGTTGGTGCGTGCGCAGCCTCCTGAAGCGCCGCGACCTCATCAAAAAGAACGACCTTGTGATCGTTGTCAGCGACATCAGGCCTCCTGGCGAGGAGGTCGTGCGGTCAGTACAGATCAGGTATGTGCCGGAGCAATGATCAGCTGGCGCAGCGGCAGGAGACTGAGAGGCGGACGCTATGAAGCGCCGCATAGGTGCTGTTGCAGAGTACATACACCAGACATGCGCAGCAAGGTGCCCATCAGACGTATGCAGGGCCGCGGGGCCAAGAAGTTTCTCAGCAGCATGCTTTATAGACCTGTACAAAAGCCGGGCGACATGCGTAAGTATGCAACCTGACAATTCTTTCCGAGAGTGAGGGGTCCGTTGAGCGTCTGTTCAGCAAGATGGTGTGGCGCTGCGAGTTGCTCTCTGTAAAAGATTTACAGATGTGAAGAGGAGCGTGATATCAGCCGTAAGCCATATCCTGAACAAATGACTTGCAATCCGCCCTAACGACTTGAGCAATGGCTGTAGCAAGACCTGTTTGCCCTCGCCGAAGCACAACACCTCATGCTGCTCTGCGGGTGCAAGATCAGCCTAAAGGGCTATATGGCTTGCATCCCAGCTGTACGGGCAGTATGAAACGCTCTGAGGTTGGTGGGGTAGGGCCGCAGCGGCACAGCCGGCTACTCAGGCACAAACTTGGTCGCGGCGTTGAAGCCGTTGACCAGCGCGGGGCTCGACAGATGGTCGTTGAGGTTCTCGATGGGGCCCTTGCCGGTGACGATGGCCTGGACGAAGAAGCCGAGGTTGCTGAACATGGCGAGCCGGCCGTTCTTGATCTCCTTCACCTGCACCCAGCACACCATTGCTGTCAAGCAAGGTCCATGTGTGAGTATGGTGCATGGTCCCGATCTGGTACAGGGACGACGATTATAACGTGGTTGCCCACACAGGAAGAGTGCAGGCACCTCCTGCCCAGGGCACACATTGCACTAGCCGTTATGCGTCCGAGGCTCGCAGTGCAACAGTGCAGCGGTGGCACCTTGAGCTCGGCGAAGCTGTCGGGGTCGTCGGCGAGGCCGAGCGGGTCGAAGGGGCCGCCCGGGTACAGGCTGTCCAGGCCCTCGAGGCCCTCCAGGCCGGCGCCGCCGCTGAACCTGTAGCTCTCCACGGCGCCCATCAGGACCACCTGCGTCGCAGCACCCGACACAGCTTCGCAAATCCGTCCACTGCTGTCTGAACACAGCTGCATGCCGACTGAGGTGCGCAGGCTACCCGTTCTCACACATTCTCTCATGCACAGGAACAGGGCACAAAGGTAAGTATCGACGCATGTGTGTCTTTTGTTTTCATTGAGCAGCTAGCACCGGCGCCAGACTGCATGGCGGTTGCCGCCATCACAGCAAGGTAAGCTGCCTAAGGAGGTGATATATGAGATATTGCCGGATCAGGTCTACCTGCACGATGAGCGTGGCGATGATGTTGTGGGCGTTGATGAGGCCCGGCACGCCCAGGTAGTTGATGCCGCTGGGCTCAAAGATGGTCTCGCCGGCGCGGAACCACGCCACGTGGTTGGTCCCGTCCAGCAGCTCCGGCACCACGATGCCTGCACAATGGAGTAGGAAACACTGAGCCAAGCGCCGCACATAAACGCTTGGAGTGAACTGCCACAGCAACGAAAATGGCACTCCGTGACCATTGCGGTGACATGCGCTTGCGAAACGATTGTCTCGTCGATGCGTTATCGCTGTAGGAAATCTATCCTGCACGAGCATGCTTGGACGGCAACAGCGAACTACCCTGCATGCCTGATCATGCTCTGGCTGTGCAAAGCCTGGAGCCTCAGGATGAGGATCCCGGGGATTTACCGAGGGCGCCGAGCATGGCCCAGCGGGCGTGGATCAGCTCGATCTCGCGGTACCGAGCAAAGGTCTCCGGATCGGCGGACAGACCGGCCGTATCCCACCCGTAATCGCCGGCGAACTCGCCCGTCAGGTAGGACGGGGGCTGGGTGAGGGAGCCTGCATGGCCATGCTCCGCCAGGTCAACATTCTACCTCCAGTCGACATAGCATGCGCGGGCATGTGTGGGCAGGCCGGCGCAGGGGTGATCGGAGGCCCACCCAGGAACAGCGGCCTGTCTGCGCCATACCAAGAGTCCGCCGCTGCCTTGACCGCAACCTGGGCCTGCAGAAGGGGACAAGATTTCGCCCTCAGCACTGCACATCAGAGGGCGCTACTGCCTCATCGTGATTCGCAGCTAAACAGACAATACATTCGGGCCCTGATGGAGGCACACCCGGGAAGGGCGGACTGCAGCGCGGCGAGCTGCCAGCAGGGGCGTGCCGGCAAAGGCCGCCATCGTGAAGGACGCCATGATTGCTGTTGTTGCGTCTGTGGGTCTGTGTAAATCCGCGAGGATCGGCTCTCCTATCTGGGGCATTGATGAGAGGGTTTCATGCTGGGCCATCGGGATCACCAGGCCCTCCGGCAGCTCATCGCGTCTCAGCGGTGCATATAACGCCTGACATTGCCAAACCTGTATTCACCATGCGCGGGCTCTCACGCAGCAACACCATAATACCAACAGCAAGAGTGCTCAAGCAGCTCAGTACAACTGCTGCCGATTCATCGACAGCCTGCTGGGCATCGAGTGCGGTCCCGGAACGGATGGTCGGCGCCTGATGACTGCCAGCAGAAGTCAGGACAGCAGCCAAGATGTTGGCCACGCGCGAGGCGCTGCAGGGCCGTGCTGCAGCACAGCAGGCGGCGGAAGACGAATTAGCAGACATCCCGCCGGTCTCAGACTCTGTCGCCGCCGAGTTCGGCGGCAAATTGGTCTTGGACCGGGTCCCGCGGGATCCGCCGCCGCCGCCGCCGGACGCGCCCACCGAGTCCACGCGCCGGCGCAGCGCTGACGTGCGGTCGACCCCATTCGCCAGGGTCGGCGCCAATGAGGTGTGTTTGCGCCACTCAGCCCTGGGTCCTGGGTCTACGCATGACCGCCCTCGAATGCATGGCCAGCATTGCAAGGCAACACGAGCAGCGGTTTCTGGTGCACTGGAATAGACATTTGGACGTGTGTCTCCTGCGCTTTTAGTCATCGCCTTGTGGTTGCAGACGCGCCGGCAGTCGGTGGGCAGCAGACGCGATGCGGGCCGCGATGCAGAGAACGCCCAGCGCGAGGGGCCGCTGCTGTACCTGGGAGCAGCTGCTGTACAAGGCAAGCAAGCGGCCCGTAATTGTTGCCCACACCAAGCTCTCCGAGCAGCATGATCAACACGGCGGCACTCCTTACCGCCACATGCATTGCGATGGCGGTGCATTACTGCTCTGCAAGGTTCTGTCCGTGTTATTGAGCGTTTGGCACAGAAAGCACTGCACACAGCATGACCTTCGCATGACCGACTGAGCGGGGTGCAATCTTCCGCACAGGTCCCAGGGGTCACATGGAGGACCGCTACACTCTGCAGCCGTACTTCGCGCCAGAGCTGCCTGAGGACGATGTCGCGCCGGCGGCGAAAGCCACGGGGGTGCCGGCGCCGCTGCGCGCGGTGCTGGACGCCCGGGCCAACTGCTCGTACTGCGGCGTGTTCGACGGCCACAGCGCGGCGGTCGCGGCCGACGTCGCCGCGCTGCGCATGCACAAAGTGCTGGCGCAGCAGCTCGGAGGCCTCGCCCAGTGCGCCATCTCATTGAATCGGTTCCTGGCTGAAACTCCGCGGTCTGGCTACTGGCGGCGTACGGTAGCATGGCACCAACTGCAAGGCTTGGCTGATCCAATCCGGATCCCCGCATTGTCCACATGACTGCAACCTGCGGCATGCTGCGCACGTGCACATCATCGGCAGCAGCACGCCGTAGCCTGGAATGGCGGTTGACATTTTGCTGTGCCGTGTGCAAGCAGGGCGGGCGCGGACGAGGACGCGAAGAAGGACCCCATCAGCGAATGCATCAGCAGCGCCTTCAGCGTCATCGACTTCGAGATCCTTGCGCAGGCAAGCTTTATAACATATTTATTATATATGATAATAATTTCAATTCATTTAAAATTTTTTATACATTATCATAATTTCTGTTACATGAACATATCATGCAGCCTAGCAGCTCGCCCGTCTCAACTGTGCTCCTGTAAATTGTTTTCTCATCCGATTGAATGAACGATGTGTCCAAATATGCATGGTGACATGGCTGCCCAGGCGAATCGAGAGGGAGGGAGCTACGGCTCAACCGCCACTGTGGCCCTGCAGCTGGGCGCGCACCTGTACGTTGCCTATGCAGGTGCGGCAGCACACGACTGTCCGTTGTTTCTTGACAGATCTGCATCTGCTTATCTGCAGCTGCTCCTCCTGTGTGTGCAGTCTTGACGAGTGGCAGATTGCTGTATGGTCGGCCTAGCAAGGCATGCACCGGCCGCAACCGGCTGTGTACCTGCTTGCAGCCCACTGACTGGTATTGTAGGTGCCCGTTGCCAGTGATGGCTGTTATCATGCTTGAGTTGGGGACACGCACGTGGTCCAGCATCGACTGCTGGCCGCCCATTTCACCCTGTGCTGGTTTGCAGTGCTAAATTCACCTTCTGGCTGGTCGCACAGGTGACAGCGAGGCGGTGCTGGACCGTGACGGCGAGCCCGTGGTGCTGGCGGCGGCGTCGCGGCACAAGCCAGACGAGGCGCACGAGCTGGCGCGCATACGCTCCAAGGTGTGTGATCAGGCGGTCAGCATTCCGCGAGACTTCATGATTGGGGCATGCACACGCCTCCTAACCAAGCCTGGCCAGGCGTCGGATGGTGACGCTTACAATGCCTCTTTCATGGGCATGCCCAAACCTCTACTTGGCCGGTGGCGCGCCGTTATTGATGCCGGCGGCCTCCGTTGCTGCTATTCTCGACAAGCAGTCTGACCCGATGGTATGCGGATGCTCTCGGCAGGGCGGCGTCGTCAACCGGCGCGAGCAGCGCATCATATCGCCCACGGGGCAGGGCGCCCTGAACATGAGCCGCTCCCTGGGCGACAAGGCGTACAAGCAGCCGCACCGCCTCGTGTCCTGCGAGCCCACGGTGAAGAGCATCGAGCTCACGTGCGCGGTCAGCTACCTGCCTGCTGCCTTCTGCGCACAGTCGAGCAAGGCGCACCGGCTGCCGAGTTGACAGTGTAGCTCATGATTGCAACCGAGTTGAGGTTCATTTCATGCTCGTGTCAAGACCACGAAAACCCACGGTTCGTGTCTGGTGCATGTCCATGCTTGTAAGCAGGGTCACAGCTGACCAGTGGCGCGCTGAGCAAGCTCCGCCAAAACTATGCACATCAGCGACGTGTGTCTGCTGGCGCGCAGGCACGACGACCGGTCGGTGGTCCTGGCGACGGACGGCCTGTGGGACGTGATGCAGCCGGATGACGTGATAGAGACCGTCAAGCGTGTCCTGGACGCCGGCGGCAACTCCGCGCTCAAAGCAGAGGCCCTGGGCGACGCCGCGACCAGCCTCGCCAGCACCGCCGCCCAGGCGCGATTCTGGGCTGCACAGAGGACGGCTGGGTTCTCTTCATGATCACTTCAGTGCAGACTAATATGTCAGTGATCATGATTCACGATTTTTGCTTGTTGGTCGTAAAACCCGTGGTGTCTATCTCCCGAAATCTGCATGAGCATCAAGGGTAAGGTGACTTCCTGACGGCATGTAGTTGGGCCGAGTTGTTGCCTTCTCGAGTTTAAGCAGTGGCAGCATACGTGGGCTGGTTGCTACATAGGTGCTGGTCAAGCGCGCCCTGGAGCTGGGCAGCCAGGACAACGTGACCGCCGTCGTCGGCATCGTGCGGTGGCCCTCCACGGGGCACCCCACCCCAAGCCCGTTCGAAAGCCCATAGTCGGCAAATGCAGCAGCGACAGCACGGATCTGCGGTGTCGGACGTTGTAGCTTTGCTCAGCCACTCGATTATAACGATTCTGCTAACAGCCCAGCATACTGCGGGCAACACTTGCACTGGATGCGTACAGCGCAGGTTAACAGTCACCCTCTGCAGTGACCAGACGTTAGCCCTGCTGCCTGGGCCCCTGATGGTGGCCTCGCTTCGGCATGCAGCTTTCACAGGCTGTCTTGACGTGAGAGGTGACACTGGCATCATGTGTGCTCACAATGCCGTAGATAATTCATCCTTCCTCGGGCTACTGATTGTGCATTGTTATCCGGCAGCTTGCAGTGAGAGAGTGACAACGATTGTTAGCTCTGCCGGGTTTCTGTTCCTATGCCCGCAGTGGTGTTGTGGACCGAACCTACTGGGCATAATATCTGCAGCTGAGCTTTGCTGTCCACAATGGGTTTGCATACGCTGCAGTGCAATTCAGGATGGCGCCTCACGCTGAAGACAGCGCGCAGGACGTGCAGGCCCTCCTGCAGTGCTGCTGCATCCATATGCTGTTTTCGTGGCACTCGCCAGCTGCGGCCCACGTCTCGCACCGCGAGTCCTCGTTGGTGCAGGGCACTATCATGCCAAGCTGCCTATACGCTTGGTCCAAACTTTGTGTGTCCCTTGTCACCTGCAAAAAGCACGAACGCTACGGTCAACCAGCACAAACAACAGGAGGTTTGCGAGCAGCCGAACATGACGCGCACCCACCCATGTCGCCAGGTCAGCCAGCAGATCAGCAAGCGCACCCGTCTGCACTCGAGCTCCAGCTCAGCCGTCGCCGGGCAGTGGCCGCGGTGGAACTCGCACAGGGCCGCGTTCAGCGTCAGCGGCACCTCCACCGTCAGCAGGTCCCGCAGCAGCTCCAGACCCTGCGCTGACGAGCTGTCATTCCTCACCCATCCTGCTCATGAAAGCTGTGCGCAGGCCACGCCTGATGAGGCACACAATGCCAGATATTGACCCTTGCGTCAAAAGCTCTTTTTGCACCCTGCATCGGTTGACACGACATACTCCTTTCAGCAGGCATGGCGGCCTGCATACCGCAGAGGCGATGCCGCACCTTCGTCTTGAAGGAGGATGCTGGCGGCGGGTGCGGGAAGAGGCCGCCGGCAAGCTCGACGGACGCGTTGTAGCTCGGCGGCAGGCGCCAGGGCGGGCAGCCGCCAGGGTCGAAGCCCTGGGCCCAGTGCTTGTCGAAGCTGTACCCGCTGCCGCCCGCGACGTTGATTTGCAGCCCGTAGTGCAGCGCCATCGGTGCGGCTGCACGCACAGCAGGCTTTGGTCTGCACTGCTCCAAGCAGGTGCACCGATCAGGTGCGAGTGTAGCATCTGCCTTTCGATGATGCGTCCCAGCACGCTGACCAAGCCTGATTCTTGATAGTGCTCGAGCTTTGCCGCTGTACAGGGACCAAGGGAGCGGAAGCCGAAGGCGCACAGTCAGTGGGATCGCCAGGGTACAGCAGCGCGTTCTCGACCCACTCGTGCGCGATGCCCGCCTTGGCGGCGCCGTACGAGTAGCCGTACATCTCGGCGATCCAGGGCCGGTCACCCGGGTGCGGAGTGTACGAGTCACCGCTCAGCGTCCACGCCTGCTGGACCCCATCGACGCAGTTCTCGAACGATTTGTTCACGTCTTGAGGATCTGAATAGCTTCAAAGACACAAGGTCTGAAATGAACGAAAGCACGATGCTCACATCGCAGCGCGACGAGAGCAGGACCCGATGACCAAGACGACGCCGGCATTTGGATAATGTGGCGCCAGCCCAGAAGTGCAGGTTAGTGCGCAGGATGATGCAGCCCGTCAAGCCGTGAGCACTACGGCCAGCCAGCGTCCACTTGCCTGGTCATCGTTGCG
>JAABUX010009030.1_pt1 | contig 11362 bp, 11 predicted proteins | sample 5561851 | NCBI WGS metagenome assembly JAABUX01 (sample SAMN10711883, study PRJNA513361) | rock metagenome | isolation source: Antarctica rocks | place: Antarctica: Victoria Land, Richard Nunatak red sandstone | collected 2016-01-03 | reverse complement strand
CACTCCGGGGCAACGCGACGCCCCTACGGAAAAGCAGGCCCGCTACCAGGCCAAGCCAGCTCGCGCCAACAAAGACCGCGATGGGCAGATTCCCTTTGACAAAGAAAGCCCCATACAAGCAGCTACGGTGAGTCTATGGCAGGCTATGGGCTTCGACATCGTCGGTCGTCTTCCGCTCGCCTTTAACCATCCAAGCCAAGGTTACGTGGATGCGTTCGTGATGTTCCAGCATCTGTAGATTTGGTCCACTTCGGGTCGGGAGCTGCCGGCCGTCCTACGGCCACGATGGTCCGCTTACCCGCCTTGCTTGAGGATCGGCGTCCAAAACTGGTTCATCCGCGCTTTTGGTGCAGGCAAGCGAGGCACTTGGCTGCTACTTACTTGAAACAAGTGAAGATTTTCGGCTTGCATCCGGCGCTGCCGTCGGCTTATAGCGCTGGCAGCTATCAGAGTCGAAAAACGCAGTGTATTCAGAGGTTTGCGCCCCTCCCACCGGCCTCAAGCTGCACCAAAAGCGCGGATGAGCCCCGTTTGGACGCCGATCACCCCGCTAACAGGGTCCCTATTCGGCTCATCCGCAGCCTCGGTGCAGCATGTAGCAATGGCAGGTGCCCAGAGGCACATAGCATGAACATCTTGGAGTTCATGTTGTCCCGTGCCCAAGCGTCTTCTGCCCCTCGTGCCGTCCGACCTCGTGGTCGATCAAGTCCTACCCACCCCTGACTGCCTCACCGTCATGTGCCGGTCTCGCGTAGCCGCGCCTGTCTGTCCTGGCTGCAGCCACCCTTCATCACGGCTGCACAGCAGCTACCCCCGCCGGCTGGTGGACCTGCCCTGGCAAGGCCGCTATGTGCAAATCGAGGTGCAAGTGCGCCGGCTGCGCTGCGGGCGGCCCGGCTGCGCGCAGCGCATCTTCGCCGAGCGCCTGCCTGTTGCTGCTGGGCCGTATGCGCAACGGACGGCGCGCCTGGGCAATCTGCAGCACCACATCGGCTTGGCGCTGGGTGGCAAGGCCGGGGCGCGCCTGGCCGAGCGGATCGGCATGCCTGTGAGCGGCGCGACCCTGCTCCGCCTCGTCCGTCGCGGGGCCGCTACGACGTCCGCTGCGGCGCCGCGTGTACTCGGGGTGGATGACTGGGCCTGGAAGCGTGGCCAGCGTTACGGCACGGTCCTCGTTGACCTGGAACGCCGTGCCGTCGTTGACCTGCTGCCTGACCGCGAGGCGGACAGCTTCGCGGTCTGGCTGCAGGCCCACCCTGGTGCTGAAGTGATCGCCCGTGATCGGGGTGCAGGCTACGCCGACGGCGGTCGCCGTGGTGCGCCCGATGCCGTCCATGTCGCAGACCGGTGGCACCCGCTGGAAAACTGCAGCGCCGCCGTCTTTGAGGCAGTGAAGCGGAACATGCCCGCAGTCCGGGCTGCGGCCCAGCCCAACTCCAGCACTTCTGCAGTCGTAGCGACAACCGTGGCGCCTGCGGCGGACCCGGACGTGCCACCACCGATGACGAGCGCGCAACGGCTGCAATGGCAGGGCTGGCAGCGGCGCGTGCAGGTCCATGACGAGGTGATGCGCCTGCACCAGCAAGACGTTCCCGTCCGCCACATCGCCCGCGACCTGGCTCTGTCTCGCAACACGGTGCGGCGCTGGGTGCGTGGCGAGCAGCCCGAGTTGCACCGGCCACGGATGCACTCGCTCGACCCTTGGCGGGCGGTGCTGGAACGGCGCTGGGCGGAAGGCTGCCGCAACGGCGCCCAGCTCTGGCGGGACCTGCGCGATGCCGGGTTCAAAGGCGGGATGCGCGTTGTCACGGAATGGGCCAGCCGGCAGCGGTTGGCGACAGCGGAAGGACAGCCCGGACCAGCAGCAGCCCCGGCGGTGCAACCTCCTCTTCGGCCTGCGGCATACCCGGCGCGGTGCGCGGCCCGGATGCTCACGGCTGACTTGGCGGCGCTTGCGGCGCCGGACCGCGGCTATGTCGAGCGGCTGCTCGCATTGTCGCCAGCGCTGGCCGTGGCTCGCGACCTCGCTCAACGCTTTGGTGCCCTTGTCCGCACCCACTCCGCAGATGCGCTCACCCCCTGGTTGGCCGATGCCCAGAACAGCGAAATGCGCGGCTTCGCCGCCGGCCTGCGCCAGGACGAGCAAGCAGTGCGCGCAGCCCTGATGCTGCCCTGGAGCAGCGGCCAGGTCGAGGGACAGGTCAACCGGCTCAAGTTGGTGAAGCGCGCCAGGGCTACGGGCGAGCAAAGCTCAACCTGCTCAGGGCACGCCTGGTCCATGCCGCATGACACCAACCTGCACCGAGGCTGCGGATGAGCCAGTTTTGGACGCCTATTCACAGACCGGGGGATACGCGTGAACGCCGTCAGCCCGGGGCCGGTCGCGACCCCCATCCTCGGCCAGTTTCGCGCCGTGCTCGGCGATGCCCGGGTCGACGGCGACATCAGCCGCGTCGGCCGCGCCGGGACCGCGGGCGACGTGGCGCCGGCGATCGCCTTCCTGTGCTCGGATGGAGCGCGCTGGATCAACGGAGCGAACCTGCCGGTGGACGGCGGGCTGGAGGCGTCGGTGAGCGCCGAGGCGTACGGCTTCGCCAGCATCGGGGCCGCGACGATGACCGCCTGACGGCCCGGCACGCCGGGCAGTATGGTGCATGTGTGGACATCGGGTAATCGCGGCGGGGGCATGAGCCATCCATGATGCCGCGATCCGGGCGTTGTCGCCCGACGGCTCGCGTCGAACCCAGGGGTTCGCCGGACATCATGGAAGGCGGTTCGATGGCCCGCACGAGGTAGGTGGCGAGGATGCCGCGCGCGGCCAGCAGTTCGTCCACCATGCGCAAGCTCAGGGGAAAGCGGAAGTGGAGCCGGACCGCGTGACTGATGATCTCGGCCGGAAAGCGATAGCCGGCGCAGTTAGGGCAGGCAAATGTCTTCGTTCCGCCCGCCTACCCCGGCTCAACCGGATGTCGCAAGCCGACCGGCAGCCAAGTTGACAGCACCCATCAAAGGCACTTCAAGCAGATCCCGGTCTGCCGCTTAACGCATAGGTGGCGAGAACTGCAGGCCGCCCTTGGTCCAAAGCGCGTTCTGCCCACGCTCGATGCCGAGCGGCGTGATGCTATGGGCAAACATCTCGCCATAGTTGCCCACTTGCTCGACTGCACGGGCCGCCCAGCGGACGTCCAGGCCCAGCGCCTTGCCAAGCTCCCCTTCCAGCCCCAGCAGACGACGCACGTCGGGGTCGGTGGCGCCGCCCATCCCGGCCACGTCCTTGGCGCCCACGCCGTCCTGCTCCGCCGATACCAACGCGAAATGGGTCCAGCGCACGATGTCGAACCATTTCTCGTCACCCTTGCGCACCGCGGCGCCAGACGGCTCGCTGCTGATGCGCTCGGGCAGGATCGTCAGCTCAGCGGCACGCGGACCCTGCTGGAAACGGAAGCCGGCGATCTGCGAGCCGTCGGACACGTAAGCGTCGCAACGGCCCGACAGGAAGGTCTGCTGAATGGCATTGTCGCCGTCGATCAGCACCGGGGTGAAGTGCAGCTTATTGGCGCGGAACCAGTCCGCCAGGATCAGCTCCGTGCTGGTGCCGGGCAGAACGCACACGGTGGCGCCATCCAGCTCCTTGGCCGATTTCACCCCGGACGACGCCTTCACGATAAAAGCAGCGCCGTCCCAGAAATTTACGGACGCAAAAGCGAGGCCCAGGTTGCCCTCCCGCGTCAGGGACCAGCCGGTGTTGCGGAGCAGCACATCAACCTCCCCGGATTGCAGCGCCGTGAAGCGGTTCTGGGTGGAGGTCAGGACGAAGCGCACCTTGCTCGCGTCACCCAAAACCGCCGCCGCGATGGCGCGGCAGCTATCCGCATCAAGGCCGCGCATGACCCCGGTGCTGTCCGCCAACGCGAAGCCCGGGATGGTGCCGGAGGTGCCGCATGCCACGTAGCCGCGGGCGCGCACGGCATCCAATGTTGCGGAACCGCTGTTCTGCGCCTGCGCCTGCCCCGCCAGCATGAGGCCCAGCCCGGTCAAGGCCACCCAGCGGCCTGCCGCACTCCAAGTTCCTTTGCTCATTGTTATGCTCCGCTCGACTCAGGATTTTACATTCAGTTGCTGGCCGCAAGGCGTGCGAACCCGAAATGCATCAACTGGGGCGCCGTGTCCGTGATCCCCTGGGCGATGGCTTCCCCCAACCCGGCCGAGTGCTTGAAACCGTGGCCGGAACAGGCCGATGCCAGCAGCACGCGGCCATCCCCCGGCAGCCAGTCCACCACGAAGCCGGAATCCGGCGTCACGGTGTACATGCACGCGGACGACCGCAGCGCTCCGGACCGCACGCCGCGCAGGCGGCCCTGGATGTGGTCGCGATGCATCGCTTCCTGCTCCCCGGCTGACACGTCCCGGCGCAGCAGGTCGGGGTCCGCGATGGTCTCCTCATACTGTTCCGTCGCCACCTTGACGCCCGTGCTGCCACCTGGGACGGGGAAGCCGTACAAGTAATCTTCCTGCCGGTCCCCGTGCATCCAGATGAACACCGGGAATCGCTCCGGCGCATAGGCGGCTTCGTCATCCGCACCGAACCAGTGCAGCACCTGCCGGCACACGCGCAGGTGCTGGCCCAAGGGCTGGCCGACTAACCCGGCCGCCCATGGCCCGCTTGCGACCACAACCCGGGCGGCCGTGAACCGGCTGCCAGTCGCCGTGATGACGGTAGTGGCGTCAGGGCCATCGGGCATGATGCTGGCAACGGCCGTGTCCAGCATAACCTCGGCGCCGTGACGCCAAGCCAAGCTGAGTTGAGCCGCGATGCAGCGCTCCGGCTGGACAAAGCCGCCACCCGGCTCGAAATAGCCGATTTCGGCGCCGGTCAGGCCGAATTGCGGGTAGCGGGCGCCGACCTCCGCGGCGTTCAGCACCTCATGCGGGATGCCGAACTGCTCCGCTGCAGCGATGGTGCGGCGCAAGAAATCGCCCTTACCGTGATGGTTCGCAGCACCCTCGCGCTCGGCTAGGATCAGCGCGCCGCATTGCACCAGCAGTTCCGCGCCGGTTTCCGCCTCGATCTCGCGCCAGATTTCGTGCGACCGGTTGACGAGCGGCACGTAGGCCTCGCCTTCGCCGATGGCCTGCCGGGTGATCCGGGTCTCGCCGTGGCTGGAGCCGTAAATGTGCGGCGGGGCGTAGCGGTCCAGGCCGAGCACGCGCTGGCCGCGTTTGGCAAGCTGATACAGGCAGGCGCTGCCCACGGCGCCGAGGCCGATCACGATCGTGTCGAATGCGGGCATCACACGTTCCAATCCTGAGCTTGGTGCCTGCCGGGTCCGACCGGACCGGCGCAGCCGTCGAGAAAAGCCAGCAGCGCGGCCTTGAACGGCGGGAGGCTCTTGTCGGCCGTCATCGGCCTCACCCCGAAGGGGAGATTGGGCGCCTCCGATGGCAAAAGCGGCAGGCCCGTTGTTGCCCCAACATCCATGCCACCGGCCTCCCCGACCATCGTCGATGGCATAGAACCGTGTCCCCGTTGCGGGAAGACGGAACGGCCCAGACTACGTGCCGCTGCTGCCCAGAATAAGGCTGGCTAATGCATCGGCTTGCATATTGCGCCCGGCGTGGCCAGGCGTGAGGGTGCGGGCAAGATGCCCAACCGCCTGCCGCGACCGCCCTCGGCCCACCCTGCTTGACCCCGCCGCTGATTGAGCTCCGGGCGTTGCGCGTGTTCGTGGAGGTTGCAGCGGCACGCAGCATGACCTTGGCCGCGGCCAAGCTCGGCATGACGCAGTCCGCGGTCTCGCAGGCCGTCCGCAAGTTGGAAACCAACCTTGGCGTGACCCTGCTGGAGCACGGGCGGCGGCCCGTGACGCTGACAGCCGCCGGGTTGCTGCTCGAACGGCGGGCGCCCCCGCTGCTGCGCGACGCCGCCCGGCTGCCCCATGCGTTGCGCGAAACGGGCGCGGTGCCGGTTCAGGAGATACGTCTGGGCTTGGTGGACACCTTTGCTTCGACCGCCGGGCCGGGGCTGATCCGCGAGCTGACAGCCTCGGCGGCGCGCGTAATCATCTGGTCCGGCCTGGCGCCGTCGCTGGGCGCGGCGCTGGTTGCGCGGGACGTGGACGCCATCGTGACGCCGGACACGCTGGACGATATGGATGGACTGGTGCGGCTGCCGCTTTGGAAGGAGCCGTTCCTGTTGCTGCTGCCGGGGGCGATGCGGGCCGAGGCAGGCCGGCTGACCTTGGACGAGCTGGCGGCCGACCTGCCGTTGGTGCGCTACAGCGCGCGTTCCCACACTGGGCTGCAGATCGAGCGGCATTTGCGCCGGGTCGGCGTCGCAGCCGAGCGCCGGATCGAGGTGGACGGCTCCGACGCGCTGGTGGCGATGGTGGCGGCCGGGGTCGGCTGGGCCATCAGCACGCCGCTGTGCCTGTTGCAGGGCGCAGCCCATGCGGCCCGGACTCATGCCGAGGCTCTGCCGGGGCCGGGCTTCAACCGCACGCTCAGCCTGGTGTGCCTCGAGGACGGTCCGGCCGGGGTGGCGGCGCAAACCGCTACGGCAGCGGCGCGCGTGCTGCGCCGGGACTGCCTGCCACGCCTGCGCACCATGCTGCCCCGCCTGGCAGACGCCATCCACGCCACCTCACCCAACGATCAACAGCAAGGATTCCAAGATGACCCGTGACGAGCAGCTCAGCGGCATCAACCCGGCCACCTACGCCCCCTATGACGACCCGCGCGACTACATCACGAGCTGGACCGACAAGATCTGGATCACGCGCGGGCTGGGCCACCTGCGGGACCACTATGCGCCCGGCGTGAAGGTCCACACCGCCTATGGCGAAACCTACGGCTTCGACGACGTGATGCGGAACTCGATCCAGCGCATGTCGGCGTTCCACAACCGCGGCGGTGGGCACGACGACGTGGTGTGGGAGCAGCGGGGCGGCGACGGCTTCGTCAGCAGCCACCGCGTGCTGAACAATGCCACCCATAACGGCCACTGGACCTACGGCCCGCCGACCGGCCGGCAGTGGGTGAACCGCGGGACCGCGCATTGCGTGGTGAAGGGCGGCAAGGTGGTCGAGGAGTGGGTGATGCGCGACGAGTTCGCCGTCCTGCAGGATCTTGGCCTCGATCCGTTCGAGATCGCCGGGCAGCTCGCCAAGCGGTCGCCGGTGTTGGGCGAGGCGGTGCAGGCGGAGGGCAGCGGGGCGTTCGCCGGCACCTTTGCCGATCCGGTGCGCCAGGGCATTTCCGGCGAGCGCCCCCGGCGGTTTGAGGCCGAATGCGGCATGATCGCGGAGATGTTCAACCGCGTTTGGAACGGCCGTTACATGGATGAGGTGCCACGGACCTTTGCCGACACGGTGGTCGTGCAGTCCGTGCGGCTGCGGCGGGCGATAGGCTTGGCACCTTTCCAGAACGAGCTGATTGACCTGCTGGCGGCCTTCCCGGACGCGCAGGTGACGGTGCGGGATTTCTCGGCGCACCACTCGCCCGACCTCGGCCTGCGGGTCGCGGCGATCTGGCTCCTGCGCGGGACCTACAGCGGCGTGCCGCTGTATGGGCCGGTGAATGGGGCGCCGGTGGCGATGCTCGGTTCATCGCATTTCGAGTTCCGGCGCGGCAAGGTCATCCGGGAATGGCGGATGTACGACGAGATCGCAGTGATCGCGCAGATCCTGCGAGCAGGTGCAGCACCGGTCTGAATGGGGGCGGCCTGCGCCGGCATGTCACGGCCGGCAATCTGGTGAACCTGTCCTTTCTTATCCGCCTGCTTGTGAGCTCAAGACTCCCCTCATTCTTAAATCGCACCAAACATCTCGGCAAAAACCGGCTGCGTTGCCAGCATTTCCGCGAACTGTTCGATCAGGGGCCGTAGTCGCAGGTCCGGCATGTTGGGGATCAGTTCGTAAAGCATGCTGCCCTGGCGAAACAGCGAGTGGGTGCGTCGCTTGGTCGTGTTGGATTTGAGGTGCCGATCATAGCCAAGCGCCTCCCCCGCCGCACCGAGCAAGGTCAGCAGGACGACCGCGAAGGCATTGATCAGCCACAAGCGATCCCGCCGATCGGGGGTGCTGACGTGCATTGAGCCCATCCCCATGCCGAAGCGCAGGTCCTTGGCATCTCGAAACGCGGACTCGATTCCCCACCGTTTGGCGTACAGTTTGATCAGCGCCCGGCCGAGTTCGTCAGTCGTGCTGGCGGCCAGGCACCACGGCTGCTTCATGTCCTTTGCCTGCACGCACACGACGGTGCCGACCGGATAGCCCACGGCGGTGACCCCGGCGCCGCGCAGCACGCGCGCGCGTCCGCCGGCGCCGACCCAATCGGCCGCCGCACGCGCCTCGCCGTCGGCGGCGGTCACCATGATGTTGCCGCGGAAGCGGATAACGAAGTCGAATTTCAACTCATCGGTCAGCACCCGATAGAGCTTCCGATCGCCGAAGCCGCGATCGGCCACGATGCGCACGCGGACATTGGCGGGCAACACCTCGGCCAGGCGCACCAAGACCTGATATTCGTAGTCGTTGCGCCGGTCCTTCAGCGTGGTCGTGTCCACCGTCAGCCAGACCAGCGGCGTCGCCCGGCCGTGGCGGCACAGCAGAGACAGCATGAGCGTCGTCTGACCGTCGGCGTCGAAGTCGGTCCAGTCCATCGCCACCGTGATGCTGGACCGGCTCCCCACCACATACGGCACCCAATGGACCAGCAGAGCGTCGACATCGATCCCTGGGTTGGACAGCAACCGGTCCACCTGCTTGACCGCATGTTTGGTCAGGCGTCCGCGGGCCAGGGCCAGGCCCTGGCCGATCATGGCGACCGCGAGCGAGGCGGATTCGATCACTCCGAGAGTGGCTCCTGCCAGCGAAAGCACCCGTTTGGCGTGCAGGTCTTCTGCGAACAGTGTCTTCAGGAACTGGTGGACGCCCTCGAACGAGAGCGGTTTCTTGGTCGGCATGCAGGGCCCCGTGCATCGAATCACGCGGGCTAGAATCGCATCTTCGCTCGGCTGGCAAGGCCGTTTAGCCACGAATCACAAAGCGAACGTCAGACGAGCCCGTCTCAGTCTTTTCACCAACTCCAAGCCGTCTGATCGATTCTTTTTTCCTCTATGTCACTGAAGCGGAATGAGGGGATGCATGAGGGCGGGACCGCGTGAGGGCGAAGCTCGCGGAGGTCAAGGTGGAGCTGCGGCGACGGATGCACCAGACCATCCCCGAGCAAGGGGACTGGCTGGCGCAGGTGCTCAGGGGCGCCTTCGCCTACTACGCCGTGCCGACCAACTACGCGGCACTGGCAGATTTCAGGGCACAGGTCGTCTGGCTATGGCGTCGGGCACTCCGACGACGAAGCCAGAAGGATGGCACGCTGTGGGATCGCATGACGAAGTTGGCCAATGACTACCTTCCGAAACCAAGGATCCTTCATCCCTGGCCAAACCAGCGGTTCGCCGCCAAACACCCAAGGTAGGAGCCGGATGCCTAAATTGGGCACGTCCGGATCTGTGCGGGGGGCGCGAGGCAACTCGCGTCCCTACCGCGATCAGGCAGAAAACGGCCGAGAAATATGCATCGCGGATGTAGGCATGTCGTTCAGAGCACGCAGCGATGAGCCCTATTCCGCGAACGTCTTTTTGTTGAATAGCACGTCCACCCGGTAAACGTGCGCGAGATACGCCAGAATATCGTTCATCCGAGCATTGTCACGGAAGATATACTCCGTCCACGTGAGAACCCGAAAATCGACTGGCGAGTCGACCCTGATATCAACGGCATTTCGGAGGTGCGAAGTTTCCGGGTTCTCACGTGGACGGAGTATATCACCGCCTCCGCCCGCCACATGCGCGTCACGACCGGCGATGTCGGGGAACGCCTCGAAGATGCCGAACTTGGTGGTGGAGTAGCGAACGCCGAACCATGGGCCGGTCGACGGTTCGCCAAGGACGCAACCGTATATATCCTGAAGCATTCGGATGACCTCGGCCTCCTTACCTGGCCGCGCCTCGATGTGAATATAGAACGCCTTCGGTCCGTCATCGCCGTTTTCGCCTGTCACCACGACGCCACGGTGGGGCTGACCGTTCAGCGGCTGGCCCGGTTGCGGGTCAGGGCCTGGTACGGTGGCAAGGTCATCGAGACGCGTGGATGGGGGCGTTGCGTTGGTCATGGCGATGTCACCTCTACTGCCCCGATCGTGGCGCGGATGCCCGATCGGCATGAGGAGCGAAGATAGAACGTTATCGTGGGAAGACCATTGCCAAGGCAGACCTAACCTTGCATTTTCTGCAAGGCGGCGCCGATATTCGGGTCGCGATGTCTCCGGTCGGATCGTCCATGCACTTGCCCGCCACTCGCACCCTGGAGGCTTTCGTCGCAACGGCAAGACTTGGCAGTCTCGCAGCCGCAGGTGTCCGCGTCGGGATGTCGGTGCCCGCGCTATCTCGACGACTGTCGGCGCTGGAAAAGGAGCTGGGAGTGCGCCTCCTGGAGCGTATGCCGCGCGGCGTGGTTCCAACAGCTGCCGGCAAAACGTACCTCGCCCACGCCGCTGCTGTTCTCAATCGGCTACAAGCGGCGGCAGCCGAATTGCAGCGAGACGCTGCCCTGGTACGCGTGACGACCATCCCCGCGTTCGCGACACGATGGCTACTACCGCGCCTGCCAGCGTTTGCCGACCAGCATCCCGGCATCGACGTGGATGTGCGAACCTCCATCGACTTTGAGCGGCTTGATGCTGACGAATTCGACTACGCCGTGCGCCTTGCTCGCGACGACGAGATGGCGACGGCACCATTGATGCCGATCTACCTCATGCCGGTGTGGAGCGCCGCTCGCCAATTCGTAATCGAGCACCCTGCCGACGTGCTCCGCTACCCGCTGCTGAGTCCGGATCACCGCCCGGAGTTCTGGCGTGAATGGCTCGAAAACGCCGGGCTGAGCGACGCGGTGGACAAGCTTCGTGGCATGGACGCATTGCTGCTCTACGAGAGCGCATTAGGCGGTGCCGGCGTGGCGATCGGCATCGAGCCGCTGGTTTCGGATTTGCTCAAAGAGGGGCGCTTGCGTGGCTTGGAGACGCATCGTCGGCGTTCGATGCGCAGCTTCTTCCTGCTCACCAGCACCGCGCCGCAAACCCGAGCGATCCGACTATTCGGTCAGTGGCTTAGGAGCCAAGCTCGGCCGGTGTAGACCATCCGGCGAACGGCGGCTTTCTGGTGCGGTGTAGACCAGCCTAAACGACCTATAAGAGACCATGCGTAACAGCCCAGGTCATCTCGTTGGAGGGGGCATTGACAGGTCACGGCTGAGTACGAGTCAACGTGTCAATGGCACCGCCCGATGACACAGGCTCCGGAGAC
>JAABUX010009029.1_pt1 | contig 11362 bp, 11 predicted proteins | sample 5561851 | NCBI WGS metagenome assembly JAABUX01 (sample SAMN10711883, study PRJNA513361) | rock metagenome | isolation source: Antarctica rocks | place: Antarctica: Victoria Land, Richard Nunatak red sandstone | collected 2016-01-03 | reverse complement strand
TAGATCAAACTGAATTCCTGTTTGGGCAATCAATGAGACGCCCCAAGCGTGCAATTCCTGCAACGTTTGAATCAAGTCAATCGTACTGCGACCTCAGCGAGTCATTTCAGTTACCAAAATTGCATCAATATAACGAGCCTGGGCCAGTTCCAGCACCTTTTGACGCTCAATTCGGTTGAGCCCTGTCCCGGAAATCGACTCCTTCCAAACGCCGACTACTTCATAACCAGCTTTGGCAGCATACTCTAGCAAATCCCGCTCTTGACGAGAGCAGGACTGGTCTGTGGTTGAAACTCGGCAATAAATCGCGACTTTCTGTACCAATTGAACCCCCCGACCATTTGGGCGATTTGGGAGTCTAAAACCCGCATTCTCTGGTTCTATTTTACTGTACTAAATAGCCTATACCCTAACTGGTACAACGAACGTGAAGCCGGACAATTTTTAAGAGGTAAAAATATTGATTTCCAGAATGCCTACCTAGCAAGGATTTCAAGCTTAGCGTAAGTTCCTGCACGGATGCTGATGCCGTTGGCGAAGGTACTACAAACATCCTTGGCAACATACTACAAATCTTAATGAGCAACGAGATATCAATGGCTTCAAGCCTTGTCACATTTGTGTAATCTTTTTTGTAGCACATTGACCAACGGCATCGGATGCTCATTTACCCCCTAATTCCTCTCGCTGTAACAGTGGCAGCTTGCAGTTGTCTAAGGGTCGGCACCAGTCACTACGGCAAAGACCAGCAGCCGTCTCGATCGCTGCATCGTCAATCTGGCTTAGGACGATACCGTTGCAACCATCCCACTCAGCTTGGAGCATATAGGCCATTTCCTGAGCCGCCTCAATTGAGCCAAACAGAAATTTACTCATGAATCCTGAATGAGAGCAATGTACTTTGGGAAGAGTACAAACAATGCGCTCCCACAGGTGCGGGCGGCGCTAACGCCTTCGGCAACGCTATCGGCGTTGCTTCTCGTTAAGATCTGGCAAGATGGCAAGCAGCTTATTGGCAAGTTCAGTGTCATCATTTATGTATCAATGGTAAATCCATTTGAACTTGAAGATGTAAAAGTTATTTCGTTACGCTCCCTTATCCTTTCAAGAGATACTCACTAGATGAATATGAAAGGTAACATCGTCCTAGCTGCCGCAGTCTTCGCTAGTGGCATCGTCATTGCCAGTATTATTCTCGTTTTCGGCATTCAGTCTGCGTTAAATAACGCCATCGAAAAAGCCGGGGCAATGGCGGATGTGCGGATACGAGAAGCAATTGTTAGCCTGACCGCTAGCGTCGGTAAGCATGCCGCAGCAGTCGAACACGCTGGGAAAACCATTTCACATCTACAACTCACTGTGAAAAACCCTGTAGCCGTTGCGCAACCGATACGGATCGAAGGGTCACGCCAAGACGGTTCCCTACCAGTGAAGGGTCTTGTGAACGTTGCGCAACCGATTCGCATTCAAGGACCACGTGAAGATGGCTCATTACCAGTAAGGGCGCGGATCAGCAAGTAGCTATTAGACATCCCCGAAAAATGCTAATACCGCTCTCTGCATAGCTTTCTTGAGTATAAGTGCGGATTTAAAACATCAACTGTCTCAACGCCACAATCAGGGCTTGAGATAGTGGCTCAATAGGGATTTCAGGGAGATGGAATCGAGCGAGTGGACACCTCCTGCTAAGATACCTGCAATAGAGTTAGTCTCGTTAGTCTCGGCCTGAAATGCTCAACATTCTCCCCTTACAGTCAAATCAAAATGCTGCTGACAACCCAAAGCCAATGGCAATATCAACTTAATACCAATTCCCATTCTCCCATAAATGGGGATATTTTTAGCCGAGAACAGAAGAAAAATAAGCGATTGTGCCTCTGAGGAATAAATGAGGGCGATTGCTCTTAACAAGTAACTAAACTTGAGGGCGGAAAACCGAATAGAGGTTGACTAAACCCAGAAACCTTGGTATTATTCTAATATAATGGGGAACCCATACTCAATTGCCGTCCGCCTAATAGCATCTGGGCAGAATTCATAGGTGGATGATTGTTGTCTGTTTGCTCGCCTTTCTGTGGGTGATTCAAGGCCAGCAGCGTGAAACCCAAAATGATGAAGTTGTCAATTGTCGGGTGTTCTTGGAACTCAGGTGGCAGGTAGGAAGTGCCACGGGCATTGGCATGTTCTTCACCCATTCTGCCTAGCAGCTCAAGGTGCATCCTTTCTTCATAAGTGAGAGAGCCTTCCTGCCACCGTCGAATCACATTTGCATAGTTGAACGGGATTGGTTGGAGCATTAGATAACCTGCTGGCTTTTCAGTTAGAGGAGAGCGCTGTTTACAGGGCAGGGCAAACGCACCTTGTCAATAAAATTGACTGATTCTCAATAATTTTTCACTTTTTGGCATTAAGCGCTATTTATTGAGAATACCTACTTTGATAATTTTTACCTTTCGGCTACGGATAAAAAAATCAGATAAACGAGAAGTCTTATTTTTGCGTTCAAGGCACAAACCAAGTTCTTTGTCCATTTAGTTTTGTTAATTTTAGATGCGTTTGCCCTGGATGAATTTGGTCTGGTGGTAGAGCGTCAGACCCAATCCAGACTAAATGCCCTTTGACGTCCCCAAACTCACTAAATGGAAAAGAGTCAATTCTGATATCTGCTGCCATTCCTTCTTTTACAAAACCAATGTCTTTATTAGTAATAAATACCTTGGCAACGAGGGTGTCATCAGGAACAATTTTAAGAATTGGTTGGCTGGAATTGGCCACAAAGCCTGGTGTATGAGCTTTGAGTTCAAAGACTGTTCCATTTACGGGTGACTGAAGAGCCTGGTATTGTAAAGTCTGTTGCGCTTGACTTAGCTGTGCATCAATTTCGGCAAGGCGTTTGTTGTTCTCTACCATTATCTTAGTCAGCTGACTATCGATTTCAGCAAGGCGTTTTTCATTGTCAGCAATCTTAGTTAGTAAATCTTCTCTAAACAGAGCAGCCGTATTTTGCAACTTTTTCTGAGACTGATTGATCGCCAACGTAAGCGTACTAGATCCTGATGAAATTGGTCTTTTTATGATATCCTCATCTTGATGGTAAAGGGTTATCAAGTTTCTAAATCATGGACTATGAATTTCGGGTCATTGTAGAGAAAGTCTCTGTTACAAGCCAAAAGGTAGTCAAGCGGGATACAGTAAAAATCTACGACATAAAACGACCCGAGTCTATCCTAGATTTGGGTCTTCGACATCAAGAGCAAATCTCATTGCTCTCTAAGGTTCAAAGCGCTTTACTAGTAGAGCAAATAGCCTTGATTGACGCGGGTTACGAGGCTTGCCCCAAGTGCGGGCAAAAACTTAGCAAGAATGGATTCATGGAATCGAAATTTCATGCCGTCTTCAGCGATCACAAGCTGCACATCCAAAAGCATTGCTGCAAGAACCCTGAATGCAATTGGCAGAGTGCGCCGACCACCACCTCTTTGTTTAACACCGATATTCACCCCGATCTAGCCAAACTCCAATGCGAGCAGGGGGCATTGCATAGTTATCGAGAGGCTGTCGTAAACCTGGAAAAACTGAACGCCCAACATCGCAGTATCAATAACCACGACCGCGTGAATATCATGACGAATCGAGTGGGTGCTCAACTGGATCGGCAGACTCGTAAAGCCCCCACTGACGACGAAATACCCGTTCCCGCTGCACAATTGATTGTCCAGGTGGATGGCGGTCATATTCCGACCAAAGATCAAGATAAACGCAGTTTTGAAGCCTTGTGCGGTATCGTCTATCGACCCAGCAGTATTGAAGAGGTCGATCAACACCATCGAAGAATAAGCGATAAACCCTGTGTCATCTCGGCGTTAGAGGATGAACTGCAAACGATCAAAACCTATGTGTATCATGCAGCCCTCAAGCAGGGACTGACGGCAGAGACGCATGTAACCGGATTAGCCGTAAGGATTCAGGTACTTGAAACCCTTGCCTAGACAGCATTTCAGATCCAGACTTCCAGACTAAACATTTGATATTCTCAACAAGCAACGAGGAATGGTCATTTCACCGATTCTTATTGAAAATTAGAAAAATCTGGATTTTCCTCGAAACCTTTATTGGAGAAGCTTTTCAGTCATTTCTCCATGACCTGAATCCTTACGATTAGCCGATGGTGCGAGCAACTGCTGGTCTGTGATCTTAAACCTTCAGCCGTATTGCCAAACCCTCGAGCTCGTATTGGACTGGTTCCACATCGGCAAGAAATTCCAGAATGTTAAAAATGCTCTTGAGGAGACGTTTAACGAATCTCTGGAAAGTGCCAAGTGGACTCTATGGCATGGTGGGGCAGAAGAGGCCCTGAAAAAAATCGCTATCATCCGAGACAACATCACCGATGAAAAGAAACGATCTAAGCTCAAAGGATTGCACGATTACCTGAAGAATAATCTTGACTATCTCGTCAACTACGATGAGCGGAAGAGAGCGAATAAAGCTTTTACGAGTCAAGTCGCAGAATCTCATATCGATTCATTGATCAATGCTCGACATAAGCGGAAGCAAAAGATGCAATGGACTCGAGAAGGGGCTCATAATGTATTGCAAATTAGAGCGAGTATGGTAAGTAATGAATGGGAGGAGAAGTGGCTAGAGTTAGTATTGACTAATTTAGAGAAAGCTGCTTAATAATTTACATTTTTCATCAGGATCTAATACGCTTCCAATCTGTTTCTGTTAAGGGGAGCTGAAATCCTTGAGGAGTAAGGATTAGAGTTTCTGTGGTCGCCTACAGGGCTGAAACTTATATCCGGTAAGAATTAGAAGCGCGTAATTGTTATACAGAGCCCTGAAATCCAGATTGAGCCAAATCGGAAAGACCATTTGTAATGGCAAACGGTATCCTTAGATAAGTATTCATCGGGATTGTTTTCCGGAGGAACCCTTTTGGCTAAACAACGCCTCCCCAGACGGGACCAACCCAGCAATGCGCCGTCTTCACCTCAAGACAAGTTTCAAGCGCAACTGCAATCGCTGCTGAAGCAACAAAAATATCGTCAGGCGTTGGAAGAGCTCCACAAAGCCCAGCGATTACAGCCGAACGTGGTGTTCACGCCCTCAGAAGCTGAAATTTGGCTACTCCGAGGCAGGCAAGAATGCCAAAAGGGCAATTTCAAGCAAGCCGATACATCACTCCGGCGCTCGTTGCAATTGGGGTTAAAGGGTGAATCTCATTATTGGCTAGCGAAATCGTTGCTGTCGATGAATCGTCTGGATGCAGCGCTCGTTCTGATTCACAATGCCTTTGAAGATGACAGTTTACCCAAAGACTACAGCATCTGCTATCCCAAACTTCTGTTGCTCAAGGGCGATACCGCAACCGTTGAGCAGTTATTAAGTCAACAAGCAAAACGGTTTTCAGCCGCACAGCAGCACTGGTTGCGGGGAGTTTTGGCACTAAAAGCGCAGCGACCCGAAGCAGCATTGGCCGAGTTTGAGAAGGTGAAGCGTCCTGTGACACCGGGAGATCGCCCCGATATCTGGCAGATCTACACCCAGCAGGCGCTCTACCAATGGGAGGCAACCGCCCGGCAGTTGGAATTGGGAACGCAAACAAACACCCGGCTGGGATTGTCCCTAGGCAGACCCTCCTACACCGAACATCCGGTTTGGCAACGGTTAGCCCTTCTGCAACAGTTGGCAACTGGGCATCCTCCCCTGGAGCAGATGCAATTTAGCCGGAATAGCGGGTTTCCTGCCGCTGAGGTGGTGGATGTTCTGTTCATTCTTGAATTAATTAACGCAAACAATCTTCACGATGCTGCCCATGCCTTGCTCAAACTCGAGCGCAGTTTCCGCAAATTTCCAGAATTAGGCTCGCTCCGTCCGGCACTGTTAACTCTGGCAGGACAACAGGCAATGATGCAGGGTGAAATGGTATGCGCTGCGGATTTCTGGCAGCGATTACAGCGAGAGCAAGACTTGAATCCGCAACTAGCGGTGAATCTGATGAAAGTCCTGGATCTTAATCAAGACTACCAGGAGCTACAGCGGTTGTTGACCAGAATCATCAAGTGGCTAGAGCAAGACTTGAAGCAGCACCCCCAAAACTGGGCACCAGAGCGCTATCAGGCAGCTTTAGTCTATGCTCATTGTCGTCTGGCAGATACCTGGATGGCGATGGGACGAGGGCGAGCAGCAATGGGTGAGTTGCTAATCGCAGAGCGCATGGACCCGAGATCGCCAGAAGTGATCGGGCGACAGGGGCTGCTCGCAGCCTTAGGCGAAAAGTATGACGAAGCAACCCGCTTGCTGACTCAGGCATTAGAGGCAGGGTGTCGGACTGAGGAGGTTTATATCGTCCTAATCGAGACCTGGAAGAAATTAGGCAACTCAGAGGCAGCGGCGGAAACCCGTCGCCGTTTTGGTAAAAAGTTTGGGGATCTGAATCCTGAAGCAGGTGCGGAGCTGCTGCCGTGGGTCGATGCCCTATCGACCCACAATTATCCTCTCTTTAGTCGCCTGGTGCAGGGTGGCAGTAAACGTGACCCAGCTATTCGAGCCTGTCAGATTTTTGTGGACGTGACGCAGGGAGAACCGACCTCTGGAGGCAAGATTTTGCTGACTCAGAAGCAGGCAATTCAACAATGGGAGCAGCTGCTGCAAGGCTTGTCTCCCAAGGAGCAGGTGCTGACGTTGCAGGCGATCAACCTTTCCATCTTGCTCTTCGCCAAACGAGAAAAGGGCATTGCGGCTCTGAGCGCGCAATACATGCTGAAGCTGTTTGAGTTAGGAGAGCAACAGCCCGAAGCCAAAGCAGCTCACCTTGTGCTCCTGGCACTCAAAGAGCGCGACCCCCAAAAACTACAAGGTCCACTCCAGTTTTACCTGGGCACCCAGCCTCAACCGGGAAATGCCTTGGCTCAAATCCAACTTCAGCTGCGTCTCTATACCGAGAGCATCCTCCAAAATCAAATTCTCCGCTCCTTCTTGGAAGCGGCGCTGAAGCAAGAACCTCAAAATCCGTTGCTCCTGCTGGCAAAAGCTACGACCTACCCTGCCAATTCTGCAAACTACGACCAATTTAAACAGCAAGGCTTTGAAATCGCCCGCCGCCTTCAGGATGCCAAAGCACTGCAAGCCTATCGCGAAGAAGAAGCATTCCTCAACGCTCGGATGACGCAAGAGTTTCTCCCCGATTCAGAGGCGCTAGATACCTTGGAATTGGAGGATATGGATGAATTGTTGGAGAAGATGATCCGCAAGATGTTTGGCCGCAAAATCCCCTCGAACGAACTGAAACAAATGCTTCCCCAACTCAAACAAATGATGAGGAGCAGTATGCTACCCGATTTGGGAGAGGAGGAGGAGGATTTTGGCTTCGGTTCCCCGTTGGGAGAATTATCGCCTCCCTCCAACCGACCACCAAAACGCAGACGTAGGTAAAACAGGAAAATCTACAATCTAAAATCTAAAATTTGACCATGACTTCTCCCCACGATCTCCTCGGCATCACTTCCAGTGCCACTCCGGCTGAAATTAAAGCCGCTTACCATGCCAAACTGAAAGAATTTCCAGCCCATCGTCACCCAGAGGAATTCAAGGCGATTCGAGCTGCCTACGATGCCATTCGCCAAGGAGAATCCTCGGCAGCTGATGATTTCTTTTTTCTCGTTCGCCCCCTCGAAGCGACTCTTGACCCAGCCGTAGTACAGCAATTACGGCAACGGGTGGTCGCTCAGTTGGAGGTGAGTTTGGAGGAGATGATTCGAGAAACGTTTTAAGGGAGAGATACAGGGTTAAAGCAGATAAAAAAGACGGTAGTCCTGAACAGGAAAGGATGACGACGGGGGTAGGAGGGTGGGAACTGCTCATCATCACGTCATCTCATCATCACCCCCTCAACCTCAATTCTTTCTATTACCACTAGCAAAAAGACAAGTCAGGGATAGTAAATCGGACATGCTTGAGCAGCAAGCTTTATTTGAAAAATTTCTCAACTTGCTTCAGAGTGCACCTACGCCACCTGAGTACCTGGAAGCGGAACCCGAATCGAGCACGCCGTTTGACCCCTATCAGATGGTGGCAGAGTGGATAGCCTTGCGGCATGAAGTGAAACAACAAGGGAAGCTGTTGCAGACGAGCCAAAATACGCTACAACAGGCGTTTGAAGCCCTACAGACCGAGAAAGAACATCTGCAACAGCAGCTAGAAGTCAGTCAAAAGCAGGGGGTGGCTCAGGCTGACCAGAAAGCCTTATGGCGGGACTTGCTGACGGTCTTGGATGCCCTCGACCAAGCCAGTGCCCACTGGCAAGAGCAAATTGATGCACTTGCTCCATCTCCATTACAGCCTCAATCTCAACCCTTCTGGAAACGATGGATACAGCAGGTGGCTCAATCTCAGCCAAATGAAACCGTGCCGGTAGAGTCAACATCACTGCGTGATGTGTTAGTGAGCAATCAACAGGGAGTTGATTTAATCCGGCGCTCTCTCCTTGATATCCTCCGGCAACGACAAGTGATCCCGATCTCAGCGCCAGGGTGTTCCTTCAATCCCCAAACCATGTATGCTGTGGGGCGACAGGAAAGCGCGTCGGTTCCAGAGAACACGGTCATCCAGGAAGTGGTGCGCGGATATCTCTGGGGAGATCAGATCTTGCGTGAGGCGCAGGTGATTGTGGCAGCAAAACAAGGGTAGGTAACAACGATGAGTCGGACCGTGGGGATTGATCTGGGAACCACCAATTCTGAAGTGGCGATCATTGAAAATGGGCAGGCGCGGGTCTTACCAGGTGAAGATGCCGATTTGATGTTGCCATCCTGCGTGGGATTTAGCGACACGGGCAAGTTGGTGGTGGGGCACGAAGCTCTGCGTCAATACGCCGCCGCTCCTGATCGCACCGTTCGCTCAATTAAGCGCTGGATGGGTACGGACCACAAAACAACGCTGCGAATCGAGGGTACAGGGTCAGACGAGACACGAGACTTTTTGCCTCACGAAATCTCCGCCATGATTCTGCGTGCCCTCAAGCAACGGGCGGAGACTGCACTGGGAGAAGAAGTCACGCAAGCGGTGATTACGGTTCCCGCCTATTTCACTGATGCTCAGCGACAGGCAACCAAGACGGCTGGAGAGATTGCGGGCTTAGAGGTGCTGCAAATTATTAACGAGCCAACGGCGGCGGCGTTAGCCTATGACGTGCGCTCGGATGAAACCGAACAGGTGCTGGTGTATGACCTGGGGGGTGGCACCTTTGATGTCTCCGTGGTTGAAATCACTGGAGAGGTGACAGAAGTGCTGGCGAGTCACGGCAACAACCAACTGGGGGGCGATGATTTTGACCGTCGGCTGCAACTGCACCTGGCAGAAAAGTTCCGTCAGACCCACGGCGTTGTTGTCCCCGATGAGCCAGTTACCCAAGCCCGACTCCTGCGAGCCGCAGAACAGATTAAGCTCACCCTGAGTTCTCACGCCTTCGCCCCCGTTCGGGAAGCATTTTTGGGCAGCAAGGGCAAGACTGCCCTCCACCTGGAAACCGAAATTGCCCGGTCTGACTTTGAAGAGTTGATTCGTCCGTTACTAGAAAACACCCTGGAGGCGATTGATCGGGCATTGAGTGATGCCAAACTCCAACCTGAAGATCTTGATCGCATTATCTTAGTTGGCGGCTCCACTCGCATTCCCCTGGTGCAGCAAATGGTGGAGGAACATCTCGGACAGGCTCCCGTGGACGGTGTGCAGCCCGATCTGTGTGTGGCGTTGGGTGCTGCCCTGCAAGCCGGAGTACTGGTGGGTGAAGACGTTGAAGCCATTTTGGTCGATGTCATTCCCCACTCGCTAGGTATTTCGGCAGCAGTCAGTACTCCCATGGGCATCAAGCCGGGATTCTTTAGTGTAATTATTCCACGCAACAGCGTCGTGCCGGTTTCCCGTTCCGAAGTCTATTCCACCCTGAGCCCCAATCAAACCGTCGTAGAGATCGAAATCTTTCAGGGCGAAAATGAGGTGGCTGCAGAAAATGTGCCACTCGGCTCCTATCGAGTTGAAGGGCTTCCTCCTGGACCCGCAGGCAGTATTCAAATCGAGGTGCATTTTGACTTTGACCTGAATGGAATTCTTACAGTCACCACTACCGAAAAAGGCAAGGGACAACAGGGAACGCTAGTTGTAAATAATGCGGGGCTCCAGCGCCTCTCCAGCCACGAATTGAAACAAGCCAGAGCCGATTTAGCGGCTCTATTTGAATCAGAGCAGACGATTGCTGTCTCTGCCAAAGACATAGAAGATATCCCGCTTGCACCCGAACTCGCTGCCCTGATTGAGCGGGCGCAGCAAACCCTAGACACCCTGGAGGATGAGCAAGCCCAAGAGCTCCAAGAGCTGCTAGATCAGCTTGAGGATGCCCTTGCCGAGGGCGAGACGACTACAATCTCAGCACTTCAGGAAGAACTGTCCGACTTCCTTTATTACGCCACCGCCAACACGCCTTGAAACACTCACCATGAAATGTCCTGTCTGTCGCGCCACTTACCGCTCGTCAGCTGTTAGGGAGCAGGGGCTAGGGGCTAGGGGAAATGCATTTCCCCTAACCCGGAACCTGATCCCCAATCCTCTGAATTGTCACCGCTGTGGGGTTGATCTCTCGCCGCTCATTCACATTCACGACCGGGCAATCTGGCATCACCGACAGGCAATTCAGGCACTTCAAGCCGGGGATTACCCGATAGCTACAACCTGGAATAATCAGGCATTAGCCCTCTATGTCAACAATGCCGATTTTCATGCCCTGGCCGGACAACTCTGGGCACTGCAAGGTGAGTTTCGGCAGGCGATTGCCGCCTGGGAAAAAGCCCGGCAACTCAACCCTCAGCACTCGACTGCTAATGTCTATCTGCAAGGGTTAGAACAGATTGCCGCTCTATCCCGCATTTCTCACAAACTGACTTGACAACCTAACGTGACATCCTCCCCAAGAAAGCCGAGTACGGCGAGGATGGGGCTTCCAAATCTCACGATTTAGCTTTTCTGGTTTTTCCCTTGCGGGATTTCGCCACTTGCCTAGAGGGTGTTATGCACTTTTGAAGCCGATGCTCACGTACTGACGAACCATTAACATGACAAAGGCAATCAGATGAAAGCGGGGTTCGAGTAGCAACGGAACGGTAAACAACGCTAAGCCGTCCAGTTTTCTGGACAAACCAGAATAAACCCTTGCCCCATAGGGCTTAATAGGGTGACAAGCCGGTCGTGCGTCAGGCAAGTGTGGGATTGAGTATCATACGAGAGAAGAAAATTAGCTTTGTTCCCGAAAGTTATGCCCTGCCTACTCTGCGGTCATGATCAAACCCATAAACACGGAAAAACTAGT
>JAABUX010009028.1_pt1 | contig 11363 bp, 13 predicted proteins | sample 5561851 | NCBI WGS metagenome assembly JAABUX01 (sample SAMN10711883, study PRJNA513361) | rock metagenome | isolation source: Antarctica rocks | place: Antarctica: Victoria Land, Richard Nunatak red sandstone | collected 2016-01-03 | reverse complement strand
AGCAGTGTCGCCAGTCCGTCATTCGCGTCTCGCGACATTCGTCCGAAGCATCGGGCTACTGTTGCTTGGGTTCTGCCCTCTCGCTCTTGCCTTGACCCTGCAAGCTTCACGGTTCGCCATCTCGGGATTGTTTGGCCAGGGTCTTGTTGCGCTTGCCGTCGTCCTTGCGTTCGCTTATCTCCTATCCCTCGACCCACAGCATCGGCAAAGGATGGGAGTCGTTAGAGAGCTTTGGTCGCTGCTGCACCCAACTAGTGCCGCACAGCCGCCCAATCAGAAATAGGTGATCCTCGGTCATGGCCCGTGGACGTTGAGCGAGATTGCCGTCAATGGCTAAGCCGTCAAGTAGTGAACCTACTTTGAGTGACAAGACTACTGATCAACCGCGTCGACCACTCCGCATCGCAGAAAGCATCGGCGGTGGCCTCCACGGTGTCGCTGAGCTCGCCTCGGTCGCAGGTGCTCTTGTTGTGCTTGGTTTGATTACGCAAGGACAACTACACAGTTACGTCTTGGATGTCATCGAATGGAGCCGACTCAACGCGACGACCCTCCAGCAGACTGCAGCAGGTCTCATATTGCTATGGCTAATCCTATCCTGGAACTACAGACTGTTTGGACAAATCGTTCAGGTGCCATTCATGTTGATGGCGATCGGGATACTGGCGATCCTCTGTTTCTATGGCTTGGTCGAATTAACACCCGGTGGCAACAACTACGTCTTAGCCGCCGCTGGGTTCAGCATCCTATTGGCTATGGCGTTTGGGTACGTTCGCACCAATCGGCTCATCATTCAGCTGGGCCAACTCATTGTCCTGGCGACAGCCGCAGTGGGCATGTTCCGGACCGTCTCAGCAAACGAAGCGTCCTTTCATCACAGCATCGACGGATTCCTCCGAGTAATTGGGAACTATTCCTCCTGTTGATAGTCTCCATACTGATCGGCCTCACGGACAAGTGGCTGGATCGCAAGAGGAGGTAGATACGACTGCCAGCTTGCCATCAGCCTGGCATGTAGCAAGCCAGGCGCCACGCGCCGTACTCCTGGGAGGCATGGCACCGTCGTTGACCGTCTCGCCTGGCCGTGACACGCCAGTCATAAGGCGCCGCCGGACAGCCCCCGCCAACGCTGGCACGCGATCCCCTCAGCCCCACAGGCACGCCGGATTGACCCCCACTTTGACCCCCAAATGACTCGGTAAGACTGGGACGCAGCCGTCCCCATCGGACACTGTGGACGCAGCCACTGTACTCAGCCGACGATCCCCGGCACGCCCTGGACCGCTTGCCACAGGCATGGCATTCAGAAGGTCAGGGGTTCGAATCCCCTCGGGTCCACTACTCTCAGGTTTTGTGAGTCTCCGACCTGTCGAATCGTATTCGGCGGAAGGCCTGCGGAACCGCCGCGGAACCGTGATGGAAGCGGTGCGGAACCGCCGCGGAACCGTGATTGAAGCGGTGCGGAACCGTGTCGGAAATGCCTGAGTTAAGAGGTCACCTGGCGGCGCTCGCCTCCCTTCGTGAGCAGAATCGGAGGCATCCATGGCAGCGATCAGGGTCATCCAGGGCACCCGCCAGGGGCGACGCAAGACGCCGCTGGAGGACGCCTACGGCCAGTTCCGGCTGGAGCGGCAGGGCAACGGCGTCTCTCCGGCAACCCTCAAGGCCTATGACTATCACCTGGAGGGCTTCTTCGCCTGGCTGGCGCGTGAGCGTCCCCAAGTGAGGAAGCCGGACGACCTGGGCATTGACGTCCTCCGCGCCTACCGAGCCTCGCTGGCGACCCGCACCGGCCATCACGGTCGGCCCCTGGCCGCAGAGACGCTCCAGGACTCCCACGCCTCGCTGCGCGCCTTCTTCCGCTGGTCCGAGAACGAGGGCTGCGGGTTCGACCCTCGGATCTTGAAGCTGCCCCGCATCCGCGTCCCGGACAAGGAACCGACCGTTTACACAACATATATAGCCGCTGGCTCAGGCTGCGTCGAGCGGGTCGGCAACGCCGACCGCAGGGGCGCCACCCGCCGATCAGATGAGGGCGGCGGAGCAGCGCAAGCGCAGCTGCCCGAGAGAAGATGACCCGCGACGGAGATCCGCTGCTGGCCGGCGCCGATGCCAAAACACACCGCCGCCCTGGTCAAGGAGGCGCGGGCATTGCAGCGGCGCGCCAGCAAGCTCGCGGCCGCCGCCGGCCGCGAGGACCTGGCCACGGCCCGGCTGCTCGCTGAGGCTGAGACGGCAATTCAACGCGCCGTCGATCACCTCGCCAGCTTGGAGAGGACACAGCAGCGCAGGATCCGCGATGCGATCCGGCGGGGCCGCTAGCGCGGACAGAATCGCTGAACTACGACAGAGGAGAGTGACTGAGGAGATAGAAAGATGTTCGTGAGACCTCTCGGAAAACTACAACGCTGGCCATCACGCCCCAAGCTCCGCGGCCCGCGCCGCGAGCGCGCTATCTAGGTGGGTCAGCGCCGCGGGATCTGAGTGGCGCTCGTGGGCGCCGCGCGCCGCCCAGATCGCGCGCACCTTCTGCCGGGCCTCGCCAGGTATGGCACCCAGGGCGATCAGCACGTTCTCGCACTGGATGGCGTGCTCCACGAGGTGCGAGGCCGGCCGGTGGAGGCGGAACCTGATGTCGACGGGGTGTCCCGCCCAGCGCCCCGGCTTGGTGAGGTCGGCATCGGTGAGGCGCTGGACGTCGGCGTCGGTCCTGGCCCGCTCTGCCATCAGCTCTTCGATCAGCGCCGCGGCATCCCCGGCGGCTTCGGTTTCGGGCGCGTCGGCTGGCTGCTCGCCTTCGAGCCCGTGGTCGACAAACCACAGCGACCAGGTCCGGAAGCGCGCCTCGGTCGCGATGATGTGCCGGAGCGTCTCCCGCAGCGTCCACTCGCCCTCGGCCGGGGCCAGGTCGAAGACCTCGGCCGGTTGGCCGGCGACCAGCCCGGCAAGGTCGCCGGCCGCGCGCTGCGCCAGTGAGAGCGCGTATGGCACCTCCGCGAGCCCACGCGCCAGCGTGGCCGCCGCCTGCACGTTCTCGAGCTCAAACGAGATGTGGAGGGCGTCGCGGGCCTCGAGCACTTCACCCTCAGGCCGCCACGCCCACGGCTGGGCCATGGCCGCGTCGCCGAGGACCGCCAGCCGGGTCATGATCGCGCCGAACTCTGTCACCGCACGAGCTTAGTGCGGGCCGGGCGGCGGGGCCTGCCTACGCGGCCGGCTGCTTCGCTGCGGCGCCGTCCCGAGGCTTGCCCGCGGCCCGCGGCTCCCGCGCCCCTGGATGAGGTCACGCAGCCCGATCCGGCGTCAGCACCCGTTTGTCCGATCTCCCCCTGCGGGCCGGCGCGGATGCCAAGCACACCGCCGCCCTGGTCCGAGAGGCGCGCGCATTGCAACGCAGAGCCAGCAAGCTGGCAGCCGCCGCGGGTCGCGAGGACCCGGCAACGGCCCGCGTGCTCTAGCGGGGCTGTAGCAACCGGGTCAGCCGAGAGTCCGCGCGCAGCGGGGCGAAGTCGGGATCGGTGCTGGCCCACTCCGCCACCGATGGGTCAAGCGCGATGCCCGCCTGCAGGCGGGGCAGCGCGCGATCTGCGTCCCCGCGGCGAGCGTAGTAGCAGCCCAGGTTGTAGAGCGCGACGGCGTGCGAACGCGGGTCCGCGACCATTCCCAAGGCCAGCTCACAGGCCCATTCCTGGGCATCGTCAGCGGCCTTGAGCCCCGTGTCGCCGTGGAAATAACCAAGGTGCTCCGCGAGGTGTTGGTAGGTGTCGCCCGGGATGACCTCCCACAGCAGTTGACCCGGGCGACCGGGGCGCGCGGACCTCAGCAACGCGTCGTCCAACCCCGAGAGCAACAACTCGAGGCGCTCCCAGGACGCGTCAGCCTCGGCGAGCACCTGCGCCGCTGGTTTCTCGCGGTCCCGCGCGTAGGTTGCGGCGTTTTGCGCGTGCTCGTCGCCCCACGTCTGGCACAGCCGCGCCGGCCCGGCTCGGCCTCGACGAGTTCGTCCGCAGCGCAGTGACGCCACGAGGCGAGGTGGGCCACGTGATCCTTGGCGGTCCAGTGATCACCCGGGGCCGACACGTCATCCACGACGGACCTGAGTTCAGACTCGCGCTCCCGAGTCGCCTCGACGGCACCGAGCAGAGCATCCACCAGATCTCGACCGTGCATCTCAGACTATTGCACCACCTCGACCTCGTACGATCCCGGGGCGAGGGTGGCCGCACCAGGCGCCGCCGCCGGGCGGGGTCGCTAGCCCGGGCTCAGGTTCCCAGGCGGCGCCGCGTGCTCCTCTCCCGCCAGATTTTGTCAGCGCACTCCCCGCCCAAAGTCTTGGTTGAGGGCGATGCCCCAGTCGCGGCTGAACCTCAGCTGTTTCATGTTGGTGGGATGAAACACAGCGCGATAACGTGACATCTGGACAGTGACAGGAGAGGGGAACCCGATTGCCTGCCAGATCCGCGACTGGAGATCCGCGGGAACACTGGTGCGCCCTCTTCGGATTTCTTCAGGGTCAGACGGCCGGCTTGCCCGTGGAGCATTCGCCGCATCGGTGCCGCAGGAAGAAACCCGTCCTGGGCACCGGCAACCCTGTCCTCGTCGGTGGCCTCCTGGTCGCGCAGTAAGCGCGGTAGCTCGAGTCGCGCCATCGCCTCCTCGGCGGCGGGGTCGTACAAGCCCAGCTCATTCCAGCGGTGTGCGTCCGCGGGCGAGTCGCCGGCGCCGGGGGTCATGCCGGCTTCTTTGCCGTTACCCGCTCCACGATCCCCCACTTCGAACGCTCCAGGTACTCGACCTCAAACCCCTCCGCTTGCAGGTGGTTCAACGGTTCCCGACACTGGTGGTCGCCCTCAAGCCGGACCGAGAAGAGGTCGATGAGGTGCTGGATCGCGCGGACCAGCGGATTAGGGCTGCCCACGTGCTCCATCAGGATGAACCGGCCCCCGGGCTTTAGGACGCGCTTGGCCTCCCGCACCGCGGCACCGTCATCGGGGATGGAGCAGAGCGAGAAGGTACAAATCACGATGTCGAAGCTGCCGTCTGGCAGGTCGAGCGCCTGCGCATCTCCAAGCCGGAGGTCGGCACTCTTACTCAGCTCTGTGGCTCGCGCCTTGGCGATGCCCAGCATCGCGGGACTCAACTCGATGCCAGTCAGGTCGATCCGATCGGGGTAGAACTCGAGATTCCGTCCGGTGCCAACAGCCAGCTCGAGAACTTTGCCGGTGGCCTGCGAGCAGGCCCATTCGCGCCCCCCAACAAAGAGATGCCGATCGAAAAAGCTCATCTCCTTGTCGTAACCCGGCGCCTTCTTATCCCAGATCCGGCGCGCGCGCTCGGTCTCGGCCGTAGTCTGAGCCGGCGGGCCGGCTGCGTCCGGTCGGTTCAACTTCTCGTGCCCGATGTTGAGGATTCGCGAGTCAACTGGGCGGAGCGGGTCGCGATCCGATGCTCCCGCTGGGACCGCCACGGAACCACAGCCAGCAGCCCGCCGCGATCAACACAAACACGATTGCCGCAACGACCAACAGTGAAAGCAGACCCCCGAACACCATCAACGCGATCATCCAACCAGACATTGGCCCACCCATCATTGACATCATTTCTCCTTATAACAGTCGCCCAGCACATCCAGCCCAGAGCGCAGGTTCGAATAATCCTCATTATCTGATTTGCTAGAGTTCACCACGGAAACGAAGCCCAGCCGGATGTGGAGAGCCGCCTCAGGCCCGGCGACTTGGAGCAAGGTGACGATGAAGCGCCACGAGAAGCAAGCCCAAACGCGAGCCGCGCTACTGGCTGCCGCCGCGAAAGTCTTCGCGGGACGGGGTTACCACGCTGCAAAGCTAGAACAGATCGCGGCAGAGGCTGGCCTCACCACCGGTGCGGTCTACTCCAATTTCGCCGGTAAGGAGGACCTGTTCCTCGCCCTGGCCGACCAGCAGGTCGAAAAGCGCCGTCTGGAGATCGGTTCCATATTGGCCCAGCCGACCAACGCCGCTACGCTTGCTACCGAAGGTGCACGGCGCTTCTCCGCCTTCCTCGAACACGACCCCGACTGGCCCCTGCTGTTCTTCGAGTTCTGGGCTTACGGCGTACGCACGCCCCGGCTGCACGAAGAATTCGCGAAGCGTCGCCGAGTCGTGCAGAACACAATCGCTGACGTGATCGGCCGAGCGGCAGACACACTCGACCTCCAGCTGCCCTACCCCGCAGAGCAGCTCGCCGTCGGCCTCGGCGCCGCCATCAACGGGCTCGCGTTCGAACGTGTGGCTGACCCCGGCGTTGTGCCGGATGAGTTGTTTTCGTTCATGGTGTCGGCCCTCGCGACGGCTATCTTCGCGGCTGCCACACCCCGGCGATCCTCCTGAGCCAGGGACTCACTTGGTCCCGGCCCGGCCCAAGGGCAACGCCGCGCCGAGAGGCTTGGAAGGTCGCGCGGCGCGCGGCTTGTGGTCATGCCCTGAGCCTTGTGCCCGGTGATCGCGTAGGCGTGCGTCAGGTGCCCAGCCTCCAAGTAGTTCGCCGGCAGAGTGACCTCCTCGCCCTGGTCGGTGCGCATCCGGATCTCCATGCGCTCCGGGTCCACCGCCTCAACCTGGCCGCGGGGGCCGTTGGTCACGCCGAGCGCACGGGAGTTGCGGAGCGTCATGACGCGATCGCCCTCTGAGAACTCCCCGCCGGCGACGGTCAAGACCTCGCCGCGGACCTCGCCCTCTTGGAGCATCAGCTCCCGCGCGCGGTCGTTCAGGTCGGCGACGTCGGCCTTGCGCGCGGCGATCATGACGCCGGGCTCGCCCAGCTCCTTCGCAGCCCACCAGTCCGCGACCATGCGGCCGCGCACGACGTCCGCGCTCTCGCCGACGATCACGCGGTCATGCGCCTGGTAGGCGGCGATCGCCTCCCCAGTTCGACCCTCGCGGAGCAGGTCGAGCGCCTCCCGTTCCCACTCATGGCGCTGCCGGCGGTTCTCCGTCAGCTCCGTCGCCGGCAGCCGCTCCCGCAGTCCTCGAAAGGCGCCGCCGGCGTCTATCTCCGGGAGCTGGCGCTCATCGCCGACGAGCACCACCTTGGCCTGCGCCTCCTCGGCCTGGCGCAGCAGGGCGTCGAGCTTGCGCGTGCCGACCATCCCGCCCTCATCCACCACGATGACCGTGCCGGGGCCTAGCCCGCCGTACACGGGGTCGTGCAGGTCGCGCAGCAGCCCGTCGATGGTGTAGCTCTCGATGCCCGCGCCGGCCTGCAGCTCGCGCGCGGCGCGGGCGGCCAGGGCGCACCCGATCACCTTGCGCCCGCTCCGCTCCCACGCCTCGCGCGCGGCGTCCAGCGCGTAGGTCTTGCCGGCGCCGGCGCGGCCGGAGACGACCTCGATGCCGTCGCCGGAAGTGGTCAGACGTCGCACCATCGCGAGCTGCTCTCCGGAGAGTGACGGCCGGGCCGCCAGTACCTCGCGGAGCTGCTCGTCGGGGACTCTCCCAGCTCCCGCTCCCATCCGGCCGTGAGCGCCGTCGACCAGGGCACGCTCCAGCGCGAGCATCTCCGGGGTGGAGTAGTGCTCCTCCTGGCCGGACGGCACCGACCGACCGCTGGCCAGGCGCAGGTTGTCGCGGGTCCTAAGACTCCCGGTTCCATCGCCCAGCGCCACGGCCTTGCCGCCGGCGAGGAACGAGCTGGCCAGCTCCTCCACCGTGGCGACGTCGGCGCCGGCCGGCAGTCGCTCGCACCACGCCTGGAGCACGTCCCGGCGGGTGAAGGTGCTGGCCTGCCGTGTCAGGCCGTCGCTGCCGGCGAGGTCCTCCGCCGGCTCACACAGCTCTGACGCCACCCCAGTACCTGGGCTGCCTGCTCCTGAGGCATGATTCTCGCCAGCGCCATGCACTATGACCAGATGGTGCTCGTCGTCGTGTAGCCGCAGCGCCTCTCGCGCGTGCTGCCGCGCTTCTCATACCCGCGCTATAGGCAGCTCGACCGGCTCCTTCACCTCGTCACGCATCACCTCTGACCCTCCCAGAGCCTTGGAAGCACGTGGTCCTCGTGCAGCCCTTCGGCATGGTCGCAACCACCCGGCTGAAGTCCCTACGGGCCTGCGTCTTCTTCACCTGTGGGAAGAGTGGGGGGAGACAGGGGATGAACGACTGGGCACCGGCGCGGGGCCGGGGCGGCAAGACGCTCGGAGGGGTGCTAGGAAGCGTAGCTCGGTACGGGAGTGGCCTTCTCGAGCGCGGCGCGCAACGTCGCTGCGGTGCGCATGAACCATTCGATGAACTCGTCGTGTCGTTCTTCCTCGGTGATGTCACCCTCGCCGATGACCCCCACGGAGCCGTAGCGATGCCGCTCGCCTGGCGGATTCCACTCGAGCGGACCGCCGAATGCGGCCTCGATACGCCCGCGAGCAGCCATCAGGCCGGCCATCACTTGAGCGTTCTTCTTAGCGTCGCCTACGTCGATGTAAAGCTCACACTTCACACGGCGGCCTCGCATGAAGGCGGCCGCGTAGTAGCTCCCGCTGATGGACGATGCCATCTCGAACCAGCTCCACTGAGTTGGCTGCCCCCGAGTGGCAACCCATTCGGGATGCTCTTGCCGGACACGCTGCGCGAATCGACTCCAGAAGTCGAGGTATTGGCGTTCTCGAGCGGAGCCGAGTTCTTGTGCGATCTCCACTAGATCTCTGTCGTCTTCTGTCACCCACCAATCGCCGCCTCGAATTGAGCGGCTCAGGCCGGAGGCCTGCTGCACGATGAGACCTGCCAAGCCAGACGGGCTGTATCGCTGGCCATCGGCTTCCCATATCAAGGGAGCACCAGAATTGTTTGACCACCGCGCTTGTCCCCGCTTCGGGTCAGCTTGGACCCACTCCTCGACGAGGGCTCGGACGTCGGGGTTCACGCCTTCTGGACGCAACCGAAGTACCGCGTCGTCTTCAAGTACGCGGCCGGCTACCAGGCGATTCGTGGTGCTGACGTCCCTGTGTCGCTGCCGCTTCTCTTCGACGGCCTTCACTTCGGCTTGTCGCGGTGTGACAGTGAACTCCTCAACATCCCTGACCGGGAAGAGTTGCGACACAGTTACGAGCGTCTCATGTTCGGTCCGGTATGCCTGAACTCGCACCAGAGTTAGGTCTATGCCCATCTCAGTCAGCCAGACCGCAGTAGCGGTCACGACCGGAGGGAACTCCCCGGCTACGAGCACGATCCGAGGCCGACGGAGCGTCTCTAGATCAAGGTCCCCGCCATGGGTGACCAACCGTTGAAGGGCCTCATCCTCGGACATGGGCGTGCCGCGTCGGGTGAAGAAGCGGGCGTGCTGGGATGCCAGCGTCTCGGGAGTGAAGCGGCTCGCCATCGCGGCATACTTCACCGCTTGCATTTCCACAGTGTCGGGCGCCTTGTCTCGCTTCAGTTCTGCGACGACCAGGCGTCCGTCCGCCCCCAACGCGAGCACGTCCAGGCGATCTGCGGGTGCGGCACTCGACGACCACCAACGATCGAACTCGAACGTGACGACCATGATGTCGTCGCCGAGGATGGTGGGATAGGCCAAAACCCACTCTTGGAGATCGCGACGTTCACGCAGGCCCACATCAGCTAGCGGTACGAGCTGTGCTGGGGTAGCGCTGCTACCAGTGACCGTAAACAAGAGATCGTTAGGCAATGGAGATCCCAGAATAGGCTGACTGGGGCTCGTACGTAGCTCTGCCACGAAAGCCGAACCTCGTGGACCTGTGACGGAGCATGCCCTGAGTCAGGGCAGGCTCCAGCCCGTGTGCCGTAGGCGCTCCCCGGTGTTGAACCGCGGCATATATGGTTCTCTGGTAAGAGTCTGGCCCCGTTGATGGCTGTCCAGCTCGCTTGAGCCCGTAAGGTCTCCTTCGACAGTGGCGGTACTAGGAGGCTCCAGCCGATAGTTGTGCCGACTCGACACCACGGCCCTGCAGCACATCCCGCAACACTGCCTCCAGCAACTTGGCCCTTTCCTCCTGTGCATGCACCAAGCTCCGCTCCAAGTCATCACACACCGCCATGGACTCGGCCACCTTCGCGACAATCCGGCGTTGTTCAGTGACAGGGGGGATGGCTACAGGCAACGAGCGAATGTTGCCCAGATTGAGCCCCGGTTTTCCAGCTCCATACGCACGTTCGACGAGTTCGGCTCTGCCACCGGCTTCTGCCATGAACCAAAGCAATAGCCAGGGAGACAGATAGACCGATACGGGTCTGACTAGAGCCACATGTTGACTGACGAATGTTTCGCCGAGCTCGACGTCGAGGAGGGCCGGATTGGTGACCCCTGCTCCGGTGATAACCACTAAGAGATCACCCCGTGACACGCGCGTTCGAGACCCCTCTGTTGCCTTGGGTGGACTGACGCAGGCCAAGTCATCCAGCAACAGTCGGCCGAATCGGATGTTTTGCGCGCGTATGAATTTCGCGCCTGCCGTCGAGTAGTAGTCTGCCCATCCGCGAGAGCCGCTTGTAACGAATTCACAAACCTCGCCCATCGATACCTTTGTCCATGTGAGGAAATCGCTCGTTCTAGGGCGGTCGTCTTGGTCTAGCCTGGTCGGATGAGTCGTCCTCGTCGTGGTCCGTGGAGATCGATCGTCCTGGACCGCCTTGGCCAGCCAAGGTCTGGACTCATCCCCCGGATCCTGCCGCACCAAACGCCCCCTAACCGCTAGGTCCCGAATCGTCCGCCGCACCCCCGCCACATGCTCCGGGCGCGTTATCAGGCGGTGCGAATTGGCGAAATAGAACCGCGCATGTGCTCGGGACTCCTGACGATCCTCATCAGCCGTCAGCAGACGCAGCGCCGCCGTCCCCACTCGATCGCGCGTCATTTCCCGCTCGGACTTCGCCGCCTCCAACTGATCACACAGCGCCATCAACTCGTCCACCTTGGCGACGATGCGGTCCTGTTCCGCGAGGGGCGGAACTGGAATGCGCTTGTCAGCAGCATCGGTGGGACGAACGCGTCTCAGAGATCCACCGATACCGGTGAGCACCGACGTGAATTCGTCCAAGAAGAAAGGAGACATTAGGAAGTGGCGAAGCATATCGCGGGACATGCCATACGGCTTGATGACGATCCATTCACTTGATGCGATATGCGGATACTGGCCGAATCCGCCGGTCAGCCAGACACGGTTCAGGTGTGGATTGATCTTCGCCAGGAGGACGTCACCTGCATCGATCTCACGCTTGCTCGAGCCAAGGTCTCCGCCTCGTACGATTTCCGGTCGGCCGTCGAGAAAGGATGGGACGCTCCAAAGGCAATAGATCTGATCCGGGGCGGACGTTGGAGAGACTGACTTGCTCGCGTTCGCCATGAATTCGCCGAGGCGTGCCCAGGACCATCCAGGTGGG
>JAABUX010009027.1_pt1 | contig 11364 bp, 10 predicted proteins | sample 5561851 | NCBI WGS metagenome assembly JAABUX01 (sample SAMN10711883, study PRJNA513361) | rock metagenome | isolation source: Antarctica rocks | place: Antarctica: Victoria Land, Richard Nunatak red sandstone | collected 2016-01-03 | reverse complement strand
GAGATATCGGCCGCGTAGTCCTCAGGTCTGCGATCGTTCGCGGCCGGTGTCATCGACACCTTGACCCACGCCGCGCCGTGGCCCGTCAACCCCTATCTTACAGGCGCTACCTGGGCTGTTACGATTTCTCATCCACCGCGAGCGGCGGGTCGGTGGGGCCGAGGCGGGAGTGCCGCAGCCAGACCAGGTTGCGCCTGGCGTCGTTGGCAATCAGCAGCGCGGCGCTGCCGTCGTTGAGCAGCAGGACCACCGGCGAGGCCAGCTCCATGGTGACGAGCTGCTGCCAGCGCAGCCGGGCCGCCTTCGCCCACAAACCGCTGCGGCCGATCCATTCGACCAGCATCGCCGGAGAGGGCGCGGCGCCCTCTGCAACCGCCAGGTCGCCGTGATGCAGCTCGGCGCCATGAAAGCGCGCGACGGTGGCGACCGCCAGCAGACGGATGCGCGTCGCCACCACAGGGTCGGGTGCGGTGGGCAGGCCGGCCGACGCAGCTTGGGCCGATACGTCCACGGGCCGCGGCCGGGTCTGGCCTTGTATGCTTGAAGCGCTGTTCACCGCTGGTCTCCCACGTTTGCTGCAACGGGATCGCTGAGCGCTTTGTGGGTGCCATCCGGCAAACAGCCGCGGTGTGACCGCAGGCACAGTCTTGCGACAATCCATTTACGGGCTGCGGATAGCATTATTCAGTCATCGAATAGTCGGCGCCCGCGGAAAACAGCTACCGGCAAAACCAGTGACCGCGGTCACTACGGCTCGGCCTGATGCCGGGCAAACCATTTCTCGTCACCGGATGCGGGGCGGACTGCAAACAGGAGCAAGTCAATCCGGACCGTTTGTGTGACGATGACTGTTCATAAACTTAAATCAACAGGAGCGCACCAATGTCACTCAAATTCACGACACTGAACAACAACGCCGACCCGACTTTCAACCAGTTGCTCGGCGTCAACAACGTTGGCGAGATCGCCGGTTACTTCGGCAGCGGCACGCCCGCGACCGTGCATCCCAACAAAGGCTACACGCTGAACGCGCCCTACACGCAGGGGTCGTACCGCAACGAGAACTTCCCCAACTCGCAGCAGACCCAGGTGACCGGGATCAACAACGCCGACCGCACCGTGGGCTTCTGGGCCGACGCGAATGGCGACAACTTCGGCTTCGTCGAGCACGACGGCAAGTTCACCAATGTCGTCGATCCCAACGCTCCCAAGTCCGCGCCGGGCACGCCCAGCGTGGAGCAGCTTCTGGGCGTGAACGACCACGACAAGGCCGTCGGCTTCTACACCGACGCCGCCGGCAACAACCACGGCTTCACCTACGACATCGCGAAGAACGACTTCGACGCCGTTAACATCAAGGGCTTCACCAGCGTCACGGCGACGGGCATCAACAACGAGGGCGAGATCTCGGGCTTCGTGCAGAACGGCGCCGTGACCGAGGGCTTCGTCGATGACCATGGCAAGGTCACGCTGCTGGCGGGTCCGAAGGGCGCGGTCTCGGTCCAGGCGCTCGGCCTGAACAACAAGGACGAGGTGGTCGGGTCGTTCACCGACGCCGCCCAGAACACCCACGGCTTCCTGTACGACATGAAGTCCAAGGGCTACCAGACGATCGACGACCCGAACGCCCGCGGGATGACGGTCGTGAACGGCCTCAACGACAAGGGTCAGCTCGTCGGGTTCTACCTCGACGCCGCCGGGAACACCGATGGCATGCTGGTGCAGATGAGCGGCCACCACAGCTCCTAGAGCTGGTTTTCGCCAAAGGCAGCGCCCATCCACAAAATGGGCGCTGCACGGCCGCCTCGTTCTCCGCTCAACCCGCTGCCATGGCCTTCGCCGCCAGAAGCGTCGCCGCATGCCGCGCCAGCTCGTCGCCCGAGACCGGCTTGCGGAGCAGCAACGTGGTATTATCCTGCTCGATCTCGCTCCCAAGCCGCCCATCGGTGTCGGCGTATCCCGTCAGCAGCAGCGCCGGCAGCCCCGGCCGACGGCGCCGCGCCTCGCCGATCAGCACACGCCCACTCATCCCCGGCATGGACAGGTCGGTCACCAAAAGGTCCACCTCCGCCCCCTCATCCAGCCGGGCCAGGGCGTCCAGCCCGTCCGATGCCTGGATGACCCGGTGGCCCAGGCCCTCCATCTGCCCGGCCAGCACCTCGCGCACCATCGCGTTGTCGTCCACCACCATGACGCATGCGCCCGTGACAGCACGGCTCGGCGGTGCCAGTGCGATCCGTTCGGCGCGGCTTGCGGCAGCGTCCCACGCCTGGGGGAACCATAGGCTCGCCACCGTCCCCTGCCCCGGCGCGCTTTGCAGCGCGAAGCCGCCGCCCGACTGCTGCGCGAAGCCGCGCGCCATGGCCAACCCCAACCCGGTCCCCTGGCCCATCGGCTTGGTCGTGAAAAACGGCTCGCTGGCCCGTGCCAACACCGCAGCGTCCATGCCGATCCCGGTATCCGCCAGGTCCAGGCGCAAGTAGGCGCCCGGCGCCAGGCCGGCCGGATGGCCCACGCTGTCGCCCACGGCCTCGACGCTGGCCGAAACCGTCAGGCTGCCGCCGTCCGGCATCGCATCGCGCGCGTTCACGGCCAAATTGACCAGCACCGTCTCCAACTGGGCCTTGTCGGCAAGCAGCGGCGGCGCGCCCGGCTCCACCTCGACCGCCACCGCGACATTCGCGCCCAGCGTCGGAGCCAGCATTTCCCGCAGGTTCTCCAGTAGCGGCACCAGCGGCACCGGCACGGTCTGCAGCTCGCCCTTGCGCGCGAACGTCAGCAGACGGGCGGTGATGGCGGACCCGCGCACCGCGGCGTCGCCGGCCATGCGGGCGAGCTGCTGCACCGTCTCCGCGTCGCCAGCCCGCCTCTGGATCAGGCTCAGGCCGCCCACGACGGCCTGGAGCACGTTGTTGAAGTCGTGCGCGATGCCGCCCGCGAGCTGTCCCAGCGCCTCCATCCGCTGCGCCTGCGCCAGGCGCGACTGCGCCTCCTCGCGCGCCGCCACCTCCTCGCGGATACGCGCCTCCAGGCCCTCGTTCAGCCGGCGCAGCTCGTCCTCAAGCCGCTTGCGGTCGTCGATGTCGATGCAGGTGCCAAACCACTTGGCAACCGCACCCGACGCCTCGCGCCCCGGCAGCGCCCGGCCGAGATGCCAGCGGTACTCGCCGCTCACCCGGTCAAGAAAACGGTATTCGAGCTCGTAGGCCTCCCCGAACCGCACCGAGGCATACCAAACGTCCTTGCAGCGCTGCACATCGTCGGGGTGCAGGACCGGCTCCCAGCTCGGGTCGCCGCCTTCGCCCCGCGGCTGGCCGGTGAGGGCATACCAACGCTCGTTGTAGTAGTCCACGAAGCCGTCGGGCCGTGCGGTCCAGACGATCATCGGCATGCAGTCCGCCATCTCGCGGAAGCGCGCCTCGCTCTCGCGGATGGCGGCCTCGGTCCGCTGCTGCTCGCTGACGTCCACGTTGCTGCCGAACCAGCGCGTGATCGCGCCCTGTTCGTCCTGCACCGGCATGATCCGCGTCAGGAACGGGCGGAACACGCCGTCTGCGCCCCGTAGCGGGAAAATCATCTCGAACGGCACGCCGCCGACGATGGCGCCGGTCCAGCGCTCCATCACCGCCGGCAGCACCAAGGGGTCATGCACCGACTGCCAGCCCCAGCCCTCCATCTCGGCGGGCGTCGTGCCGGTGTAGTCGTACCAGCGCTTGTTATACCAATAGATCCAGCCGTCGGCATTGGCCATCCAGCACAGGTTCGGCAGGTTCTCAGCCAGCGCCCGGAACTCCTCCTCCGACCGGCGCAGGGCCGTCTCCGCGGCGCGCTGCTCGCTCACGTCGCTGAACGCCGCGACCATGCCGGTGATCGTGCCGTCCGCGCCGCGCACCGGCGCCGCGTCCACTTGCAATCGTATCCGCTCGCCCGCCCGGTTGGAGAACAGGTGCTCGTAGCCGTGCACCATCTCGCCCCGCAGGGCGCGGGCCACCGGGAGTTGCTCGCTCGGAACCGGCCGTCCGTCAGGGGTGGTGACCGCCCACTCCGCGGCGGCGTAGGAGCGGCCCACGGCCATCTCGGGCGCCATGCGCAGGATGGCCTGGGCGGCCGGGTTGACGTAGCGGAACACGCCGTCCGCGTCCGCCTCGATGATCCCGGCGGGCACCAGGTCGAGCACGCGCCGCAGCCGGGTCTCGCTGGCCCGCAGCGCCGCCTCGCGCGCCTGCCGGTCGGCCACGACCGCGAGCGTGGTCGCCAGCGCTTCCAGGAAGGCGATGTCGGGCATGACGAACCGGGCACGGTCCGAGCTGTCCGCCTCAAGGACGCCGAACGGCTGGTTGTCGCGGTCGCCGATCACGACGTTGATGGAGCGGCGGACGCCGTGCTCCACCAGCACGGACGGCGTCCGGAACCGCACGCGCTCGGACTGGTGGTCTGCGATCACCGGCTGCCCGGTTTGGAAGGCGTAGCCCGGCGCCGTCCCGGAATCGCTGTCGATCCGGACATGGCCCACGACGCCCGGACGCCAGCCGACCCCGGCCCGGATCAGCAGCGCGCCCTCGGCGGGCAGATGCTCCAGCACCTTCGCGAACGGTGTCTCCAGGCCCAGGGCGGCGGTTCGGCACGCCTCGTCGAGCACGGGCTGCAGCTCGTCCTGCTGCAGCGCGAAACGTCCAAAGCTTGCGGCCAGCTCTTGCTGCCGGAGGCGCAGGGCCAGCTCCGCAACGGGGGCGTGAGACGAAACCGAGGTCAAGGCCAGATCCTGAGAATGCTTGGTTCGATGGGGCCGATCGGCACGGAGAAGCGACAAAGCACCCATATTGCTTTGCGCGTGCCATCCCAAACTGACAAGATGGTGACATTCAAGGATATAATCTTGGATTTATCTCAAATTTGATGTAAGCGGCAGGCCGCGGTTGCGTTTGCCCGACTTCTGGGTCTTTACACCATGCAGGTTTTGAGACGTAGCCAAACGCCAGCGGTCCCATGGGCAGTTTGAACGTGGTAGTGAGACATGAAGCGGGATGCCGTGGTCACGCGCGCGGGTCCTCCTCCAGCTCGTCGCCTGGCCGGGGCGAATTGTCCTGGCCGGCCCTGCCCAGGATGTCGCGTGCCCTGCCGGGCACCGCCCGCGCAGCACGGGCGGCAAAGAAGCGCTCGGCCTCGGCCTGCGCGCCCACGCGCGAGGCCAGCACGGTTGCGATGTACTGGTTCAGGCTCACGCCCGACGCCTCGGCCTGCGCCGCCGCCCGCTCCTTCAGGTCGTCGGGCAGCCGTAGGGGAAAGCTGCTCATCCTTTGATCCTCCTCACCACTGTGCCTGGCCGTTCCACGGCGATGCCGAACCGCCGGGCGCCGGCCTCCATGTCTGTCACGTTGAAGGACGCGACCACCTCGCCGCCGCCGTTGATCGCCGTCTCCAGCACCAGGTCGTCGTCCGGGTCGCGCGCCTGCGGACGCCAGCGGTAGTCGAAGGCGACTGGGGTGCATAGGCCCGTCAGTTCGTCCAGCACCGCCACGACCTCCTCGGCCGACACGCCGGCCATGACAAGCACGGCCGGCCGGGTCAACACGGCCTCATACTCGATCAGCAGCGGCGTCGAGAGCAGCATCCTGACCTCCCCGTCAAGCACGGCCAGCAACAGGCGGCGGGATGCGCCAGTGGCGCTGCTGAGGCCCGCAACCATCACATCGGTGTCGAGGACCACGCGCAACATTATGATGTCGCATATGACATCATAAGGCCGTGCCGTCCAGCTTTTTACAAACCCGGAGCGTCCAATGGCTTGTAAAATCCTACTTGGCTTGTGCTTGCCCCTCGCACCAGGCGCATTCTGGTCCATAGTCGCGTTCATGGTCGAGAGAAGCACGGCGGTCCCGGTCACAGGCCTCTATGAGAGCCACCTCACGGTTTCGGACCTGGCTCGGTCCATCGAGTTCTACCGCGACGTCGTCGGGCTCGAGCTGGCGCACACCGTGCCGAAGCGGTACGCCGCCTTCTTCTGGGTAGGTGGACGCGACAGGTCGATGCTCGGCCTGTGGTCGATTCACAGCTCCCCGATTCGCCTCCGGTTGCACATCGCCTTCCAGACGGAACTGGAACAGGTGATCCGGTCCGTGGAGGCGCTTCGTTCCAGGGGGATCGTGCCGCGCCGCGGTGGGGGTGGCCCAGAAACGGACGAGCCGATCGTCTTTCCTTGGATGCCGGCCGCGAGCATTTATTTCGACGACCCCGACGGGCATTCATTGGAGTACATCAGCATCTTGCCTGATATGGCTAGGCTTGATCTTTCCGGCACCGTTAAGCTGTCAGAGTGGAGGGCCATGAACCAAACCACTGATCGGTCGGCACGGCTGCTTAGCGCCCGGTAAACCGGATTATCACCCGCTGGGCGGGACCCCGCCCGAACATCGCGCCGCCGCGCCCGTCCCGGCACCGTTGAACGCGCTTGGAGCACGTGCGGGCCGGAAGGCGCCGCTGACGATTGCGGACCTGGGGCGCCTTGGTGCGCGGCGCATGTCCGTGGGCGGCATTCCCGCAGAAGACGCTTCCTCATGGCTGCATCAAACCCTCCATTCGAACCGGACTGTTTGACCGTTGGCGCTCCTGCGTTCTTGATCGCTTGTTCTTCTGCCACTGTCGCAGCGCGCCGGCTGAGAACGCTGTAAGCTTGCACTCCACATCGGCACTCTGAGCTGTGCGCCAAAACCTCGCCCCTCAGCACCAATCGTCCGGTCCCTGCACCAACCTCATCGAGGTCGCTTTCTCTGTATCGCCGGCGATTCCTGTTGCAAATGAAAGCTGTTCAGCACCATTCTTAGCGGCTCATCTTCGGATCAACCGAAGAGGCTCCGTTCCGAGGAAAAAATGAAACGGCGCGCCCTGCTGCAGGCGACCGCTGCCGCGCTTGCTGCACCGGCTTTGGGTGGTGCAGCCGGCAGCCGGGTTATTCGGATCATTCCCCACGCCAACTTAGGCTCAATCGATCCGATTTGGACGCTGGCTGTCATCAGCCGAAACCACGGCTATCTCATCTACGACACCTTGTTTGGCATGACGCTCGACTTTCGACCGACGCCGCAGATGGCGGAAGGTCTCCTGGTCGAGGGTGACGGGAAGACAGTGACCATCCGGCTGCGTGACGGCCTCACGTTCCACAACGGTGAGCGCGTCCGTGCGGCGGATTGCGTTGCCAGCATCGTGCGATGGGGCAAAAGGAATGCGTTCGGCCAGAAGCTCGCCAACGTGACCGATGAACTCACGGCGCTTGACGACCGGCGGCTGCAGTTCCGTCTGAAGCGGCCGTTCCCGCTGCTGCCGAATGCCCTCGCCAATGCCGGGCAACCCGCCTTCATCATGCCAGAGCGGATTGCCAGAACCGATCCGTTCAAGCAGATCGATGATGCAACCGGGTCCGGCCCGTTCCGGTTCAACCAGCAAGAGTTCTTGTCTGGCCATCTCGTCGTCTACGACCGCAACCCGGCCTATGTTCCGGTTGCCTCAGGCGAGCCGAGCCTGACGTCTGGCCCAAAACGCGCGTTCGTCGATCGCGTCGAGTGGCACGTGATCTCCGAAGGTGCGACGGCTGCCTCCGCCCTGCAACGGGGGGAGGTGGACTGGTACGAACAGTCGCCGCCAGAGCAACTCAGCCTGCTGCGCCGGAACGCCTCCATCTCCGTCGAGAGGACAACTCCGTTCCCGAGTTGCGGGTTGCTGCGGTTCAACTTCCTCCATCCGCCGTTCAACAACAAAGCTGTTCGCAAGGCGCTGCTCCCAGCCATTGAGTAAGCCGATTTCATGAGCGCGATCGCCGGGACCGAGGAAGGGGTTTGGCAGGAGGCCGGCATCTTCACGCCGGGGACGGCCATGGCGACGTCGGCCGGCCTGGAGGCTCTACGCGGGCCCCGAAGCATCGAACGTTCGAGGCGACTGCTGAAAGAGGCGGGCTACAACGGAGAACTGATGCGGCTTGTTGGCCCGACCGACATCCTTGCGCCAACCGCGTTGACGCAAGTCTGCGCCGATCTGTTTCGCCGGCTCGGCTTCAACATGGACCTGGCACTTTCCGACTGGGGGACCGTGATCCAGAAACGTGGGAGCCAGGAGCCGGTCGAACGAGGCGGCTGGTCGGCGTTCCTGACCAACTTTCCAGGAGTCGATTTTCTCGACCCGGGCACTCACCCGTCGTTGGCCGGAAATGGCACCGGGCCGGGCAGCTACGCCGGGTGGCCCACGATCCCGCGGCTCGACGAGCTTCGCGAGGACTACTTCAACACTGCAGACGACGATGCCCGCAAGGCTATCTGCGCGGACCTGCAGCGGACGGTGATGGACGAAGCCGCGTTCATTCCGCTCGGCGCATTCAACCAGTTCACGGCAGTGCGAAGGGACATCAGCGACCGGCTGCCGGGAGTGGTCGTGTTCTGGAACCTGAAACGGAGCTAGCCCCCGGAGTCACTGAGCGGCGAGACAGGGTTTGAGCCGCCTCTGGTGGACCTTGCGTTCTGGTGGGCCTTGCTTCTGCCCCAGTGGAGCGGGCGTGCGTCCTCGTTGAGCGGGCGATGAGGCTGCTGAGGGGGGCTTTGAGTGCGTCGACGCTGTGGAAAGACGCGCCGTCCAGCGGCTGGCCGCTGAGGATCGAGAGCCAGATCCCGATCACGGGCGAACCCCTCGGCTCGGCCTGGCTGCGCCACGAGGCAGGCGTCGGCGTGCCGTGGCATTGCACGGTGCGGTGACGCGCCAGCCAAAGGTCGCGCTTTGGCTGGTGGGCCGAGAGGGTGTCGGGGGCCGCATGGATGTCCCGCTCCGGACAGTCGGCGGCGACCCGGTTCATGGCGCCGGGGAACGCGACGTGCCGCCGGCCTTTGCATCGGCGCCCCGCCGCCGTGCCGGCCGCGGCCTCCAGGGCGGCAACCAGCGTCGCCGTGCCATGCCGCTTGGTGGCCGGCCATTGCCCGCCCAGTGGGCCGCTTGAGGCAGCCCTGGGCGGGCACTGGCCTGGGCCAGACGCGGAGCGTCAGTCCGTGATGGACGGCTTCTCGTCAGCCGACGGCACGACAGCGTTGTCCGGCGGCGCCATGCACAGGCCGGCGCCGCTGGCGAACCTCTCGGTTCGACCTCAGCCGCCTTGGCCGCAAACTCCGGGCCACGGCTCTCGCGCCAGGGCTTGCGGCCGGGCAGGTCGACCGTCTGCGCGCGGAAGGCAAGCGCCGCTGCTCCGCCACGCCGTGCCTGACCTCCGCACCTGTCCGCATGCGCACCTCGGACTTCGTGGAGCGGCCCAGCGCCTCAAGCGCCGCTCCCCGGCCGTCAGCGTGATCGCAGCCGCGCAAGGGATCGCATTCATCCAGGGCTTGAAGCGCGGCTCCCGGTCCGGGATAGTGGGTACTAGCATCATGCAACCACTGCCTTCCGGCCCCCAGGCCGCGATCATCGGCCTGGCGATCCGCTTCCGCGGCATCGTCGTGGCGCTCGCCATCGTCCTGCTGGGCTACGGCCTGCACGCGCTGGGACGCGCCCGCTACGACGTGTTCCCGGAGTTCGCGCCGCCGCAGGTCGCGATCCAGACGGAAGCGCCCGGCCTCACCCCAGAGCAGGTCGAGCTGCTCGTCACCCGGCCGGTCGAGACGGCCGTCAACGGGGTGCCGGGCGTCACGTCGCTGCGCTCGACCTCGATCCAAGGCCTGTCCGTCGTCACCGCCTATTTCAACCCCGCAAGCGACGCCTACCGCGACCGCCAGGTCGTCGCCGAGCAGCTCGCCGTCGCCGCCCAACGCCTGCCCAGCACCGTGCTGCCGCCCGTCATGACGCCGCTCACCTCGTCCACCGGCCTGGTGCTGGTCGCCGGGCTCACGTCGTCCACCCGGCCGCTCATGGACCTGCGCACCGCCGCCGACTGGACGGTGCGCCTGCGCCTGCTCGCCGTGCCCGGCGTCGCCGATGTCGGGGTGTTCGGCGGCAACGTGCGCTCAATCCAAATCCAGGTCCATCCGGACCGGCTCATCCAGTACGGCCTTTCCCTTGACGACGTGCTCGCCGCTGCCCGACGCGCCACGGGCATACGGGGCGCCGGCTTCGTGGACACCCCGAACCAGCGCGTGCTGTTCCAGGCCGAGGGCCAATCGTCCCGTGCTCAGGACATCGCCTCCACGGTGCTGCTGCGCCAGGGCGCGGGCGTGGTCACGCTGGGCAGCGTCGCCACCGTGGCGGACGCGCCCGAGCCGCCGATCAGCGGCGCGTCCGTTCAGGGCAGGCCGGGGGTCATCCTGAACGTGGCCGAGCAGTACGGCGCAGACACGGCCACGGTGACGAAGGCCGTCGAAGCGGCGCTCACGGCGCTGCGCCCCAGCCTCGAAGCCGAGGGCTTCGCGCTGCGCACGGACCTGTTCCGCCCGGCCGACTTCATCGACACCGCGACCCGCAACATCGGCGGCTCGCTCCTGCTCGGCGGCGCCCTTGTCGTCCTCGTGCTGGCCCTGTTCCTGTTCGACCTGCGCACGGCGGCGATCTCCTGCACGGCCATCCCGCTCTCGCTGCTGGCCGGCACGCTGGTGCTGGGGCAGCTCGGCTACACGCTCAACACCATGACGCTGGGCGGCCTTGCCATCGCCCTCGGCGAGGTGGTGGACGACGCCGTGATCGGGGTCGAGAACGCGGTCCGCCGCCTGCGCGAGAACCGGCGCCTCGCCCAGCCCTGCCCCGAGGCCCGCGTCATCCTTGATGCCGCGTTCGAGGTGCGGACGGCGGTGGTCTACGCGACCTTCGCGGTCCTGCTGGTGTTCCTGCCGATCGTGGCGCTGCCCGGCATCGCGGGACGCCTCTTCGCGCCGCTCGCTCTCGCCTACATCCTTGCCGTGCTGTCCTCGCTCGTCGTGGCGCTCACCGTGACGCCGGCGCTTGTCATGGCGCTGCTCGCCGGTCGCCGCGCCCGGCCGCGCGACCCGCCTGTCGTGCGTTGGACGCGCGGCGGCTACGTCCGGCTGCTGCAGGGCGCGGCGAGGCGGTCCCGCCTGACGCTCGCCGCGGCGGTCGCTTTCACCGTCCTGGGGTGCGCTGCGTTGCCGTTCTTCGGCGGCAGCTTCATCCCCGAGCTGCAGGAGGGACACCTCGTCGTCCACATGACGATGGTGCCGGGCACCTCGATCGCCGAGGGCTTGCGCCTGGGCACCCATGTCACCGAGGCATTGGCCAAGCTGCCGGCCGTGCGCTCGGTCGCTCAGCGCATCGGCCGGGCGGAAAGGGGGCGGACACCGGCGGCACCAACAGCAGCGAGTTCGAGGTGGACCTGAAGCCGCTCAGCGGCAGCGCGGCCGAGGGCGCGCAGGCCGAGGTGCGGAATGCGCTCGCCGGCTTCGTGGGCGCGAA
>JAABUX010009026.1_pt1 | contig 11366 bp, 22 predicted proteins | sample 5561851 | NCBI WGS metagenome assembly JAABUX01 (sample SAMN10711883, study PRJNA513361) | rock metagenome | isolation source: Antarctica rocks | place: Antarctica: Victoria Land, Richard Nunatak red sandstone | collected 2016-01-03 | reverse complement strand
TGTCACTGTGCTTGGGCCAGAATACTTGATGCCGTATGGGTGAGGCCCACCGGCATCTTAAACGTCAGTGCAGCGGCGTGGGCATTGCAGTGACTCCGGCTGCAGCTCGGGTACCAGCATAGTGGGATGCATGGCACTCCAGCGGCTGGACTGACAGGTTACCCTCTATGACTGGCCTGCTTAAAAAGCAGGGTTGGGTATCCAAGCCCAGCCTGATGGTGCCATGCATCCGCGCTCGCAGTGTCCAAGCTGTGCTCGCAACTCTTGGCAACACCTTCTGCGGACCTTATGCATGCTGCACTGTCCATTACCTGTCTGACGCCGCTGCAGCTGGGATACCATGCGTCTGGTACCTCTGGCACTGTCGCGTCTGGCTACCCCAAGAAGCCTGGCTGCGCCTAGACTGGGGATGGCCTATTAGGGTTTTGCAAATGGTGCCAGGCGGACCGGCTGCTGGTAGCCAAGTTGCCTATAGTTGTCAAAGTGGTCCCTGTTGACCACGGGCACGAAGCTGCACCTCCTCTTTGCGGCCATTCGCCTCTGCACTACCTTGAATCTGCTGTTACGCCCAGCACTTGTTTGCTGTGCCTTCGCTCCTGATCTACTTGAGGCCATCAGCCTGACGCCGCTGTGCTGCTTGACTCGCTCGATGCCGCGCTTGCTCTGGGGCCTTGCACTATGCTACCTGCGCAGGTGGAGCACGGGACCAGCCACGACCCTGCTCTTGGCGTCGGCGCCTTCACAGCGCGCCATTTAGGGAGCGCGGCTCCTCAACCGGTCTGCTGCTGCAGAGCACCAGTGCCAGATATCGCAGCAACTAGGTGCGCACGTGCTACATTGGTGTTTACCTGAAAACCAGCAACCGAGGAACCACATGCTGTCCAGTGCAGCCTGGGTTTACAGCCCGCCTTGTTGTCACGGCTCATATGCTGCACGAGAGAGTGCTGCTGTTTCATCAAGTCAGGATGTGACCCTTGACTCTACCAGGCTTGGTCGTCTCATCTGCGGGCCTTCTGCACGTCTTCTGCAGGTGAGGCATGAGCAAGGCAACATCGAACACGGACGCAGCAGCGTCCAGCTCCCTGATGGTACGCACACGCATCTTCAGAGATTATCAGCGATCTGCACTGCGCACGCCGCCATCAATGTGTTGTCTACCCGCACGATCAGTCATCGGCGTAGGCAGGTCATGCAGGCGTCTTACTACATTCTATGTGCTGCGCGCCGCACAGGCAGTGCAGGCAACGTGGTGCAACCGGGATTGCAGCAACGCGCTCTGGTGCAGCTTCAGGGCTCGCGGCCGATGCCAGCTAGATCTTGGTGTTGCGCTGGGGTGTCAGCATGTCCATCCAGTCTTCCGGCGGGGCCTGGCGCCCTGTTACTGCGGCAGGGTCCAGCTGCTGCATATGCGGTTGCGCCATCGGCATGCACCACGTAGCCGTCGAAGCGGACGGCAGCCTGCTGAGACACCTTTGCGGAGGACTGCGCCTGCGAGGCAAAGGGACGCTGCAGCAGTTTCTAATGAATGCGGAGACATGCAGCAGCCTGTTTGCGGGTTAGTGGATCTGATCTCCTTGGTGTTCGCGAGTCTCTGAGAGAGGGCGGACGTTTGTTGTGTACTGCTCTGTCGTGAAACTTTGAGGGCCATCCCTATTAAGTGCAGAATATGGACAAATGCATGAAGACCTCTCGCGACAAGAGTCAGCCGCAATGAACCGTCTGCACCTCTCGGAACAACCTTGCGGGAACAGTATTTTCATGGCGCCCAGCTGTCCACGCTCTTATTCAAGACACACAGAAGAAAGCCATTGTCAAAGCGCTGCGCATGCCTACTTGCGGCGACGTAAAGGCAGCACGACAAAGCCTGGAGCTTCCCATTACTCTCCGAGAGCCCTTCGCATTGCAGGGACTGCTCACTCCTCCGCCACCATGTTTAAGGGGCCCAGCTTGTCGGGGTAGCTCTCGACAATGCTGAGCGGGCGGTTGTCCTGAAAGAACCCTCCGTGGCTCGCCCGGGCCTGTGCTCAGCGACGCCATGCGGGGTCAGTTACTCCTGGCCGAAACAATGGCACGAGAGCTGCAGCCTGCCAAACATATGTGCGCTCCGTATATACCGTCCACGGCACCGCCGATCAGCCGCGCAAAATCGAGCAGACCAGTCTCACATCGCAGAGATGCCCACAGATGCCCATGAGTGGGGCGATGTGTCAAACAGGAGACAGTGCCCATGCAGTGCTCGCCGCACCTTGGGGCTTGTTTACGCCCATGTGATGACCTTAGCTCCGTCCTCCACGGAGCGCGGCGCGGCACTGGTTCCCAGTTCCGTCTGCGAATGATGCATTATGATGAGCTTCTCTCGCTTAAGGTTCGGGTCGGGGTTTAGGGACTTACCCAAGCTTGCAGGGTATAACGTCAGCGTCACCGATGGCATCCGTGTTTTGGCAGAACGATGCACGCCGCATTGGCTCAGGCATCCGACCACGTGCACCGAACCTGCTGCCAAACCGGCAGCCGCGGAATGCTTGGCCTGCAGGCAAGCTGTCAAGCTGGCGGCGACGGCGCACCTGACACCAGCCGGGGCAGATCGCCACAGCGGACACGCCGTGGGCCTTCATATACGGCTCATCCGCCTGCATTTACGAACGGCGTGTTAGGACTGGACCTAGTGTTTAAATGCTTGGAACCTGGTCATACATGAGGTTGGCCAATACGATGTGAAACATCCCACCACAAAGCCACGGACAGGGTCTTTGGCCGGAACCCAGCGCATGCTGGAAGCGTTGCAGATCGTTACCTGCAGCCTGACCCCGAAGAGGACGGCCGCCTTGCTCAGGCAGTACAGCAGCAGGACCGAGTGCGCGTCGTTCGCGTCCAATGGGCACTGCGTGCCACAACGCTGAAGGTAATGACTTGGAAGAGCATTATGGGTACTTTCCGCAGGGTAGGGCTAGGGTCAGGGAAGCTGCGACAGAAATGTTCGCAGGCGACTCGACCGCATGTGAGGGGTAGATGCAGGATGCAGACGGTTGCCACACAGCAGACTGCACGGGCTCAGTATTTAAGGGGGGGTCGACAGCGCAAGTCTTCAGGAGCCTCTGGCATGGGGACGGACCGCGGCCCTTCACGGAGGGCACAGCACAGCGCGGACCTTGGCGATCTCGTCAGCGGGGTAGCGCAAGTCCATGAGCTCCTGGATGGTCTTCGCCTCGCGGATGCTCTCCTTGTACTCGGCAAGCGGCAGCGCGTCCAGCTGACCCAGGGCGCTGCCCAGGTGCACGATGTGACCGCCTACAGACGCAATTTCCAGGTTAGCGGAGAGTGCCGGACCAGGGACTATGCCGGCATGTGCATGCAGCATCAGGCAGGGGTGGCAGCATCGTATGCTTGCGCAGGGCAGCCGGGATGCGTGACGAATCTCATGCTGCAGGGGAAAGTGAAATGCTTGCGCGCTGGGGCACTGCTTACGTGGACGGCAACCAGAAGACACTCATTTCCCCCCTCGCTGCGCCGAGCGTGCCTCAGCCATGGTGCCCACCCAGCAGCCCGTGGCGGTGTGCTTTAGCGAAGGTGCTGTACCAGCGTAAATGCGCGCCTTGACGAGCTGCTGCGGGGCGGACCCTTCCCTAAACCCGAGCCATAGTCCTACTTTAACCCTAACCTGACACAACCCTGCGTCCAGCTCAAATAGCGCACCCTTATTCATGAGCGGCGCCAAGCGCTTGCTGATCAGAAAGGTGCCCACGACATTGGTCTCCCACAGGCGGTTGTACTCCGCCTCACTGCGCTCGCCGGTGGTCACCTGCGGCAAGTCAGCGCATGTCAGGCAGCTGTGATAGCCCGGGAACACCCGCGCAAAAGAGCTAGATCTGGTGACACGATGCTTCGCCCTTCGCAGCCGGGCAAAAGAACGGACACCGGGATATCAGTAACTGTATAGCAGCCGTTCCTCGAGGCTGGTCGCCCGAAGCATGCCAAATGCATGTCAGAACGAAATCGGAAAGAACTGCGTCGTACCCCTGCGTTGCTGATCAGCCCGCCGAGGCGACCCGCGTACTCGTACTCCAGCTTCTTGGCAGCTGCCGCGATGCTCTCGGGCTTGGAGGTGTCAACCACCAGCGTGGCGAGTCGCTCCGGGTGGCCCGTCTCCTTGCCGAGCTTGGCGACCGCTGCATCGCCTATAGCCACGGCGTTGCAAGTGCGTTAAGCTTCAGCGGCAGGTAATGGAAGGCAGACGTGCACAGTAGGAGAAAGCGCGGAAGCCAGGCAACGAGCGCCCAGGTTTTTAGGGACCAGGATGATGAACGGTGCCATGGGATCTCGTTTTGCACTACATGACGCACAGCTAGAGGCGGCAGTACACATTGCAGATCAAGGGTGCGTCGAGTGATCCATCGCTGCGAAGCGTCTGGCAGCAGGGTATACGTGACGGTGCGCACCTGCCGCCTGTGACCGCGCGCCGACGATGACCGATTCGCCTGCGTTGACCAGCGCCCGCGCAGTGGCGTACCCGAGGCCGCGGTTTGCGCCCGTCACCAAGACCCACGCGTCCGCTGTCATGGCGCCTGGCAGCACCTGTTTTGCGGCGAATACTCCGCGCAGGAAGTACACGGGCAATAAAATGCAAGACACGGCAACGCAAGGGCTTCTGTGGTCGTGTGATGCAGCTCACAGATGCCAGCGTCGCTGCTATGATCGGTGATGACAGCAGAGAAGGACGAAGATTGCTGAGGTGATCAGGGTCGTTCGCACGCACCTGTGCAGGCCGCAGAAGGGATTGAGAGTGCGATCCTGATCGTCTTGTCCTCCAGGCCCGCGACTTACGTCGAAGTGTAAGCTGAATGGTAGGGAATCAGGCTCGAACACTGTGAGTCCCATTTGTCAGCTTTCGATGGAGTCCGCCTGTTCGTACGGATTGGAGGAACAACAGCGACAAGTTCGGGACGCTCGAAAGACGCCCATATCCGCTGGTGGGCTTGTTTGCAGTGAGCCGGGCCGCGACCTCAGAGCTCTGCAGGAAGCCAGCTGTCTATGTGCTGCACCAGTAGCTGCCTAAACATTGCTGACCAGGTTCGTCAGGTGGAAGCAGCTTTGACTCATGGGTCGCAGTGTGCACACGGCAACGAACAGTGGCCCTTGCACGTCAGTAGACGTCCTGCATGGCCAGCCGCAGGCGCTGCCACTCCTCCGCGACAGCGTCAAACAGGTCCGGCGCCGGCAGTGGGGGCGGCGCCTCGTCGCTCGCCGTCGCCGCGGACGCTCCGTCGGCGTTGCTGCCCTTGCGCCTGCACGCGGACGCACGGAACACACGTCACCACGGACGCTCATGGCTTGCAATGTTACAGCCCGAGCGCATCCGGCCATCAGCTCTTTGGGTGCACCCTCTGATGAAATTACCTGTCCAAGCAGACGTCTGTATGCAATCAAGTTGCAGTCAAGACCGAGCCGAGCTCATTGTTGGTAGCCCGGACTGCATCACGACAGAATCAGATCGTGAGCCACACAGGCTGCCCAGCAGCCTTTGCACCTGACGCTGCCTTCCCCGCTGCTGCTGTCACCATCATCGTCCCCGCCGTCTCCATTGGTTGTCGCTCCGGTCTCCGTCTCAGCGATCGCGCGGTCGAGCTCATCCGGCTCAGGCGTCTCCTCCTCCTCCTCCTTGTCACCGTCTTCGTCATCCTCGTCCTGCCAGCATGAGTCGGCATTTGTGAGAGGCTGCAAGCGTGTTGTCATGTGGAGCCAGCTACCCCACGGCAGCTACTGTGAGGGTCTCCGAGGACAGACAGGGTCTGAAGCTAGCATATGGTTGTTTTTCATGTCGAGCGGAGGGGAACAGCCTGCCTCAACAGCTGGATGTGCTCACTGTGCCACCTGTCACACGCAACTTTCATGGTCACGCCAAAAGGATCCAATCCCTGCTGCCCATGAGCGGAGATATATGTTCCTGAGCCAGCCGACAGCTCCGAAGGTAGATAAGAGAAAAGGACCAAATGTAGTTGGTATTTTGTGTTATTCCAACCCATAGCTGATGGTTTAAAATCATTGGTAAAAGAACCTGTTCTACCTAGTAGCGCAAATTTAATGGTTTCTTAATTTGCACCCGTTTTTAACTTTTTGTTTATTAGGTAGATACCTTCCCAGTGACGAGGTCGTCGCGGATCGCCATCGGCTGGTACGCCCATTTGAGGGCGCTGACAGCCGGCGTGAAGCGCACGGCGCCCGTGTACGTCGTCGCCAGCACCTCGCTGCGCGACCCGACCGCCAGCGTGCCGCCGCTCAGGTCCTGCTCGATCGCACAGCATGACGGTTAGGGTCTGGATAGGGTCTCATCGTTGCCGTCAGCAGAATGTACCTCCATGTTTCCTTAGCAGGAAGATGCGACGGTTTCCAACGTGCGCTGGTCGGCCTCTTTGCGGCGTTGCATGACGTCGCGCGATGAATGTGCTGTTCTGGTGAGGACTGCATGCCGCGTGAGGCTGCTGCTCAGGGGCAGGCTTCAAGACATGAGAAGCCACTAAGGATTTGTGCTCGCAATATGGAGTCTGCCCTCATGCCAAAGTGGAGGCATTTTTCGGGTAAGCTACCGAAGGTTTGTTCTGGTAGAAAGTTTCGCAGCATCCAAGGCTTCACAATGAGGCTCATCATGGCTGATGCTGCTGCAACTTGTACAACCCAGCCTGCAGCTCCATAGTTGGGACTTTGGCCAATGAGCTGCGGCACTCTGCCTTACAGAACAGGTGAGTTGGATATCTGCGGTCGCAGCAAACGCATGCGCACCCTGATGAAGGCTGCCTTGTCGGCCTGGATTGCGGACACGATCTCGGCGGACGTGCTCTTGATAGCCAGCCGCACCGCCACGCGCGCCTCTGACGGTAGCACCTCCGCCTGCAGACAACCGACATTAAGCAATCACTCGGCTGCTAAGAGGGTACTTTACATGTGCTGAACACATATGATGCCAGGAAAGCGGCTCACGAGCTGGACGTGACATCCGCAGCCAGACACAGGCTCGGCTGTGGATAGTAGCATGCTAAGACCAGGCTCCCCAAGCCTGTGTACGGGTAAATATCTGGGCCATGTGCCGCACCCTCGTGCAGAGCCAATACGGCCTGCTAGAGCCCCTGAGCTGGCCTCATTCTTTGACCCAGCCTCATGCTTTGACCCAACCAAGGCTCGCTCATACCTGCTTGGACCTGCATCAGGGAACGCTACTCAGCATCTTGGACGTGCCTTCTCAGGCTGGGGAGTCGGCGCGCTGGCGCCGACGAATCGCAATAGCGCGCTGTGGTCGACGGCGGCCTTGCCTCCCCGCTGCTGCCTCGGCTTCGGCCGGCCGAACGGCAGCAGCTGGCCGGTGACGATCAGCGCCACCACCGCGCTGTCCAGCGACTGGCCTGCAGGCGGCGAGACTTTGCATGAGTCCCTACAAAGGCCTGGAAACCGACATGAAATCGCGAGACTATGCACTAGTCAGTCTCAGGTGCTTGCCTCGGATCTGGTACCTGCAGCTGATATCGGACATGCATGGCAGAAACTTGCAATGCTTTACGAAGTTCCGACAGGACACGCAGCCTCGACGCAAAAACTTTTGTTTTTACTGTAGGGGGACCACGGGCTCAGCAGTGGAAGACACGTAGGGCCGCGATAAGGGAAACTTGTCGGACGCTCTCATGCAGACTTTCTGTCACGAGCCGTCTCGTGCTGGACTGTGAGAGCCAAGCGGCAGCCCTGCATGATCACAATGCAATGCAGGCCCATGCAGTTGCCCATCATGCGGCCTGAGCTGCACTCCATGAACGGAATTACAGAATAGATTTGTTTCCCAAATCAAGCATTTACGCAAGCCTTCTGACAACTCTAGTAAGCCACTACAATGTTATCGATTGGTGAGCTGACGGGATACTGAGGGAAAAGGAAGCAGGCGGTCAGCGGCAGCGCGCACCAAAGTAGGCGGCCTGGAAGCCGCCCATGGCGGGGATGCCGGTCATGGCGACGCGCGCCAGCGGGGAGCGCTCCAGGCTGGACAGCGCCAGCAGCCCGCCGTCCACGCCCGGGTGCGTCGCCTGATGCATGAGCGAGGGTTTCAGGGCGTTAGAGTTACGGTCTAGGGTTTACAGGCTAGGGTTTCCAAGGAGAGTTCAGCATTGAAGCGTCTCTGACGGGTTTTTTGTGGCAGGCGACGTATCCCGTGCACGACGAGGACTTTCACTGGATGCCAATGGATATGGCAGCCATCGAGTGCCGAAACATGACACGACGACCGAAGCCGCGACATCACTGCCAAAGCTCAACACATATACGCTGTTGTGTTGCAGGCAGCCGGGATATCCGAGACACAGCACCAGTGGAGGGCCGGGTCAGCTGATAGCCGCCTGTTTGACGTGGGCTGCAACATTCATCAGCCCACTATGACGAACCGACAACCCAGTGTCTGCAGGAACGACTGCTGCTGCGCTGGCCGCCAGAGCGCATCAACGCAAGCGTCCCCACCCATTGAGGCTGGTGTGGGCACGTTAGACTGCGCCGCAGGGCGCCTGCACCGCAGGGGCAAGCTGTAGGCCTCACCACGGCGGTGATGTCGGTCGCCCAGGGGATGGGCGGCCACAGCTGGAAGAAGCCCGCCGGCTTGATCGCCTCACGCGGACCCTGCGCGACGAGCGATGCTGAGTGTCAGCACTCCGGGCTTTGCGCAGCAGTTCGAAAAACCTGCGTATGCACATGGTCAAGACATCGCGGCATCATGGCAGCAATTATGGTAAGGTAAAATGTCTGCGGAATGTTTGGTTTCAGTTCCAAGCGTGGGTGTCCCAGTTTGGCAGGTCAGGCGTGGGCCTAACACTCGAATATGGGGGATACTTGATGTGAGGATCTCAGAAGAGGCTAGGGTTCGGGTTGGTCAGGATCAGGATCAGGCTCAGGGGCACGGCTGGTGCACAACGCGTCGACGGTCATCACCACGGTGCCTAACCCTAACCCGAAGCCGAAGCCTAATCCCGTATTATTTCCCACCTGCAGCAGGTGCACCGGCGACACGGTGTAGGCGGTGCAGCGAAGCATCGGGTACGCGTGCTCGATCAGCACGCGGCCGACGGGGAGGTACAGCAGCGGTTGCAGCTTCATGCGCCCGAAGCCGCCCACACGGTACCGGACCTGCAAGCGGCTACTAGTAGGTGTTGGCTATGTGCGGTGGAGAGCGAAGTATGTTCTATCCTGAACCGCAGTGCCGCCTCGAGGGGTGATCAGCAGGCAGCTCTGGACGCAGACCCACGCATGTGCACTCACCTCCCTACGACCTGACAATGTCGCGTCTACACAGCCTGCCACATAGAAACACTGCAGTGTCTTGACGGTGAGACATACATTGCGAGGTTCTGAGCATGAGCCGCACCTGGAACGAGTGCGTCGCCTTGGGCGCCAGGCTGGGCAGCGGGTACGGGTCGTAGCTGCTGGCCAGCAGCGGGCCGCCGGTCCCGAATCTGCGCGCCACAAATGCCGTCAAGACCTCGAATCCAACCATGCTCACAACCAGCACAACGGAGCCCCATGCAGAGCCCAGCAGGCATGCTGGGCAGCAGGCTTATTGTACCCCTCGACGCCTGCCAACTAGGCTTTGAAGCTTCTGTCTGTACTGACACTGCTAGGCTGTGCGCTCCACACGCATCGCTGTTGTACTCATCGGAGGCAGTCTTCGGCGGACTGGCTATGCGCAGGTTTTTGACCACTGACACCGCAAGGTTCCTTGACCTGCAGGTCGTACTTTTGGGCACAACTGTTTTCATCATGTTATACAGTCCGAGTCTGTTCTACTGGAATTTTGGGTTTCACTAAACAAACGGCCTTGGATTTGCTACAAAAACACGCGCCTGATGAACGCGTTGCGGACGTCGACCGGCAGGCGGTTGTAGACGTCCAGCGTCACCGTCAGCGTCCGCTGCTGCAGGCTCAGGACGTGGCGCGCCGTGATGCGCAGCGGGTCCGACGAGCCGGTCAGCTCCACCGGGGCGCTGGAGTTGTTGGCCCCGTCCTGGCCCCGCCCGCTCACCAGCTGCATGACCTCCATCAGGCTCGGCAGGCCCGACACCTGCACATTGTCGCAGCAAAGCTAAAAGTGGGTCATCGCGGCGGAAGCCTGCAGCACCAACTGCTGGCAACGCCGAGATGCCATGCATTAGGGAGCCCCGACACCTGCGCGTCATTCCCAGCGTGTGCTGAGGGGTGGTCGGCATAATGGAAGCTCGCAGCACAATGTGACCTTGGCTCTATGCCGCCACTCCAGATCAAGGGTGCCAAGGAAGCCGAACAGAGCACAAAGAGCCACAGAGCAGCATGTTGATGTTGTGCCGCAATCGTCCGTCTGTAATAGGGGTTCTCAAAAAACACGAGGCACCCTGGACGATGATGAGCGACTCGGCATGCTCTTGTACTCTGCAACCATGTATGCCGCAAACTGCCGCCAAGGCCACGCATTGCAACCAACGACCACCCCGATGCTGGGCCATGGTACTGCAGAACCCCGCGAGCGACACACCTCCGTCAGGTGGGGCTTTGCGTCGGGGACCTCCCCGTGCGCAGCCGACACCGCCTCCGCGACCCGCGCCTCCAGGCTCAGGTACCGCGCCGTGCGCCGCGTGCCGTACAGGGCCGCGTTGGCCGGGGCGCCCAGCGGGAACCCCTCCACGATGGTCCAGTTGGGGTCTGCAAGCGTCAGAAAGACCAATATTGACATGCTTTCAGAAAATGTGTGCGTGCCGGTCCTTGCCGACTACAGTGAGTCAGCGCACGATGCAGATTTCATCCATACGCAGGTACCGTCGAGACACGTCCAGTTTTGGTTTTGCCTGCAGGACCGTATGCACTCCCTACGTACTGAGTGACGACAGGCAGCCGGAAGCATGTGTCTGGGTAGGCAGTAATTTAGACCTCCAATCCTGAGCATGGACAAGACGATCAGCTTTGCGATGAGTTCCATCTGTTGCACAGCCTCACCTGGCTGCAGGCGCTGGTTCGCGAGCATCTCCTCCTCCGAGAGCTCCTCGGTGGGCGCCTCGGCGGGCGCGCCGTTGGCGCCCACCTGTTACTCAGAATGACTGGGCGTAAAGGGCATGTAGGCGGTCTATTCAGAGGTTTGGAAACCAACAAGAACATCAGTTAGGCTGTCTTACCTACTGATCAGGACCAACGGGCAACTGTGTGAAAGATTGCAGAGCCTAACTTTGGTGAACCGCCCAGTACTGAGAGACTAGAGCAAGTGGGACGAAAATCGGGGGTTTTGGCGCCCACCACCGTCTCGATCACGCCGTCCACGTGCGGCGGCGGGTCGTCGATGTCCAGGCCGGCCCTCGCCGCCGCCAAGTCCATTTCCTGCAAAT
>JAABUX010009025.1_pt1 | contig 11367 bp, 13 predicted proteins | sample 5561851 | NCBI WGS metagenome assembly JAABUX01 (sample SAMN10711883, study PRJNA513361) | rock metagenome | isolation source: Antarctica rocks | place: Antarctica: Victoria Land, Richard Nunatak red sandstone | collected 2016-01-03 | reverse complement strand
AGCTGGCGCGCGCTTACCCCGATATCGCCAGCTGCGGGGCGATTGGTGCAGAATAGGCGTGGCCCATCTCAACCGGTCAAAACCTCTGTGCAGCGGTACTAGGCGGCGCTGCCATCGCCGTACGAGTCGACGACACGAAGTTGCTCGAAGCGGTCAACAAGGCACTTAACGATATGGACGCCGATGGCACGCGGAAGGCGATTCTCGAGAAGTATGGCGTCTGGGATACGACGCAGCCGATTTCCGCGATGATGAAGTGACCAGGTTACTTCTGCAAGCCCCGGCCTTGGGCTGGGTCTCTCTCTGGCGTACCAGGAATCAGTAAGAGCAGTTCGTTACGCTACGTTGATGCCGGGTCAAGGAGGTTATAAGTTTCCTCGGAAAGGCGCGCATCCAGCACGTGGGAGTCTTGTCATGTACGAGTATGTCTTCGTCTGGATGCCAAAATACGCACCCTTTCTGCTGCGGGGCGCTCTGGTTACGGTCTATATCTCGTTGATCAGCATGGCGCTTGCCCTGCTGCTTGGCTTGCTGATCGCGCTCGGACGGCTTTCGGGGCCATGGTGGGCGCAAGGCCTTTTGCGGGCCTATCTCGAGATCATGCGGGGCGTCCCGCTCGTCGTGCAGTTGCTCTTCATCTACTTCACGCTCCCCGGGCTGGGAATCTCCCTTACGGCGGTCTCAGCCGGCGTGCTCGGCCTTAGCCTCAACCTCGGGGCCTACCTCTCCGAGGTGTTCCGCTCAGCCATCGCGTCGATCGATAAGGGGCAATACGAGGCCGGCGTATCGCTCGGCTTATCGCGGTTTAGGGCCTATCGGCTTATTGTGCTGCCGCAAGCCTTCCTCATCGCGCTGCCAACGCTCGGCGGATATTTTATATCGTTGCTCAAGGACTGTTCACTCGTGTCGTTCATCTCCGTGAATGAGTTGCTACGCAACGGTACTATCATCATCGCGTCGACGTTCCAAAGCATGCAAGTGTACGCCATGGTTGCGATTATCTACTTAGCCATGAGCGTTGCCGCCTCGCAGCTCATCCGGTCGATGGAGCTTTATCTCACGCCTGCCTTCCTCCGTCCGACGTCCCCGAGGCACCGTCAACTTGGCGGGTTGCCGGCTTGTGCGACGGGGGCGAGCTGAGTAGGTGGACGGAATGATGTCATCTGGAGGCGGAAGGCCCATCTGCGTAAAACTGCACGGTAGCGACATTGCACGCAATGTTGAGGGTCGGGTTAGCAGCGGCTTGGCTGCCGGTGTCCCAGGAGCGCCTGAAGGCTAAGCTCGACGTCGCTCAGCCCCATCACGCTCTCGGTGACGCCATGTCGCAGTTCCCGGGCCAAGGTCAAGACATCCATGGTCGTTGACCGCAAGTGCCCGTTCTGCGCCGCCATGCGGTCCAGTTCGCGGGTTAGCTCGGCGATGGCCGCCCGGCTCGCCAACGGCTGATTTGCTGGGCGTAGATGTCGACGAACCCCAGTTGTTCGGTATGAACGCGCTCACTCCGGTCGAGGGTGGCGTTGTCGAGCACATACGGGCGCGTCCGTGCCTGGGCCAGGGTTTCCAGGTGCTCGCACGTGTCCTCCAGCGCGCCGTCGATCATGGTGGCGATCAGAGGCATCTCGCTGACCGGCTGCCAGTTCACCGGGTCCTCATTCGGCATGCGGGGTCCTCTGGCTCAGGCCATGACGGGTTCGGGCAGTGCTTCGTTGCGTCGGCGGGGTGACTGGAAGTAGCTGCCGTTTGGGATGACATGGGCGTGCGCCAGCGGCGACACGCGGGCGAGGTCCTCGTCGCGCACCTCGTGTCCGGCGGCGCGGAGCTGGCCCACAATGCGGGCGATGTGGACGGTGTTCCAGACCAGGACGGCGTTGGACAGCAGGCTGAGGCAACTGGCCTTGTTCATCACCTCCACCGAACCGTCAGCGACGGAGACGGCGAGTTCCAGGCAGGCGTGGATGTTGGCGAGCGCCTGTCCGTGCGTGTCAGGGAAATGCACAGCCAGGCTGCCGACCGGAACCGTTTGGGCGACCCGCTCGAGCATTCGCCGGGCTGCAAGCGGCGTCCCGGCGCCAATTGTGTCGCCCAGCGACACCTTATAGCAACCCATCGCCGCCAGCCGCCCGGCCACGCCAGCGAACGCCGCGGGATCGACTTGGCCCTCATAGGGGCAGCCCGGCACGCATGAGACGTAGCCGCGGATCCGCAGCCCCGCCTCCAGCGCGCGTTCGACGACAGGGGAGAACCGGTCGAGGCTCTCGTTGATCGAGCAGTTGATGTTCCGTTGTGAGAAGGCCTCCGACTCCGCGCCGAACACGGCTACCTCCTCCACTCCGCAAGCCATCGCTCGCTCCAAACCCTGCAGGTTGGGGACCAGCACCAGATAGCGGATGCCCGAACGGCGCGTCAGGCGCCGCATGAGCTCCCCGGGGTCCGCCATCTGCGGCACTAATCCGGCAACACGAAGCTTCAAACCTCGATGCACGGCAACCCCGACGCCGCGAGGGCCTCAATGAGCGCGACCCTGGCCTCGACTGAGACGACGCCCGCCTCGTTCTGCAGCCCGTCGTGCCGGCCCACCTCGACAATCCGGACGCCGGCGCGATGCTCACGGCACGGCCCCGTCTGAGAAACGGATGAGTTCGGCGCCATCCTGCACCTGCTCGCCGACGCGCACCCGGACGGCCTCGACCACGGCGTCCCTTGGTGCGACGAGGCGCATCCGCGTCTTCATCGCCTCGATGATGAGCATGACGTCGCCGCGCTTGACGACGCCCCCAGCCTCGGCGCTGACGGCGACCACCAGGCCCGGCATGGGCGCCAGCAGCCGGTCGCCCTCGGCGCCCTCCGCTGCGGACGGCGCGAGGGGATCGACTAGCCTTGCGGACCAGTTCACCCCATTGACGATCGCCGTGAAGCCGTTGTCGGAGACGACCGGTATCCTGCGGACCACGCCGTCAACCGTGAGATGGCTTTCGGCGCCACGGCGCACCTTGAAGGAGTCGGCGCCTAATCGCATTTGGAAAGAAACTTCGCTCTCGACGTGAACGCGTATGACGAACTCGGCCTCGCTGCCCTTCAGGGTCAGGTCGCGATGGCCTTCGCCATTGAGCCGCCAAGCCGTGCTGGTGGACCACGGGGACCATGGGTCTTCGGCGCGCGCCGCGGCGGCTTCGGCGGTCAGCACCTCGGCCACGATCGCGGCGATGGCGACGGGCGGCATTTGCGACCCCGGATTCATCCCGAGCACCTCGGGGTGGCGCTCGATAAAGCCGGTGTCCAGGTCGGCCACCCTGAAGGCCGGATGGGCCGCGATACTGCGCAGCAGGTCGAGGTTGGTCCGCACGCCCACCACCTCATACTGGGCGAGCGCTGCGGAGAGGCGGCTGTTCGCGTCCGCCCGCGTCTCGCCCCAGGCGACCAGCTTGGCGATCATCGGGTCGTAGTAGACGGTGATCTCGTCACCCTCGCGCACACCCGAGTCGACCCGGATGCCCTCTCCTACCCCGGGCTGCCGCAACCAGGCCAGGCGCCCGACGCTGGGCACAAAGTCGCGCGATGGGTCCTCAGCGTAGACCCGGACCTCTATAGCATGGCCGTGAATGGTGAGTTCATCTTGCAGCAGCGGCAGGCGCTCCCCGGCTGCCACGCGCAGTTGCCACTCCACGAGGTCCTGCCCGGTGATCATCTCGGTCACGGGGTGCTCGACCTGCAAACGCGTGTTCATCTCCATAAAGAAAAAGTCGGCGCCCTCTGCGATGAACTCGACCGTGCCGGCGCCGACGTAGCCGATGGCGCGCGCGGCGTCGCAGGCGGCGCGCCCCATCGCAAACCGGCGGTCTTGGTCCATCCCCGGCGCGGGGGCCTCCTCGACCACTTTCTGATGGCGGCGCTGGATGGAGCAGTCGCGCTCGAACAGGTGGACGACGTTGCCGTGGGTGTCGGCGAAAACCTGGATCTCGATGTGCCGCGGCCGGGTCAGGTAGCGCTCTACCAGCACCTGGTCGTCGCCGAACGCCGCCCAGGCCTCACCCTTGGCCAGGCCGAGCGCGCTGGCGAAGTTCTCAGGGCGGTCAACCACGCGCATGCCCTTGCCGCCGCCGCCGGCGCTGGCCTTGATCAGCACCGGGTAGCCGATGCGGGCCGCCTCGGATGCGAGCCGAGCGGGATCCTGGCTCTCGCCATGGTAGCCCGGCACGAGCGGAACGCCCGCCCGCTCCATCAGTGCCTTCGCGGCGCTCTTGCTGCCCATCGCCCGGATCGACGATGGCGGCGGCCCAACGAACGTCAGCCCAGCCGCGGCGCACGCCTCGGCGAACCCAGCGTTCTCACTGAGAAAGCCGTAACCGGGATGCACCGCCTCCGCCCCGGATGCCCGGGCAGCGGCGATGATGTGGTCTCCGCGCAGGTAGCTCTCCCGGGCGGCAGCCGGCCCGATCGCGTGGGCCTCGTCGGCCATGGCGACATGCAGCGCGTCGCGGTCCGCCTCCGAGTACACCGCCACCGTGCGCAGCCCCATCCGGCGGGCGGTGCGGATGATGCGGCACGCGATCTCGCTGCGGTTGGCGATCAGGACCGATCCGAGGCTCACGATGGGGCATCCTGCCAGGCGGGGAGGCGCTTCTCTAGAAATGCGGCCAGGCCCTCCCGCGCCTCCAGGGTCGTCCGGCGCACGGCGATGCGGCGGCTCGTCTCGGCGATCATCGCCTCGTCAATCGGGCCGCCCTGCGCGAGGCGGACCAGCGCCTTCGAAGCAGCCTGCGCCGCCGGGCCGCCCGTCAGCAGCTCGGCGACGATGCGGCCGCGTGCCTCTGCCAGGCCATCCGGGCCGGTCACCTCATGCACGAGGCCGAGCCGGCGCGCCTCGGCAGTGAAGAACGGCTCGGCCGTCTGGAATGACTGGCGGGCCTGGCGGGCGCCGATGGCGCCGACCACGTAGGGCAAAATCGTGGCGAGCGTGAGCCCCAGCCGGACCTCGCTGAGCCGGAAGGTCGCCCGCTCGGTGGCGATCGCAATGTCGCAGCAGGCGGCCAGGCCGACACCGCCGCCGTCGGCCGGTCCCTGCACGAGCGCCAGCGTCGGCTTCGACATTCGGTCGATCTTGCGCAGCAGGTTCGACAGCTTGCCGGCGTCCGCAAGGTTCTCCGCCTCGGAGAACGCCGCTGCCCGCTGCATCCAGCCGACGTCGCCGCGTGCGCAGAAGCTGCGGCCCGTGCTTACCAGTACGACGACCCGCACGTCGCCGCGAAAGTCCAATGCGGCGTAGGCGTCCCCCAACTCCCGCACCATCACCTCGTCGAAGGCGTTGTGGCGCTCCGGACGGTTCAAGGTAAGGGTCGCGACGCCGTTCGCGTCCACGGTTTCCAGGAGCACGCCCATCGGTTCCCCCGTCACATGCGGAACACGCCGAACCGGGTGGGCTCGGCCGGGGCGTTCATGCTGGCTGCAAGGCCGAGGCCCAGCACCATACGGGTGTCCTCGGGCGGGATCACGCCGTCATCCCAGATGCGGGCGGAGGCATAATAGGGATTGCCCTGCGCCTCGTACTGCGCCGCGATCGGTGCCTTGAACGCGGCCTCCTCCTCGGGTGACCAGGCTTTGCCCTGCGTCTCGAACCCATCCCGGCGCAACGTCGCCAATACGCTGGCCGCCTGCGTGCCGCCCATCACGGAGATGCGGGCGTTGGGCCACATCCACAGGAAGCGCGGCGAGTAGGCGCGCCCGCACATGCCATAGTTGCCGGCGCCAAAGGAGCCGCCGATGATGACCGTGAACTTCGGCACGGACGTCGTCGCGACCGCGGTCACCAGCTTGGCGCCATCCTTGGCTATGCCGCCCGCCTCGTATTTCTGTCCCACCATGAAGCCGGTGATGTTCTGCAGAAACACCAGCGGGATGCCGCGCTGGCTGCACAGCTCAACGAAGTGCGCACCCTTTTGCGCACTCTCGCCGAACAGGACGCCGTTGTTGGCGATGACGCCGACCGGATGGCCCCATATCCGCGCGAACCCAGTGACAAGCGTGGTGCCGTACAGCCGCTTGAACTCGTCCAGCTCGGACCCGTCCACGATGCGGGCGAGCACCTCGCGAACGTCGTATTGCTGGCGAGGGTCGGCCGGGACGATCCCGCCTAAGCCGGCGGGGTCGTGCAAAGGCGGGCGCGGCGCGACCCTGTCGATCTTGGCCGGAACCGGACGGGCGAACGTGCCGACGATGCTCCGGGCGATCCCGAGGGCGTGCGCGTCGCTGTCCGCAAGGTGGTCGACGACGCCCGACGTGCGGCTGTGCAGGTCGCCGCCGCCGAGGTCTTCGGCACTCACGATCTCTCCCGTCGCAGCCTTCACCAGCGGTGGGCCGCCCAGGAAGATAGTGCCTTGATTGCGGACGATGATGCTCTCGTCGGACATCGCCGGCACGTAGGCGCCTCCTGCGGTGCAGGAACCCATTACCACGGCGACCTGCGGGATGCCGCGCGCGGACATGTTGGCCTGGTTGTAGAATATGCGGCCGAAATGCTCGCGGTCGGGGAACACCTCGTCCTGGTTGGGCAGGTTCGCGCCGCCGCTATCGACGAGGTAGAGGCACGGCAGGTGGTTCTGCGCCGCGATCTCCTGCGCGCGCAGATGCTTCTTGACGGTGATCGGGTAGTAGGTCCCGCCCTTGACCGTCGCGTCGTTCACGACGACAACGCATTCGCGGCCCTTGATCCGGCCTATGCCGGTGATGACTCCGGCCGATCGCACCTCGCCGCCATACATGCCGTGCGCGGCCAGTTGGCTGAGTTCCAGGAACGGGCTTCCGGGATCGATCAGCGCGCGCAAGCGGTCCCGCGGCAGCAGCTTGCCCCGGCTCACGTGCCGTTCGCGCGCCTGCAGGCCGCCGCCCTCGCGGACGCTGTCGACCTCGGCCCGGAGCCCCGCCACGAGCGCGCCCATGTGCTGGGCGTTGTCGCGGTAGGCGTCCGAGCGCTCGTCGGCCAGCGTCTCGATCACGGGCATGGCGACATCCGACGGCGCAGGCCCAGGAGGCACACGAAGCCGAGTGCGACCTTCAACGCGTCGCCGATCAGGAACGGCGTGAGGCCGGCCGCGATCGCGGCCGGCAGGCTGGGCATCCAGAATGCGGCGAGCCACGCGACGCCTGGAAGGAAGACGACCGTGGTCGCCGCCAGAACGGCTGCGAACAGCCTCGGCGCGCTGCCGCACCACACGCGGTCTACAGCCAGGCCCATGATGGCCGCCTCGGCGAGGAGGCCGATGAGGTAGCCCGTCGTGGGGCCGCCCACGGCCGCACCGCCGGCCGCGGGCGGCCAGCCCAGGGCAGACGCACCAACATAGAGTGCGACCGACCCCAGGCCAGCGCGCAGACCCATGGTCCCGGCGATCAACAAGACCGCCAGCGTCTGCAAGGTCATTGGGACGGGCCACATCGGCACCCGCACCAAGGCGGAACTAGCAATCATGCCGGCTCCGGCCACGGATGCGGCTGCCAAGGCGGCGACGCGGGAGAGTCCCGCTCGGCGGATAGCCAGCATCGGCATCTCCCTCAAGCCGTCTCGGCGAACAGCTCGCGTCCGATCAGCATCCGAAGGATCTCGCTGTTGCCCGCACCGATCTCATACAGCTTGGCATCCCGCAGCAAACGCCCGGTCGGATAGTCGTTAATGTAGCCGTTGCCGCCCGCACCTGGATCGCCTCCAATGCCATCCAGGTCGCCTTCTCCGCCGCATACAGGATCGCCTCGGCCGCGTCCTTGCGCGTGGTCTCCCCCCGGTCGCACGACTTTGCCACCGCATACCCGTAGGCTTTCGCCGCATCCATCGTCGTGTACATGTCGGCGATCTTGCCCTGCATGAGCTGGAACTCGCCGATAGCCTGCCCGAACTGCTTACACTCGTGAATGTAGGGCATGCACACATCCATGCACGCCTGCATGATCCCCAGCGGCCCCGCCGCCAGCACCGCGCGCTCGCAATCCAACCCCGACATCAGCACGTTCACGCCGCGCCCGACGCCGCCGATGACGTTCTCCTCCGGCACCTCGCAGTCCTCGAACACCAGCTCGCAGGTGTTGCTGCCGCGCATGCCGAGCTTGTCCAGCTTCTGCGCTGTGCTGTGCTGAACCCCTTGAACCAGCGCTCGATCAGGAACGCGGTGATGCCACGCGGCCCGGCGGACGGATCAGTCTTGGCGTACACCACCAGCGTGTCCGCGTTCGGTCCGTTGGTGATCCACATCTTGGCGCTGTTCAGCACCGAGCGGTCACCACGTTTCTCCGGCCGCGTGCGCATGCCCACCACGTCCGACCCGGCGCCCGGCTCGCTCATTGCCAGCGCGCCGACATGCTCGCCTCTGATCAGCGCAGGTAGACACCGCGCCTTCTGCTCGGCATTGCCCTTGCGCGCGATCTGGTTGACCCACAGGTTGGAGTGCGCACCGTAGGATAGCCCGACCGAGGCAGAGGCGCGGCTGATCTCTTCCATCGCCACGCAATGCTCGAGGTAGCCCATCGCCGCGCTGCCATACTCCTCGGGGCCGGTGATGCCGAGCACGCCCAGTTCCCCGAACTTGCCCCACAGATCAGCCGGGAAGTCGTTCTCCCGGTCGATCGCGGCGGCGCGGGGTGCGATCTCGTCGGCGGAGAAGCTGACGATCTGGTCACGCAGGGCGTTCACGGTGTCGCCGAGGTCGAAATTGAGGCCGCGGAAGTTGTTTGACACTTTCCCTCTCCGCCAGTTGCGGGCCGACCCACTGGTTAACGAGCGGCCGTTAGTATATGTGGGCACTGTTATCGCGGTTCCTCCATTGACCGCAACCCCTCTTTCGTATCTCTCGCGCGGATACCGCCAAGGCCAGGATACTCGCATGACGCGCATTGCCGGTTCGCACGGCCCGACGACGGCGGCAGCCATCCGGCATGCCAGTCTGAGGCTGATCCACAAGCATGGCTTCGAAGCGATGACATTGCGCCAACTGGCCGCAGAGGTCGGGCTGCAGTCGGCATCGCTCTACAACCACATCAGCACGAAGCAGGAACTGCTCCATACCCTCATCCTCGACCACATGCAGGCGTTGCTGGCCGACCTCGATGCCGCCCTGGCCCAGGCGGGGAGCCGACCAGTCGATCGGCTTCGCGCCTTCATCTCCCACCACCTGTTGTACCACATGGAACGGAAGCTCGAGGTGTTCGTGGCGAACTTTGAGCTGCGCGCCCTGAGCACGGCGAATTACCGCGTGATAGTCGGCCTCCGGCGGCGTTACGAGGAACAGTTGATCGCCTTGTTGGATGAGGGTGTTGGAGAGGGTCAGATCCGCGCGCCCGACACGAAGATTACCGCATACGCCCTGCTTGCGATGCTGACTGGGGCCTGCACCTGGTATAAGCTAGACGGGCGGCTGTCCAAGGCTGATGTGGTGCGCCTGCACACGGATCTCGTTTTGCGGGGCTGCCTTGAATCCGACGCGCACAGTCAGGCCTGTGCTGCCGGTGCGCGAAGCCGAGGCAAGCAGTCCGCCGCAGCCGCATCCCGAGGCAAGTGACCGGGCCTAATACAGAAGGGGTGGATGAGGCGTTGATGCACAAATCCGACCGTGGACGTGGTTCGGCAGCTCGTGCTGTCGTCAGGTGATGCACTGGGACACTGGCATGCCCAGGCCGGTCATCCGGTTCAGCACCGCACAGCCGACCCGGGCCTCGGTCTTCTGGGCGGGCAGACTCCGGGCGCGAAGACCGGGACCGATCAGGGCTTTATACCTGAACATCGCCGTCTCGCCGAGCGAGCGCCGGCCGTACCCGACCGCCCTTTGCCAGCCCAGGCGCCCCCGCTCGCGGATCAGCCGCAGGTGCTGATTGCGCTGGCTGGGCGCGGTCTCGGCTTCCGTGCTCGGCACCGCGGTCGCGCGCGGCGGGATGACGATGGCCACGGGCGGGTCGGGCTGGCGCTCGCTGACGGCCCGGTAGACGGCCCCGACGTCGTAGGCGCCGTCCGCGATCACCGCGCCGAGCGAGCCGGAAATCTGCGCGAGCAGGGGAGCGACCTGGGAAGCGTCGCCTTCCTCGCTGCTCGTCAGCTCACAGGCGAGGACCTCGTCGCTGTCGGGATCAACCGCGAGATGGAGTTTGCGCCACTCCCGCCGGCCACGCTCACCATGCTTCTCGACCAGCCACTCGCCGGCGCCGTAGACCTTCAGGCCCATGGCGTCGATCACGACGTGCATCGGCCCGCCCCTCGCCCGGGCGCGGGCCAGCGCCGCGGCGAGTGTGAGGCCCGGGCTGCGCCGGGCAAACGTCATGTAGTCGGGGACGCCGACCTCCAGGCCGAGCAGTCCTACGATGGACCGCAGCAGGCCCTCGGTCTGCCGCCATGGCCGGCTAAACCTGCTGGACTGCGGATTAATGCGTGGGAGAAAGCGGGAAGCCGCGGCTCTGGGTCGGGTGTCGCTCAGGCCTGCTCAGGCCGGTTCTCCCGCGCCCGTTGGGCCAACTGCGCCTCATGCCGCTTCTTCTCGGCAAGCAGAACCGTTCCCACGTAGTTTGGCACGGACCGGTTCTGCTCGTCGGCTGCCTCCTTCACGAAACGCAGCAGTGTGGGCTTGAGCCTCAAGGTGAATGCGTCACGTTCGGACATACTGACTTCCAGGTGTCATGTGATGGCGTGCAGCTTTGTATCAGACCGAACGATCATACGGCAACTTTGCATAAGTCTGCCCGGCAAGCTGTAAGTAACGGGTATGGCGCCATCAATTGCACGTAGATGCATCATTTGGTGCGCCCGAGGCCATCATTGATGTGCGCCAGTTCGCCTCCCGCGTGCCCTTCGACAATACAAACGTCCAAATGTCCTGTTTTGCCGGCAGGCCAATTCAGTCGGCTAGGCTTCCAATGAGCTTGACCAATTTGGTCTCGCAAGCGGACGCGTCGTGACCTCGGCGTCGCGAAATCATGAAGGTCAGTGGGCGAATGTGCCAAGCGCGGCGCTTGAGTTCGATAAGTGCTCCGGTGGCGAGATCGTCGGCGACGAGGTGCGCCGGCATATGGCCCCAGCCCAAGCCGGCCTTCAGGAAGTCATGTTTCGCACTCAGATCGTTGAGCAGCCATTGGCGCTCCCCGGCGACTGACATCTGTATCTTCTCCGCTCCGGGCTGGTTGTCGGTGACGACGAGTTGGATGTGCCGGCTGAAATCCTCCAGCGAGATCGGTTCTGAGCTGGATGCCAGCGGGTGGCTTGAAGCGCACACCGTCACCATTCGCGTCTCGCAAAGCCAATGCCTCTCAATCGCGCTTGGATTGACTTGGGGCACGTCCGCGACCGTGACCGCAAGAGAGCACGTGCCCGCCAGAACCAGATCCTCGCCTCCCTGCATCGTTGTC
>JAABUX010009023.1_pt1 | contig 11370 bp, 11 predicted proteins | sample 5561851 | NCBI WGS metagenome assembly JAABUX01 (sample SAMN10711883, study PRJNA513361) | rock metagenome | isolation source: Antarctica rocks | place: Antarctica: Victoria Land, Richard Nunatak red sandstone | collected 2016-01-03 | reverse complement strand
ACCCGGCCTCGCATAATGGTCACGCTGCGTAACCTGGCAATCGGGTTCATCCGCCAGGCCGGCCACACCAGGATCGCCGCGACCATCCGCAAGATCAGGCACAAACCCGCCCTGCTCATGGCCATCCTCGGCCTGCAAACCCCATCATGACCAGCACAAAGACTTTGCGGGTCACCCTGGATAGCGTCCGGCAGGCCTTTCAGCCCGTCGCACACCACCATGCACACATCCCGCACGCCGCGGTTCTTAATTTCCGTGAGAACCCGCAGCCAGTACTTGGCTCCTTCCCCGTCGCCGTGCTCCCCGGCCCACAGTCCCAGCACGTCACGCTCCCCGTCCACGGTCACGCCCAGGGCGAGGTAGACAGGCCGGTTCGCGACCTGCCCCTCGCGGATCTTTACCTGAATAGCGTCGATGAACACCACCGCGTACACCGGGTCCAGCGGCCGGGACTGCCATTCCGTCATTCCCTCCATCACCCGGTCGGTAATCGCGGTGATCGTCTGCTTCGACACCTCCGCCCCGTACACCTCCGCCAGGTGCGCGGCGATTTCCCCGTGCGTCAGCCCTTTCGCCGACAGGGAAATCACCAGGTCCTCGACCCCGGTCAGCCGCCGCTGCCTCTTGGCGACGATTTTCGGCTCGAAACTGGAATCACGGTCCCGCGGCACCGTAATATCCACCGGTCCCGCCGCCGTCAGCAGGGTTTTCACCCGGTGGCCATTCCGTGAATTGCCGCCATCACGGCCGGCCGGGTCATGCCGGGAATAGCCGAGGTGATCATCCAGCTCGCCCTCCAGGGCACCCTCGATCACCATCTTGGTCAGCTTCCCCAGCAGGCCCCCCTCGCCAGTCAGCTGCAGCCCGCCCGAACGAGCCCGCTCGGTCAGCTCCCGCAGCACCTGCTCATCAGCCGCCGACAGCCTTGCCGGCCGCTGGTCCTCAGCGCTTACCACGTCAATCACTGGCGTCTCCTCCGCATCCGGGGGTTACACCGTAAAATTTACAGTCCCGCCCGCCAGCTGCGTCGAGACCGCCGGGCGGCTCCGCGCAGTTGGCGGCGGCGCGACGCTGCGGCTACCATCCGCGGCAGCGTCGCCCGGTACGCCAGCCCGGGCGGGCCGGCGGCCGGTACCTGGCAGGGCACCCGCTTCGTCAGAGTGCATCGGTGGTTGTGCCCGGGCCGAAGCACTGGTTGGCGAGGCGGGCTATCTCGGCGGGCTGGTCGAGGGCGGCGAGGGCCGCGCAGTCGGTCAGGGTGATCTGGGTGGCGTGGGGGTCTGCGGTGAGGCGGTCAGCGAGCCGGGCCGGGAAGAAGGTGTCGTCGTCGCCCCAGGCGATGACGACGTGCCCGGGGAAGTTCCGGTTGGCCTGGGCGGCGGCGAGGGTGTAGCTGGGTCTCATGGCGGACAGGGCACGGCGAAGGTCGCTGCGGACCCGGCGATTGCGCAACGGCGTGGTCCAGCGCCGGAGCGTGGCATCGTCCAGGCCGTAGTGAGTGAGCGCGCGGGGGGCGAACGCCCGGCGCCCATGGCGCGTGCGCGCCAGCGTCCCGGCGGCAGCGAGCACGCCTGGCAGGCGTGCGACGTCCACGGCGGCCTTGAATCTGCGCGGGGGGAACTCCTCATAGGCGTCGCAGGCAGTGAGGATCACGTGGCGTACGCGGTCACGGTGATTTGCCATCAGGAGCTGCGCCAGGGCGCCCACCGTGTCGACCCCGATGACGTCGACGCGAGCCAGGTCGAGTTGGTCGAGTACCTCGATGAGCAGCCGGGCGAGCCCGGCGGGGGTGAGATCGGCGTCAGCATGAAGCGGAACCGCGTGCGCGCCGAGCGGCAGTTCCGGGAGCACGCACCTGCGTCCTTGCGTGACCAGCAGCGGAACGAGGCGCATGTAGGCATCGGGGTCGGCCAGCAGCGAGTGGATCAGCAGGACCGGCGGCCCCGTTCCCCCCGTGTCGCGTACCCGGACCGCGCCGTGCGGGGTGCGCAGGCGGGCAACCTGGTCGTCTGTTATCGCCATGGACACTCCTTGAAGTAATATTCAATAGAAGAACCCACTCTACCTCTACTGAGCTGAAATTCAACAAGGAGGTGCGAGCGTGGCCGAGCGCCGTCGGCTGAGCCCCGCGCTCCGGCGGGATCAGCTGATCGCCGCGGCGCTGGACGTGGCCGCGGGCCGGGATTTCAGCGCGGTGTCGGTTCAGGACATCGCCCAGCGCGCGGGCGTCAGCGAGGGCTTGCTGTATCACTACTTCCCGGCCAAGGACGCCCTTCTCATAGCTGCAGCGCGGAGCGCGGCGGATACCATGATCCGGGCACTTGACGCCGCGCTGACAGGACCGCCGCGCGAAGCGCTGCTAGCCGGTCTCACCGCCTACCTGGACCACGTTCAGGCCCAGCCCACGGGATGGCGGGCACTACTGGGAGCCCACACGGGTGAACTGGGCGATGTGGCGGCTGGCGTGGAAGCACACAGCCGGAGGCTCCTCCTCACCGCGCTTGCCGTTACCCGCCCCTCCCCAACGCTCACCGCTGTCCTCGACGGCTGGACAGCATTCGAACGGGCCGCGTGCCTCAGCTGGCTCAACGAGCCCGGGATGCAACGGGCAGCCCTGGAAGACCTCCTGCTCTCGTCCTTTCTCGGCGCGCTAGAAGCCGCGGCACGGCATGAGCCGCAAATCCAGGCATTGCTAGGTGTCCTCATCGCCGCCTAGCGGGCACTGGCACCCGTAAGCGGTGACTCCGGGCCGAGTCGCACCTTAAGTACATGCCCGCGCTCACTGGCGAGCTTGTTCTGGGAGACCAGTGGTGACCGGTGGGACGGGCAGGTGGATCGGTTTACGACGACTGGTTACGTGGGGCTGCTGGCGGTGATCGCGGCGATGGGTGTCGTGTCGCTGTTGATAGCCGGGCCGAGCGGCTCGCCTCCCGCCTGGCCGCTAACGGCACGGTCGCCGAGCCCGACGGTGACAGGCCGGGTGATCGCCGCGCGGCTGTCGTACGCGCTCATAGCGGCGTATGTGTGGTGGCGTAGTCGAAGACACCCGGAAGCGTCTCGCCGGGGATGCCCGGCATCGCCGTGCGGGCGCCGGTCGCCAGGACTAGGGCGTCCGCGGTGAAGGTGCGCCCGGCGACGCGGACCGTCCTGGCGTCAATGACCCGGGCCTCGGCATTGACGATCGACTCGATGTCGAGTTGCTCCGCGCTCTGCCAGTTCATATGGGCGTGCGGGCCACTGCGCTGCGAACGGAAGAGCTCGACTAGCTCCAGGACCGATGCGGCCGCTGGATCGAACTTGCCATACCAGAGACGGCCTTCGAGGGCCTGGGCCTGATCGAGCTCGCGAGCGGCCTCAGAGAACAGGTGATGCGGTACGCACGCCTGGTGCGGGCAAGAGCCCCCCAGGAAGGGCCACCGCTCGGCAATCAGCGCGCGGCCGCCGATGCCGCGCAGCACGGCCGCCCCGAACCGCCCGGCACTGCCGCCACCGACGAAGATCGCGTCGAAGTGGCCGCCCCGCGACTCGTCGATGTTCACGATGGGTTCGTCGAGGTTCCCAGCCTAGGCATCATCGATCAGCTGCCGTCACTGCGGCATTGCGAGGCCTTTCCGATAGACGTCCACCGTTGGGTATCTCCTCTGCCGACGCGGATGCCCTGTCTGACTCAGGCTAGCGGGACAGGCTGGTCGCCTCGGCCAGGGGCAGGGCGCCTGCACGCCTTCACCCGCGGCCTGGAACCCCGGCATGGCGTCCGTCACCCTGCCATTTCACATCGGCCGGACCGAGGGCGTGAACACCAGGAAGATGATCAAGCGGCAGATGTTCGGCCGGCAGGATTCACCCTCCTGCGCCACCGGATCCTGCTCAGCTAACGCCACGCACGTCACCACCGAAAGTAAGACAGAGCCGCTAGAGGGACAGACCCGGGGGGACGCTGCGCCAACAAGAAGACGGCATGAACGACCGGGACGTTAGGCTCGCCGAGCGGCGAGGTGCCTGGTTAGATGCGATCGAACGTTGCCCAGTCGGCCACGGTGTATCCGTCGGTTGTGGTCGGTCGGATTTTGACTCCTCCGCGGCCGGCGTAGTGGGCAGGCAGGACTGTCGCGCCCAGCCGGGCGGCGCGGGACAGGACGTCGCGGCGGGACAGGCGCGCCTGATTCTTGTCGAGGTCGAAGCTGCACGCGTCGTCTGGGCGTAGCAGTTGCATTGGGGTGTGGATGAGGTCGCCCACGAATGCGGCGCCGTCACCGGATTCGAGCCACAGTACTGATGATCCGGGCGTGTGGCCCGGGGCCAGTTCCAGACGCAACGCGTTGCCGAGGGTAAGTTCGCCGTCCCAGGTTTCGAGCTGTCCCGCGTCGTCGATAGGTATGATGCTGTCGGCGTAAACGAGCCGGATGCCCTCGAAACGGGCTTGTTCGTCCGCTGTTTCCGGCGCACGCATGCGGTCTGCGTTCTCGGGCCTGAAATAGGATCGATCCCGGTCCGGGACGAGATAGCGCGCGTTCGGGAATGTCGGCACCCAGCTCCCGTCGATTTGCATTGTGTTCCAGCCGACGTGGTCGTAGTGGATGTGGGTGTTGATCACGATGTCGACGTCGTCGCGGTCCACGCCTGCCCGGTCAAGTCGCTCCAGGAAGTCGGTCTTAAGGTGGGAGAACGGCGGCACATGAGGACGGTCTCGGTTGTTGCCCACGCCCGTGTCGACGACGATGGTCTGCCCCTCGACGTGCAGCACCCAGGTCTGGATGGCGGCCCGGAAGGAATTGTCAGTGGGGGTGTGGAAGTCGGGCGCGAGCCAGTGCTCGTTGCTCGACCACACGTCGGCCGGGGTATCGGGAAGAATCACATCGACAGTCCTGATCGGCCCGACCCATTCGACAACCCGCCTGATTTCCACGTTCCCGATCTTGCTTACATTGGTCATGTTTGTCCTGTCTGGGAGGGGAGCTGGCGGGTCCACCCAGGCCCGTGATGTAGAACTGCTGCGCGTGGTCCATGATCGCCTCCGGGCTGAGCGGGCCTGCCGCCGACCGCCATCGGCCGCCGCGGCCTTCCTGACTCACGATGCAGTGGCCGCGCAGTGCGGGCCAGGCCGGGCTGATCCCAGGGAGTGACAGAGCCTCCCGCCCTCAGGGCAGACGCCGTAGGTTGGCGTCATGAACGAGCCCAACCTGCTCGGCGAGTTCCTCCGGGCCAGGCGCGAGCTCGCCCGGCCCGCCGACGCCGGGGTGATCGATGATGGCCGCCGCCGCGTGCGCGGCCTGCGCCGGGAAGAAATGGCGATGCTCGCCGGCGTCAGCACCGACTACTACAACCGGCTGGAGCAGGGCCGGGACCGGCACCCGTCACCCGAGGTGGTCACCGCTCTGGCCCGGGTCTTCGGCCTCGACGACGACTCCCTCGCGCACCTGCGCGACCTCGCCGATCCGCGTCGGCCGCGCCGCCGGCCGGCCCGCAAGCCGGAGCGGATCAGTCCCGGCACGCTGCAGGTCCTGCAGCTGCTGTCCGGCAGCCCGGCGCTGGTGCAGACGCGCTTCCGCGACGTCCTGGCCTGCACCACCCTGGCCGCCGCCCTGCACCCGGGGCTGCTGCGCGAGCCGAACATGCTGCGCCTGCTGTTCCTGAATCCGGCGCAGAAAGATTTTTATCCTGACTGGGAACGGGTCGCCCGGGAGTCGGTCGCCTGGCTGCGGGCGGCGGCCGGCGATGATCTGCGCCACCCGCGGCTCACCTGCCTGGTCGGCGAGCTCAGCCTGAACAGCGAGGACTTCGGCCGCTTCTGGAACCGTCACGACGTGCGGATGAAGTCGAGCGGCACCTGGCGCGGGATGCACCCGATCGTCGGCGGGCTGACCGTCGGCTACGAGACCTTCGCCGTCAACGCCAGCCCCGGCCAGTTCCTCACCGTCTGCCACGCCGTACCAGGCAGCCGCGACGCGGACGCCCTGGCACTGCTGGCCAGTCACGCCGCCACCACGCCCGTCGGGCAAAAGCCCGGCCAGGCAGGCGTCGTCGTCTTCGACCAGCCGCCTGCCGGGGGCCTGCACGCGTCCCGCTCACCGACCCTCATTGGCGAGCACGGCCCCACCGCGCGCCCGAGTTTGGCGTGACCTCTTCGATACCGCTGATGCCCTCGACCCTGCCGGCTTTCGCGCCGCAATCCCCGCTTCCAGGGCGACGCCGGCGACGCGAATCAGGCGATGCTCGACCCCGGCGCCTGACCGGCTGGACGCCCTCGGTGACATTGTCACCGGCGAGGGGTACGGCACGAGGTAAGCGAGCGCCAGCTCGCCCCCGAATACCGCATGCGACGAACGGGAGATGTCTATGCCACGGAACGGCACGCCAACTGAAGGCGGCGCGGAAGTTGACTTCATCGTCGTCGGCGCCGGCACGGCCGGCTGTGTGCTCGCCGCCAGACTGAGCGAGGATCCGTCGTGCTCGGTGGCCCTGGTGGATCACGGCGGAGTCGAGGACGACCCCAGGATCCATGTGCCGGCTCGCGTGTTCTCGCTAGCGGCGGGTCCGATGAGCTGGCCAGTGCCGACCACGCCGCAGGCAGCTGCGGGCGAGAAGGTCGTCTTGCTTGCCGCCGGCACCGGGCTCGGGGGTTCCGGAAGCATCAACGCCATGGGCTGGTTCCACGGCCAGCCCGCCGACTATGCCGCCTGGGAGGCGAACGGCGCTGAGGGCTGGGGCTGGGAGCAGATGCTCGCCGTGCTGCGCGCGGCCGAGGATCATGAACTCGGTAACAGCCGTTTTCACGGGGCGGGTGGCCCCCTGTCAGTGACGTCTCCCCGTCATCTGCATCCCCTGGCGCTGAGCTTCATTGAAGCCGGGATCGAGCTGGGCTGGCCACACAGCGAGGATCTCAACGGTGCGCAGCGCACGGGGGTGGCCCTCGCTCATTCGACGATTCGTAACGGCGCCCGCCATAGCGTCGTCGACGCCTATCTCACACCGGCCCTCAACCGCCCCAATCTGGTTGTGCGCCCGCATTCCCACGTGACGTGCGTGGAGATGGAAGGAACGCGTGCCGTCGGCGTGCGCTATCTCGCCGCCGGCGCGGCAACGACCGAGTCTGCGGTTAACCAGATCGCTGCCCGAAAGGGCGTCGTGCTGGCCTGCGGAGCCGTCCGCACCCCGCAGCTGCTGATGCTCTCCGGGATCGGGCCGGCCGGGCACCTGCGCGAGTTCGGCCTTCCGGTCGTTGTTGATCTGCCGGGAGTCGGGCAGAATTTTCACGACCATCCGACAGCAGTCGTGCCCTTCGCCATCAAAGATCCCTCGCGTCTGCGCGACGCCACCTATGGCGACCCTGAGCGGGCGTACCGGCTCGCCCGCCGCGGTCCGCTCTCCTCCTTCGGCCAGGCGATCGCTGCGGTCGCTGCGATCCCCGATGCCACGGATCCAGACGCCCTGCCTGATCTGCACCTCGGCATGGCGATGCTGGGTGCTGACGCCGGCCTGCCGCCCGCAGAAGGCCCGTCAGGCGTGTGCCTCGTCGCGCTCATCGCGCCTGACAGCCGCGGCAGCGTGCGCTTGGCCTCTGCGTCTGCCCTTGACGCGCCTCTCGCCGATCCGGCCTTCCTGCAGGTTGCCGCAGATCGCGTGCGGATGCGCGCTGGCGTCCGCATGGCGGCTGGCCTTCTGGGCAGCAACGCAATGTCGAAAGACGTCAAGGTCCTGTTGCCGCCGATGGCTGGTGACGAGCACCTCGACGCATATATCGACGAGACCCTGTCTTCCTACTACCACTACGCCGGCACGGCCCGGATGGGAATCGATGACGCCGCCGTGGTCACCCCTTCACTGCAGGTCCGCGGCGCCGAGCGGCTCTGGGTCGCCGACGCCTCGGTCATGCCTCGCACTCCGCGCGGTCTCACCCAGGCGCCGACGATCGCGATCGCCGAGCGGGCGGCGACGTTCATCTCCGCGGCCGGCTGAAGCACGCACGCTGGACCCGGGACGAGATCACGGGAGCCTCGGCCGACGGCCGCCCCGTCACCAGAGCGGCGATCTCGCGCGCCGTCACCGAAGGTGAGGCTCCTGGCGCCTGGGGCTCGTTCAGGGTTTCAGCAGCTCCGTGTGGTACTGGGGAGCGAGAGCCCCGGACTTGGCGATGAACTGAGCTTGTGCGGCGTCGTCCAGCTTGGCCGGTGCTTGGGTGCGGTTGGCGACGGGCTGGCCGACAGCGGCGAAGAACTCCTCCTGGCCTGCCGGGGCGCACATGCACAACAGCCGGGCCGCCCCGGCTGAGGAGTTGGTGAAGCCGTGGGGGGCGTTGGCGGGGATGTTGACGGTCTCGCCGGCCCGGGCGGTGAGATGCTCGCCGCGGAAGGTCAGTTCGATCTCGCCGTCAAGGACAGTGAACATCTCCTCGAAGTCGTGGCGGTGCGGGGCCGGGCCGCCGCCTTGGGGGATGTGCATGTCGATGAGGGTGTAGCGCCCGGCGGTGTCGTCACCGCTGAGCAGGATCGTGTACGTGTCACCGACCAGCCCCAGGTGGGGAAGGGTGTCGTCGGCATCGGGCCGGGCAACAGCGAGCTGTCGCGTGGGGTCGTCGTCGGGAATCGGCGGTTGTGCTGATGTCTGTGTCATTCGCGTACTTTCGGGTTGATGTGGCTTCGAACTGCTGCTTGTGCTGTCGTGGGTGCGTGACGCCCGGGTGGGGATCAGGCCGCGGCCAGTCCCTCGAGGTAGGAGCGCAGTGTCCGCGGCTCGCGTCCGAGGATGGCGCGGAGGATCAGTGCGTTCCCGGGCAGGCCGTGGTGCTGGTACCAGTCGATCATCAGCCCGGTCGGTGACGCCGGATCCTGGCGGCTCGCGCTTCCTGCCCGGGCCGGGCCGCCGGGGGTGACGGGTGTGCCCCAGACATCGCTCATGAGGGCGGCGAGGTCGTGGCGGTCCAGATTGCCCTCGGCGCACAGCTGGAACGTGCCGTACAGGAGACGGTCCTCGGTCAGCGCGACCGCGGCCACTTCGGCGACATCGCGGTAGTCGACCCGGGCGAAGCGCGTCGTCGCCGACCACGGCTCGGCGTAGACGCCGTCCCGTGCCGCTGCTGGCCAGCTGCTCGACAGGTTCTGCATGAACATCGCCGGCTGCAGGAGACTGAACTCCATGTCCGACTCGATGATCGCTGCTTCGACGGGTGTCTTGGCGGAGTGGTTGACCAGGGCGCCGATGACTGGGTCGATGACCGAGGAGAACACGAACCGGCGGACGCCTGCGCGCTGGGCGGCGTGCACCATGTTGACGCCGATCTCGGCCTCGTCGTCGATGAAGGCGGGGGCGATGTAGAACACCGCGTCAACGCCTTTCAGCGCTTCCTCGATGCTGGCGTCGTCGGTGAGGTCGCCGACCGCGACCTCGGTGGCGCCGCGGCTGCGGACCACGTCGGCTTGGCCGGGCCGTTGCACCAGCGCCCGTACCGTGGCGCCGCGCCTGGCGAGCTCCGGTACGACAAGGCCGGCAGCGGAACCGGCCGCACCTACTGCCAGGACCGTGGACGTGGTCGAGTTGCCTTGGGCGGACGGGTCATTGCTGATGGCCGTCGTCATGTCACGCTCCTCTCGTCAGGGGTTTCCCTTCCTGCTGCAAGGACTCCCGCCGGAGCCGCTATGCCTCAGTGCTCCTGCCGTCCTCTCTAGACGCACCCGTCGGCCGGGCCGTTGCGCAGGCGATGAAGCATCCCGATCAACTGCGCGACCTCGTCGTCATTGAGGACCGAGAGGGTGCGGCTGTTGACAGCGTCGACGGCGGCGGCTCCGGTCTCCGCTTGTGCTACTCCGTCGTCGGTCAGGTAATGCTCGATGATCCGGCCCCGGCCGGGGCGGCGCTCTATTAGCCCCTGCTTCTCGACGCGGCCCAGGACCTGACCGAGTGATTGCGGAGTGACGAACGCGGCTGCGGCCAGGTACGCGCCCGAGGCGCCGGGCTGCAACTCGATCGCCCGCAGCACCGCCCACTGGGCGAGGGTGGTACCGACCTCTTTGAGGCAGGTTTCCACCATGTTCATGTGGATCCGGTACGCCTCCCTCAAGGCGAGCCCGTACTGGAGAGACAGCGGTTGAACGACCGTGACCGGTTTCCCCTCCGCCGGACGCGTCATCGGGCGCGTATCCCCATCTGAAGGCGGCTCGGTGGCGGCGTCTTCATGCTGCATAAGGCTCTTTATATAACGTACCTTCTACGATGTCAAGCGACGTGCAGGAATCTGGAGCCGGCGCCGGCCAAGCTAGTGCGAGCCGCGGTCGTACGAGTCATCGAGCTGGACAGCTTGCCCGGCGGCTCACGCCTTTGACTCCTGCGCGACGGCGGCTCCGTCCACCCTCAGTCCCTGCTGGAACGAGCCAGGGATCCGGGGCGGACCCCTGGCCGCGGCGCTGGAGGACTTCTTCACCCGCCACGGGCTCGCCCAGCCTCATGACCATGCTGAGCGCAGGGCCGCCGTCCGCCGGCAACGCCGCCTGGACGCCATCCCCGCCGCCCTGTGGGCCGCCGCGATCGTGTTCAGCGACCATGAACTGGCCGGACGGCACGGGCCTAGCGTGCCGGGACTCGGCCGCCCGCCCACAACACGATCGAAGGCACCTCACCTCGGTGCGCGACCTCGCCCGGTTCCTGACCGCGAGCAGGGACATCACCGGCTGGGCGACCGTGAATACCGGCGACATCGAATCATTCCTCGCCGCTCAGCCCTCGACCGCCGCGCACCGGCTGGCCGGCCTGCGCCGGTTCTTCCGCTTCGCCGGCCGCCAGCGGCTGGTCCTGACTGACCCGGCCAAAAAACATCACCATCGCCCAGTCCTGGGGATTCCGCGGTCCCAGCCGCACTGTCAGCCGGCAGCGCGAACTGTTCCGGCGCTGGACCGCCGGCCGGGAAGACGTCCACCCGCACGAGGCGCTGACCGGAAACCGCAGCCGGTCGCCGTCCGGGATCGTCACGAGCCCGCTCGGTGTCCTGATCGGCCGCCGCAATGACGGCAAGCCACCCCGGACGTTCATCGCCGGAGAGAGGAGGCCGTCTGGGCCGCCACCGCGGGGGGAGCCAGGGCGCTGCGCCGCGCCGATGCGGGTGATGCTCAGTGGCCGCACTATGGCAGGGTGTCCGGCTGGCCGCGATGGGCCGAGGCGGAACTGACGGCGCTGATCGGCCACGCGGCGGCGCTCGGATCGGCTGGCCCGAGATAACCCGGCAGCTGGGCGTGAGCAGGCAGGCGGTCCGCCAGCAGCTCTAGCCCGAGTTTCCGACGATCTTGATGCTGGCTGACTGTTGTTGCAGGTCAGGTGGGTTGCTGGTGCGGGTTTCGGCGTATGACCTAACTGCGGGGTGCCCAGGTGCCCAGCCCGAAGAGC
>JAABUX010009020.1_pt1 | contig 11372 bp, 9 predicted proteins | sample 5561851 | NCBI WGS metagenome assembly JAABUX01 (sample SAMN10711883, study PRJNA513361) | rock metagenome | isolation source: Antarctica rocks | place: Antarctica: Victoria Land, Richard Nunatak red sandstone | collected 2016-01-03 | reverse complement strand
CGCCCTCTTCGGCAGCTTCCTCGAGCCTATCGGCCACTCCACCTACGGCGGCCTCTGGGCCGACGTCGTCGAGAACGGCTCCTTCGAGGAAGGCCTCTGGTCCGCCGGCAACGTCGATACTATGCTCAAGGCTCGCCCACAACTCCGCCGCGCCTCCTCCCTCGGCCTGCCCCTCCCCTGGGAGCCCCTCGACTCCTCCCAGGGCAACCGCTACGCTCCCATCCGCGGCGACGCCGCCAACTCCGCCCATTCCCTCCTCATCATGTCCCTCCCCGGCAAGGAGGTCGGCGTCCTTCAGCAGGTCTACCTCCCCGTCCAGCGGGAGCTCACCTACAACGGCAGCCTCTCGCTCAAGCACGTCCGCGGCCCCGCCGCCGTCAGCCTCTCCCTCCGCCGCTCCGCGCACCCCACCGAAGTCCTCGCCTCGACCACCGTTCAGGCCCCTTCCACCACCTGGACCAGGCTCCCCTTCACCTTCACCCTCCAGCCCGACACCGTCGCCCCCCTTGAGCCCGTAGACCTCGTCATCTCCCTCTCCGACGACGCCCGCGCCGAGGTGGACAACATCAGCCTCAACCCCGCCGACGCCATCAGCGGCATGGACCCCGACGTCATCGCCATGGCCCGCGACCTCCACTCGCCGCTCATCCGCTTCGGCGGAAACTTCACCTCCGCTTACGACTGGAAGGACGGCATCGGCCCGCTCGACAAGCGCCCCTCGGTGGTCAACCTCTCCTGGGGCATCCCCGAATACAACACCTTCGGCACCGACGAGTTCCTCAAATTTTGCGAGCTCATCCACGCCCAGCCCCAGATCGCCCTCAACCTCGGCACCGGAACCCCCGAGGAGGCCGCCGGCTGGGTCCGCTACGTCGACCAGCACTGGGCCGGCGGCAAATCCGGCGGCAAGCCCAACCCCAAGGGCGGCGGCGGCAGCCTCTGGGAGCTCGGCAACGAGCTCTGGGGCGACTTCCAGGTCGGCTACCCCTCCCAGGAGCGCATCGCCGCCGTCACCCTCGCCACCAGCCAGGCCGTCCGCAAAGCCGACCCCCACGCCCGCCTCATCGCCACCGGCGGCGACGAGGATCACTTCCACGACTGGAACGCCCAGCAGCTCACCAGCCCCCCAAACACCTTCAACTTCCTCTCCACCCACTTCGTCGTCAACGCCGGCGTCCAGCTCCCGCACGCCTCCGACAACTTCCGCGGCATGGCTGCCCTCGCCCTTCCCTGGGGCCTCGCCTCCCGCATGCACGCCATCCAGAAGCAGGCCGCGGACGCCGGCCAGCCTGACGTCAAAGTCGCCTTCACCGAGTGGCTCATGATCTCGAGCGACCACACCAGTCCCAACTATTCCAACCTCGGTGGAGCGCTCTTCGCCGGCGGCTTCCTCAACATGGTCATGCGCAACTCCGACGTCGTCCAGGTCTCCGACATGACCGGCATCCTCGAGTTCGGCGGCATCTGGAAAAAACGCGCCCAGGTCTACGGCGCGCCCGCCTACTGGGTCCTGCGCGAGTACGCCGGCGCCCACCCCCACACCCTCCTCTCCGTCACCTCCGACAGCCCCACCTACACCATCTCCCACGGCATCACCCGCCTCCCCGAGATCCCCGACGTCCCCTACCTCGACATCGTCGCCGCCGAGTCCGAAGACCACACCAGGCTCCTCCTCCTCTGCGTCAACCGCCACCTCACCCGCCCTGAAACCGCCAACCTCGATCTCTCCGCCCTCGGCATCCACCCCGCCTCCGCCAAAATCACCACCCTCACCGCCGAAAATATCCTCGTCGAAAACGACGAGGAAGACCCCAACCGCGTCATCCCTGTCACCGTCAACGAGCCCATCCACGGCGCCTTCCACCACACCTTCCCCAACGGGAGCGTGACCATCATCGAACTCCCCCTGGTCTCGCCTTAGTAAATACAGGGGCCATTGCTTCTGAGATAGGTCCAGGCTTTAGCCTGGACCTTTAGCGGCCTCGCACAACATCGGCTTCAGCCCCCGGGACATGATCTTCCGGTCGCAGCCGTCGCCGCCAGCCATGAATCCCCGGCTTCGCGGGAGCACCGCGATCCGCAACGCCAATCCCCGATCGCATCTCCAACTTTCGGTCGATGCGTCGCTCTAGCTCGGCATCTACGCTGATTCGCAACAACAAATTAGTCACCCTGATGCACCTTTGGAGCGCCACCCTGTGTTGAAGATCCCGCCCCCCGCACGTCTCCTCGGAGGATCTGCCGCTCTCGCCATCTCCGCCCTCATCATCTTCGTCACCCCAGCAGCCCGCGCCGACTCCGAACCTTCCGTATCCCACTCGGCCTTCTCTACCAGCCCCGCCCCGCAGCAATCCACTCCCGGAACCACCGGCTCCCGCCCCGCCCTCCAGACCAAGCCCGCCCCCATGGGCTTTTTCGAGCGCTGGCAAGCCCGCGCCACCCGCACCCAGGCCCTGCAGCCCAAGTGGATCGTCCCCGCCGTCGCCCCCTACCCCATGCTCATCCAGGTCTTCCGCGCCGACTTCACCCGCCAGATCTCCTCCACCGGCGTCCGCACCTGGAACCTCGACAGCAACCGCGGCCTCAACCTCATCCCCTTCGCCCGCACCGAGTTCGACATCCTCCTCCCGCCCTTTCTCGAGCACAGCGACCGCACCCCCGACGGCTTCGGCGACATGAGCTTCCAGGCCAAGTTCCGCATCCTCTCCGCCAACGAAAAGCACGGCAACTACCTCCTCAGCTCCCAGCTCGTCGGCGTCCTTCCCACCGGCAGCCACAAAAACGGCGCCACCGACCCCAGCCTCAACCCCACCCTCAACGGCGGCAAAGGCTGGGGCCGCTTCGACGCCTTCACCAACCTCGGTGCCACCCTCCCCACCGGCAACACCAAAACCATCGGCCGCACCCTCGCCACCAACACCGTCTTCCAGTACCACGTCGGCAAGTACCTCTGGCCCGAGCTCGAAGTCAACACCACCCGCTGGTACGGCTCCGCCCGCGACGGCAAGATCCAGACCTTTCTCACCCCCGGCATCGTCGTCGGCAAATACGCCTTCCACCCCCACGACCCCACCGCCCGCTCCGGCCTCGTCGCCGGCTTCGGCTTCCAAACCGCCGCCACCCACTTCCACGCCTACAACCACAACCTCGTCTTCACCGGCCGCTACGTCTTCTAGCACCCCTTCAAGAGTCCCCTACAAGAGTCCCCACGCCCCACGTAAGATAGACCCGGACCCACCCATGCGCCCTCTGCTCGCCCTCCTCCTCACCCTCGCCTCCGCGGCCCCCGCCCAAACCCCCGCTCCACCCGCCTCCGCCACCCACACCACTGAGCGCCAGCAGCCCGCCCCCGCCCCCGACGCCCCGCAGCAGCCCACCGCCCAGCCCGGAACCGGCATGACCGTCAACACCGGAGCCGCCCACGCCGCCATCCTCGACGCCGAGCACCGCCCCATCACCGCCGGCGGCTTCGTCAAGGACGGCCCCGTCATCTTCGAGGACATCACCGCCAAATCCGGCCTCGCCGCCTTCCACCACGTCATGGGCGACCCCGGCAAATCCCTTATCCTCGAAACCCTCGGCTCCGGCGTCGCCCTTCTCGATTACGACAACGACGGCTGGCTCGACATCTACCTCGTCAACGGCGGCACCTGGAACGCGCTCGCCGGCAAAGCCCCCTGGCCCCACGCCGCCCTCTTCCACAACAACCACGACGGCACCTTCACCGACGTCACCGCCAAGGCCGGCGTTGCCAACGACCGCTGGGGTTTCGGAGCCGTCGTCGGCGATTACGACAACGACGGCTGGCCCGACATCTACGTCTCCAACTACGGCAAAAATCGCCTCTTCCACAACAATCACGACGGCACCTTCACCGACGTCGCCGAAAAAGCCGGCGTCACCCTCGGCAACTGGTCCGCCGGAGCCACCTGGGGCGATTACGACGGCGACGGCCGTCTCGACCTCTTTGTCCCCGGATACGTCCACTACGACCTCGCCCACCAGCCCCCGCCCACCGGCTGCCAGTTCCGCGGAGCCGCCGTCATGTGCGGCCCCCGCGGCCTCGAGGGCGAACCCGACCACCTCTTCCACAACAACGGCGACGGCGCCTTCACCGACGTCAGCGTCAAACTCGGCGTCAACGACACCCACGGCTACTACGGCCTCGCCTCCCTCTTCATCGACCTCAACGGCGACGGCAAGCCCGACCTCCTCGTCGCCGACGACTCCACCCCCAACTACCTCTACCTCAACAAGGGCAACGGCGTCTTCGAGGACGCCTCCTTCGCCTCCGGATACGCCCTCAACGAGAGCGGCCGCGAAACCGCCTCGATGGGCATCGCCGCTGGCGACTACACCCACAACGGCCTCATCGACCTCTACAACACCACCTTCTCCGACGATTACAAGCCCCTCTACCGCAACGACGGCGACGGCAACTTCACCGACATCAGCTACCAGGCCGGCATCGCCGAACCCACCATCCCCTTCCTCTCCTGGGGCACCTCCTTCTTCGACTACGACAACGACGGCTGGCTCGACCTCCTCACCGTCAACGGCCACGTCTACCCCGAGGTCGACAGCCAGCCCTGGGGCACCACCTTCGCCCAGCGCGCCTTTATGATCCACAACAACCGCGGCAAGCTCGAGTTCGTCCCCGCCGTCGAAGGCACCGGCCTCGCCAAACTCGCCGTAGCCCGCGGCCTCGCCTACGGAGACCTCTTCAACTCGGGCCACGTCGATGTCGTCATCAACAACCTCGACTCCCCCCCATCCCTCTTCCGCAACGTCACCGCACCCCCGGCCGGAGGCAAGCCCAACCACTGGATCGCCTTCAAACTCATTGGCGGTCCCAGGTCCCCCCGCGACGCCGTAGGCGCCACCATCTTCGTCACCGCCAACGGCTTCCGCCAGCGCCAGGACGTCATCGCCGGAGGCTCCTTCGCCTCCTCCCCCGACCAGCGCCCCCACTTCGGCCTCGGCCCCGCCACCAAGATCGACAAAATCGAAATCCACTGGCCCAGCGGCCTCAAACAGGACGTCCCCCCACCCACCACCCTCGACACCTTCTACACCCTCACCGAAGGCAAAGCCCTCTCCCCATACAAATGATCACAGCACCCCCTGAAAACAGCACGATATTCATCCGAGAAGCGATCAGTAAGGACGCCCCGCTACTCACCGCTTTACGCAGGGGATCGATAAGCAAGTGGGGCTACTCGAATGAGTTGATCCAAACCCTTATGGGGGAGATCATCATCCCTGAGGAATTGCTCTACACGAATGAACATATCTTCGTTTTAGTAAAAGCGGATCTGCCACTCGGCTTCTACAGGTTTGTCTACCACCAGTCCAAACACGTCAGTGAACTGGTCGATTTCTACGTTGACCTGCCTCACATGAACAAGGGTTTCGGTAAACGTCTCTGGCAAGATGCTGTAAAGAGATCACTAGCTCTTGGTGCAAGTTGGTTGGACATTGTCTCTGACCCACACGCGGAGAGATTCTACTTAGATTGGGGGGCAGTACGAGTTGGCAATAAGCTCTCTCCTGCCGATCCGAACATCACACTTCTAACGCTCCGATATAAGCTGTGAGGACTTTTACCGGTGTCTGGGCCCCAAAGCAAGCCAAAGCTCAAACGATCCCGCCTCCGGTATACAATGATCCTCGGAGCTCAATCATGATCTCGCCAAGCGCCATCGCCCACATCCTCGGCATTCAAAATGAAGTCCGAACCGTGCGCGATCTCGACGGCGCCGTCTCGCACGGCCTCTCCAAACAATCCCTCACCCGCGTCGTCACCCGCGTCGCCCGCAACGGGAGCGAAGCCCGGGTCATCCGCGACCGCGTCGTCCCCTCCGCCACCTGAAAGCGCACCAAAGGCCGCCTCTCCATCAACGTCAGCGAGCGCACCGAGCGCCTCGCTCGCGTCCTCGCTGCCGCCGAATACACCTGGGACGACTCCGAGCAGGCAAAGGCCTGGATGAATCAGCCCCACCCCGAACTCGGCATGGAAACCCCGCTCGCCGCCGCCTCTACCGAACTCGGCGCCCGCTTCGTCGAAGATCTCCTCGACAAACTACTCTACGGCCTGCCCGTCTAGTCGAGTGCTCGCCTTCCGCATCGCCGACCGGCGTCACCCCATCTTCGACGCCACCGGAGCCACCCTCAAAGGCGGCCGCTGGAACTCCCCGGGCAAGCCCGTTATAGACGCAGCCGAAACCTATGCCGGCGCCGTCCTAGAGATCCTCGTCCACGCCAACCTGGGCTTCATCCCAAAGACCCTCGCCTCCGTCCAAATCCACATCCCCGTCGCCCTCCCCATCGAAACTCTCGATCCCGCCGCCCTCCCGCACTGGAACGCCGAAGACCTTCTCGCCAGCCGAACCTTTGGTGACCTTTGGATCACGGAGCAGCGCTCCGCCGTCCTCCTCGTCCCGGGCGTCGTCCTGCAGGGAAGGGAACGCAACCTCGTCCTCAACCCCGCCCACCCCGACTTCGCCGCCATCCACGCCGACGCCCCCAAACCCGTCCTCTGGGATCCCAGACTCTTCTCCCGCACCCTCTAGAGGGTATGTGCCCATGGCTATACAGAGCCATTGCTTCCGAAATAGGTCAGGCTTCTGAAACTAGGTCAGGGCTTCTGAGATAGGTCCAGGCTTTAGCCTGGACATCCAAGGCCAGGCACGGCATGGGCTTCAGCCCCCGGGACATAATTATCCTGTAACTGCCGCCGCTGCATACTCACAGGTAATCTGCACCCTTACTTCGCCGACACCTCCAGCACCTCCACCGAATACCCCGGCACCGTATGGCTGAACCGCGCCCCCACCCCCCGCAACTCCGTCTTCACCGGCACAACCCGCCGCGGATCCCCAATCGAATTCGTCTCCGCATCGTTCGTCCCGGTAAGCGAAACCAGCGTCCCTGTCTTCGCCACCGTCCCCGCGCCCGTCATCTCGATCGCCACCGGCTGCGCCACCGAAGCCGCATTCACCAGCTTCAAAAACACCTTGCCCTTCGCCGCATCCCGCGTCACCGAGTAGAAGAACCTCCCCCCTCCGCCCGTCATCGAAGACGCCGGCACCTCCGTCCCCAGGAACTCCGCAAACATCGCCTGCGCGTAGTACCCCGGAGACCCATAGCTCCGCATCGCGTCATACCCGATCAGGTCCGACTCCCACTGCATCCCGCCCGGGTTCACATTCACAAACAGCGGAGCGTACGACGCCATCACGATCAGGTCGCTGTTCCGCTCCATCCCCGTCATCCACGCCGCATCCCCCAGCGCCGCCCCCATGTTCGTCGTCGGCGAGCCCTCCCTCGTCGCCCACTCCCCCACAAAGATCTTCGGCCCGCTCCGGTCCGCCGCATCGTAGTGCGTCGCATCCGCGAAGAACTCGTCCGCCCGCTTGTAGAAGTGGTCGTCCAGCACATCCGGCTTCATCCGCTTCAACGCCGCCGTCGCAATCAGCTCCAGCTGCGGACACTTTGCCTTGATCGCCTTATAGAACTGCGCATACCGCCCCTCGTAGCTGCCCGACTTGTCGAACCAGTCCTCATTGCCGATCTCCACGTACTTGATCGGGAACGGCGCCGGATGCCCCAGCTTCGCCCGCACCCCACCCCACTTCGTCAACGCGTCTCCCGTCGCGAACTCGATCTCGTCCAGCGCATCCTCGACATACGGCCGCAGCGCCGGCCCCGGCTCAATATGGTCCCCCTTCAGCGAGTAGCCCGCATACACCGCCAGCACCGTCTGGATCTTCAGGTCCTCCGTCCACTCCAGAAACTCCAGCAGCCCCATCCCGTCCGACGACTGGTACATCCACGGACTCCGGTGCGTCGGCCGATCCACCAGCGGCCCAATCGTATTCTTCCAGTCGAACCTCTCGTCAATCAGGTCGCCCTCAAGATAGTTCCCCCCCGGCAGCCGCAGAAACGTCGGGTGCATCCCCGCCATCATCTCCATCAGGTCCGGCCGGTTCCCGTTCACCCGATCCTTGTACGTCGGCGGAAACAGGCTCACCAGGTCTAGCCACACCTTGCCCGCATGCCCCACCGTTAACAGCAGGTGGTTCTCCGCCGAGGCCTCCACCTTCTCCGTCCTCAGCGTGAACTCGTACTTCTTCCACTCCGTCGTCAGCCCCGGCACCGTCGCCGTCGCCACCGCCTTTCCGCTCCCATCGCTCACCAGCGCCACCGTCACCGGCCCCACCTCCCCCTGCCCCGTCGAGCCCCCGTCCGCCTTCGCATAAAACGACCCCTTGTAACTCGTATTCGGCCGCACCGCCATCCCCCAGTAGCCCTCGTTCCGCACCCCCGCCTGGTTCGCCGCATCCGCCTGCGTCACCGTCAGCAACAGGCTGTGCTCGAGCGCCTCACTCGGCCCCTCCGTCTTATCCACCTCCATCGACGCCACCGATCTCCCCCCGTGCTCCACGCTCCAGTGCGCTACCCCCCCAAACCCATGGTCCTGAAACGTCCGGTTCCGCACCATCTCCGCATACAAGCCGCCGTCATACGAGTAGTTGATCTCCTCCGTCATCAGCCCATACAGCGTCGGACTCACCGCATGCAGCGGTTTATCCAGCTGAATCGTCAGCGTCGCCGCAGGCGCCTGCCCCCATCCCACCCCGCTCAGAACCAAACCACCCAGCGCCAACCCGACCGCCCTCAGCTCTTTCACCATCGACCACCTCCCAATACCTGCCGCCCAAATGTAAACGTTTACCCCATCCAGGTCACGCCGAAACCTCCCCAACCTCCTCTCCAACACCCGCCACCTTACCTCAAGGGTCACCCGTACCCTCCCACTCCCCCAAACGGAATACCAGCCACACCAAACATCCTTTATGCTGAACTTCGTCGGAACACCCCGAGCAGCCCGACCCGCACCCCACGCAACCGTGCGCCAAAGCTCGTTAGCCAGCACGTTCCTCGGAGGAAACGCGTGACCAACCCCGCCGGCACCCGCATCGGCATCGACCTCGGCGGCACCAAGATCGAAGGCGTCGCCATCGACACCATCGGCAGCGTCGTCGCCCGCCAGCGCGTCCCCACCCCCCGCGACGACTACCGAGGCACCGTCAACGCCATCGCCGGCGTCGTCCATCACCTCGAGTCCGAGCTCGGTCTCCGCCCCGCCCTCGCCGCCGGCGGCCAGACCCTCACCGTCGGCGTCGGCATCCCCGGAACCATCGTCCGCGCCACCGGCCTCGTCAAAAACGCCAACTCCACCTGGCTCAACGGCCGCCCCCTCGAGCTCGACCTCTCCACCGCCCTCGCCCGCCCCATCCGCTGCGCCAACGACGCCAACTGCTTCGCCGTCTCCGAAGCCCACGACGGCGCCGCCCGCGGCTTTCCCGTCGTCTTCGGCGTCATCATCGGCACCGGCTGCGGCGGTGCCGTCGTCTTCAACCAGCACCAGCACTCCGGCCCCCACGGCATCGCCGGCGAGTGGGGACACAACCCCCTCCCCTGGGCCACCGCCGACGAGCTCCCCGGGCCCGCCTGCTACTGCGGCAAGCACGGCTGCATCGAATCCTGGATCTCCGGCACCGGCCTCATGCGCGACTTCCTCGCCCACACCGGCCACCCCCTCGACGGCGCACAAATTGTCGCCAGCAGCGAAGATCCCGCGTCTGCCCTCCATGCCGTCTCGCTCGAAGCCCTGGACCGCCTCGAAGACCGCATGGCCCGCTCCCTCGCCGAGATCGTCAACATCCTCGACCCCGACGTCATCGTCCTCGGCGGCGGCCTCTCCAAGCTCGACCGCCTGTACCGCAACGTCCCCGCCCGCATCAGCCCCTACACCTTCGGCGGCGCCGACACCGTCCGCATCCTCAAACCCATCCACGGCGACGCCAGCGGCGTCCGCGGTGCCGCCTGGCTCTGGGACTAGCCAAGCCCGCCCACCTCAATCAACAGCGAACAGCTTTTTAGCTGTAGCTAAGACCTAGAGGCTGAAAGCCAGCGGCTAAAAACTAGCAGCCAAAAACTTCCTAAAGTTTTCCCCAATCCAGCCGATCTCTCCCTTAGCAGACAACTCACCCCGGCCGCCTCCCCCTCGGGAGCACACCCGGGCAGCTAAGGACCCCACCTCATGACTCGCAAATCCCTCGGCACCACCCTCGGCATACTCCTTTGCCTCGCCTCCCCGGCCCTCGCCGACTCCATCACCATCACCTCCAGCTCCATCGCCTCCACCACCCTCAACCCCTCCAGCGACAGCATCAGCCTCGACGCCGGCAGCGCCATCCTCTCCGGCCCCGGCAGCGTCGTCTTCCAGACCGGCAACATCTACGCCGGCGACTCCGAGATCCCCGATCAGCTCGTCTCCTTCTTCCTCTACGACACCATCACCATCAACGGCGTCTCGCAGGTCCTCACCATCCTCGGGCAGGACAACGTCACCACCAACGCCGATCTCATCACCCTCTCCGCCAATCCCCTCCAATTCGGCGACCTGCTCTTCACCCTCGACAGCTCGACCTACACCATCGACGCCATCGGCCAGGACATCCCCGTCAACCTCTCCGGCACCGTCACCGCCGCCCCCACCCCCGAGCCCGGCACCCTCTCGCTGCTCGCAACCGGTGTCATCGGCAGCGCCTCCTTCGTCCTGCGCCGCCGCAAGCAGCTCCTCGGCCTCTAACCCGCCTCATAACTCCACGCCCACACCATCGTCGTCTGCCGATGCGAGATAGGTCCGGGCTTTAGCCCGGACCTATCTAACCGGGCACTTGTCTCTGAGATAGTCCCGGCTTCAGCCCGGACATCTACCCGGGCACTTGTCTCTGAGGTAGTCCCGGGTTTCAGCCCAGACATCGAACTACCCGTAACATACGGGCTTTAGCCCCCGGGACACGATCTCTTGGAACCACGACCGCTGCATACCAAAAGCTAATTCGCCCTAGCTCCAGTACGCAACCAGCTCGAACCGAAGCCCCCCCGCCTCGCGGGAGCCCGTTCCCCCTATTTGCCCTCGCTTCCCCTCCCGCGCCCTGGTCCGGCAGCATCCAAAAGGCAATCACCCGAGGTCCCGATGACACTCAACGCCCGACCCGCCGCCAGCACCCTCGTCTTCTCCGCCGTCTTCGTCCTCACGGTCCTCGCGGGCTGCAAATCCGCCTCCACCCCCACCCCCGAAAACCTCACCAAGGGCATCTCCAAGTTCCTCACCGACCACCCCGACTGCCTCTACAAGGCCGCCCTCCGCTTCCCCTACGAGACCTCCGACCCCACCGAGATCAAGCAACTCGACACCCTCGTCCACAACAAGCTCCTCACCAAAGGCACCGAGCCGGCCATCCACATCTCCCGCTTCTCCGTCTCCGACTACGGCCAAAAGTCCGCCCCCCGCTTCT
>JAABUX010009019.1_pt1 | contig 11372 bp, 8 predicted proteins | sample 5561851 | NCBI WGS metagenome assembly JAABUX01 (sample SAMN10711883, study PRJNA513361) | rock metagenome | isolation source: Antarctica rocks | place: Antarctica: Victoria Land, Richard Nunatak red sandstone | collected 2016-01-03 | reverse complement strand
CATAGGCGAGTCTTTCGGCGCGTTGCTACGGCGCTACCGGCTGGCGGCGGGGCTGACGCAGGAGGCGCTGGCCGAGCGCGCCAGCCTCAGCGTGCGCAACGTGCAGAATCTGGAGCGCGGCGCCAACCGACCCCTGCGCGATACCGTGCGGCGGCTGGCCGACGCCCTGGACCTGCCGACGAGAGGAGCACGCGCGCTTTCTAGCCACGCCACCCCCACGCTGTCGTCCGCGGGGGCTGGAGGGCGTGGACACGCTGGTGGCGCCCCCCGGCGCGCTGCCCATCCCGCCGACCGCGCTGGTGGGTCGCGAGCGCGAGGCGGCGGAGGTAGACGCTCTGCTGCGGCGCGACGACCTGCGCGTGCTGACGTTGGTCGGGCCGGGCGGCGTCGGTAAGACGCGTCTGGCCCTGCACGCCGCCCATGCAGCCCAGGGACGCTTCGCCGACGGCGCCATCTTCGTCGATCTCACGCCGCTGCGCGATCCCGCCCTGGCGCTGCCGGCGGTCGCGCAGGCGTTGGGCCTGACCGCCCAGAGCAGCCGGCCCGCCGCCGAGGTCCTGGCCGCCCACCTGCGCGAGCGGCAGCTCCTGCTGGTGCTGGACAACTGCGAGCAGGTGTTGGAAGCGGCGCCCGATGTCGTGGCACTGCGAGTGGCATGCCCCGGCCTACGGGTGCTGGCAACCAGCCGTGTGGCGCTGCGGGTGCGCGGCGAGCAGGTCTACCCCGTGCCACCCCTCGCCATCCCCGCGCCCAGTCGGCTCCCACCGCTCGCCGCGCTGGAACAGGTCGCCGCCGTGGCCCTCTTCGTGCAGCGCGCCCGCGCCGCGGACCCCGCCTTCGCGCTGAGCCCCACCAACGCCGCGGCCGTGGCCGCGATCTGCGCGCGGCTGAACCGGCCCTTAGGAGTGCTGGTGGGCGGGCCGCGCGACGCGCCGGCGCGTCACTGGACGCTGCGCGACACGATCGCCTGGAGCTATGACCTGTTGCCCACGGCGGAGCAGGCGCTGTTCCGCCGGCTCGCCCCCTTCGCGGGCGGTTGCACCGTCGAGGCCGCGGCTGCCGCGGGCATGCCGGAGGGCGTACCGCACGATCCACCGGCGGGGGCGTCTGTGGAGGACGTGGCCGAGGGGCTGGCGGCGCTGACGGACGCTCACCTGCTGCGGGTGGCCGTGGGGGACACGGGGGAGCCACGCTACCGCCTGCTGGCGACCGTCCGCGAATATGCGCTGGAACAGATCGAGGCGTCCGGCGAGAGTGAGCGGATTCGTGGGCGCCACGCCGCGTACTATCTGACTCTGGCGGAGGCGGCTGAGGCGCGCTTCCACGACGCCGGGCTGCCGCGTGCGCTTGACGCGCTCGATGGGGAGCTGGACAACTTGCGCGCCGCACTGGGCTGGTGCGTGGAGCGCGGGCAGGCTGGCGACGGGCCGGCCACCGAGCGGGGCTTGGCGCTGACCGCGGACCTGTATCCGTTTTGGCTGATCCGTCCACATCTGCGCGAGGGCGCGGCCTGGGTGGAGCGGCTGCTGCCGACGCTGGGCGCGGCGGCGCCGACGCCGGGACGCGCGCTCGCCCTAGCTATGAGCGCCGTAGCCGCGATGGCGATGCGCGACGCAGCCACAGTGCGGGCGCGGAGTGCGGAGTGCCTCGCTCTGGCGCCCGTGCTGGACGACCCCCTGGCCCGTGGGCGCGCCAGTCTGATGGCCGCGTACCTCAGCATGTTTCCCTTGGAGGGGATGCCTGATCCGCGGGCGGCGCGGACGATACTGCACGAGGCGCTGACCCTCTTCGGGACAGTCGCGCCGCCCTGGCGCTGGGAGGCTCTCAGTTGCCTATGGTTTCTGGGCATGACGTCCGCGCAACGGGGCAACTTCGCGGGCGCGGTGGAGGAATTATCCGCCTCTCTCGTACAGTCAGAGCGGCAGGGCAACATCTGGGTCTGTAGCATGGTACTCGGTACCCTGGGCTGCCTGACGTGGGCGCGCGGCGACGTGGACGGGGCGCGGGCCTACGTCGAGCGCGTGGTCGCGACGTCCACTGTCCTCGGCGACACGCAGACCATCGCGTTTCAGTCCTACTTGCTGGGGCAACTGGCCGAGGAGAACGGCGACGCGGCGGGGGCGCGCGCCGCCTACGCCCGCGCGCTCGCCCTGGTGCGTGAGGTGGGGGACTTTCCTCTCATGGAGCGATTCGCCCCGGCCACGGCCATCATGATCGTGGCCGCGTGGCAGGAGGCGCCTCCCCGTGCCCTGCGTCATGCCGCGGCGACCTTCGGGTTACCCCAGGCAGGAGGACGGCCCCTTACGCTGCAACAGGCGCTCACGGCGGCCAGCAGCGCGCTGGGCGCGGAGGGGCGCGCCGCGCCGGCGTCATAACGATGACGGTCGCTAGTAGTCCGTCAAGGTTTCTTTGAACAGTTGACAGCCCTTGATTGGGCGCACCGCTACTGTCAAAACTTTGGCTGACGGACTACTAGCCCACTGTGAACACCGCTAGTTGCGATATCATGGCCCCCGTTTCCCGCAGGCAGGGCACGGCTGCTCTGCTGGAGACAGTCGTGCCCTGTGTGGCTCAGCTACCGCGCCTGATGAGCCGCTCTCCTTAGCGCGTGATCACGTTGTCGGCAGGCAGATACCGCACCTGGGGAGGTTGTCCTCCGCCCATCTGCTGCATCGCAGGCATGATCACCTCCCGCATCCACCGCTCATGCGCCTCCTGCGATTCCCAGAACTCGGTCGCATAATAGCCGCCCTCGATGGGACCCGAGGCATGCGCGATAAAGCCGGGGACCGTCTTGAGTGTAGTAAGCATCCGCGCGCCGAAAGCCTCCGCCTGTTCCTTGGTTATGCCCCGCATCTCCGTACGCATTTCGATCGCCATGTTCATCTCTCCTGGTGTGCGACGACGTTAACGTTTTTATGGGACGGTTCTCTCGTGCCTTGCCGTCGTGCCCGCTCCGCACCGGCGCTAGCCGTCCGTGCCCGCTGCGACAGGTTTCGCCCCGCTCGCCAGGGCCCGCGCCCTGGCGAGGAGTTCCTCGGCGGGGAGCGTCATGTCCACGGGCTCGCCGTAGATACGGTCCGTCTGGACGCCGGTCGGCCAGTACACCTCGAGCAGATGTCCGGCTGGGTCGGGGAAGTAGAAGCTGAGGGAGAAGCCGTGGTTTAGCGCGAACGCGATGGGGATACCGCAGCCCGTGATCTCGCGGTAGGCCTCCCGCAGGTCGGCGAGCGAACCGACCTTGAGGGCGACGTGCGCCAAGCGCCCGTCGCGGAAGAAGGCGATCTCATGGTTCTCCTCGTCGGGGCGGCTACTGACGAAGGCACTCGCGCCGCCGGGGGCGTCAGCAGGTGTGCTATCGACAATGGTCATCCCGAAGACATCGCGGTAGAACGTGGCCAGGGCCATGGGGTCGTCGGCCTGCACGCCGACGTGACATACACCAGTGATCGTGATCATGGATACTTATCCCTTCCGCGCACATCTTGGTGCGCAACACATCATCTCAGCGCCCTCAACGACATCTCTTGACGCTTTCAGTATTTCCCAGTACGTCCGGCGCCTCCTCCGCCACCATCTTTCCCTGTCGTCCTCTGCCTCCTCTATCATAGGGCGAGCGCGCTGGGTTGACCACGCAAAATACGCAACATTACCTCACAAAGTTGGGGTTTGTGCTATGATGGCCTCGACGCGTGTTCACGACCCGAACGGCGCGGCAACGTACAGGGTGACGTGGCGCCCGTGGGGCGGGACGGTGCGACGGTAGGCATGAGCACGGAAACGGACGAGTCTTTCGGTGGTCTACTGCGGTGCCACCGTCGGGAAGCGGTGCTCACGCAGGAGGCGCTGGCCGAGCGCGCCGGGGTAAGCCTGCGCAACGTGCAGAATCTGGAGCGCGGCGCCAACCGGCCCCAGCGCGACACCGTGCGGCGATTGGCCGATGCGCTAGGCCTGCGGGCGGAGGAGCGCGCGCGTTTCCTGGCCACGCCGCCCTCACGCCGTCGTCCGCGGGGACTGGAGGGCGAGGACGCGCCGACCGCGCGACCCGGCGCGCTGCCCCTCCCGCCGACCGCGCTGGTCGGACGTGAGCGCGACGCGGCGGAGGTGGACGCCCTGCTGCGGCGTGACGACCTGCGCGTGCTGACGCTGGTCGGGCCGGGCGGCGTGGGCAAGACGCGCCTGGCCCTGCACGCCGCCCATGCGGCCCAGGAGCGCTTCGCCGACGGCGCCGTTTTCGTGGACCTGACGCCGCTACGCGACCCCACCCTGGTCCTGCTGACGATCGCCCAAACTCTTGGCTTGCTGTCACAGGGTAGCCGCCCCGCCGCCGACGTGCTGGCCGCCCATCTGCGCGACCGCCACCTCCTGCTGGTGCTCGACAACTGCGAGCAAGTGGCTGCGGCGGCGCCGGAGGTGGCGACGCTACGCGCGGCCTGCCCCGGCCTGCGTGTACTGGCGACGAGTCGGGTGGCGCTGCGCCTCCAGGGTGAGTACGCGTATCCGGTCCCGCCGCTGGCCCTGCCCGATCCAGACGACCTGCCCGCGCTCGACGCGCTGGGCCATGTCGCCGCGGTGGCCCTCTTCGTGCGGCAGGCGCAGGCCGCCCGCCCCGGCTTCGCGCTGACGCCGGCCAATGCGCGAGACGTGGCGGCGATCTGCGTTCGCCTCGACGGGCTGCCGCTGGCGCTCGAGCTCGCAGCGGCGCGGGTCGCGGTTCTGCCGCCGCGCGCCCTGCTGGAGCGGTTGGCGCAGCCCCTGCGCACGCTCACCGGCGGCGCACGGGACCTGCCGGAGCGGCAGCGTACCTTGCGCCACACTATCGCCTGGAGCTATGACCTTCTGCCCCCGACCGAGAGGGCGTTCTTCCGGCGGCTCTCGGTCTTCGCCGACGGCTGCTCGTTGGAGGGGGCTGAGGCCATCAATAAGGAGGAGGACGCGCCTGCCGGCGTGGATACGCCCGATGTCCCTGATGTCTTGGACGGGCTGGGCGCGCTGGTGGCGGGGCACCTGCTGCGCATGGAGGAACGGAAGGACGGGACGCCGCGTTACACCATGCTGGCGACCGTGCGCGCCTTCGGCCTGGAGCAACTCACCGCCGAGGGAGAGGCCGACGCGACGCGCGGCCACCACGCGCGCTATGTCCAGCGGCTGGTCGAGGAGGCCATCCCCCATCTGAACCGCGCCGAGCAAGTTGCCTGGCTGGACCGGCTCGACGACGAGGTCGACAACATCCGCACGGCCCTGGGGTGGTGTGTGGAAAGGGGGCAGGCCGACGATGCGGCGGCGACCGAGCGGGGGCTGCTCGTCGCCGCCCTGCTGTTCCCCTACTGGCTGCTTCGCAACCTCGGTGAGGGCCGCGCCTGGCTGGCGCGCCTCCTCGCCACGCCGGGGGCGACGTCGCGCACCGTGGGGCGGGCCAGAGCGCTGGGGGTGGATACCCTCTTGGCGGCGGCCCTGGGGGCCCGTGCGATGGCGCACGCGCGGGCCGAGGAGTGCCTGGCGCTGTGCCGCGCGCTCGGCGACAAACAGGATCTGGCAAATGCGCTCGTGCGGCGCGGGATCACGCTCACACTGTACCCGCTGGATGGCGCGCCCGCTCCGGCAGTGGGCGGGCGCGCATGTGCCGAGGAGGCGCTGGTCCTCTACCGGGAGGTAGGGGACGAAGCTGGGGTGAGTGCGGCGCTCGCGACCCTGGGGTACACTTCGATTGAGGCCGGCGATCTGGAGCAGGCGCGCACGGAGATGGAAGAGAGCCTGCGGACCACCTGCGCGCGCGGCGATCGCTATTACGCCCTCATCGTGGGCGCTACGCTGGCGGGACTGGCCTGGGCGTGCGGCGACCTGGACGCCGCTGGCGCGCTCCTCGCCGAGTGGGTGTCCAACGCCCGTGGCCTGCGCGACACGCGCAGCCTCGCGCTCGCGCTCCATCTGTGCGCCGAGGTGGCCGCGGATGGCGGCGACGCGGCGGCAGCCCGCGCCTACTATGAGCAGGCGCTGACCGTAGCACGCGGCCTTGGCGCCGAACTCGGCGCCAAGCCCCACTGGGCGGCGGTCATCGCGAGTGTTGCCAGGACGGGGACCGCGGTGCGGCCGCGCGCCCTCTGCCTAGCCAGGGCTGCCCTGGGCCCATCCGCCGGCAGAGGGCCGGCCGTGCCGCTGGAGGAGGCCATCGCCGCCGCCCTGGAGGAACTGGACGCGGCGGAAGCGGGGGGCGACGCGGCTAGAAGGAGCGCGGGTGGGCTCCAACCCTAGTAACGGCGTACGGTGGCCGGTCTCGTATACTTAGAACATATGGACGAAAGACTTATCACCCCTGGCGAGTTGGACGAAGACGCGGCGGAACTCTCGCTGCGCCCCAAGCGCCTGAGCGAATACATCGGGCAGGACAAGGTCAAGGAGAATCTGCGCATCCTCATCGACGCGGCCAAAGGGCGCGGTGAGGGGCTCGACCACATCCTGCTCTACGGGCCGCCCGGCCTGGGTAAGACCTCGCTGGCCAACGTCGTCGCCGCCGAGATGGGCGTCAACATCCGCACCACCTCCGGTCCCGCGTTCGAGAAGGCGGGCGACCTCGTGGCTATTCTGACCAACGAGCAGGCCGGCGATGTCCTCTTCATCGACGAGATCCACCGCCTCAACCGTGTGATCGAGGAAACGCTCTACCCGGCGATGGAAGACTTCATGGTCGACTTCATCATCGGCAAGGGTCCGTCGGCGCGCACGCTGCGCATGGGTCTGCAACACTTCACCGTCATCGGCGCCACTACGCGCCTGGGCCTGATCTCGGCGCCGCTGCGCGACCGCTTCGGCGTGCACTACAACCTCGAGTTCTACGACCAGACGGCTCTGATCGAGATCGTCACGCGCTCGGCCGGCATTCTGCGCGTGCCCATCGACGCCGAGGGCGCGTCCGAGATCGCGCGGCGCAGCCGCGGCACGCCGCGCGTGGCCAACCGCCTGCTCAAGCGCGTGCGCGACTACGCGCAGGTACGCGCGGGGGGACATATCACCCTCGCGGTCGCCCGCGCGGCGCTAGAGATGCTGCAAGTCGACGACCTGGGCCTCGACGCCACCGACTATAAGCTGCTGCATACCATCATCGAGAAGTTCGGCGGCGGCCCCGTCGGCGTCGGCACTATCGCCGCCGCGACGAGCGAGGAGCGCGACACCGTCGAGGACGTCTACGAGCCCTACCTGCTACAGCTCGGCTTCCTCACGCGGACGCCGCGCGGGCGCGTCGCCACCCCGCTCGCCTACCGGCACCTCGGCCTGCCCGAGCCCGGCGCGCCCGGCCAGGCGCGCCTGTTTTAGCCAGGTCATATACTGTAAGGAAAAAGGACACGACATATGGCCCAACGTTCGCATACACTACTTTACTACCAGCCCGACATATCGATCCGCGGCGAGGACGGACAGTCGATCGCACTCGTTCAAGTGAAGAACGCCAGGGTACTGTCCCGCGATATTGCGCTGGCGCTGTATCACGATATTATTGCCGAGAGCACGGCCTCCTACGCCCCCTATTTCCTGTTGCTCTCGCAACGGCTGGGGTTCCTTTGGAAACAGCGGGGGAGGCGAGAGAATGTCTCGCCAATGGTCGAGTTCCCGATGGAGGGGGTTGTGGCCCGCTATCTTCCCGCCTTGACCGCGGACGAGTGGCTACGCGGACGCGAACTCGATTTCATCGTGTCCCAATGGCTCGCCGACCTGGCAATAGGTCTACAGCCGTCCACAGGTGAGCCCGAGAAGTCCCTCGCGGAGTTTGGGTTCTTGGCGGCGATCGAAGGCGCCCTGGTAAGGATTGGGACAATCGCTTGAGGCATGCTAATGTGGCGCGCCCTCTACGGTAGAGGCCATAGATAACGGGGGAGACAATTGAGCCGTGCTCGTATACGTCGAGTCTAACTTCGCGCTGGAGATAGCTTTGGCCCAGGAGGAGAGCGACGTAGCAGAGGGGATTCTGAAGCTCGCTGAGAGCAGTGAGATCACGTTGGCTATCCCCAGTTTCGCGCTCAGCGAGCCTTACTCGAACATGTCGCTTCGGCGTGTCTTGCGTGAGCGAGTGCTCAACGAGTTGCGTGGACAGGAAACGCAACTTCGCCGGTCGGCACTACACCGTGATCTAGCGACCAACATCGCCGCTGTCGCATCGGGCTTATCGGTCATTGAACGGCAAGAGACTGACAGGCTTGAGGAAACGATTCGCCGTATGGTGACCACGGCCAATGTTATTACTATCGACCTGTCAATCTTCGATGCGGCGACAAGATATCAAAGGGATTACGACTTGTCGCCGCAAGACTCCAAGATCTACGCCTCGATAATCTCCGATCTGCAAAGGAGAGCGCCGGAGGACGTGAAATGCTTCCTGAGCCGTGATTCGAAAGCTTTTGGCTCCCCCAGCGTTAAAAGAGAGTTGCAGACATACGGCTGCCGATGGATAGCACGCTTCGAGCAAGGGCTGAACTTTATCAGGGCGAACATCCCCAACGTCACATAGAGCGATAACCTGAGAAAAACGCCGCCGTCAACCTGCTACAATGCGGTCACAACTACCATACGCATACAGGCGGGACGAGTACACCGAAGGCGCGACGTACAAGAGAGGGAAGGCCAGAGGCTGAGAGCCTACCCATCGCGCGCCCGGTGGAAACCCACCCGCGCGACGACTCCGAGCGCACGTTATCACATCATGGCGTGCGGTAAGGGGTCGCGGCCGCCGCCGTTACCCGGCATGCAACGAGGGAGGTTATGGGTGAACCAAAGCCTCCGCAATCGGGTGGTACCACGAACATGGCCCTTCGTCCCGTCGGATGGAGGGCCATGTTTATTAGTGACGAGTGGCGAGTGGCGAGAACTACGAAACTCGCCACTCGTCACTCGCCACTCGCCACTTCTCAGAAGGAGGTACCACTATGCGCCGCTCACAATCTTTCGGCGAGACGCTCCGCCAGGCTCCGGCCGATGCCGAGGCCGCCGGCCACCAACTGCTGATCCGCGGCGGCTACATCCAGCCGCTCGCCGCCGGCATTTACTCATACCTGCCGCTGGGGCAGCGCGTCAAACGGCGCGTCGAGCGTATCCTGCGCGAGGAGATGGACGCGGTCGGCGGCCAGGAAGTCTCGCTGCCCGTCGTGCACCCGGCTGAACTGTGGCAGGAGTCCGGCCGCTGGTACCGTGTCGGACCGGAGTTGGTGCGCTTCAAAGACCGCGCCGGCCGCGACATGGTGTTGGCGATGACCCACGAGGAGGCGTTTACCGACCTGCTGCGCCGCAACGTCAAGTCCTATCGCCAGCTCCCGCTGATGCTCTACCAGATCCAGACCAAGATCCGCGACGAGCCGCGCGCCCGCGGCGGCCTGATCCGCGTGCGCGAGTTCACCATGAAAGACGCCTACTCCGCGCACGTCTCGGCCGAGGACCTCGACCGCTACTACCCGCTCGTCTACGACGCCTACCTGCGCGCCTTCCGGCGCTGTGGGCTCGCCGTCGTCGCCGTCGAGGCCGATCCCGGTATGATGGGCGGGACCACCAACCACGAGTATATGTACCTCACGGACATCGGCGAGGATACGCTCGCGCTCTGCGCCGCCTGCGGCTACGCGGCCAACCGCGAGGTCGCGGACTTCCGCCAAGATATGCCGGCCACCGAGGAGCCGCGGCCGCTTGAGGAGGTGGCGACGCCGGGGACGGCGACGATCGCCGCGCTGGCCGACCTGCTCGGCGTCCCCGCGTCGCGCACCGCCAAAGCCGCCTTCTTCATCGCCGACCCTGCCGGCGCTCCCGGCGACGGTGCGAATGGGAGCGAGGGCGGACGTTTGATCTTCGCCGTGGTGCGCGGCGACATGGAGGTGAACGAGACCAAGCTGGCGCGCGCCGTCGGCGCCTCCACATTGCGTCCGGCCCGCGCCGACGAGTTGGAGGGCACGGGCATCGTGCCGGGCTACGCCTCGCCCATCGGGATAACGGGCGCGACCGTGGTGGTCGACGACCTCGTCGCGCGTTCGCCCAACCTTGTCGCCGGCGCCAATCGGCCGGGCTACCACCTGCGCAACACTAACGTGCCGCGTGACTACCGGCCGGACATCGTGACCGGCGTCGCCGCAGTCTATGAGGGCGCGCCATGCCCGCGTTGTGGCGCGCCGATGGGTCTTGCACGCGGCGTCGAGGTCGGCCACACCTTCAAGCTGGGCACGACATACAGCGCGGCGCTCGGCGCGCGCTACCTGGACGCCGAGGGGCAACTGCGCGACATCGTGATGGCCTCGTACGGCATCGGCGTGGGGCGGCTGATCGCCTGCGTCGCCGAGGCCTGCCGCGACGAACGCGGGCTGATATGGCCGGCGGCGGTCGCCCCGTACGACGTCTACCTCGTCGGGCTCGATCTGACCGACGACACGGTACGCACGGCGGCCGACGATCTCTATGCGGCCCTGCAAGCGCGGGGGATCGACGTGCTCTACGACGACCGCGACGAGCGCGCCGGCGTCAAGTTCAACGACGCCGACCTACTCGGGGTGCCGTTGCGCGTCACCGTCAGCCGCCGCACCCTGCGCGAGGGCGCCGTCGAACTCAAGGCGCGCGCCGGGGGCGAGGCGCGCCAGGTCCCGCTGGCCGACGCCCTTACGCATGTTCAGGAACGTCTCGCCCAATTACAAAAGCTCGCCATGACGCCTGCGCCGTAAAGACAATATGGTTGCATCAGTGTAGCGGCGCCGTGCAGGTGAACCCCGCATCTGGTGGCCTGAGACGACGCTCGTCCCGCGGCTCGCAAACCAGCATGCGCGTGTTTTGGCGTACAATTGAGGCATGTGGGAGATAGCGGGCACGGATGAGTTCGTCTGATGCAGGGTCGGGTTAGTCTCGGCGCCGTTGCCGCGCTGGTTATGATCGAGGTCTACCTGCCCGCTGTTTTCCCTGGCCCGTCCCGACCGGGCCGCTACGTTCAACGGCATGACTAATGCTCCCGACAACGAGACAAAAGACGGCGAGCGTCACGGAGGGAACGACCATGCGTAAATGGGTAGGGAGGAGCGGGTATCTCCCGCGTGTAGGGCTGCTGGTGACGCTGCTGGGGGTGGGCGTGGCCGCGCCCGTGGGGCGGGTGGCCCTCCCTTTGTCCCAGATTGGCATAACGACCGGGGGGGGGCCTGGGGCGCATGACGGGGCGGCTGTTAAGCGCGCGGTTGCTGTTGCGGCCCCCACGAAGGCGGCCGCGCCGCCCTTGCGCGACGCGTCGCCCCTTGTGCTGCTGCCCCCGCTGGCCGTCGTCGCGGCGGGGCCGTCCGCCGCGCCGCGCGCCGCGTATCCGATCGCGTTGGGCTTACCGTCCTCGGAAACCGCACGCGGATGCGGCACGTCGCCGCAGGCGA
>JAABUX010009018.1_pt1 | contig 11374 bp, 11 predicted proteins | sample 5561851 | NCBI WGS metagenome assembly JAABUX01 (sample SAMN10711883, study PRJNA513361) | rock metagenome | isolation source: Antarctica rocks | place: Antarctica: Victoria Land, Richard Nunatak red sandstone | collected 2016-01-03 | reverse complement strand
CCGTCGACCACGTCGGCGACGCGCCCGGCCTGGTCGATAGGCACGAACAGCGCGCCGGGTGCCCGGCCGCGCCGCCCCAGCCAGCGGTCGAGGGCGGCTGCGGCGCTCGCCGGGATCGGCACCGCGCACTGCTTGTCGTTCTTGCCGTGCAGGACGCGCAAGGCGGGCGACGCGGGCGTGTAGTCGTCGAGCGTCAGCGCGGCCAGCTCGGAGCGGCGCAGGCCCCCGGTGTAGAGGCAGGCCAGCATCGCCGCGTCGCGCGCGCCGGCCGGCCCCGTGTCCGCCGCGCAGGCCCGCACCAGCGCGGTCAGCTCGCCCGTGGGCACGGCCCGCCCGCGCGGCAACCGCTCGCCCTTGTCGGCCTTGACCTCGCACACCCGGCGGTACTCCTCGTCGGTCATGGCGTTGGCGTTGCGCGCCTCCCGCGCGATGCCCCGGAGCACGGCCAGCGTGAGGTTGACCGTCGCTGGCGCCGCCCGCGTGTTGGTGGGGCCGTAGGGCTGCATGAGGCGCTGCCGGATGCGCGCCACCTGGGGGGCGCGGAGGTGGTGCCAGGGGAAGGTCTCCGGGTCCGGGATCGCGAAGAGGCGGGCCACGGTGCGCAGGCGCTTCCAGACGGCCTCCTGGCTCGCCGGCGACAGGCTGTCGATGTAGGCGTACACCGGGTCGGTCAGCGGCTCCTGCGCGGGTACCCCTGGCCCTGGCCCTGGCTGGCCTGGTCCGTCGAAGAGGGCGAGTGAGCGCGCCGCGCCCCGGTCGCCGTGGGTGCCGTGGTCGGTGCTCATCAGGGGCGTGAGGGGAAGAGACGGGCGATCGGGTAGGTGAAACCGGGAACCACGTCCTCGCCGGTGAGCAGGTCATCAACGCCCCGTGCCGTGGGGGTCTCGTCGCCGGGGCGCCACACGTCGATGCGCTTGTAGCGCGGCCAGATGATCCACACCAGGCGCGTCCCAAAGGTCAGGTACAGCCGCGCCTTGGCCGCCATGCCCGGCGCATACTGATTCTCCGAGGGGACCTCAACGGCAAGATCGGGGGCCAGGGGCCACGCCCGGCCATAGTAGTCGGGGGACGTGAGCGGCGGCACGCGCTCCGCCCGCACAAAGGCCACGTCCGGCGCGACCTCTGTCTCAAGCGGGTGGGCCGGGTCCAACCGGTAGCCGCCCTGCTCGCCGGTCACAATACCCAAGCCGTTATCTTCGATATAAGCCCCGAGCCGTATGAGAAGGCGAGACCCCACATTCGACGCTCCGGGGCTGCTCAGGGGCATACGGACCAAGACCCCGTGCACCAGTTCATAGGCCCATCCATCGTCGGGCAGCGCATGCAGGTCGTCGGCGGTCAGGGGGTACGGCGCGTCGGGCACGATCTCGGCCCACGGCGCGAGCGGGTGCGGTGGTGCAGCGCGTAGGGCGGCCATCGGTCTCCTGTCCTCCGTTCATCGCTCTATCGGTCGTGGCCAAGCGCCCTCTTTTTCTCTCCAGTATACCCGCTCCAAGCGGGCACGGTAATGGAACTTACCGTAACCACTCCGGGCAAAAGGAAAGGCCGTCCGCGAGCTGCCCCCTTCTCGCGTCGGCCTTACTCCTCCATCCTACCAGGTCGCGTCGGCGCGCGTCCAGGGCCGCTGCTGGCCGCTCGGCCGCTCCGTCGAGGTACGCCGGTCGGCCAGAGGCACACCGGTCGGCAATAGGTGTAGCGTCTCACAGTTTTTGGCCCTGCTGTCTCACAATTCGTGCCCCCCCCTTCGCTGTCTCACAGTTCGTGACCCCACGCTGAAGCCGTTGCCGCGATCGTCGCTCTCGTCGCGGCGCCGGAAGAGAGCAAACGTCCCGGTCGCCTATCCGTTATGCGACGTGCGCCCACGGCCACCCCTGCGCCTACCGTGGGCGGCGGATCAGGTAGCGCAGCGTCCCGATGGTCAGCGTGGCGACCCCTGCCCCCGCCGCGAACCAGCGCCGTCCGTCGGCCGGCGCCCGCAGCGCGTAGCGCAGGACCAGCCCTTTCGCCGGCAACGCCACCGTCAGAATCCAGAGGCGATCTAGCCGCCACTGGTGGCGCATCTCCCGCGCGATCCACGCCAGCAGCTCGGCCTGCCCCGGTGGGTCCTCCAGGGGGAGGCCCGCGCCGTCGGGGTACGCCTCGCGGATCAGCTGCGGCACGTCCTCGGTCGTGATCCCCGTCCTCTCGCCTCTCTCGCTCATGCCACCTTCGCCCGGCACTCCATTGCCCTCTCCTCCATCATCTATGCATCCTGCATCTCTTCAGCATACCGCGCCACAAACCGCCCGCGCGCCCGCGCCAAGCGCGCGTACGCGGCCGCCCGCGAGACGCCCAGCGCCGCCGCGATCTCCGCGCCCGTCAGCGCGCCCACCCCGTCCAGCAGCAGCACCTCCCGGTCGGCGCGGCTCAGCCGTTCCAACGCGCGCCGCACCAGCCGTTGCTCCCGTGTGAGCGCCGGGGCCGGCGCCTCCGGCGCCTGCTCCAGCGGGATCTGCGCCGGGGCCTGGGCGTGCCGGCGCCAGGACTGGTAGGCCTGGTTGCGCGCGATGCGCCGCAGCCAGACGGCGAAGAGACGCGGCGTCCGCAGCCCGGCCAGGCCGCGGAAGGCGGCGAGAAAGGTGTCCTGGGCCACGTCCCGCGCCTCCTCGGGATCGCCGAGCTGCCGGGCGAGGGCAGCCAGGACGGCGGGGTAGTGGCGGCGCGCCAGCTCGTCGGCCGCCCCCCGCTCGCCGTCCCGCGCCGCTGCGATCAGGTCCTCGTCGGAGCGCAACGCGCCCGACTCGTCCCCTGCCCCGCCGGCCATGCCGCGCTCCTTTCGGCCGTCCCGCGGGCATACCCGGCCCGTACCGTCAGGATAGGCGCATTTTGCCCGCGCCGCCCTGTCGAATTTTGGCCCCTCTTTGCATCTTTATTAGTAGGAGGGAACGACATGATGGCCCCTCCCCCTCGTCTTGATCCCGAGCGGAGCGCGCTCCGCTCCGAGGAAAGGTTGTCACCATGCACCCACAGTCCACCACGCACACGCAGTCCACCGCACCTATGCTGCCCACCACCGCTTTGCTCATCTCGTCCACGAACTTCAATTGGGTTGGCCTGCGTGCCACCCTTGCGGATTGGCCGGAGGTGCGCGTCATCGACGACGTGCAACAGCGTGAGCCCGCCCTGCGCCTCACGACCCAGCAACACCCTGACCTCATTCTCCTCGCCTCCGACCTGGCCGGCCTGCGGCTCGTGCCGCTCGTGCGCGACCTCGGCATAGCCAGCCCGTCCAGCCGGATCGTCATGCTCGGCAAGCTGCTGGACCCCGAGACCCACCGCCAGCTCACCGCGCTCGACGTGGCCGCCTTCCTCCAGTGGAAGGTTGTGGCCCCCGAGATCCTCCGGCACGTTCTTGCTGCCATCCGCACGGGCGAGGTGTATGTGGGCTGTAAGGGGGTGGTCCAGGCGGTCTACGCACCGGAGCGACGGCGGCAGGCGCGGGGTGGCGATAGTCCCGTCCTCACGCCGAAGTTGCGGGCCGTGCTCCTGGGCCTGGCGGCAGCCCGGACCCACCAGGAGATCGCCGATGACGAAGGGGTCAGCGTCGGCGCGATCGACCATCGCGCCCTCGTGCTCAAGGAGGCGTTCGACGTGCCGACCCCGTTCATGCTCGGCGTGATGGCCGAGCGGCTCGGGTTTGTCCCCTAGCTGCCCTCGGGTGCCGGGTGCAGTAAACCATAATCCTCGTTGTGGTTTACTACACCCATCAACTCAGTTTTTCCTATTGCATCCCTATGCTCGGTCGCTGTATCGTTAAGTTGTGCTAGCAGACGCCGACGGCCGCGGCGGCTAGCTGGCCAGCCAACCGGTGATTCACATTGAGGAGGATGTACAATGTCTAAGGTCAAATCGTGCGCCATGGTTGTCGCTGTGGCCCTCACTGCGTTGTCGGTCACGTTGCTGCCCGCAGCCCGTACGAGGGCCGCAAGCACGACCGATCGCGTAGCTCCGTCCATCGCCACGCAACACGGCGTCTCCCTGCTCAGCGTCGCCTGCTACCCGCAGCGCAAGTTCGTCATCCCGAAGGGACTGCCGCGCGCCGAGTGGGGGAGCTACGTCCCGCCAGCGTCCGCAGTTGAGACCATCCCTTGCGCCCACCCGACGGGCCTCACGGAAGTCCGCCCGGTGGGGCTTGCCCTCGACGGCGAGGACGCGCGTTTCCAGGCCGCGCAGGGCGCCTACGGGGCCGCCCTCGACCGCGGCGCCGCCGTGGCCGACGCCCTCGTCGCGGCGCGAGATGCGTTTGATGCCGCCCCGTCGACCGCGGCGACGCCATCCGTCGGGGCGGACAACACCGTCCATCCCCTGTGCTCGGGTAACATCTACTCCCTCACTGGCACAAAGGCAGGTCCCAGCCCTGCCCGAATCAACTACGGCTTCTACTACACCATCACCACGGGTTGCCAGACAGAAGCCATCGAATACGACGATGCGATAGCCTCCGCCCCCGTCGACTACAGCAACTTCCCTGGCCACAACGTGTGGTACATCTCCGCAAACGGATACAACGATGACTCCACCACGGTCCAGGCCTGCGCAACCCCAGTCTTCAATACCGGTGGAAACTACAGTTCACATAGCTTCAGCGGAATAGCGCTGCCGGGGGGCACGAGATACTTCAGCGCGTGGTATGTACCGAGTTGCCCTGGTGGTACGGGTCCGACGGAGTGGGGCAACTCGCTCTCGTTCTAGTTCCGCAGTCGACGCGGCTGTGACCCGAGGCTGTGGCATCGTATGCCGCTGGTAGCTGGTAGCGTACGCCATGCGGCGTTAGGCGGCAAGCTTGCCGCCTAACGCCGCATAGCGTATTGTTAGGATTACGGCGATAGCGTCGCCCGATACGTGAGAGGTTTGAGTAAGGAGTTTGTTGGACATGAGGTCATGGCGGCGTGTCGGCGCTGCCTTCGTGAGTGTTGTTGCAGTCCTTGCCCTCATCCTTGTCTGTGCGACAGTCGTCATAAACCGCCCGAAGTCGTTGCCGACGGGGACTATCTACACGCCCTATATGCTCATCATGAGGGGACGTATCAACACGGTTACATCTGGTCAGACAATTCAGATCAAAGGAGTGCTGCGAACGTTCACTCCCGATCTAAAAGGGAGTTTCCACATTGACGCCGAGATCTCCGATGTCCAACCTACAACAGGCGCGAACGCCGCGATAATTGGGCTAGGAGTCCGACGTGGGGTCGCGTCACCGCTCTCTATCCTCCATCAGATTCCACTGATCCAGTCCCTCGCGCCACCGACGGCGGACTACCCCATCACCGGTCGGGTCGCGACCTACCGCGTCCTCTTAGTGCGCTGTATCACCTCTTGCCCGTTGGGGGCGGTCTGGCAGTTGCAAGACGGTGGTCGTCCGGGGTAACTGTCGAGAACGTAGCGGATCGTCGTTGGGGTGGAAAGAGCGAAGCTGCGACCAGGGGCAAACTAGCTTTATGGGGAGAGGCTCAAGGTTGTCGTCAAAGTGCCGAGAATCGGTAGTGCCGGCACTTGCGCGCCATCCGGGACACCCACTTGAGTGCATCCATCGTTCAAGCAAGGTCTGACAACAGGTGGAGTACCCCACCCCTTACCAAAATCGGCACTTCACTGGCAGATACGGCTTCTACAATGTGAGGTTGAGCGCCCTGTTGTTAAGTTACTTTGCCCCTGATCGCAGCTTCGCTCTTTCCACCCCTCATCAGGAGAGGGGTAGGCCTCTCTACAACAAAACCGGGAAAATCCCCGTTAAGCGGCATGTCGATCACTGGAACTCGAGCTAACTTGGGGTCATGGATCATTCCGCGACAAGTTTTGGGGCCGAACGTGCCCGGATTCTGGCCCTCAGAGGTCCTACCAGCCCTATCTTGAAACCTTCTCGTCGTAGAACCATGATTCCACGACGAGTATTCTGCGACGAGTCGATGCTACCGGCGTTTGTTGGCCCTTAGTTTGACGGAAATGACGCTTGTTAGCGGGGATTATCCCGGCTTAAATGTTGAGACCCCGTGTTGTCCGTGTTGTCCGTGTTGTCCGTGTCATCAGCGTGGCCCGCCTCATGCTCACCTCCTATCGACGGGCCACGTCGTGGACCGGGCGCTTGTCAGAGCGCCGGGCTAGGTCCGATCCTGACTCTAGTTTCAGGCTCATGGCCGGCCTGCACCAGGTATAAACCGGCCTGGTTTGTATCAATTGATATAAACTTGTATCAATTAGCCCAACGACGCCGTATTTCGTGTCGGGACGCGCGGATAAAAGAAAAACAGAGGGGGCGAGCGTCGTAAACACGCTCACCCCCTCTATCGACTGGGGAAGGATACCTTGATCGCGCGCTAGCGGGCAGCCTGTCCGCGCACATCCGTGTCTGTACATGCAGACACGAAGACATTGATCAGGGCTAGGGCCGCCGCTTGGCGCGCGTGCAACTCGCTGAAAGCTTGTACAAACGCGCCCAACTGGAGCACTGGCGCTGTTGGCGACGCTGGCTCGTCCCAGGGTTGCAGAGGATGTGTCGGCTGGCGCGCGCACACCAGCAGGCCGTTTCGCTCGTCTGGTGAGAGGTCGAGTGCCCGCGCCAGCAAATGCACGGTATCCTTGTGTGGCATGCGATAGACGCCCCGCTCCAGCTTGGTGATCGTCTGGGAACTCACGTTGGCGCACTCGGCCAATGCTTCCTGTGTCAAGCCGGCGCGACGGCGAAAATCTTTGAGCAATGTGCCGAATGCTGTCGGATGCGCCATATCGATATCGTCTCCCTCTGCCACTGCGGCCCGTCCAACCGACCGGTCGTGTCGGGCGCTTGCGCGGACCCCTCTCGACCTGCTACGGTTACGGACAGACATGCGTGCGTCGGCTTCCTCGCCATCACCCATTCGGTGGCCGACAATCGTGCTAGCGTTAGGAAAAGCGCATAGCTAGCACAGCAAGTAGTTTCAATCATCCTAAAATCATTTTTTAGGATGATTGAAACTACTTGCTATTCACTCTACCGGGTAGACATGCAAGCCGCAAGGGGACATCGATATGGCGACGGACGAAGAAGACCAGGCGCCCCACGGCAGATCCACGTTTGCAGAACGGCTGAATACCCTTTTCGAGACTCACCGCTCCCCTAACGGAGATCAATATTCACTGACTGAGGTGAGGGATGCGACCAAGGGGAAGTTGACGATTGCGTACCTGAGCCTGCTGCGCAAAGGGGGCATCAAGAATCCAAGCATTGACAAAGTCCAACTCATCGCCGATTTCTTTGGGGTATCCACGACGTACTTCACGGACGACGGGGTAGCGTCGACGACCGATAGAGAGTTGAGCGAGGCGCTGCGCCGCGCATTGGCGGAGCCGAAGGTGCGGCAGCTGGCGCTGCGCGCCAGCGAGCTCGGCCCGGAAGAACACGACCTTTATCTGCGCCTACTGGACTACTCGAAAGAGATCGCGGCGCGCATCGCGGTCGAGCGGACCGTCCGGATCGCGGATGCGGACCGTGAGGATCAAGGCAGCGGAAGCACGGAAGACACGTAGGCGAGGGCATCGCCAGAGGCGCGCTACAGCCCGGTGCGCTAGAGATACAACGGGGCAATGACATGGCTGAGGACGACTTGCTCGCTACCTTGGTAGTGGAAGCGGAAGAAGCGGCTATCGCGATGTGGGCAGAACTGGGATACCCGAGAAAGAGAGAGGCGTTCAACGCCGCGCTGAACGCCCACCCGGAGTGGAAAATCTATCTCGAAACCGGCCTGCACCGGATGGACGGGACGACGGTCTACGGATCGTGCTACACGGCGGATAGCGAGACATGGGTTGCCTGTCTCCGCGCGGGCGCGACGCGGTGGCATCAGGATTTTGCCTTCTACCATGAAGTCGGGCACATCATCCGCGGGGACTCCTGCCAGGCGGGCGACGCCGATCTCGTTGCGCACGACGACGAGATAACAACGCCGCAAGAGGTCTTCGCCGATGCCTTCGCCCACGCGACGATGCGCCTCGTCATGTACGGGGCGTCCGCCGTGCCCGAGGCGACGCAATACCTACCGTCCATCGTGACGGAGCCCGAGGCGTTGCAGGATTTCTATCGCCATCTCAGAGGTGAGCGATGACGCCGTTCGACGCGATCCTCGTCATGGTCGGGTCCTCGTTGGCGCTTGCGGGCGTCTGGGTGCTGCATCGCGTCCGGACCCGCACGGGGGCACTCTTTGGGATTAGTGGCGTTGTGATCTGCCCCTCTGTTGTGTTCTGGTCCCCCAGCAATTGCCTTGCCTTCGAAAATATCGTGCACATGCCGGGCGCGGGCGCGCTGTGCGGCCACCTCGGTAGCAACGGGTTCATCATTCTACAGAGCGCATGGGCCGCGACGACGCTCACAGGCCGCTTGCCCCTACACCATAGGGGACGCTATCGCGCCGCGTTTATCCTCAATGGCGCCTCGCTGGCGCTGGTCGTGGTCACGTGGCTGATTGCTCGCGACGTGACCGGGAGCCGCGCGGCGCCGATCCTCGATCATGGATTCCACGGTCGCCCGACCGGGGTATTGCTCTGGACTGTGGCCTCCGGTTTCTCGACGATCGGCGCGAGCGGGTTGTGCCTCTACCTTCTGCGCCTCTTGTGGCGGCAGACGGGTCAGGCCAGGTGGCTGCTCTTTGCCGTCGGCAACGGTGCGCTCATCGTGTACGGGCTGGCGATGGTGGTGCAGGCGCTGCTCGACCGGTGGGGCCTCGCAGCGCTACCCATCGAGGTCGGCGACTGGAACCCGATGTCTGCCGTCTGGATCGTCCTCGACGTCCTCTGCATCGGCGCAGCCTGCTGGATGATCTTTGCCGCGGCTCAGCGACGACGCCCGCCGCGGCTGCTGCGTCTGGTGGTGCTGTTCGTCCGTGCGAGACGGCTACGCTCCCTCCTGCGCGATCTCGTCGCCCTGCTCATGCTGTTGAGCGATCGGTTGGTTAATCTCCGCGCCCACACGACCCCCGCACTTGTGCAACGCGTGGTTGACCGCTGCGTCGCTCACGGGATTCCCCCTCTGCAACGTCGGATTGCGGTAGAGGCAGCGCGCTGGATTACCAGCCGCCGCGCCATCCTCGCACGGCAACCATGGCCGGAGGTAGACGACGGGAGGGCGCACCGGACGGACGGGACAATTGTCGCGAACGCCGCCCGCTTCGTGAAACGAGGGACATTTGTGTACGCTGACATCTGCTACGTCGTGATCCTCACCCTCGGCAGGGAGCGCGTTCCTGCGTGGCTGGGACCGCTACCCGAGCCACGCACATGGCAGCGTCGGCTCGCGGTTCTCGTCGCCGACGCTCTCGACGAGTGCGCTTCCGCGGCGTGTGGCCATCCGGGAGCGTCGATGGGAGCGACGCTATCCCTGCGGGAGAACGAGGGGACGAGGGCCGGGTCAGGCTGGCGCACCTCGGTGCGGAAGGCCTGGCGCGACACATGCGCCACGCTGTCGCTTGATGCCCTGGAGCGCGCGTCGGCACGCGTGTTTGACGACCTTGTGATGTTGAGCATGCTATGCGTGGATCGCATGGTGTACGTGCAAGAGCATGCCGACGCGACGGTTGTGCAAGCTGTCGCGCAAAAGTGTCGCGCGCGCGGGCTTCCCCCTGAGCGGTGCTGCGTCGCCCTGGAGGCGGCGCGGTGGGCCTGCTTCTTCCTCCCTCACGCGGCAGATCGAGAGACGGCCGGGCGACTGTCGCCGGCGGAATGGGACGCCGTGCCAACCCCTGTCGGAGGCCTTGACCAGGATCGCGAACCCATCCACTACGCCGATGTGTGCCGCGTCGTGCTGCTCGTACTCCGACGGCTAGCCCCATCCCATATACCTATCGGCGTGGCCGCACGCCACGAGCTGCCAGGATGGCGGCACGATGTGGCCGAGCTGATTGCGGCCGCTCTCCCGCCCCGCGCGTCCTGATTGCTCGGATCTGGGAGCGCCAAGCTAGAAAGGGGAGGCGTCTATGTTAGGGGTCCGCGGCTATCTGCCCATTGTTCTTTTCATCGTGTGGACCGTTGCGTTAGGCATAGGGTTATACGGGGCGAGCACACGATATGGGGATGTACCCATCGACTATCTCGTTTACCAGCGCGGGGCCGATGCGCTTCGACACGGAGCAAGTCCCTATCAGACACTGAGTCAGAGCCTCGCGATCTGGCGTTCCTTCCATCAGACCGATGCCACGATTCGCGCGGCCCACGCGCGGGGGATGGGAGAGCAAGCGTTGCAGGCCTATGTCCAGGGGCCAGAACGTCCCGGCCCCTATTTATACCCGCCGACACTCGCCCTGTTGGTCGACCAACTCCACCTCTCGCCGTTGTCGTGGGATATCCTGGCCCTATTGTGCATTGTCGCCTTTGCCCTCCTCTGGGTGCGTCGCGCGCGGGTTTCCCCATGGTGGCTGCTCCTCGCCGCCAGTTCGTGGGATGTGTGGGGGTTCTTCACCAGCGGCAACGCCGAGATCCCCTTGCTCACGGCCTCGCTCCTCGTCGCCTGGCTCCTATGGCCACCACGCCCGATCAGGATCGTAGCTGTGCCGGCCGCGGCGATCCTCGTCGCGCTAGTCCTCCTCGTCAAACCGTTCTATGCGCTGTTTTTTCTCGTCTTCGGGCTGCTACTCCTGCTGCAGCCTACACACGGGTGCCGCGCGACGCTCCGGGTGCTCGTCACCACGGCCGCTTTGGCGCTTGTGTGTGTCGGGCTGGAGGTGCTGCGGTGGGGGCCAGCGTTGCGTCGCGAGGCGTTAGAGTATGTCGTGCATTCCCTCGACGCCCAGTGGTTCGCGTTGCCCGTGCTCACACAGACACCGATGAGCTCCTGGAATCGGACCCCACTTCAGGCGCTCATCGAATTAGGCGTTCCGGCAACGTCGGCTCAGTTGATCAGCGGCGCTCTGTGGCTTGGGGTCGTCGCGGCGATCATATGGCTCGTGCGGGGACGACAGCTCACCTTCCCGCTCGTTGTCGCACTATCCCTGACCCTACTCTACATCGGTCGCCCCATCGGGTGGACGCTCGCCTACCTGGATTTTGTTGTGGGGAGCGTGGCCTGGCCGGTGCTGCCGAGCTGGGGCCGCCTGCTCCTCCTCGCCGGTATCATCGCACTGTTCGTGTCGCACTGGGCAGCCGCCGTCCTGACGGCGATGGGAGCCGGGCTCTACCTCGTCACAGTCCAGCCAGCCATGCCGCCGTGGGAAACGTGGATCGTGCTGCCGCTCAGCATCCTTCTCGTCGTTGGAGTCTGCCTGCGCTGTCCCCTCACTGCGGCCGCGCGCCGACCCTAACGAGGCGTACCAGACCGGTTTTGCTACTGTCCTGGAGTGTCCTCGTCGGTCGATCTCTCGTGGATAGGGTCGGT
>JAABUX010009016.1_pt1 | contig 11377 bp, 16 predicted proteins | sample 5561851 | NCBI WGS metagenome assembly JAABUX01 (sample SAMN10711883, study PRJNA513361) | rock metagenome | isolation source: Antarctica rocks | place: Antarctica: Victoria Land, Richard Nunatak red sandstone | collected 2016-01-03 | reverse complement strand
ACAACCGTGCGGCTCGCGTTCTGAATGTCGTAGCGGTGGTACGGATCGCGTGGATGCGCGTAGCCGAGATCGTCTTCTTGATACCACGCGTCAACTCGATCGAGATCGAACGTCATCCATCCCCTAAGGAACTCGGCATCCGGCGGCGGATCCTCGAACGACCAGGCGACCGCATCGCGTGAGCCCGACTCATCCTTCGCCATCCAAGCCGTGCGCGGTCCGGTCGGCCCGATCCCCGAGGAAGCGCCACGCGAGAGTTTGTCCAAGCGAACGTCACGGGGCTCGAAGCATATCTGCATCATCTCGCCGGTTTTGTGCAGCGCTTTAGCACGCCGCGAGTCTACGACCGTCTGACCCCACAGATCGATCCGAAAGCGCTTCGGAAAGTCTTGCCAGAACAGGACCGGAAGCTTTGCGTCCCGGTCGAAAGTGAACTCCCCCGCGGGCTCCTCTCCAAAAGGAGCATCGCCGTACGTCAGCGCCATCGTACGTTCCTACACATCATTCATTCGCTACCTTTCCGCTTCGTCTGACGCGGTCGTGTGTCGCCGCTGCCCGCGACGGTACGCTGCCAGATCGGAACGCAAGGACCGACTCGCCGGTCGGACCGCTACCATGTACTTTCGCACACGTGCGTTGTGCTTGCGTTCCCTAGCGGACCGGATCTTCGCACCTTCAACTACTTCAGTCCATGAAGTTCTTATGGGGGGGAGTAAAAGTACGGTCTTCCGATTCGGAGCCGGCGAGCGCGTCGGCTCGCTCAGCGGCGAGAGTCCACCACCTCGCTCTACCGATGCACGATCAGGCACGACGGTTCGGCGGTTATCGCGCATGCAAACGGCCGCTCGCGTTCGCAGTTAGAGCTGCGATGGCGACGTCAACTACAAGCTATAAGGAATCCACAGGCAGCAACCTTGGCCCGGATGCGTTTGCGGATCGCCGGCGAGCGACCGGATCACGTACGTGCGCAGTTTGCCTTCGCTCATCATTTGCACAGTTCGATTCGAGGTCGGGTTGGTGACGTCGTGCGACGCCCACGTCGTACGAAACGCATCGCTCGATTCCATTAACGCTTGCAGAAGCGCTTCGGTCGCGCTGTCCCGAGGCGCGCTGCAGTACGCGATCCGAATCGTCCCGGCGAAGTCCGCGATTATGGCGTCAGGGTCGACGATCCGAGCGCGGACGTCCCTATTGCTCGCGAGCGTGTAAAGAAAATTGCGACGGATACCGTACAGCGAATTAAGTTGTCCGAACGCAGCGGCCGCAGCGGAGTTCGCGTAGAACACGTTGATGAGCGGATCGTGGACGATTGCGATCGATTTGAAGGCGTCTGCCATGGCCGACAGTACGGGATCGACGATCGTCGACGGGTTCATTTCCGACTCCGGACCGCGCGCGAGCGTTTTCAGATGCCGGAGCTCGATATCCGAGAGCCTGAGCACGCGTGCGACCGCGGCGATAGTCTGCTCCGAGACCCGCGTGTCAGACCCGCTCTCGAAGAGCGAGTACCATTCGACGCTGAATCCGGCTAACTGAGCCACTTCTTCACGTCGCAAGCCGGGCGTTCGCCGCCGTTTCGTAGTCGGCAAGCCGACCTCCGTTGGCTGCAGCCGTGCCCGCCTACTCATCAAGAACGCACGAAGTTCACTCCGCCGATCGGCGTCGGATTCGTGGCGAGGCGTCGTTCGTTCGATATTGACAGTGGAATCGACGACATCGTCGACCGGAGTGCTCTGACCCTTGCTCAACCTTGGCTCGCATCTCTGGCGAAGAGCGGACATACATTTCCAAACGACACAGTGAACGCAAAATTAAGGAGACCGGTTGGAGTCCCTTCCGAGAGTGTGAGGCTCGCTTTGACTGCGATTCTCATCTCGCGACTATATCTCGCGAAGGAGACCTCCCAGAGAACGGAGTAGATCGTTACAGAGAGCCTGATCCGGACGGACGGTCGTGGGGCACGTGCCGCACACCCGAGCGCATTCAATGCGTCGTCGACTACGACACCGAGTCGCCGTTCGCGAGCCGCCACGCGGCCGGCGGCGCCGTGTTATTTCACTCCGGCGCGCGCGGAATCGATGGGCGAAAGTCTCTACGTGGGCCGCGCGCCTATCATGATCGTAAGGGACGTCGCCTCCGCGAACCATCACGAGCGTCTGCCGACGGAATGTGTCAAGCTATTTGAGACCACTGTCTCGAGTAAATGCTATGCCGCGATCGTCTCGGGTTGGTTGATGAAGACGGTTGGTTCGAGCGCGGGTGGTTCGGGCGTGCCGTTCACGAAGCGATTTGGGTTGCGCGCGTATGCCGCCTGAAGCACATCGCTGCGCGCTTGCCGCCGTTGATCAACTCGACCGAGGTGAACGTCCTCAGGCGTGAGCAAAGCGATTCCGGAGTGGCGATGCTCGGCGTTGTACCATGCGAAGAATCGGCGGCAGCTCGCTCCTCGTCAGTGAGCGCGCGCTCCGATCGCGCCCGGCTCTTCGCAACGGTACGCAGCCGTGGCTTCACGCGACGCTGCATTGTTGCACGAGCTATACCGATCGCGGCGCAGGCTTGCCTCATGCCGACCAGTGCGGCGAGGTTCGTCACGATTTCTTCGACGGCTCGTCGTCCGTCGCGCTCTGGCTTGCGATCATCTGCAAGAGCGCGTGCGCTTTTCCCAGCGCATCGACCATTTTCTCAGCCTTCGCCGCGCGGCGCTCCGCGCGAGCGAGTTCGTCTCGAAGCTTTTGCACTTCACCGGTCAACGGATTCGCTGGTCTACCGCGTTCCTTCAGCGGCTGGACGTTCGCGAGTTGCTTGCGCCAATTTGCAAGATGCGAGCTGTAGAGGGCGTGTGTGCGGATCACCGCCGCGCGATCGGCAGCCGATTCGCAGGCGTCGTACTCGGTGAGAATCGCCTCACGTTGCGCGATCGTGAACGTTCGGCGTGTCCACTGCGAGCGGACCTCGGAGTCGGGATTCATGGACAACAACCTTGGTCGCCCTCAAAGGATTATCCGGCAACAACCGGACTCCACTCATGTTGACACAGAGGGCAGACGCGAATGACATCTTGTACGTATTGAACTCGTCTGCCGATTACAATCCGCAGCCCTTGCTTGGGTCGATTCGGGCAAAGCTGTACGCGCTCAATTTTAGCGACGATGAAATCGATCCCGGGGTTCTGCATGTCCTCGACAATCTTATCCCAACGGTTCGGCAAGGCCGTTTCTTCATCCAACCTGGCACGCCGAGCTCATACGGGCACTTGACTATGGCGCATCCCGATCTCTGGGCGCCGCACGTCGGCGAGTTCATGCGGGAACTTGGCATGGAGCCACCGCTAATGCATTAGCCTGAAAAAGACGTAAGGACGTTGAAGAGCGTTTCAGGTGGATTTCGGCTTTCGATTAGTCGTCGCCTGACAGGGCCGGGCAGTGCCCGGTAAGTATGTAAAAGCGGTTCCCCGGGTGACGTGAAGAGCCCCATGGTCGACGATCCAATCTCTGCGCATGAAGCGCAAACAAAAGGATCCGAGGGCGATTCCCAATTTGACGCTCTGACGGGTGGATCGTGTCCCCGCGCGTGGTAAAGACGGAGTCGCCCTCGTAGCGTAGAGGGCAGCCATCGCGGCCCTTCGCGAAGGTTGTCTCGAGCCCTCGCAGAAGCCGGCGGCGCCGACGTGGTGCTCGCCACGAGCAACTCGAACGAAGCGATGATGCAGGCTGTCGACGCGCTTCGACCCGACGGTCGCCTAGTCGTCATGGGCGTGGACGGGAGCACGCCTTTCTCGTTTTTGCCGGCTACCGCTCTCAACAGGCGTATCCGCATCATCACGTCGTCCCAGAATAACCGACGCGATCTGTTCGAAGCGCTCGCTTACGTCGCAGAGGGCAAGGTGAAGGTGATGACCGAGACGTTCGCGCTCGACGACATCGCGCACGCGTACGACCGGGTCGCGAACGGCGACGTTCGCTTCCGGGCCGTAGTGCTCCCGAACGGCTGACAACGCTCGCAGCGCTTGCCTCTAGCAGGTTGCGGAAATTCGCAGTGAAACCGTTGTCAAATCATGGTTTTCCGAGAGCCCGTACTCCGTATTCGTCCGTTTTTCGCCTCTCGGCTTAATTTGTGGAGCCCTTTTTTGACTTTTGAGCAGAACGATCCCGGCGTCATGCGACGGCTTTCATGATGATACGGATGCGAACGATGTTGTACGCGGCCATCGCGAACGTGAAAACAGCCGAGACACGAGCGTGACCGCGAACTTTTACCTTTCGTATCGTCCCAACAACCTTCGCCCAGCCGAAGACCTCTTCGACCCGCTTCCGTTTACGCTGACTGATCTCGTACCCCTCATGGCGAGTCGTACGACCATCGATCGCGCTGCGCCGTCGCGTCGTATTCTGCGCAATGTGCGGAGTCACGTTTCTTGCGCGTAGCTCCTCGATAAACGCTGCCGCGTCGTAGACCTTGTCGGCGCCGAGCGTGAGGTTGCCCCGATTTCCCGGACAGTTTTCTACGCTGCGATCGGCAGCGACGACTCGTACTGTTCGGGACTGACGTAGCCTAAGCTCGAGTGCCGGCGTTTGCGATTGTACCAGGTCTCAATGTACTCGAAAATCGCTGCTCGAGCGACGGCGCGCGTTTCCCAAATCGGATCCCCAAGCTCCGTCTTCAGGGTTCCGAAGAAGCTCTCGACCGGTGCGTTGTCCCAACACTCGGCCTTACGGCTCATGCTCGCTTCAATACCGTGTGATTTGAGGACTGCGCGAAATGCCTGACTCGCATACTGACTGCCGCGATCGGAGTGGAACATGGTCCCTCGCGTCGATCGACGTGAGCGGATCGCGGCGGTCAAAGCATCGATGACCAGGCGTTGTCCCATCGATGAGTCCATTGACCAACCGATCACCCGGCGGGAGACGAGATCGAGCACGACGGCCAAATAGAGCCACCCTTCGCGAGTCGGGATGTACGTGATGTCACCAGCCCAGATCCACTTATCGAGCCGATTCTCGTGTTCAAACGACCGGAGCCACCTCTGTACGAGTCGCGGCCGCCGATCGGTGCTCAGTAACCTGTCCCGAAAATCGGGACAAGCTCAATCCATTCATTACGGCCGCCTATGTTGCGATTGCCAATCCTTCTACGATGCGAAGAACTTCGGAGCGCATATTGATGCTTGCGAACTCACCCGCGAGACGCTTGGCATGATAGCGGTATTCAGGATTTTCGAACACTTGGCGGACGGCGCCTTGAAGCTCATGTGGGGAGGGGTCATTCGTTGCGAGGTCAATGCCCGCGCCCGACCAATGGATGCGCGCGTTCGCGTCTGCCTTGTCCTCTGAAAGACCAGCAGCGACGATTGGTATCCCGAAACTCAGCGCTTGGTTGATGCTGCCGTAGCCGCCGTTGGTCACAAAGGCATCGACCTTTGGCAGAAGCCATTCGAACGGCAGATACCGAGCAACTCGGGCGTTGTCGGGTATCTTCACAGGAATAGCTTCGGGAGCGCGTCCCCCGGTCGTGACCACGACAAGTAGATCTTGCTCATTCGCAAGGGCCTCTAACGTCGGCGCCACCAGTTGACCAAAGTTGTGATTTGAGAACGTCCCTTGTGAGACCAGAACGACCTTACGCTGGCCATCCAAGTCGTCAGCCCAGGAGGGCAAGGGAGCTTGGTTGGGTGTGATCTCAGGAGTGCCAATGAAATGGACCGAAGACGGAAGCTCTTGTCTTGGAAATTCAAACCCGGGCACGGTTAGTTGCAGAAAGGCGTCTGGAAGACGGACGGAGGCATCGAAGATGTTCGTGGTAAGCGGCGGGGCGCCGACGTCGGCCAGAATGTGGTTTAGGTGCCGCCGTGCCGGCTCGAAAACGGCAGCATCATGCTGATGGAAGATTGCCGCGTAAGCATCGGCCTCACGACTGCTCGCCGCGGGCTGCAGGCCCGCGAAATTTGGCGCCCCGTCGTCCCGCTGCATGTGCAATATCATCGTCCCGCACAATGCGACCGCTGGGCGCCTGGACCTCGGCCCCAGCAACATCGGAAACGTGCCGTACATGAAGTTGTCGCCGATGATGATGTCGGCAGGATGGAAGCTGAGCACCTGCCGCAATCCTTCATGCTGTGCAGGGACGGAATCGAAGAACACACGCTTCATATAAAATAGCGTCATGTCCGGACCTGGAGGCATGGTCTCCAACTCCGGAAATACTGTTTCGATCGTGCGAAGGTCAAAGTCGGCCTGGGCGGGGAAAGCATGGAACGCCGCGCCGATATCCTCTATACGCTCTTGCATCGCGTGTGAGGACAAGCCGACAACCTCGTGTCCTGCGTCCGCTAGGATCTTTCCAATCGAAAGAAGCGGGTTTAGATGGCCCGTCGCGGGGGTCGATACAATTACGGCCTTCATGTTTTCCTTTATCGGATTCTTTTTGAACGATGGCTTGCTCGTTGGCGAGCATATGAGCATCCGGAGCGGTTTACAGTCGTAGGAACGTTTACGGACGCTGCCGTTCCTGCCACGACGTTCAGGACGAAGGTGTGGCCGGCGACGCGGTATTATCTTAGAGCAAGCAGCACACACCCCGAGACACTCGAGCCTAGACCGTTGCGGAAATTAAACCTGAGCGAGGCTTCTGCGAAGCCTGGTGTACTCGCCAACTGATTTTACGTTGTTAGAACGACGCGAAAGCGTGCCTTGTTTTTCATCATGTGCGCATAACCAGCCGGCGCATCGGCGAGTGCGAACGCCTCAACGATCGGATGAATGTCTTGAAGACGGCTGAAGTCGACCGTATCAGAGGTATCGATGGTCGATCCGGTGAGCGTTCCCTGGACGGATTTCTCGCCGAAGATCAGCGTTGGCGTGTCGATGGTGATCGGCTCCAGACCGGCACCGGCAACAATCATGCGACCGCGGGGGGCGAGGCCCGCGACGAGCGGATTCATCGCAGTCGGACTCGAGACCGTCGTTAGAATGACGGACGCACCCCCGAGCCCAGCGAGGATCGCCGCTGCGTCCTCTCTATCAGAGTCGATATGTTGATGTGCTCCAAGTTTGATCGCAAGTTCGGCTTTTTCTTGCCCGCGCGCAATCGTGACGACGCGGAACCCCATCTTTCTAGCGTATTGCACGGCAAGATGGCCGATACCGCCGATGCCGTGGATTGCTACGAGGTCGCCCGGACGTGCTGGCGAGTTACGGAGTGCGTTGAACGTGGTGACACCCGCGCAAAGGAGCGGAGCCGCGTCGATGGCGGACATGCCGTCCGGGATCGAAACGAGACCGGCCGCATTTGCGATGACTACCTCCGCGTATCCGCCATCCACATGGATACCCGTGAGCGGCTGACGCGTGCAGTTGACGAAGTCGCCACGTCTACAAGATACGCACTGGTTGCAAGGACCCGAGAGAAGACCGACGCCGACGCGTTGGCCTGAAAACCAGTCCGCGACACCAGGCCCGACCGCGTCGATGAGGCCAACGATTTCATGTCCTGGAACGCGAGGATACGTTACACCGGGCGCACCACCCTCAACGGTAAACGCGTCAGTATGGCAGACGCCACTAGCCTCGACGCGAATGCGAACCTGCCCGGCGCCGGGCTGTTCGATTGGTAAATGGACATCCTCGAATGCTCCATTTCCCGTCGCCCGAAAGGCACGGTAGGTGGTCGACGCATTTGTGACCGTATCCATCGATAGACCTCTTCTTTGAGTCGTAGAGATTGTAGACCGGCGCAATCTAGACCGCATGTTTCAAGCAACGAACGGGCTCTGCGCAATCTATCTTTCCGCAATGCACGAGGGTACCGTGCTCGGTCAGCTCAAGCATTATGGCGCGACCGATGCCGAAAGTCCGGACGGTAATGATATACGCTTTTCCGTCTTTAAGAGTATCGAAGATCGTGTTCGACATGATTGCCTCCAGACGCTGCGTTGTCCTCGTCGCTCGCGCTTAACGGTTCGGGATTCGTCTGAGCGTACACCTCGTGCGTCGAAGCTTTACCGTGACGCCAATAGCCCGCCGTCTTCACCCACGCCTTAGGTAGTCTCAATCGCGTCGAGAGAACGTCACGGAGCAGGCGCGCCGTCGACGCTTCACATGCTGCCCATGCGTGACCATCACCGATCGACGGCTGCAGTCGATAGAGCGCGTCAATTAGTTGGGAAATCATTCCTCCCTTCGCACGGTAAATCCATGTGACGTGAGTGCGCCCTCCGACGGAAAGCGAGACGCAATCGTCCTCTGAATCAACCATTGCGATCGCAAACACCGGCACATCGTGCGGCAGTTCTTCCAGCCGGGGCGCGAGCGCAGGCAGGCCGGTCTCATCTGCGATCAGCACGTACAATCGAAATCGGTTGGGATGACATGCGAACTTCGAGGGCCGCCAATCCCCGCGACATCGCCCGGCTTGAGTCTTACAGCCCAGCGCGTAGCCGAACCGTCTCCGTGCAGCGTGAACTCGATGTCCAGTTCGCGCGTCATCTCGTCAAAACGGCGAGGTGTGTAGTCGCGAGCTGAGGTTGCCCCGATTTCCCGGACACACTAAAGGTTGGCGAAGACCGACTACGAGGTATCATGGGAAAAGAACGTCGAGCTTTCAGCGAAGAGTTTAAGAAGGACGCCGTCCGCCGGCTTTCGTCGGGTAAGGATCGCCTCTCAGTCGTAGCGGCCGAACTGGGTTTGAGTCCATCGCTGCTGCAAACCTGGCGGCGCAAGTACGAGTCCACGCCCGGCGAAGGCAGTCGTGAAGGGGCCGTGGTCGTGCCGCTCGAGGAGGAAATCGCCGCCTTCGCCGCGAGATCGCGGGCCTGCGGGAAGATCGAGAGATCCGGCGCGCAGACGTAAGAAAAATGGCGCATTGCGAGTACCCCTCGACTTTAGCGATGAAAGCCGTGAAGCGGTGGTGCAGAAGAACGAGCCGGATGGACCTTAAGCAGGCACGCTCAACAAAGTTGCGGACATGATCTGTGGCAATTTCCCCGCAGAGGAAACGCTCTTCAAGTATCGGAGCAGCAGCTACTTAACGGAGTTCTTTCACGACTGCTACGCCGACTATGTGCACGACGGCTCCTCACGGAAGGCCTGGGTCGCTGACACGCGGCGGACGATCCTCGCCGAACGGCAACCGATTCCAAAATACGCCCTCGGAGATGGAGCGCCTTCCTTGCCCAAGTCGACTCCGACGAATTTACGCATGGAGATGCTCTCGTACAGTGCTTCCTCAACGCCTGGATCGCTCAAATTAAACCACTGCTGCAGAAAATGAAGCCGCAACATACGCTCGACGCCGATCGTACCCGGCCGACTTCGCCTGTCGGGTAATGCGGCTGAACCAGAGCGACGAGCTCCGCCCACGGCAAGATGCGGTCCATCTGGTCCAGAAAAACCGCACGCCGCGTGACTTTGGCGTAGCGATCGAAGTTCGCGCTTGCGAAGGACATCTGCTTATCAGCCATCGTTTCACCAGTATATCAACAATCGTCACTAAATCAGAGATGCCCTAAGTTGCGACGGCACGAATTACACTACTCACCGAATTACGAACGGAACTGTGGATCGCGGCATGGCTAAAGCACAGCGGCATCTCGGTAAGGCTCGAGCCGGCCACGGTATGGACTCGCGTCGCGGACATGTTCGCCCGCACCTGTCCCGTTACGATTTGGGAAATTAAAAGCTTCCGCGACATCGAAGATGTGCGAACTAAGGACGCAATTAAGCGCGACGTCCAGGGGCGTCTCAGAAAGTTGAAACAGCCGTACATTCTCGGCGTCGATGAATATCCCGAGCACCTTGCCGACGTGCCGCGAACGATTAGGGCACTCGAGCGAGAACTTCGGCGGCACTTTCATAGGAACGGGGAGCTTCCGCGCATGTTCTGTGTGGAGGGATTGCACGTAGAAGCAACAGCCGTTGCGCCTAACGAGAGCGGTTTTTTCTCTGGAATGCTCGGGCATGAACATACATTCACGAACGAGTACATTAAGCACCCCGCGAAACGGATTCGGGACGCCGCGGACCAGCTGTCGCCGGAGATAGCCGGCGTCGTGGTCATCGACAGTACGGAAGCAACATGGTTTGACGAGGAGTATGTAGTCGATGCTTGTTTTGGAGAAGACACGCTGGCGGTACAAAGCGGTCGCACGTTTACCGTACGTTAGGACGGCGTCTTTCAGCAATCCTCAGACAGGCATGCGTATGCGGCAGGTGCATCAGGCGCGTTGACGGCGACGGTGGTCCCTGACTGCCGCCGACGACCGTTGGAGTCGCGCGACGGCCGCCGTCGGGCGTCCGATCTCCCGTCACTCCGACAGGAAGCGCAGCAGCTGCTCCGTCACCTCGGTCGGGCGCTCCTCCGGCATCCAGTGGCCGCAGCCCGCGACGCTGCCGCCCGTCACGTCAGGCCCGAACTCTTGCAGCATCGATACGATCTGCAGACCGTACGAATGCTCCCCTCCGAGGGCCAGCACGGGGATCGTCAGCGGCTCCTGCTTCCAGGCCAGCGCGTTCTCGTGGTCGACCGGGAAGGCGCGATACCATTCAAGCCCTCCCCTCAAGTTTCCGGGCTGCTTGAGGGACCGCGCGAATTCCTCGATGTCCGCGACCGGATGCGCTCCCAGATCGAAGGCCCGGTCGTAGATGAAGGTTGAGACGTAATCGAATTCGCGCCCTTGGATGAGCAACTCCGGCAGGTCGCGCTTCATGTGGAAGGCGAAGTGCCAAACCTTCTGCTCATGCGAGTTCGCCACCCACCGGCTCCAACCGGGTTGAGACGCGTCGAGCACCGTCAAGCGCGTGACGGCATCGCGGTGCGTCAGGGCGAGCGCCAGCGCCGTCATGGCGCCGATGTCGTGGCCGCCGACCGCGTACTTGTCGAAGCCCAGCGCCGTCATGACGCCGTGGACGTCGCCAGCGAGGCTTGCCTTGTCGTACCCGCCCTGCGGCTTGTCCGAATGCCCGGCACCCCGGAGGTCGACAGCGACGACCGTGTGCCGACTGGCAAGTTGCGGCATCATGTGGCGCCACGCCCACCAAGTCTGCGGAAAACCGTGGATCAGGACGAGCGGGGGGCCGTTGCCGCCGATGACAGCGTGCATCTTGACGTCGCCGACCAGTACTATCCGGTGCGTGAAGCCCTCAACGTTCATGCAATCGTTCTCCGTTCAATTGATGCGGAAATCAGCCGCTATTGGCGACCGGCCGGTCCAAAAATAAATGAGCGCTTGCTGGTTTCTCTCGCCGGTTCGTTTACTTTCTAAACCTGTCGAGGATCGCTTTGAATCGCTTCCGCTAAGGCGACTTTGGGGACTTATCTCTCCTATCGGTCAGACAAGCCGCGATCCATTTCGATGCGCCATCCCAATCCAATTGCGATCACG
>JAABUX010009015.1_pt1 | contig 11378 bp, 9 predicted proteins | sample 5561851 | NCBI WGS metagenome assembly JAABUX01 (sample SAMN10711883, study PRJNA513361) | rock metagenome | isolation source: Antarctica rocks | place: Antarctica: Victoria Land, Richard Nunatak red sandstone | collected 2016-01-03 | reverse complement strand
CCAAAGAACAACTTTTGGGACAACTGAAACAACGAGTTGAGCAACTAGGCTATCAGGTGCAACTGCTCCCGATTATTGCCCCTCCACTACCGAGCTAGTCACTGATTTTCAAAGCAGATCCGAGTCGTGCTGCTCAATCATGGTCAGGAACTCCTTAAAGGTGACGTTAATACTGGTCTACGCTCTGTCGCCCTTGAAGCATTGCAAAAACGTAGCGTGGAGGTGATCTTGGGGGCAGCAGCCACTGCCGTTCGCCCAGACTCAGTTGAGTACACACGCGATGGCAAGTCCCAAACACTGAGCGCATCTACAGTAATTTGGACAGCTGGCACTGCCACCAATCCACTAATTAAAAACTTACCGATTGCGGCGGAGCACCGTGATCAACATGGTTATCTCCAGGTGACCCCGACATTGCAATTGCCCGACTTTCCAGAAGTCTTTGCTGCCGGTGATTGTGCCTTTACAAAGGAAAACCCCCAACCGCCCTTAGCTCAGGTAGCCTATCAGCAAGCAGCGGCGATCGCCCATAATCTCAAAGCGCTGGCTTTAGGCCGTGACCTCAAGCCTTCTACGGTTCATCTACGTGGCACCTTGATGAAATTAGGGATAGAAGATAGTGTTGCTAACATCTTCGACCGCCTGGAACTTAAGGGCGAAGTTGGTCACTTAATCCGTCAAGGCACCTATCTAGAGATGTTGCCGACTCCGGTGCATGATTTCAATGTCACCAAGGAATGGCTAAATGATGAAATTGTTAACCGCTACATCGGTGGTGATGAAACCAAGACAGCAGTGCGGGCGCTAGAAGTGGTTGGTGGAGTCGTTGTGGGCGCTTTAGTCGCGAGAAAATTACTCCAAATGTTAGGTCAGGAGCATAAAGACGATAAATCCTGATTGATTGAGCACAAGTATTCAAACATCCAGAATTCCGGCGTCAATATTGACTTTTGAATCCTTGCAACTACCGAAAAACTTCCCTAAACAATGGCAAACTCTGAGTCATCAAACAATACAAAAAAATCAGCTGGACAATCACAGGTGGACACAAAGGCCCCACGCTTACCTGAATCAACTGCTGCCAGTCCCGCCGTCGCACAGCAACAGTCTGCTAAGCCTAGTGATCCTCGCAAACGCCGACGCACCAGACTAATTTTGGCCATCTTATTCGTTGTTGGCACGATTTTCGGTTGCCGCTGGTGGTGGTATGCTTCCACCCATGAGGAGACGAATGATGCCTATGTCACCGGTCGTCAATACCAGCTCAACTCTCGGATTAATGATACTGTAATCAAAGTTCTGGTCAATGATAACCAGATTGTGCATCAGGGTCAGATGTTGGTGCAGCTTGACCCAAGTGACTTCCAGGTGCAAGTGCAGCAGGCGCAGGCGAATCTAGAAGCGGCGCGTGGTCAGGCGAAAACTGCCTCGGTGAATATTGCTCTAGCTTCACAAAATCACCTTGGCCAGACGACTCAGGCACGAGGAACTATTAGCACCTCGACCGCCAACGTCGCCAACGCCCAAGCAGCAGTTGAAGGCGCGAAAGCAGCTATTGCCTCAAATCAGGCGCAGCTGATTCAAGCACAGGCAGACCTGCACAAGACCCAAGCGGACTATAAACGCAATACCATGCTCTACGAGACGGGCGTGATCTCTGGGTCGCAATACGATACTTTTAAAGCATCTTATCAGGAAGACATAGCGAAGCGAAACGCCGCAGAGTACCAAGTTAGGCAAGCCCAAGCCCAACTCATCGCCGCCGAAAAACAGGTGGCGTCGGCCCTTGGCCAACTGGCAAATTCCCAAGGTGGGTTGCTCACGGCTCAGGCGACGGCGCAGCAAATTAAAGCGAATCAAAGTCAGTACAAAGCGGCTCAGGCTTCGGTCGACCAGGCAGCGGCACAGCTTAAAAACGCGAAACTGCAATTATCTTATACCAATATCACTTCCCCCACTGAGGGACGAGTGGGTAATGCCGAAACCGTAGTCCTAGGACAACGAGTCCAACCGGGACAAGCTTTGATCGCAATTCAGGAGAATAACCCCTGGATCGTAGCTAACTTCAAAGAAACACAGCTTGAATGGATGCGACCAGGCCAACGAGTGGAAATTCGGATAGACTCATTCCCGCACCAGCGCTTTTGGGGCAGGGTGGACAGCATTGCACCGGCATCAGGGTCTGCGACTGCGCTCTTACCGCCGGACAACGCCACAGGTAACTTCACTAAAATTGTCCAACGGGTGCCGGTCAAGATCCTCTTTGACCCTCAGAGTATTAAGGGGTACGAATCACTGATTGTCCCTGGTATGTCGACTGAAGTCACTGTAGTGCATCCCTAGAGCTCCAGCTACAACATAGTAGTTCTGAAGCGCGCGAAACTCCACCGCCTAGCTCGTCAACTTGCTTGCCAATATGCAACTTTCGGGCCTGAAGATATGGACATCATAATAGCCTTGATCGCGATTGTTGGGGGTATATTAGCTATCTTTGTGCTCGAAATTGCCCTTGACTATGCCTGGTTTCTGGTTCAAAGGGGCTGGACCCATAGAGAGAAGGGGCACTACCACAAAGCTCTGGCTGACTTCCACCATGCTGTCGAACTCAACCCCAAATACAAATCAGCGTTCACTAGCCGGGGTCAAGTCCATCAGTTGATGTTGCGCCACGATGAAGCTATTGCTGACTTTAATCGCGCTCTGGAAATTGACCCCAACTGCTACTGGTCCCTTGCCAACCGAGGTGAGACCTATCGATTAATGGAACTTTACGAGCAGGCTCTGGCTGACTTCGACCGTGCCATCGAACTCAATCCCGACTACAAATGGGCGATCGCTAACCGCGGTCACGTCCATCGGTTGATGGGACACTACTCTGAAGCTATTGCTGACTTTAACCGCGCCTTAGAACTCGACCCCAACTGTCCTTGGTGCTTTACCAACCGGGGTGAGACCTACAAACAAATGAGGCTATACAACGCAGCTATTACTGACTTCAACCGCGCGATTGCACTCGACCCCAAGTCCCAATGGGCCGTTGCCAGTCGGGGTGAGACCTACCTGCTGATGCAGTGCTACGAAGATGCTCTGGCTGATTTAGACCGCGCCATCGATTTAGACTCTCACTCTGCTCGCGCTTTTGCCAACCGAGGTGAACTCCATCGGCAGCAGCAGCGATATAACGCAGCTCTAGCTGATTTGAACCGCGCCATCGATTTGGACCCCCAATCCGTTCGCGCTTTAGGTAACCGGGGCGAGACCTACCGGCTGATTCAGCGCTACAAAGATGCTCTGGCTGACTTTAACCGCGCTACTGAACTCTTGCCCGACAATGACTGGTTGCTGCACCAGCGAAATTTGGTCTACCAAGCTTTAAACAAACAGACGGACACTTATAGGTAAACGGACAGATGACCGCAGTTAAGTTATTACAGCTACCACAGCATGCTCCCCAAGCGGCTCCAACACTTGCTCCCCCAACACCAGAACATGTCTCCCCTGCCAGAGCATTGCTTGGTGTTTTGATGCCAGTGCTGGGTTCTCTTTTACTTACTTTGGATCTGCAAACGACCAACGCTGGCTTCTCTCAGATGATTCAAGGAGATTTGGCGTTCACACCCGATGAAGCGAGTTGGGTCACAGTAGCTTATACCAGTGCGGAACTGATCATTATTCCCCTAGCGGGTTGGCTGAGCCAGGCTTTCTCTCAACGCTGGTATCTAGCGTTCAATGCTGCCCTATTTATTTGCTTTTCTATAGCTTGCGCTAGTGCCTGGGATTTATCTTCAATGATTGTGTTTCGGTTTTTTCAGGGTCTAGTCGCAGGAGGGTTTACTGTCTTAGCTTTCACTAGGGTACTCACACAGCTGCCCAGATCCAAGCAACACATAGGCTTTGTAATGACTAGTATTACAGCCGGCTTACCAGTTTCTATCGGCCCACTTTTGGCTGGATGGCTAGTAAACGACTACCAATGGCAATACATTTATTACCTGAACGTGCCATTGGGACTCCTGGTGATGGCTGGAATCTGGCATTGGATTGACCCCCAACCTATGCAAGTGCCTGTGCTTAAACAAATAGATTGGTTAGGCACCATCGTTATGGCAATTGCCATGATTAGTCTTGTAACAATTCTAGAACGGGGCAACACTGAAAACTGGTTTGATTCGGCTCTAATTGTGCACTTAAGTATTCTAGCAGTTTTGTCTCTGGCTCTTTTTTGCTGGATTGAACTACAATCTAGCCAGCCCCTAATTAACTTACGAATACTTGGACAACGTACTTTTGCTTTGGCCAATATTTTTAATCTGGCAGTTGGATTAGTTCTTGCTTACGCTTATGTTACAGCGGATTTCAGCTTGATGAAGTACAGTGGCAACCTGTGAACTCCGATACCCTGGCACAACCCGTGTACTCTGCTTACTTGAAATCTGCTGTATGACGCAATATTTAGGTCAAATTCAAGGTTATAACCCCTTGCAAATTGGCCGACTTCTGATTTGGGGGTCAATAGTTAACCCAACAATCCCCAAACTTATAGAACACGTTGAGGTTCGCCTTCTCTTGGGTATCGCTATTAGTATATTTGTCATCAGTTGCTTCATGAATGTTACGCTGACTCACGATGTCGCAGCTCATGAGTTGTTTTTATCTCAATTCATCAGAGCACTAGCACAACCTATGATGATTGCGGTTCTAGCTTTTATAGCCACAGACAACATCAAAAAAGAGCAGGCTGACTCGGCCTCGGCAATATTTAACACAATACGGACTTTAGCAGGAGCGGTGGGGACTGCGACTATCGGAACCTTGCTGACAAAACGCGAACAATTTCACTCCAACCGACTAGTTGAGTCTGTCTCAATGTTCAATTACCAAACTCAGGCTCGTCTGCAAGAACTTAGCCAGTTGTTTACAGGCAAGCTAGGTGATCCTCATGCAGCTCAATCTCAAGCGAGGTCGATGCTTGGGCAAACTGTACGTCGGGAAGCTTATGTCATGGCTTTCAGCGACTGTTTTTATTTCATCGGCATGGGAGTAATGCTGAGTGGTATTGTCATCCTCTTCTTAAATAAGATCAAAAAGCCTACTGAAAGTGTCAACTAGAGTAGTTGTGTCCAACAGATTTTCTGGCTGATTGTTAGAGGAATTCTGAGTGTTATAATGCAGAGATGATTGTAATCTGGCAAACTACCCTATAGGCTGTACCCAATCTACAGGTGGTAATATCAGAAACCCTGCCCTGAAGGCGGGGTAATTCATTTAGCGGTTCATTGAAGCATGAGTGAATCTAAAACTCAGATTTTAAAACTAGAAGTTAAGAAATCTTTGAGACTCAAGGGCAATGAACCGCAGCTGCTAGATGACCCAAATACTGTTTGGGTAGTTCAGTCAGGAACGCTGGCGCTGTTTGCCGTAACTCTGGCAGAGGGCATGCCCACAGGTGCGCGCCATTATCTGCTCACCGTTAGTTCTTCTGATAGCGATCAACGAGAATCAGCACTGTTTGGAATTGCCCCTAGCTTGGGTGAGAAGCAGTGGGGAATTCTGGCAGTGGCGGTTGAGGAAACGGCGATCAGGGTGATATCTAAGGAAGACTTTGCGGAGCTGATCATTGATACTAATGCAGAGGCTGTAGCTTTGATAGAGGGCTGGGTACATCAACTCGGCTGTGCATTCTCCGAAGCGTTGGCTCGCGCCGCAGTTCCTGTAAAGCCAGGTTTGGCAGCAGCGTCTAAAGAGGAGCGCTCATCTCACGAAACTCAATACTTCTCCGTGACTGAGGGTCAGACCTTCGCACCAGGGAGGGACACCATATCCTGGGTAAAGTTGCAGCAAGGGCAAGCTCGATTAATGGGGTTTGAGGAGTTGACTCTGAGCCCAGAATCTGACATTTTGCCCCTGAGTGGCAGTATGTGGTTAGAGCCAGTTGACACCGTAGAGTTGGCTACCGTAAATACTTCCTCAATCCTCGACCCAAATCGCCTGCTGCAGGGTATTGCCCATCTTCACGAACTCTGCCTTTGCCTCGTTGACTTACTCGTACAGCAAGAAGCGATCGCAGAACAGCAGAGATTTCAGCAGAAGGAACGCCTCAATCGTCAGGTGACCGCCACGGCGCTTGAGGAACTAGCATCAGTCCTATACCCTAAGGAAGCCGACTTCCTTCAGGAAGGCACAGACTTGCTGATCGCCGCTGGTGCTGTAGGGCGGGCTTTGGGGATTACAATTCGTCCTCCAGCTAAATCAGAAAACCTCGACCGAGTCAAAAATCCCCTAGAAGCGATCGCCCGTGCTTCGCGGTTCCGGATGCGCCGAGTTTTGCTGAGCGCTAACTGGTGGCAAAAAGACTGTGGTTCCTTACTCACATACATGGGCGAAGAAAACAGACCTGTAGCTCTGCTGAGCGTTGCTGATGGTCAATATGAGATATTTGATCCAGGGTCAGGAACTCGAACAAAGGTAGATGCCAGTAGTGCTGAAAACCTAGCATCAGTCGCCTACATGTTTTATCGACCCTTGCCCGATAAAGAGTTGAGAGCTTGGGACTTGATTAAGTTTGCCCTCTCGGGTAGAACTAGGGATTTGATTGTTATCCTTTTGACCGGAGTAGCTGCTAGCCTATTAGGGATGCTGACGCCAATAGCGACTGGATTCCTGATAGACACAGCTATACCGGATGCTAACCGAGGGGTGTTGTGGCAAATCGGCTTGGGCTTATTAGCAGCTGCCTTTGGGTCAGCAATATTTCGATTCGCTCAGGGATTTGCCAGTCTAAGGTTGCAAAGTTTTTCTGCCACGACGACTCAGGCAGCTGTGTGGGACCGACTGCTGAACTTAAGAGTGTCCTTTTTTCGCAAATATTCTACTGGTGACCTAAAGTTCAGGGTGTCAGCTATCGGTGAGATCCGTAACAAGCTCAGTGGCAGTATTCTGCAAACCCTCTTCGCCAGTTTTTTCTCATTGCTTACCCTAGGACTATTATTCTACTACAGTACGCAATTGGCTCTAGTGGCACTGACAGTTGCTGGTATAACAGTGATTGTTACTACAGTCTTGGGGGTTTTCCTCCTGCGGCAGTTCCGTCCCTTGCTAGAGCTAGAGGGAGAAATATTTGGGTTAATGGTGCAGCTGATCAATGGGGTTTCCAAGCTTCGAGTGGCTGCTGCTGAGGAACGCGCCTTTGCTGCCTGGGCTAAAAAGTACAGGCAGCAGATGAAACTAACGCTAAGTAGCCAGATCATTGAAGATAGCCTCAACGTATTCAATACGGTGATGCCTACGGTGACTGCTGTTCTCATGTTCTGGGTTGCAGTACAAATGGTTCAACCCCAAAGAGGAGCAGGCTTTTCTACGGGCAGTTTCCTAGCTTTCTATGTCGCTTTTGGTATCTTTATTGGCGGTGCTACTAACTTGAGCAATACGGTGATTGAGGTTTTAGAAATTGTTACCCTATGGAAGCGGGCTAAGCCAATTCTTGTGGCAAAACCAGAGTTAGATTTGAGCAAAACTGACCCTGGGAGGCTCTCAGGCAGACTGTCGCTAGATCATGTGACGTTTCGTTATCGGCAGGATGGTCCGCTTAATCTGGATGATGTGTGTATCTGGGCTGAGCCTGGGGAGTTTATTGCCCTGGTGGGACCATCTGGAAGCGGCAAATCAACAATATTTCGGTTACTATTGGGGTTTGAAACACCTGAAGCCGGTGCAGTCAAATACGACGGTCAGAACTTATCTGGACTGGACATCTTGGCGGTACGCCGACAGTTAGGGGTGGTGCTGCAAAATGGCAGAATCAATACAGCTTCTATCTTTGAGAATATCTCTAGCGGTGCTGTGGTAGCAATGGATGAAGCCTGGGAGGCGGTTAGACTAGCTGGGTTTGCCGATGATGTTACAGAAATGCCGATGGGGATGCACACGGTCATTAGTGAAGGCGGCACTAATCTTTCAGGAGGGCAGCGGCAACGGCTTTTAATTGCGCGATCGCTGGTATTGAAGCCTAGAATTTTGCTATTTGATGAGGCAACGAGTGCTCTGGATAACAGAACTCAGGCAACTGTTAGTGCGAGTCTAGAGCAATTGCAGGTGACAAGGGTGGTGGTGGCTCATCGACTCAGTACAATTCGCAATGCTGATCGCATTTATGTAATTGAAGGGGGTCGAGTAGTTCAACAGGGCAATTTTGAGGAATTAGCCAAGCAGAAGGGGCTGTTTATTCAGCTGATGGCTCGACAAATGAGTTAGGTAAAAGGAAGTTAAGTGATGCCTGAAGTTCTACTACATGAATTAAGTAATAGCGACATCGATTGGATGACCACTACAGGTCACCATGAGGAAATTGCTGCTGGTACAGTCCTCATCGAGCCAGGAAAACCGATTGAAAATTTCTACATTGTGGTAGATGGAACTTTAAGCGTCTCTATTTCCCAGAGGGAGAACAACCTTTCTTTCCGGACCTCTAGACTTATGCAAGTTAGTAGAACGGAACAGAGGGAAATTATTAAGATAATGAGCGGAGATGTGTTGGGAGACATCAATTATGTCGGTCAACACTTTATACCCATTGTTACAGTTAAAGCGCTCGAAAAATCTTTGCTGTTAGCGATTCCGCGTAAGCAGTTGGCAGCAAAACTGCAAGAAGACATGAGCTTTGCTGCCCATTTTTATCGAGCGGTCGGGATTTTGCTCTCCAATCGACTGCGGTTGATTGTCAGTTTATCAGGAAACAGCGAGCTTGCTTCCAATTCAGAGCAGCTATTCAAAAAGGTGTTATTTGTATTAGGACAATTGAATGATAGTGATATTGATTGGATGCTAAGTACAGGTAAAAAACAAACAATTGCTGCTGGCACGGTTCTCGTCCATCAAGGTAGACCTGTCGATGCACTGCATATGCTCTTGAATGGAACAATGATGGTTTCAGTTTGCGATGCTAAAATTACCCCCTTGCACCGTACCTTTGCCGAAGAAAAATGTGGACCAGGCACTATCAAGCAGGAGATAGCGAAACTATCAAGCGGGGATATCGTGGGAGAAGTGTCTTTTCTTGACAATCAGTACGCTTCTGCCTACGTTACCTGTTTAGAAGACTGTCAGGTGTTGTCGCTGCCACGGAGTCAACTAGCTGCCAAATTGGAGATGGGTTCAGGTTTTGCCGCCCGGTTTTACCGAGCAATCGCCGCTATTGTTGAAGACCGACTTCGGAGTGCAGTCATTCGTCTCAGTCATGGCAAGAACAGTGGCAGTAGCCAGATGCTCGATGAAGAAATTGAACATGAGGATGAGATCGAGCTTAATATCTTAGACAAGTCTGCCCTAGCGGGAGCTAGATTTGACTGGATACTTAGACAATTTAGAGCCAGCTGAATTTAGGTAAATCTCAATGGCTGATCAAAACGAAAGCCTGTTCCGAAAAGAATCACTGGAGCGTCTATCATCCCCTGAACGGCTAGACCAGCTGATTCAAGTGGTTAAACCTAAGGAATGGCTACCTTTAGCCGCTTTAGGTGCTTTAGTCGTGCTTGCCGTGATTTGGAGTATTTTTGGACGTATCCCCTTCACTGTTAGTGGCAGAGGAGTGCTGATTCGTCCTCGCCAGCCATCATCTAGCCCACTTGTGAGTTTAGCCTATTTTACGATTGGGGATGGAAAGCAGATTCAGCCAGGGATGAAAATCATGATTACACCCGATACGGTGAAACGAGAAGAATATGGCGGGGTATTGGGTAGCGTATCTTCTGTATCATCTTTGCCTGTGACTAAGCAGAGTGCAGCTAATTTGATCGGCAATGCAGAAGTGGCGGAGGCGTTGATTTCCCAAAGTGGTCAGATGCAAGTAATTGCCCAGATGAATTTAGACCCATCAACCTTCAGTGGTTATGAATGGTCTTCTGCCAAAGGTTCGCCACATCAGAAACTAACGCCTGGGACTACGACATCTGTGCGTGTCATTTTGGAGGAAAAAGCCCCAATTACGTTTGTCTTTCCAGTTTTTGGTGCTCTATGACATCCCTGCCCCAACTGCTGAGTGATCCATTTTTGCAGCTGCCGAGTGAAACTTCCGTGCGGGTTGTTTGGTTTACCGAGTTTGCCGGTTACCGCCATACTGTCACCTATGGTCAAAATCTCAATCAGACTGCTGTTGCCACCACTACCAAGCTCAGTCGCACTCGTGAAGACAGCAAATCCAGAGTAGGGAGCCAGACTCAGGAGGGTCAGGTTTACAAGGAACCTACAGCGCGTGACATCTGGCGGCACGAAGCAGAAGCCACTTTGACTCCTGGCACCCGCGTACCTTATCACGTGACAAGTGTGCGAGAAGATGGCAAGACTGTGAGCAGCGCCAAGTTCACTCTTGCCCCCAAGCCAACACCAGGCACACCGCTGGAAATTTTGCTCACATCTGACCACCAGCTCAAGCCTATGACGGCTGCCAACCTCCAGAAGGTGGTTGAAACTATTGGACGAGTAGATGCAGTTTTCTTTGCCGGTGATATGGTAAATGTTCCTGATCGCGCCTCGGAGTGGTTTGATGACCATCGTGGCGGTGCGTTGTTTCCGTGTATACAAGGTCGTGCCAGCTATGAAATTGACAAGAACGGCATTAAGACATTCTACACGGGTGGGGAACTGATTCAACACGCTCCGCTGTTTACGGCGATTGGCAATCATGAGGTGATGGGACGGTTCTCGATGGAGCGCGGTTTGAATGACCAATTAGATGATTCTTTTCCCCGTACAGCTGCTCGCCTATACAAGCCGATTGGACAATTTAACTCGAGTAACGCTTCGACTGTAAGCCACGATTGGCTGAAGGACAGCTCCTTCAATACCGATACTTACGAAGAGATCTTTACCCTACCCGAAAGCAACCAGGGTGGAAAAACGTACTACGCAGTCAGCTTCGGTGATGTTCGCCTAGTAGTACTATATGCGACGAATAGCTGGCGGGTTCCAAGCCTTGCTCAGTCGGCTAGAGGCAGGTACCGTGAACGCGATCGCGATTTGAACAACCCAGCCCAGTGGGGGTATGGACAGCATATTTTTGAGGCAATCTCAAAGGGCAGCGCCCAGTACAACTGGCTGGAGCAAGAACTCAACAGCCCTGAGTTCCAGCAAGCAAAGTACAAAGTTGTGATGTTACATCATCCACCTCATTCTCTGGGCGATAACGTTGTTCCTGCTTACACTAACCCAGTGCAGCTGATTGAGCGCGATATCAAAGGCAGCATCAAGGCAGTGCGTTATGAGTACCCGAAGGACGCAGATTACATCGTTCGTGATGTCTTAAGCTAATAGACATCTAATTTGCAACAACTCTATTACCCTTATTACGGACTTTCCTATTCCAGTTAATCACTAGCTCGCCATCA
>JAABUX010009014.1_pt1 | contig 11379 bp, 11 predicted proteins | sample 5561851 | NCBI WGS metagenome assembly JAABUX01 (sample SAMN10711883, study PRJNA513361) | rock metagenome | isolation source: Antarctica rocks | place: Antarctica: Victoria Land, Richard Nunatak red sandstone | collected 2016-01-03 | reverse complement strand
CTGACGGCCCAAGCACCCCAGCCGCCCAGGCCAGGATGTCCGTCGCCCCGCGTGGCGCGCGTATCTTGTGTCTAATGTGGGGCTTCATGCAGCGACCACGACGACGGACTCAGCGCGCTTGTCACTTAGTTCGCTTTCTTGCACGTTTCTTCGGGTGATAATTTGCACCCCAGAGCGGCCGTTTCACTAGACAGAACACCCCTTCCGTGTAGTGAAGCGAGGCCAATTGGCGGCAAACATGTTGTGCGACGGCCTGTTATCGCCTCATTTTCACTTCACGAAAGGTGACGCCGCCCTTACTGGCCCATTGAGAACGGTGCAAATGATCGACCCAAAAACAGGGCAAGGAAGCGAACAAAATGACACGCGCTCGACGCACCCAGAACTACCTAGTTTCATAGGGCAATCGCATTTAAATTCGCTTTCGCGCCACAATGGGACGTACTAACTAGAAATGATGCGGCCCATTCGGCCGAACATCTCGCAATTGGTTCATCTGAACCCGCAATTGCAATTCTACGTGAAGCAACAACGCAATTCACGATACGTTACTGTCGCACGACGGCCCGCATTTATGCCTCTCAATGCCCAAATTATAATGCGATTGCCCTGCCTAGTTTCATCCTCGTCTTGACTCCAACGCCGACGTTGTGCTATCAAACTAGGTAGTTTATGCGCGTCTGCGTCACGTCGTGAAAGGAGGAGAGAGGCATGCGCCCGCTCTCAGCCGAGGACGAAGCCACGCTGCGCGCCATCGCCGAGCGCCATGGCTTCTACGCCGCGCGGGGGCCGCATACCGGCGAGGGCAGCGCCAGCCGCCTCATCGACACGCTGCTCGCCGGTGAGGTCGTCACGCTCGCCCTCACGCCCGCTGATCGACGCCGCCTCGTCGCCTGGCTGGACGAGGTGCCGCCTCCCAAGGGACGCCTCGCCACCGTCCTGCACAGCCTGGCCGCGCAACTGCGCCCAACGCTCCCTAAAACCGTGCCACGCGCCCCGATCACGACCACGGCGACGACACCCTCTCCCGCACCACGCGCCCGTTGCAGTCACCTTACGACCGATGAGGCCGCCCGCCGTTTGGAGGTGAGCCCTGCCCGTGTGCAGGAGATGGCCCGCGCCGGCGAGATCGGCCGCAAAGTCGACGGCCGCTGGACGTTCACGGAGCACGAGATCGCCCGCGTCAAGGCCGAGCGCAACCGTCACGCGCTCCGGCTTTCCCTCGCACCGACACGCAAACACAAGCGGACCACGCGCCGACGGTCCTCCTCCGGCTCTGGCTCCGGGCGTCTGACCCGTGCCGACACGCAGGCCCTAGGCTACCTCGATCAGCTACTCGCCGAGGAACGCCGCCTTGAACGGGTAGCGAGTAGCAGCGGAACCGTGAACCGGGTTAAGCTCCCACGTTGTGGCAGGGTCCCCTTACTGAACCCTGCCACAACTCTCGGTCGGCGTGGATTCTCTCGCGTTTTTCAATAACCTTGGCTACGACGCGCTCAATGCTCGCAAGCGCGAAACTGCCGTAACGCCATAGAGATATCAGAAGAGAAAGGGCATTCTCTCGCGTTTCTCGGGCGAGTAGGGTTGGGAGGTATCTTGTCACGGCCAACCTCGTTCGGTGTGCGCATCTCTCGTTTTTGCATCCCTCCTTTCCTTGACGTGATATCCAGGGGGTTGGCGAGCCGGATTGCGCGCGAAGGCGCCTCTCGGCCAAGACAGATCATCTTCCCGGCCGATGACCTGCGACGACTACTCGGGATGGCACATCGACGAGCGCGACGGCTGCGCCTGTTCATCGAGCTCTCGCTGGCCCTGGTCCACCAGCGCCTCGAAGCGGTCGATGTCACCGCGCACGATGTCCAGGCTGCTCCGCCAGAAGTCCGGCGCGCGTAGGTCGATCCCGACGCGCTCCGCCAACGTCGCGGGTTCGGCCAGCCCGGTCGACGACAGCAGCTCATCAAACTGGACACGGAACGCGTCCGGGTCGCGCTGGTAACGCGCGTACAGCCCCAGCGCGAACAGCCAGCCGAACGTGTAAGGGAAGTTGTAGAACGGCTGATCAGGGATGTAGAAGTGCGGAACGCCGGCCCACAAGAAGGGATGGTACGTCGAGGGGTCGATGCCGTCGCCGTATGTCTGCCGCTGTGCCTCGATCATCAGCGCCTTCAGTTCGTCAATCGAGAGCTCGCCCGCCTCGCGCGCCTCGCACACCAGACGCTCGAAGAGGAACCGACACCACAAATCCACGGTTTGCGCAGCGGAGGAGAGCGACTCGTTCAGGATCGCCGGCCGCTCGGCTGCATCGGCACGAGCAAGGGCCGCCTGTACGACGATGATCTCGCAGAAGATGCTGGCCGTCTCGCCCAGCGCCATCGGCGTCTCTTGCTGCAGCATGGCCTGGGAGGCGAGGGTCATATCGTGATACGCATGCCCCAGCTCATGTGCGATATGCCGCATGCCGGTGAACGAGGGGGAATAGTTGTACAGGATGCGAGATTGATCACCGCGCACGCGGAGAGAGAAACCTCCCCCTTGCTTGCCGGGGCGCGGCCCCGCGTCGATCCAGCGTTCCCGGAATGCGCGGTTGGCCAAGGCGCCCAGCCGCGGCGAGTAGCGCGTGAATTGCTCGCCAATAAAGGCGCGCGCGTCCTCGAACGACCACTGCCGCGCCTCCGTGCCGAGCGGTGCGTTTAGATCGTAGCGGGCCAGCGTCGGCAGGCCCAGCGCGCGCGCCTTGGCGCGCCAGAAGCGTTGCATAGCGGGGAACGTCGCGCGGACCGCGTCGAGCATGGCGTCGAGCATCGCGCGGTCGATCCCATTATCGAGCAGCGCCTGGTCGAGCGGCGAGTCCCATTTGCGCCGCCGGGCGAGACTCACCTGAGCTCCCTTGACGCCGTTGAGGGCTGCCGCGAGCGGTGCCGCAACGCCCTCCCAGGCGGCCAGGCTTGCGTCATGCGCGCGACGCCGCAGCGTGCGATCTCCGTCGTAGGCCAGGGCTGTCACCGCGCTCATCGGCAGATTGTCCATCCGGCCATCACGCTCCAGCGCGACCACAAGCCCCGCGGTCACGGTCCCGTGCAGCTTGCTCCACGCCACCGCGCCCGACGCGTTCAGGGCCGCGCTCACTTCTTCCGCTTCCTGGGACATGAGATGAGCCGCTTGTACCCTCGCCTTGCGCAGGACGTAGGCGTGGTCGCGTGCCACGGGCGAGCCCGCAATCAGGCCATCGACATCGAGTGAGCCGATCCAGGCGACGAGGCGCGCATGCAGCCCCCCGACCCGCACGGGGTACGATGGGACACTGATACCGCGCTGCTGCAACGCGCTCAGCTGGCGTTGAGCCCCGAGGTCGCCCGCGTCGGCGGCAGTGACGCAGTGGAGATAGACGCCGACGGTATTCGCATGCGCGAGGAGGGCATTATAACGGCCGATCACCTCCTCGAAGGTGGCAATCGTCGCCTCGTCGAGCGGTCGCGCCGTTTGCCGACCGATACTGCAGCGGTCGAAGAACACCGTCAGATCCGCGATCTCCTTGACCACGGCCGTCACATCCCGCGCGCACTCCTCCGAGTCTGGCGAGGGATAGAAGGGAGTCAAGTCCCAGCGGGGCAACGGCGAAGGCGAGGCGGATGTGAGTATAGCGCAACTCCTCGGGCATTCCTACTCAAGAGTATAGGCTATTTCTGCCATACCAGGGGTTGTCGACAACTCAATTCCATGGCTGACGACGGCTCGACCCATAAGATGGAACCCTTAACCCGGTTGGCTGTTCCATTGCTACTCCCTACCCATGGTAGACGCGCTCGTCTGCCAAGAGCGCGGCATCAACCCAGCCCCACCGATGATACGGTGTCCCTACCCAAGCTGCAGCGTTGGCCCGCAGATTCTGGACGCGCGCGATGTCTCGCTCATGGAGACCATCAGTGTTGCCGTACCAAGCTTCGATCACAGGAGTGGAGATGCGGTAGTCCGTGTCCGCAGGGACCGGCTCATGCGTCAGTATCCACACGCCCCGTGGCGGCAGCTCATCCGCGATAGGCTTGAGGTGCTGCCATTCGCGCATGATATACGTGAGGATGGCAGATAGAGCATCGTCGGGCATCTTGGTACCTCTACGAAATCCGCGGCCCTGGTGAGCAAGGTGTACTCACTACACCATCGCTGCGCGATTGCGCGCTCGGCGAGCGTAGGGTTTGCGAGCGCCAGCGAGCAGAACCCGTAGTGAGTACCGCTTTGCTCGTCTGAAAATAGCCGCCGCTGACGCTCCTGCTCCACCCTATTTTCACGCGGGATGGTCGCGGCGCGCCGCGGGGATCACTCGCCTGAAAATAGACCCCGTCGGCTGCGTTGCGACCCGCCCTTTTCATGACCGCTGGTCGCGCCGGGGCGCGGGGGGCCCTGGGGTGAAAATAGGCGGTTGCGGCAGGCCGCGTCCAGCTAATCGCCCTGATGGGCGGCGACATCACGCCCCGTTACGTCGTACCGATGGTATGGGTAGGGCCGCAGGGGCGGAGGGCGTGCACGCGATCGACGATATCCCGAAAGCTGTCGTCAGGCGCGATGACCCCGATGTCCACGGCCGTCCAGACCTCATCGGCCCAGTTCAGCGTATCCTCGAGGGCCGCGGCGCCCCTCTCTCGCATGCGCCGGAACGCGTCGTAGTGGTGCTGCGGCTGCTCTCCCATCCCCGCAGCATCATACGAGAGGGTCGCCGCGTCGAGCACGGCCGTCGCAACGCATCCCCAGGGCGCGCCCCCGCTTGTCGCATTGGCGGGATCCCCCTGATCGGGCCGATAGACGAGATAGACGCGACGCATCATCCCCCCTTTCCGGTTGCTGGCTCAGGCGGCCGACAGCGGCCGTAGCGACACGTCGTAGCCCAAGGCCTGACGGCACCAGTAATCCTCGACCCGCGCGCCGACCGCTACCCGCAGCATAGCGCGCCGCCTATTTTCATGCGCGGGGGTGCCCCGCGAGGGGCATGGGGCCTACTTGGAAAAAATAATTCGCTGACGCTGTTGTAGAGCCGATAGAAAGCAGGATGACCAGGGCGGCGGTTATCGTATCAAGTGGCCGTAAATTGAGTAGCGTTCACACGCGGACTGGAAGGGCGTGCGGACGTGCCCGAGGGTGAGGGCCGAGGCCAGATACGAGAGGCTATCGACCAGGAAGGCCAGGGTCGCGCCGGCGACGATAGTGCGCGCCACGCCCATGACCAGGCCGCCGACGCCCGGCCCGAGCAGCGTCGCGATGGAACTGGCCGTCGCGGCGAGGGCGGTCGCACGGGGGAGCTGGGCGCGAGGGACGACACGCGGCAGGCTGGCCGTCGCGGCGGTGGTGAAAAAGACGGCGGCCGTCCCCTCCACCAGCGCCGTGAGGTAGAGCTGGGCCACGGTCACATGCCCCAGGACGACGGCCAGGGGGATGGTGCCCAGTGCGAGACAGCGGAGCAGGTCACAGACGATCATGGGGTTAAACAACGATTCCCGCGTAGAATGTTTTGGGCAGAAGCATGTTGCACAGCTATCAACACGGGAGCCGACGACCCTGCGCCACGTCTACCGACCGCATCCGAGGCTGCTGGCGGCGTCCCCCGTGTGCAACAACCTCTTGCCCAAAACAGATTCCCGCGTAGAACAGCCATTAGACAATAACTCGCAGGGCGGAGCACGACGGGGTCACGACGGTAGGCCAGCCTCCAGATGCGCCACGCTGGCGTCCATCAGCGCAGCGTAATCCGACATCGGGTCCTCGGCGCTGGCGAGGAACGCGGCGATATGAGTTCGTCGACCTCCTGGCTGCTCAGGCGCGGGGCAAGTGGAGCGCCTCCCTATCCGCCACGGCCTGATGGCGGGCGTACGCAGGGGCACGATGAGGCGAGATCGCCGGGGTGCCGGAGACGGCGAGCGGTACACGCTCCGTAACATCAGGCCGGGTCGGGAGGCCCCAGGTCGATACGATGGGTCGTTTCACAAGCGCGCCGTGTCGACGACGATCACGCTCCCCGGTATCGGGCGGCTCTCCCCGGCGTGCCGAGGCAGGAACGGCAGGCGCCGTCGCACCTGCGCGGGCAGCCAGGCCCACGTATCGGGGAGGGGCCGGGGCGCGTCATCCCCCACGTCGCCGATGAACGCGCGCCCCGTGCGCCCGTCCAGCGCGATGGACGCGGGCTGCGTGCCGAGGGCTACGGTCCGCAGGAGACGGCCGGTCGCGGCGTCCGCGACGCTCACCCCGCCCGGGCCGGAGGTGGGCGCCGGGATGTCGATGGGCGTGCTCCCCATAGAGCCGTACCCGTCGTGGCTGCCCGCGTTGGCGACGTACACGCGGCCCCGCCGCTCATCCACGGCGATGGCCCCGGGCGCGATGCCCAGCCTGGTCGTCCGAAGGGGCGCGCCCGTGCGGGCGTCCAGCGTGCGCAGAGAGCCCGGGCCGACCGGCAGGAACATGCCCATGCTGCCACCTCCCGCCACCGACTTCTGGAAGAGGCGGGCCGGCCCCGTGTCGGTGACAAACACCCGCCCCGCGCGCTCGTCCACCGCCACGTCGCCCGGCCCGCCGCTCCAGGTCAGCATGCGCACGAGTGCTCCCGTGCGCGTGTCGAGGACGTACAGGGCGCTCCAGGTCAGCTGAGAGGGCGAGGGCTCGACGCCGGCGAGGAGGAAGGCGCGCCCTGTCGCCGCGTCCACGGCCATGCGCTTGGCCCTCAGGTTGGGCGTCGGGAGCGCGGCACGATGCAGCAACTGCCCCGTCCCCGCGTCGAACACGCTGACGACGAGCTTGCTGGGTCCAACGCCGGGACCCGTGGCGCTGGTGACGAGGGCGTGGGCGATCTGCGCGTCGAGGGCCGTCGTCCACGCTCGACCCAGCACGGCGAGGACCCGCCGCAGGCGGCCGGTGGCCGCGTCCAGAAGGGCGACCCCACCGCCGGAGGTCGTGCAGGTCGGCGTGGCCGCCCCCGTGCCGGGGCAGCCCGGATTGCCGGGGCTGGCGAGGGCGACGACGCCCCCGCTCACGGCCACGGCGCTGATAGAGTAGAACGGATAGAGGGGGACGGCGGTCGTGCGGAGCGTCGTCGCGCGGGCCGCGTCGAGCAGAGCCAGCCGCGTCGTCTGCCCGTCGGCCGATGGCCGGATGAGGAGGACACGGCCCGCGCCGGATGACACGACCAGCGGCGCCGGCGCGTTCAGCACCGAGGCGAGCGTGCGCCGGGGGGTGCCGGCGACGTCCAGCATCTGCACCCGCGCCTCGTTGCGCGTCGGGTGGTCCACCGTCACGTAGACATGCCCGGTGCGCGCGTCCACGACGGCCACGCCGATGTATTGGCCCTGGCCCAGCGCGACCGTGCGCTCGACGGGGCTCGCCCCCACCTGGAGGAGCGCCACGGTCGCCGCGACCGCGACGAGCGCCGCCAACGCGGCCACGAGCGCCACACGTCTACGTTTCATTCTCGTCATTCTCGTCATAAAGACACGGAGGGCGGGCACGGTTACACTGCCATGAAGCGCACATTGAAGTGAAGCGCTTCGTGGCGGCCACGCTTACGCGTAGGAGCAGCGACTCTAGCTACCGCTCGTGTAAGCGTCCGGGGCGGGCGCAGCGCCACGAGGAAATTCCTACACAGCTTACGGCTGGTGGCAGCAACCGTTGCACCAAGCGTGTAGTAGCTGACCTGGGGAATACGGATAATCGTACGTTTCACACTCGGGAGATGGCGCGTAGCCGGGACAGGAGCCCCTCGAAACGTTAAGGCGGTTGGCATTCTGCTCGACCGGGCATGCGCGCACACTTGCGCAGCGCCGCCGACAGCACGCCCCACGATGGCACGGATCAGGAGTGATAGTTCCTCAACCATACTATCAGGGTGTCGCTCTTACGAGTCCGGGTCCAGCACGACGCCGATCAAACACCGAGACCTCGTGCATGAGATCCGCTTGAAAATTCTCACGCGGTACGACAGGTTGCGTCTCGGCGCAAAGCTACTCAGGATGGGAATGCCTCGTATAAATGAGAGCAGCGATGGTATTAGGGTGTGCTCCTGCGCCGGTGGGGCTACAACGAGTTGCGGTGCGACCAGGGGTAGCGTGGGTGTGCCCATTGAGGGGGGCGGGGGAGCATCTTGGGGGACAGGGGCGCTACGTGAGGACGAGCCGGCTCCTTGCGTCGAGCGGAGTAAGAATGAGGACGAGCCGGCTCCTTGCGTCGAGCGGAGTAAGAATAATGAGCACCCTGGTTGTGGAGGCTCAGGCGCACAATCACCGGGGGCAAGGTGGACAAGCTCTCCCTGCATGATCACCACACGTTCTGCCCACGTACCGGGACTTTGTAACAGTTGCGGCGCTGCCACTGTCTCTACCGATGCCCCGCCTGGGCGATCCGTCACGGCGATTGCTGTCACCGCTATGGCTATTCCAACCGTCAGTGCAGAGCCGCATAGCAACGCAAGTGCCCGCTTCATCATAGGGAGCACGAGGACGATTGCACCGAACAGAGGCGCGCGGAGGTGGCGAGGGCGAGGCGTCATGACTAAACGATACGCTGCCCGCCTTCATGCGGCAACAGTAGCAGGTGGCTCATAATTTGGCATATCGCCCCTCAGGATTGAGCGTAGGGGGCTATGATCGCGTAAGGTCGAGGACGCTCACGCTCCCGTTTGTAGACTGTATGGACGGAGGCGGGGGCGGGATGAGAGGGGCAGCGCGGCGGAGCACGGCCGGCAGCCAGCCCCAGGGGTCGGAGACGGGCGTCAGGTCGGTCATGTTGAGGACGACACCCCGCCTCGCTTGGGGGGTGACCGCCACGGTCATGGGGTCCACGCCGACGACGGCGCGCGCGCGGATGGCGCCGGTGCGCGCGTCGAGCACCCACACGCGGCCCGGCCCGCGCGCGTAGACCTGCCCGACGGCGCGGGCGACGGGGCCGGGTGTGGTGATGTAGATGCGTCCGCTGCCTTCATCGACCGTCATGTCTTGGGGGGTGATGCCCACGTCAATAGTGCGCAGCAGGCGGCCGCTGGCCCCGTCGAGCATGCGGATGCGCCCGTTGCGGTACGTGGCCGCGAAGACGCGATCAGTGCGGCGGTCGATGGCCAGCGGGCCGGGGACGGTGTTGAAGCGGTGTTCGTGGAGGACCCGGCCGGTGCGCGTGTCGAAAACGTGCGTCCAGCCGTGGTCGACGAAGGCGCGATGCGTGCGCTCGTCCACGACGATCGCGCCCGAGCCAGTTGGGAAGCCGCCGGCGGTGAGGGCGATGGTCCGTCGCACGACCCCGCTGCGCGCGTCGAGGACGCTCACGGTGCCCCCCTGCGCGTTGAGCACGTAGACGCGCTCCTCGGCTGGGGCCAAGGCCATCCCATCGGGCGAGAGACCAACGGCGACACGGCGCAGGAGCGCGCCGCTCGTCGTATCGATGACGGCGATGGCGCCTGGTATCCTGGTGCCGTAGCCGCCCGGTAAGCTCTCTACGAAGGCGCGGTGGGTGCGCTCGTCGATGAGCACGCGGGAGGCCCCTTGGTCAATCGCGTCGACCCACACCACGCGCCCGCTGCGGGCATCAAGCACGCTCACGATCCCGGCTGTGTAGCTGGCCTCCACGACACGGCCGCTCGCCGTGTCGATGCCAGCGACAGCAGCGTCACCCCTGAGTGTCGTCGTGCCCACAAGCGTCCCGGTCGTCGTATCGAGGACGAGGATGGAGCCCGTCCGGCCACCAGTACCGGCAACAAAGGCACGATGGGTGCGCTCGTCGATGAGGATGCTGGACATAGTCAGCCCGCTGCCGATGGTGAGTGTGCGGAGGAGCGCCCCGCTCCGCAGGTCGATCATGCTGATGCTCCCCGGGTCCGGCGCACCGGGCACTGGGGCCACGAAAGACGAGCCGCCGGCGACTTTGACGGCGACCCGCGGCCCGCCCCGGTTCACGACGATGGCGCGCCCCGTCCCTGCGTCGATCGCGGCGACGCTCGGGTAGCGCCCGACGGGCACCATGGCCAGCACCAACCCCGACGGGCGGCGTGGGGCCAGGAGGGCAGCCCACGCGAGGGCGAGGAGCGCCAGGAGGCTTGCAACGAGGGCGAAGATGGCTGCACGTCGGCGAGGGCGTTGGGGCGTCATGGCTAGACGATACGGCATCGACCCGCTCGTGGCAAACGGGGCGAGGAGGCAGCGAGTAGGCACCGGGGAAAGCGCGGGACGCGTCGCAAGCGGACCGCCGAGGGGACCGCAGGGGGCGGACGGCCGTGTGGCCCGCGCGTTGCAAAAGATCGACGGTGACGCCCTCGGCACCGGCCGCGTCGGGCGGGTGGAGTACGTTGTCGAGGTGGCCGCGTGCGCCCCGTGCGAGGCATCGGCGCGCGCATCCTGAGCAATCCGACAACACACGAGAGGAGCGCACCATGTCCATGTGGGAGACACCGGAGACACCGACCGGGCCGGCAGGCGGCGACGACATCGCCCTGACGACGCCGGTGAACGCGGACGTGCCCGAGCTTAGGGCCGCAGCCGGCGACACCTGCCCGACGTGCGGGGGGCCACCGGGACCGGGCAAAACCGGCCGCTGCGCGGCGTGCATCGAGAGCGAGTGGGCCAAGCTCCGAGCCGAGATGGGCGAGGAGTGGTATCGCCGGCACCGCTATGGCGAGGGCGACTGATGGGGTATCCTCACCGCGCCGCGCTCAGAACGGGAGGATGCAGGTGTCGGCCCTGGGTAGGAGGATGGCCAGGAACAGTAGGCCGACCGCGGCCGCGCCGAAGCCGTATTTGAGCCAGGCGCGCCCCAACCACCACGGGAGGCGGTAACCGAAGACGCCCCGCTCGTCCAAGATGACCAGCACCAGGAGCAAGACGCCGATCAGCACGGCGATGACCGCAAGGGTATGGACGACGGACACCACGTCCACCGCGAAATGGTTGACACCGTTGGAGGGGCATCCCTTGGCTGTCTTCATCGCCGTATCCTTTTACTGTGGCCGCTCGCCGTGGTCGCGCGCCCGCCCTTGTTAGGTCGGGTGTTCGCATTATACTCCGTCCCCACCATGCGGCAAGGCGGCCGTCCACGCCGCGCCATGGCGCCACTCGCCGCCGCGCCGCAAGGTCGCTGTCCAGCCCCGGCCGCCCGCGCCCATTCTCTTCCAACGAGTCCCGCGCGTGCCCCTTGCGACCGCTGGGGGCGACCGTGTAGGCTGGGGGGAAGGGGTCCCCTGCAAAGGTGTTACACACTACACCAATTTTCGTCGCTGGCGCTCCTCACATTGGCTCCATGTGCCCGCTGCGGCGGGACGTGACCGGCCGGCAGACCGGCTTCTAAAGGGGATGACGATGGCAGGCTTTGCAATCCTTCGGCACCACAAGCATGACTCCATGGCGAAGATTGCGAGTGCCGACG
>JAABUX010009012.1_pt1 | contig 11380 bp, 16 predicted proteins | sample 5561851 | NCBI WGS metagenome assembly JAABUX01 (sample SAMN10711883, study PRJNA513361) | rock metagenome | isolation source: Antarctica rocks | place: Antarctica: Victoria Land, Richard Nunatak red sandstone | collected 2016-01-03 | reverse complement strand
CGCCCGCGCAGCACGCCGACCGTCTGCCGCACGTGGAGGACCTGGCGGGCGAGATCCGCGTCCTGCCAGCGCAGCCCAAGCACCTCACCCTTGCGCATCCCCGTGGCCAGGAAGACCAGCCAGATGGGACCGTAGGCGCTGCCGTGGGCGACGGAGAGGAACCGCTGGGCTTGCGCGGCGTCCCAGGTCTCCATCTCCTTTGTCTCCACCCGCGGCGGCTTCACGGCGTCGGTGACGTTGCGCGCGACCAGTCCCAGGCTCACCGCCTGGTCGAGCGCCTGCGAAAGGCGCTGGTGGCACATCTGCACGGTGCGTGACCCGCGCCCATCCTGGAGCATGCGGCCGTAGAACGCCTGCAGGTCGGCGGCCGTGAGCTTCTGTACCGCGACCGTGCCGAGCGCGGGAGTGATATGCAAGGTGATGGTCCGCTTGTAGTCGTCGTAGGTCTTGGCTCGCACGTTGTGCCGCGCGTAGGTGTCGAGCCAGAAGTGCAGCAGCTCACCGACCGTCTGCCGTGACCGCTCCACGGCCGTGCCGCCGTCGATCTCCGCGAGCCAGGCCGTTAGCGCCGCCGTCGCCTCCTTCTTGGTGGGGAAGCTCTTGCTGCGCTGCCGGCGCTTGCCGCTGATCGGGTCGATGCCGAGGTCGACGACAACCTCGTAGCGGACGCCCGTGTCGCGCGTATGCTTCCTGATCGAGCCGCGTGTCATGCCCTCCTCCTCTCGCTCTAAAGGGACGCTACGGGCGAGGCTCTCCGCTGCCTCGCCCGTGATCAATCCTCCTAATGGGAGCGTCGCGCGCTCCATGAGTCTCTCCGGGTCCGTCACCCGGCTTCTGGCGGTCGTGCCCCTTTAGGGGTTCTAGAACTAACGTCCGTCCTCTACAGGCGCTTATTGTCAGCGTTGATGCGAGCTTGGAAGTCTAACGCCCACATGATCCTGATGCTATTGCGCGCTGCCTCGCTCGTCGCCGCCATGCGCCACAGGATCTCTTGATAATCGGGGTCTTGCATGAACGTTCGCAGCAGGTCATGTGACCTCGCGTAGTCCGCGTCCGTCAGGGGAGAGGGCTCCTGACGGACGCCCAGGTAGGTCTCGGCGTCATCGACCGCCTGATGTTGATGTTCCCGTGCGAGGGCGTCGGCCGCCAGGCGGTTGAGGGTCTCGTCGTCTAACATGTGCTCCCTCCGTCGATCTCTGTCGTTGATTGTTCAATGGCCAGCCAGTGATGGCATGGAGTTCTCTACGTGGCCCCGCACGGTGGGACCTGGCGGGCCTCCCGCTGGGCCGCGGTTTGCGGCGCCATCTGCTTGAGCTGAGCCTCGCTCACGCTCACGAGCGCCCGCGCCAGGTCGTGAAGATGCCGGCGCGCCCGCTCATGGTCCAGGTAATCGGGGTAGTCGGCTTCATCCCATGCCTTGATGCTGTCGAGGGTGACCGTGAACAGGAACTGCACGTCCTCCCAGGTGAGGTCGACGGGCGCGTCCCCCGTGATGGGCACGCGAGGGCTGTCAGCGTGCGGCGGTTGCGTCGGTCCCATCGTCATCACAGCGCCGCCTGGGCAACCGTCCGCGCCACGCGTCCCTCCACGCTCCGTAGGCCGCGCGCGACCTTATAAGACGCGAGGCACCGGCTGTGCAGGTAATAGAGGGCGTCGTCACTCTGCCCGGTGCGCCAGAGCGCGCCCGCGGCGGTCGTGCCGCGTCGGTGGCAATGGGCGCACTGGTAGAGGAACGTGACGGTGAAGGCGCGGCCGACGGGCTGGCCCTTCAGGAAGGCGGTACGGGCCTGGCCGTCGCCGGCGGCCTCAGTGACGTGAGCTCGTGCAGTGGTGGTCATGGTCATGGCTACATCCCCTTCCGTGGCGGCCGGGTTACTGTCTCACCGACACGAACCCGGCCATGCTGTTGTTTAGGCGAAGCACTCTTGCAGTGCCGCCATGCCGGCAGCGCGACGAGCGGGCGGGACGGTCTGGTGGAAGGGGATCGGGGCGGGGGCGCGAGCATAACCGGGGCCACCACCCGCGGCACGGCCTGGGAGTACCACTTGCTGAAGAAGGCCGAGGCTTGGCGGGCGGCCGCGTGGTGCCAGCAGTCGCGCCCATAGGTGTACGCGGGGCAGGTGCACACGTGCGTGTCGCGGCCCGTGAGCGTGACGGTGTACAGGGCGCCGGGGACGGTGCGGCTGCCGATCTGGTAGACGCCCTGGCCGAGGCGGCGCACGATGGGGCGGTAACTGGTGGCCGTGGGTCGTCTGGGTTTCGTAGACTGGATGTTGGGTGCGGTCTGCATTCGTGTGTCCTCCGTACCTACCGGCCGGCATCGTCTTTCCCACGATGCCGGCCATTTGTTTTGCAGGAGCCCCATTCGCTCCTTACCCTTACAGTATAGACTCTCATATACTCTATGTCAAATGAAATAGAGTGTAAATTATTGCCGAATCGTCTAGTAGGCTCTATACTTAGGTTAGAAGGGTCAATTAGAATAAGGAGGATTGGACGTGCAGGAGACGGGAGTAATTGAGATGCCGGTCGATGAGAAGGTATGGCAGGTCACGGTACGACTACCGCGCGACCTGGAGCCCATGGTTAGGGCGCTGGCGCAACAACGGGTCGTGCCGCCGGCGATCATGTTGCGGCAACTCATTAAGGAGCGCCTTGATCAGATAGCAGCGGAAACGCGCCAACACGGGCGCGAGAACGGACCGGAGGGACGTGCAGAGTAGTATCGCTCGTTAGGTAGGCCTGCTAAGGGGCATACCGCGGCATAGCCTTATGCCGCGGTATGCCGCGATTGGGCCGCACCGGGGAGGGGCGGCAGCCGTCCGGGCGATGATGCAGGACGGCACGCTAAACGGCGCATCCCCAATTGGCTAGTTGCATTCTAAGAGACTTCACATACGCGTAAGGCACAGATGTGCTACCTTAAGTGACGTAGGGGACGGTATTTGCACTGAGGAAATACCTTAACTTATAGCCGCAAGGAGACGACTAATGTCCACACCGCTTCAGACAGAGATTGCCTATTACGAAGCGCATCTAGGAGACTGGCTCCAGACCTACCAAGGGCGTTTTGTCCTTGTGAAAGACGACCGGCTTGTCGGTGTGTACAACACCAATGGCGAGGCCTTGACAGAGGGGGCGCGGCTGTTCGGCCGCGAATCGTTCTTGGTGCGGCCAGTCCTATCGCAACAAGCGAATATCAGCGCCCCGGCGCTTACATTGGGGATTCTACGTGCCGATAATACACGTCCAGTTGACAGGACAGGGACTCACGCCTGACGGGCAAACCGTCCCGGTGCCACCCAGTCAAGTTATGCAAAACCTCGGGCCGTTGGTGCAAGTGACGGTTGGGCCTGCGCAGTCGCTTGTCAACCAATGGACACAGACTGGCATCCCTGTTCCTGCGCCGATATCTGGCAATGCATTGATCGACACCGGCGCATCGAACACGTGCATCGACGAAGACCTTGCTCAGCGATTAGGCTTGCCTGTGATCGACCTCGTTCACATGGTATCAGCGTCGGATTCAAGTCAGCGTAATGTGTATCCTGCCCAGATCACTCTACTAGGAAGCCTCACGGTCAATGTGGACAGAGCCTTGAGCGCGGCACTCGCGCAGCAAAACATCATCGCCTTGATCGGGCGCGACGTTTTGCAAATGTGTACTCTGTTTTACAATGGCTTATCGGGAGAGTTTACACTTTCCATATAGTAGCAGTAGATCCGTTAGGACATAGCCCGCTCTGGACAACTCAGAGCGGGCTTTTCCATGCCCAGGAACAACCGCGTTATGGTAATCAGGCCATTGACCACGGATGCGCGGAAAGGTAGGGTAACAGAGCGTCACCGCCGTCACCTTAGAAGCGTGGGATGCCGGGCAGCCACTCCAGGCTAATCGCCGTCGCGCTGACCACGTGAGCGATGGCCGGCGCCCCGGCCACGGGCGCCACGTCCGTCAGGCCTCCCGGCACGGTCCCTGAGAGGTACAGGGGCGTCGTCGGCGTCAGGCCCGCCCCATACGCCGCCTGGACGCCGTAGACGAGCGTCACGCGGTCGCCGGGGTTGGACGCCGCGGTCACGAAGCCGTGGACCGTCTGCGGTGGCACGCCGCCCGTGGCGCCGGCGTAGGGTGTCCCCGCGTTGATAGCCCTATACGCACGCCCGTCGGTCGTGCGGAGGTAGCAGGCGTCCAACGCGCCCAGGGCCTCGCCGGCCATCGCCCCCTCGAAGCGCGGCGTGGCCGGGCCGATCGGGCTCACCATCGCTGGCGTGCCGGCCTTCACAATCTCACTCATCGCTGTGTCTCCTTGTGTGTGACGCGTCACCGACCCGACGGTGAGGCGGTTAGATGGAATAGCGTCCGCTGGCGATCAAGTCCGCTTTGACGCGCGCCTGCAGCCCGTGGGCCGCGTCGTAGAGGGCGACCGTCCGGGCGCGTAGCTCCTGAGCGCGGGTGACGCGCGCCCGCGCCGCCTCGGCCTTCTTGAGACCCTCCGGGCCGCGCACCTTGCCGCTCAGTTGGTCGACCAGGCCCGCCAGCTCCTCACGCTGCTCCATCGTCAGCCACGCTGGGTCACCCGTCGGCGCGGACGCGGTGGGCGCCACCGCCCGCGCGACCTCCACTGCTGTGGCGACGCGCCGCCCGACGTAGCGGGCCAGCAGATACTGGGTAGCCTTGTCGCTGCCGGCCAGGGCGATCTGGCAGCGCATGACGAGGTCGGCCGGCGTCAAGGTCTCGGCGTCTTCCTTCGCGAACGCCATGCGCGTGTTGGCGTCCATCTTCTGCACCGTATCCAGGAAATCGAGGGTGTCACCGTGGGTCAGGTGGGCGATCTGTGTCTGCTGCTCGGTCGCGATGCGCCCGGCCAACTCCTGGGCGCTGCCGATCGCCGCGTCGAGGCGGCCGGTGATCGCCGCCATTTGCTCTTTCTGCTCGGTCTCGCCATAGCGCGGTTGGCCATCGCCCCGGTAGAGTCGCCCGCGCTCTTGCTCAAAGGCCGCCTGCGCCGCCGTGAGCCGTCCGTCCTCGCCCTCAATCTCAGAATCGTACATCAGTCTATCCTTTCCTTCCTGTTATATGTTCTCACTACTCGCCGACGACCACACCGGCAACGTTAACCTGCTGGTCGCCGACATTGATCTGCACCGCGCCCGGTCGCGTCAGGCGTCGGACGCGGGCCAGGCTCTCGCAGGCCCGGAGGTAGCGCCCGTGCGCCGCCGTGAGCCTCCGTTCGCACCACTCCGCCTGCGCAATCACGACCCCCTGGGTCAAAAAGCCCGTGTACGAGTGCTCCACCTGCTGCAGGCGCAGCCAACACTGCACAACGACGTCGATCAGCCCCTGCTCAAGCGCCGGGGCCTCTCGATAGCCCAACTCAGCGCGCATGGTGCGCACGGTCGCGCCGAGGGCCTCACGACCCAACGCGCCGACCACCAGCGACTCAATCACCTTCGTGGCGTTGACCTCGACGACGTTGCACACGATGCGAGCGAGCTCGGGGGACTCGCGCAGCAGGGCGCGCACGGCCTCGACGTCCTGGGGGTGGGGGTTGTCCGAGTCCATCTTCCTCAGAATCGCGCGCAGACGACCCAGTGGCCCCTCGCGCTCCGTGATTCGGACAACAACCTCGGTCGGATTAGCGTTGCTCACGTCGTCGCCTCCACTGCCCTTTATGCGTGTGACACCCGCTGACGAGCAGCGCGGCCGTCGCCAGCATCGACGCCATCTCTGTCACCTCGTCGAGCGCCGCGTCGAGATCCGCCTCGCGCCGACGTTCCTCGCGCACCGCGGCGCGCTGCAGACGGGCCTGCTGATCGACGCGGGCCAGGGCAACAGCGAACGTCCCCCCGCCGATGTACTCGGACACGCAGCGGCCATCCTGCCATCGCTTCCTGACGTAGTAGCGCCCGCCGCGCGGCCCCTGTTCCCATGCCATGTTCTGCTAGACCTTTCCGCTACCCCCACTTGTCGGCATGTCCGCGAGTGGCGCATCTCTTCCGACTCACCTGTAAAACCGGCCGAAACCGGCTGTTTTTTGGGGCATGTCACCCTGCCCCGCCCTTTTTTCACGTTCAACGGGCGTTGAACCTGCCCGTCTCAGCGCCCGTGAGCAAACCCTCGTCACCTTGCGGGACCATCGCCACGGCTGCCTCCACGCGCGCCCTGACCCGCTCAGCCACCACGGGGTAGGCCTCCAGCAACAACAGCCAGGGCTCCAGGCCGCCGCCGCGGATCTCCCCCGCCGTCTCCTGGCGCGTCTCCCGCCGGCCGAGGTCGCCCAGCGCCGCGACCACCACGGCCGCGGCCATCTCAAGCTCGGGCGGCAAGTAGCCTACTCCATTCGACGAGGCGCTAGCTGTCAGCACAGTCATCCTCTCACCTTTTACAAGCCGTAGGGGCCGGGCTCCAGTCCCTGCGTCGACCCGCCGGTGTAGTGCGCGTCCCAGCTCGCCTGCTGGGACATCTTCTCCATAATCCTCTCCACCAGGCGACCCTCACTCTCTCCGGGTTGCTGGTGGATCTCGACGTGGACAGTCGTCGCGCCGTGGGTGTGGTGGTGGATCGGCTGGCCGATCAGGGCCATGCCGCCGTTCTTGCGCGGCAGCGTTGGCGCGTTCAGTGAGCCGAACATGGCCTCGCTCAGGCGGCGCGCCTGGGCCTCCACGTCGAAGCTGGCTGATTGAGGCGCTGTGGCGGCGACCAGTCCCGCGTGGGCCGGAATCACCATCGGCAACCCGTGAGGCGGGTACACAGTTGAGGCGGGGATCGTACCGGGGATCATGCGCGGCTGTGTCAGGGCCGACGCCGCGCCAGAGCCGCCGGAGCCGCCGGGGCCGTTGTTCGCCAGGCCCAGCGTCACCAAGAACCCGTGGAGCTTGTCGCCCAGCCAGCCCAGCATCTGGCCGACCAGGACCGTGACGTCGTGCCAATGTGTGAAGAGCAGGACGACGCCCGCCACGGCCGCGCCGATGCCCAGGATGATGAGCGTGATTGGGCTTAATGCAAGATCGAGCAGGCCGGCTGCGACCGCCGCCACGCCGAAGCCGCCCGACAGGACCATCACGGCCGCGTCGATCACACCGAACACGGTCGCCACCGCGCCACCAATCAGGGAGATCGTGCCCAGTGCCCCGGCCACACCGACGATGACGGGTAAGAGAGCGGCCACGGCGGCCGCCATGAGCAGGGTGTGGGAGCGGGCGAAGGATAGTATGGCGGACCAATGGGTGATGACGAGGGCAAGTCCTGCGACAGCTGCGGTGATCCCCAATATGATGGGCAGCACCGGTACGCTCGCCGCGCTTAAGAGGGCCATGGCGCCGGCAACAACCAAAATCGGCCCCCCGATCAGCGCGACCGCTGTGGCCACCAGCGCAACGTTGGCCGCGAGCTGCACCACCTGCGGGTTGGCATCCATAAACCGCGCGACATTGCCAGTGATCGTGACCAGGGCGTTAGACACCTTCACGAGGGTTGGCAAGAGGGCCGTCCCGAACGTCATGACGACGGTCTCAACGTTCTTGCGCCACTGCTGGCTCTGGCCCGCCGCCGTGGCGTTCAGGACGTTCTGCTGCACGCTCAGATCGGGGATACGGTTGAACGTCGCCTGGTTCTGGCTCCACCGTTGTCCCGTCCCTGGGTCTTCCAGTAGCCCCATGAGGCGGCCGCCGACCGTGCCGAACGCGGCCTTATTGATGCTGGCCATGAGCTGGGGGTTGCCTATCGTCTTCGCCGCGGTCTCGATGATGCGCAGCATGGTAGCGTCGCCGGCCCACGTGCCGTTCTTGTTAAAGAACCGCCCGCCGCCGGCCGTTTCTAGCTGTTGCTCTCCCGTGTAGGCGGCCGTGCCCGGTTTGGCGGTGGCCAGGCGCATCAAGGCACTGGAGAACTGCGTGCCGCCCCGGCTGGCCTGCCCGAGTTGGCCCAGTAGCACGGACATCAGCGTGTCGTCACGCACCAGGCGCAGCTTGTTCGCGTCGCCGGAGCCGTAGAGGCTGCGTGTCGCGCCCGCGAATTGGCTGGTGAGGGTGACAAACTGCGCCCCCGACACGGGAGTGTGTGTCAACGCCTTGGACAGCACATTGACCAGCGGATTCAGGAGCTGGGGCGTCCAGCTCCCGAAGAGGTGCGCGTACTCGGTTGCCGTCGTGGCGGCCGATTCGCGACTGGTGTGGTTCTGGAGCTGTTGGACCTCAGAAAAGTTGGCGATAAAGGGGATGGTGGCCCGAAGCTGCGCGGGGTTAGTCATGCCCGCGTGGACCTCAGCCAGCGCCACGCGGGCGGCGTCCGTCACGCTCATCTGGTTCTTGAGCGCGATCTCAACGAACGACGAGGACAGGGCGCCCATCTGGCGCTGGGTGGCGCTCGTGGCAAGGCTGATGCCCGCCATGACCGTCTGGAGTTCCGCGCCCTTCTTGGCCGCCTTCTCCAGGCCATCAGCTAATCCAAGCCCCACGCCCGTGAGGACCGCTCCGCCACCAATCAGGGCCATGCTCTTGTTGAGCGCCGCCATCGAGGTCCCGGCCGCCGCCGCCTGTTGTTGCAGCCGGCTGAACACGCCCGTGGCGGTCGCGGCGGCGCTGGTCAGGCCCGATACATTCATTTGCAGCCGGACGGCGATATCATAAACCGACATTGGCCTCTCCTTCAGCTGTGGTCGCCGCGGATGACGTCTCATCCGTGGGTAAGTTGAGCCAGAAGCGCGTGAGCCAGGCGCGCGCCCGTTCGACCTCTCCCGGCGGCGTTATCCGGTGCGTGTGCGCCTCCCCGCCGTCCGGGCCAGGGACGACGCACACGACGATTTCCGCAAGCTGTTCGGCTCCGACGGGTCCGAGCGGCAGGTCCATCGTGGCGAGCACGGGCTCGTACCCCTTGAGATTGTGGACACGATACGCGAGTCGGATCGAGGCGGGCTGTCGGCGCACGGCGAGCATCTCAATAGACGGCCCATGGCCGATGCGATCCAACCACCAGCACGCCGCCGCGGCATCGGCGCGCTGGCCCAACAGCGCCCTTGCCTCGGCGACGCTCAGGCCGCTCTGGTCGTCGACAAACATGGCTCCATCCTCCTTTATGCCGCCTGTGGCCGTGTCCCACGCGTCGGGACACCACGGCGCGTCCTGCCCTATGCCGTCGCTGGCGACGGTTGACCAAGTGTCCGGGCCCGAATGAAGGCCGCCGCCGATTCGTAGCCCTCGGCTCGAGCTTGCGCGTCCAGGCGGGCGCGCTCCTGGGCCGAGAGGCAGATTTGCAGCCTGATTGGCCGATGCGGCGTCAGTGGTTTCGTCCCCCGCCGGCTCGGTGTCCACGTCACGGTATCGTTAGCCATCGTCCCTCCCTTTTCCCATGCAACAAAAAGAGGCGGACTCCCTGTCAGGGAGTCCGCCTCTAAGGTCACACTTCTACTATATGTAGTGTACCACCCTTGGATACTTAGGCAACCCGGTTTGTTGACAACTGGCCCAGCGCCGTCATAACGGAGGACTCGGGGATCTCGGTCCAGACGACGAGCTGGGCCACGCCGGCGACCTTACGCTCACGGACGGTGCGATGACAGACGCCCAGGCCCGCGGCGGCCGCGCGCAACGTTTGCCCCTCGATGCAACACAAGCGCGCGGCGACCGCCAGCGATGGATACTCCTGGGCAAGCTGGCCCAGGGCCTCGTCGAGCGTCAGCGGGACGGCCGGCGTCCCTGGTCGCCGTGGACCGGCGCTGCCCTCGCTCACATCGGCGAGGCAGCGATCCAGGCGCGACAGGAACCGCTCACTGAGGGCCGGCGTGCCGTCGTCGGAGAGGCAATCACGGACGTGCAGGCGCATGATGTCCGGGTCGGTCGCGCGCCAACTCATGCCGCACCCGTACGCCGCACCCGTGCATCACGAATAAGCGCCACGGCGGCATTGATAGCCTTCGCGGCCTCGTGATTGCCGCCGGCGTCGGGATGGGCCTGCTTGGCCAGCGCGCGGTAGGCCGCTTCGACGACCGCAAGGGGCGCGTCGTCCGTGAGGTGGAGCATGTGGTACGCCTGGCTGAGGGTTGAGAGCGGCGGCGAGGTCTTCGGCGGCTCGTGCGCCTGCTCGCGCCGCCTCCCGGTGCCTGGCCGCTCTCCGTCCCAATACTGGGCCGCGTCGGCGAACCACGCATCGGCCCACGTGGCGAGGCGGTGGCGCTGGTGCAGCGGGACCTTCCACGCGCGCCATCCGCCATCGTAGGCTGCGCCGCTCCAATGGGGAAAGATGGCACGGAACGACGACTTGAGCTGCTCCCACACGCGCCGGTCCTTGCAGCGCCAGGACACGTACAGCGTGCCTCCCGCCTCGTGGACACTAAACTCTCCGTCGTGTGCGCTGATCTTGCTCATGCGTCACCTCCTATCGCCTCAGCCTCAGCCGTGGTCGGCTGGATGATGACCCCGTTCGACCAGAGGCTGCCATCGGGGTTCCTGATGATGAGCGGATCGCAGGCGCTGCACCTTTCCGCCCATAGCCCCTCTCCATCGGGGACGAGGCGCGGACGGCGGCCGCTGCATTGGGGGCAGGTGAAGGGCGGCCGCTCGCGCCAGAAGTCGGAGGCCACAGGCTGCGTCCGAGGGGGGGGCGGCCAGCACACGTGACAGACGACGGCGCACCGGCTCAGGTCGCCCTGGCGCGTCAACTCAAGGACGCGCCAGTGTCGGCCGTTGCACAATTGGCAGCGGCTACAGGACGGATCAACAGGGATCATCGAGCGGAACGCCGGCGGTATCGTCGGCGGCAGCGTGTGCGGGACGCGCGCATCGTCGAAGAGGTCGAGCGTGCCGACGGTCACGCGCGCCGGGTAGCACTGCCAGCACGCCAGCTGTAAGCGCCCGTCCTCACTGTGCCAGGCGCGCCACCTCGTCTCGCGGCAGGCGGCGCACCGATACTCGGGCATGGCGTGCGAGGCCACGTCGTGGACGGGAGGGCGTGGGCTCGGCTCGCGGGTCATGGTCACACTGCCGTCAGCCTCAATCGCGACCCACTCCTCGCCGTCGCCTGTATGGTCCTCATCACGTCCTGGCGTAAGTACGCAGGTTGTACGCGTATTTACGCATCCATCGTTGGGCGTTTCGCCGACTACAGGTCGGATCTCACACGGGGAATCGGCGTCGCCGCCCGTAAGTACGCAAGTACGCGTATGTACGCATCCTTCTAGACTGTCAACGGCGTCGGCGATAGGTTGCATGACCTCTAATGGAGGGGATGCAACCTCTTCAAGGGCCAATCGAATGTAGTTCATTCCTTCCTCCTCTCAGTTGCGTACTTACAGCCTATCCGAAAAGTGGTAGTTATGGTAAAGTAGGGGTGACGTCGTGGCCCTCATGGCGTCTACCTCCTACTGCGACTGAAAGACTCCTACCC
>JAABUX010009010.1_pt1 | contig 11381 bp, 17 predicted proteins | sample 5561851 | NCBI WGS metagenome assembly JAABUX01 (sample SAMN10711883, study PRJNA513361) | rock metagenome | isolation source: Antarctica rocks | place: Antarctica: Victoria Land, Richard Nunatak red sandstone | collected 2016-01-03 | reverse complement strand
TCCAATACATCAGATGAACTTTTCTGACACAAAATGAGCTGAGTGACAAGTGAGCGTATCATATTCTCGTGCCGTTGCTTCCCACTTTCATTGAAGCTGAAGTAGAAATACAGCACTGCAGATCTAGCTATAGAGAAACGGCGTCGATACGCTTATATATCTAATAGGGATGGAATTATATACGTTCTCGAACGGTCTAAGACTTTAAGCCAATATTATACTATCACTAGGAAAACTATAGAGCTGAGGCTACTCCAGGCTAAGACCCTCTACGAGGAAGAAGAAGAAGAGCTTTAAGTACTTACGATTTTAAGGTTAACGAAAGGTAGTTACGGTTGAAACTTATAGCAGAATATCATCTACCATCGTATATATAGGAATAAGATCCTAGGTATACGCTTCTCGGACTTTCATATAGGCTAGAATATAGGTATAAGTATTTAATTTACAGCTAATCGTATTCATTCACCTGCGTTATTCCCGCCAGCCGTCAAATTGCTTCTCATTGAGTCCTTCATGTCCTTCCTCGGTGAAAGCGCTTGGACCAGAACTTTGGCGCTATGTGGCGGCGTCTAAAATGCAGGGATATCCGATGAAGGGGGAAGGATCGGACCAACGTAGCCTCCACTCATGGCGCACGGAATGCGTGAAATTATGGGCGCCTACAGGGCTTAGGTATAACCTTATGAGTGCTAGGATTTGGTGAAATCTCCTGACTCGATCGTTGTACGGTACTTACACTTTGCGATCCCGGTCAGTCGCTAGCATAACGCCTTTCATCGCGGCTACTAGGCTTATATAGGAAGGTCGACATCCTGAAAGCAGTGTTCCATCTCTGAATAGGATGGAGGCATTCTTTACTTACATTAGTTAGTAGCAACGTTGCTATAGTAGTAAAGCGAACCAAGCGAGTTGCGAAGCGGAACTTAGGGGTAGTAAGGTAATGGATCTTTCACAAGCTACAGGAGACTCCCTAAAAGAACTGGGTGTTCCTTGCTCCTTTGCCTGTCTGGTCCTTTCTTCCTATGTCCAACTTCGAGATATCGAGAGAGACGAAGCCTTCTAGTCAATAGTGCATGCCTCTCTTTCAAGAAGACCTTGCTTCATGCTAGCCCTGGTAGCTGATGACACCCCTATTTTAAGATGGTAGGATTTCACCTGGGGGGCTTCTAAGATTAGAAAGGGTGAAAGAATCTTTTGCGAAGTGTAGGCGCGCGTCAAGGATCATAGACGTACCACCTGCGATGTTGTCTCCATTCCTCCTTTCCCCGAGAAGATTGTCTACCCTTAAAGGGTCTCACTCCCAGTTTTCCTACCTCCATAGAGACTGAGTATCTGCAACTCACTAAATCGAATCATCGCCCGAGAGGTTTGATGATCTTAGGTCCATGGCAGAAGCTTTGACCACCCAGCGGCAGGTGAAGATCCCTATCGACCTCTTAGAAATGTTATCTGACTTATGTCGGTTTAGGACGGGATTATCAAAGAGACCGCCATCAAGCTGACTACGACTTCTTCAAAGGCTTTTATCAACGAGAAGAAATTGCAAGCCAACAGGTTCACGGACTTCAAGAACATATTAGTCAGCTGTGCACCGCTGTTCAATATTCTGGGCACGAGTCCCAGAAGGACCGACAAGCTCTAAATGAAGCCCAAGAGCAGAAGGTAGTAGTAGAGAAGCACTTAGAAGAGCTAGAAGAAGGCTTTCGGCAGTCGGAACTAGTAAGGTCAAGGATTGAGGAGAAGCTTCACGAGGAACGGCAAGAACATCACCTATGCCTTGAGAACCTCAAGTATGAATGTAATCGCCATAGTGAGACCGAGAAAAACCTCGAACGCATCTGGACAGCGCACAATCATCTGAAGCAGATGGTAGCCAAGATCGATTTCTAAGCCGAGGATGGCCTCCAGGACATAACATATAACGTCACAGATCTAGTCCTAGAGCTTACGGAGAAGTCCCAAAGGATTGAAGACCTCAGAAGTAAGGACCAACATGACAGCCATCTTTGGTGGACAGAGGTTGGCCAGCTGAAGAACCACCTTCGGGATGAGTCGGCTGCTCATACGGCAGAATTCATGGCTCAGAGAGAACGGATCAGAGAGCTGGAGGTCCTTCTGCAGCGTGAGCAGATGAGTTCAAATGTAGAGCCGAAGCAAGGCACAAACCGGCGAAGACGCTATCGTGGGAAATGGAGAGGCAGCAACGGAACTTCTAAAGACTCGATACTGAATCCCACTGAACAACGCGAGCCGCGAGTGACTGCTCCAGGACAGACCTTCGGTGGCCTTCCTGCGCCACCAAGCTTTGAGATTCGAGAGGTGGTGTCACCTCAGGAGATCATTCAATGAGGGAGAGCGTGCTGTCTGCCAGCCAGGTTCGTCTGCGGAAGGTAATGCATTCATGTTTTGGCGTATTGGGGCAAGGCTTGGACACAGCTATCCGATTTTCCCGAGCCTAAACCGAACGGGGTTTTGGCCTGCATTAGTTCCAACAGATCGTATTTCGATTGAAAAGTATTATAACAAAATGATCAACACGAAAGCAAGGTCGCGACTTCATTTCCGTGGTATGCCCATCCTTGCGGGCCGCTGCAACCAAGTATGCTCTCCAGTCCCCAGAGAGCGATACCAAATGGTTCAATGCTAGCATCTGCCCAATCAACCACACCAGTGAGGTGACCAGAATCAGGATCAACGAGGATGTTCATATTTGAGAGGTCCGAATGTGTCAAAACCCAAGGCACTCGATAGATAATCTCGTCGATAATTTGAAAGGTCCTCTTGATGACTATCGTAAATCGGCTAGGTAGAGCGCCGAAGAGCTGCATGAGTTTGGCCTCATAGCACTGGGATATCCCTCTCCCCGGAGTTTGGGGGGTTTTCCAGGACGATGCGTAGAATCTGTTGTATGTGTAAGCAATCTCTTCAATAGCACAAATCGACTACGTGGCATAATATACCTACTTTGCTAAATTTGTTACAGTTGTATCCAGCTTGCCTACTGTAATCCTGCTGAAGGTGAAGAGATACCCGGTACCTGGGAGGGCTTCCATCATCCAGATACTCACGGAGCTGTTAGGCATCAGGCCTTGATAGGTAGTAGCTGGAGCAACATGACGGTGGACTGCTTTGGCAAGCGCAGTCATTGAAATGTCGAGAGGTGATGACTTCGATCGAAATTGAACGATGAGCCCTGAGTCTGACACCAATGTGTAGCTATGAAAGCCTTGCCAGGGAACTGGTTCCACAGAGGTCCCCACTAGGTTCTGGGCGTACGCGACACAATCATCCTGAGTGACCTCATTTTGTGTCTCAAAAAGATCCGACATTGGGCCTTTTTGGCGGTATAGGTAATGATTTTGCAGAAGTCGATGACAGTGTTTTCCATCCCTGGGTTCCTACGAGAGCTGGAGGTAGCAGACGCAGACACCTAAGGAAGGAAGCGTGATCGCAAGGATCAATTTGGTGCCATACCTTTTCGTATTTTATTACTAAGTAATACTACAATCTCATCGGCTTTTGTGCCGTCGGTAAGCAGTCCTTCATATTCACATCCGCTGTTGGAGTGATTGCGCATCAAGGCGAAGTCAGGGCTGGGCCGCCCATTGATTGCCTCTGCTCAGCCCCCCTAAGTCACATGATAGTAGCTTTTTTGCTCGTTGAACACGTCCTATCTACAACGCAGACCAAGTCGGTACTGCGAGGGCGGTGGTCTCTCGTGGGCTTGCACGGAGACAGTAAGAGAAGATTAGGCGAGAATTTTCACATAGATTGATGATTCAGAACATTCCGCTGCGATATTGTTGCCTCTAAGTTTTGATAATTCTAGAAACAAAGAATGTTGAGGCTTGTTGCTGCCTATCTTCTATGCACACGATTGAGTAAGAATTGTCGTCTTCTCACAAAGCCCAATGTGTTTCATATGCGTGGACTGAAAATGTGAGGCTTTGAGTTTGGGGTCTTGGGAAGGGCGCGTCAAGCTCTTCAAAACGCCCCCCTCCTCCGAGTAGGACTCCACAGCGTCCGCCAATCTGTAATAAGACACAATTTGGTGAGGGACACCTTTTTCAACAATGCTCATTGACCTCTTGTAAAGTCCATCTCTGCTATAGCCTTGACGTTCGATACGAAATCCGTCTTCATCACGGAGATATTCCCACTCTTTGCCGTCATCCCAGTTTCCGGTGCCGGTAGCAGGGTCGGCATATACGAATGCATGTCCGCTGCGAACGAGATTTTGCAGTTCATCTCCCCCAGGGTATCGAGGTGCGTGTGGCAACACTCCAGACAGGCAAGCTGTAAGGAGTAGACGTGCATCTTCTTCTGTCTCAATGAGACCGATGTAGGTAGGCCGAAGTATGCCACCGGTAGACTTTGTGGACGAACTCATGGTGGGCAGCCAAGGATGTTGAGATTAGGGGTCGTAAAAGGCTGGTAATTGAAGAACTCTTCTGACGGAAGTCAGGATCTATAAGAATGTTAGGAAGATTGAACAAGCAGCAGAAGGGTGAGACGAGCTCTGACCTGTTTAAATTGGATGGTTGAGTTGATGAGATTTCTGAAGAGCAGAGGGATGAGCCAACTTGAAAATGAGTGCGAGATACCATGCTTTATATCCATGTCCAACGATGATAGACTCAAAACAATCGCCGCCATGCCGAGAACCTTGGGGCGGTGGGAAGCTGAATGGGCGAGAAATTTGCACACTCGATTGCAGGGAGCAAAACGACAATGATAACGTTGAAGCACCTCGCCAAGCTGCCCACTGGCGATTAGGAGAGAAGCGGCAGAAGTCTCAAGACTACGAGGTAATCAAATCGAACCTCCGCCAAGCAAAAACCCTTGGCGTGCTGATTGCGCCCCACTTTCACCTTTGGCAGGTTACAGCGAGTTTGGGCATCCCTGGTATGCGCTCCAGTGCATGTTACTACAAGAAGCCACAAATAGTGAGTCGCCGGAGGTCACGTGGGCTCAGCTACGGTTGTCCTTGACGAGATCTTCCCCTCCTCAAATATTTTTATGCCACGTATTGAGCATACATAACCGACAACTTCTAGAACGCCTTTGCTTTTTGTGATGGCTGCTATCGGGTCCTTGAAGGATCATCTACAATACTGGGATCCGCCAAAAGATGTTCAGGATGGTCTTCGTCAATTCGCATCTTACGAGGAAGGGGCGAGCTTCGAGAAATGGGAGGGTCAGGACGTCTACAGATGCAACGATGGAGGCTTGGACGCAGCCGTCGAACCGGTGCTTCAGAAGCTACAACTTCAGACGGTAATTCTCGCATTGCCCTAAGCTAGAGGCGTTGCTAACTCTCGCTGGCCTACCAGGACATCAGACGTAACGTTTGGCGGATGTCTGGCGTTTCGACACTTCGAAACTCGAGCAAGGCTGCATATTTAATCCCTCTTCGATACTCTTCAGGCGCGACTGTATCGGGAACACCTTTACTCTTCGGACGAGTCACATACATTAATACGAACGTCAAAGTCAAGGGAGACTTGGATTGTCTTGTCATACTGTTGTGACGACTAAAAGGAGTATATATCTGTATCCCTGAGCCTCGATTGATTACTGATACTAGAAGGTATTGATCGGCTGCTGGAACCTTGCATCGCCTATAGGATTCAAGACATTCTCTTGGCCTGCCGAAATGTCAAAGTCGTTCATTCCATTTCCAAAAGAGCTGCCATTGATAGAATCTTGTTGGTATGCCCCAGATTGGCTGGTGGGGAGGTCAAAATCCCTGCTCGCATCTGCAAAAAAATCGCCAAGAGGGGGTTGTGTAGGTAGCCCGGCTGAGATGTCGAAATAGTTCGTCCCGTTCGTGAATAATGCATCACCAAGAGGAGGCGGTTGTGGGACCGTGAGTGAGTTGGCTGAGATGTCGAAATCGTTCATAAAGGATGCATCGACGAGAGGAGGCGGTTGTGGGACCGTGAGTGGGTCGGCTGAGATGTCGAAATCGTTCATAAAGGATACATCGACAAGAGGAGGCGAATACTCTGCGACGCTAGTTAGCTAAGATGCAATCACAGCTGCCAGTACATACCGCTAGATACCGGACCCGTCGTAGTAGCCACTTCTGCCAATACCTGCAGGCTGCCGTTCATATTTGAGACCGTGTGGGAATGTGACACTAGAATATGAGGTTGCGAGGAGCCCTGCGTCAAAGCCGCATCTTGTGTGTTACCAGGTACATTGAATGAAGACCACTCTGCTCGTCGCTTCCGTCCTTGGCGGTTCTGATGATGTAAATCCCCATCTTCTCCCGCTCGCTTTCTTCTGCCAGAGAAAGACTAGATAATATTTCCACCAGCTCCGGTGTAATAACTTAGGAGGGCAGACTTAATTTTTAATACGAGAGGGGACAGATCCTTCCATCGCTGATATGACTGGAGCGACGCTATGTATTTAGAGATGGCTTTGAACTCATCATCCTTCATCGACTTCTCCCACCTGCGTCATTCATCAGTTGCGGATTCTATAACGCGGAGCAATGGCTCACGTAGTCCAAGCTTGTTGATGCGCAAGACCAATTAGCACTCCAGGCTCAAGTCTTTTCCATTTGCCGCCAGCGCGAACATTTCGACAGAACCTTTGCCTTTTCCGCTTTGTTGACTTGTCCGTGTTATCCCAGAGACTGTTTAGTAGCACTTCATTTATGACACCTTTATAGGTCTGTCCTGGTTGGAGTTTGTTGCCATGGGCCTGAAGTTGATGTGACAGGGACTGGACTCTTTCAAAAAGAATACTGAGTATAATCCTGCGGCGAATGGGGTTGAGGGACTCTTGCTCGTCGAATGACTCGGATATGTGGCGGATGATAGATAAAGTGCTCGATTCTTGAGGCGGTGAGAGCAGATACCAGAATGATTTAGGATCGGGCGCATATTTTTTTTCCAACTCCACCTCTTTAAGGCTGGCTTCTTCTCCCGATGGAAAGGTGCTAGCGAGTGCAGCCAATCTGTGAACGCTCTCCTTTGAGAGCGCCTTTCCTTTCGGCGACCTATAGGCCTCAAGGAATGGGGTGCAATCACCGGCCTTCTCCAAAGACGTTCGTTTTTGAAGTATACGGGGTAGCCCATCTCGAAGCTGGGAAAGTCCTGAGTCCATATCCATATACAACAACTGTCCGAGCCGTTCAAGATCACTCGCCAGATGCTGTTGGAAACAAATTAGGGACGAATGGGATCAAGCAGAGGGGTTCCTCACTGGATCCAAGCTGCGGATGATACCAGCAAGGTTCTGGAATCCATTGCGGAGTGAAGTCTTGCGCTTTTGTTTGGTCATCAGCTTCCACAGATAAAATCGAGCGTTGGAGTAACTTTACTTCTGTATGGATATCAGCCATAATTCACTGAAGGATCGTAGAGAGCTCAAGCAACTTGAGAAAAAGTGGGAAAGTATGTGCATTGAGGACAAGAAGACTAGCGCGTCTGAGCGAAATGGACAGTGACATTTTGCTCTACTTTAGTGCGGCGGACTACCCACTTCCCCGCCAGATCAGCGCCGCTCGTCACTGATATCTGATCTCGCCTGATGTGGGCTTACGAACCACCAGCTCCTATATAGAACCCATGGATCTTGCAGCCTTGTGTTGGACAGCTCTCTGCATATTGCCTCGTTCTGCTTTCTTCGCCCGGTTTACTACCGCTCTGTCTCCTGCAGCCTCTCTTGCACGCCTACACTCCCTTGTTGTTCTTTATATGGAAAACGTCTCACCGACAGCTTACCTACGCGTTTTCATTGGTATCCTCGTCGCTGATCTTGCGGCAATCCCTTCCCTACTTTGGCAGCGTAAGTTCTTGGGTTGGGACAAGCTACGCCGTCATCGACAGGCATGGATCATGATGTTGAAATACGCATTCGACTCCGCCCTAGTCATTATTATGGTGCTATACACCTCGAAGGGGGTTGACGACGGTAAAAACAAGCTTGCGTGAATACTAGTTATGTCATATCGATTGATTGATCCATTTAGGAGAAGGGTTTTGGCTTGCTGTTGATCTACTTATTCGCTTCTCTATCACATGTGTAATATTCTCAGAGGTATGTTTTCCGTCAGAGGAACACGTCAATGCGAATGCTTACATATCACTGCAGCTTTCATTTACGCGGGAGATGTTCGCCCGCATGCAGAAGTCTCATTTGGGATGGTGGTGGCGTAAGCTTAGTCCAGTTGCTATTCCCATCTTTACGCTTTTGGAGTTTGCACCTTTCCCGCTCTTGTTGGTACCTTTCATCCGGTACAATTCACACCAGCACCGTGGAACCCACATATACTGATCCAAACCGCAGCTTGCATAAAGACATATTCTTTTTCTGGACTGGTTGCGGTATAAGCCTTCTAGAGTATTTACTCTTCAGTTCGATTTACTGGTGGGCCCTTTACCGCGATCGTCAGAAGTGGACATCAGGTCTACTTGCGATTCCTATACTTTGTTCCACAGTTGTCCTTACGGCGTCGGTATCTCTGTCTATGTGGAAGTTGCAATCGATTGGACATATACTCCTTGCAATAAGAAAGGAATCTCAAAGACTGGAGACAGTACTAACAAGAATCACAGAGCCTTCTACTGCTTATCAGTATCCATTCCTCGCACCGTAGCGTTTATGTTGGGTACATCATCCTCATTCGAGCTTCGATTGAGTCTCGTAAGGGAAGAGCGGACGAAACATTAAACGAGTCAACACAGATCCTGAATGATATCACTGGCTCGATTAAACTCCCTACATCGACATCAAGGGAGCCGTTGAGCCGCGATACAAATTACGCAACAGAGCTGTACGCGTTATATATATCGGATATTCAAATACCAAAATATTGTGGCATGCTAGTAAATGGAGAGGTTAACATTGATTCCAGTGAGTCTTGATACGCTGCCAATCACAGGTAGCCTTGCCGCTTTCCCCTCTTGTCAATCTCATGTCGTGAAGTTTCCGTTCTGATACTGTGTTGCAGTTGGTATTGCCCAGGGAGATCCCTTCAGCCCCGGCGATCCTCTATCTTCATGCATTTCGCCGCCACCAGACTAGCGGCCTCAGATGACCAACTTAACCCTCGAGCTTATTTCCAAAGAAGAAAAGTTAGTGTCAGTACGCATACTACTGGAGACGGAGTGGCCTAAACTGACTGATTGCGTGGATCTCCGGTGGTTAGAGTATATAGCGCTAAAAGGGATTGGTCCCAACCCCATCACACCAACGGCAGGACAAGAGACGATATAGGAGAGAAAGCAATTAGGCGGCTCTGGGACAGACGCGCACGAAGGCTCTGACTTCGTGACATCACGGGCACCTGAAAGCAATCTTGTTCTATCGGCCGCGTCTCAACTTGAGCCTACTTCTACCTCTCCTTGTTCAAATTACAGTGGTTGTGTTCCCAGTGCCGTTGACGTTCGGCCACAACTCACGTTCGAAAACGCCTAATGGCGATCTTGGTGAGCTTATTGGAATCAATCCTTGTGGAAAAGAAATGAATCGATAACATCTGCACAATGGCATTTCGATTCACTAGTGGACTCACTGAAAGGGAGACTGACCCGGTTCGAAGGGTCATTCACAAAGTGTGCTTGCATTGAGGGACAATGCTATCACTAAATCCAAGCGTAAGAACAATACAACAGCTAGGTAACCGTCTCAAGATGCACGGGAAGACGTATCTTCGCCACCCAGAGAATGGGTTTCAGGGTTCAGAATCGTAAAGGAAGGCAACAGTCGAGAGCTTGGCCTCGGACCGAGGATAGAGCAAGCATCAAACACCGGGCTATTAGCTCTACCAGCAAGTGCACCCATCTCCATCAATACAAGTCAGCGATCAAACGTCAACTTGGTTCCGGTACTGACGTTTCCACCAAGTAAATACAAATCCATTCCTACTTTGGTTTGTGTAGCGGCACCCCTAACACCCTGGCAGAACGTCGAAGACTACCCGAGTATAGCTATCCGCTGTCCTGCTGATGAGCCGCCGGACGGTTACAACACGCATCGAATATATAGCAAAGCCAACATCGCTAGAAATGAAGAAGAAATACGGGATCGGTTACGCCAATTACGACGCATCATGTGAGCCTCCAAGCCCCGTGATTAATCAAGATCTTGCGACCTGGTATCTTCTGCAAGAGCTTAGGCGCAAAGTGTATTTCGAGAATTGGTCGTGGATACATAATTGAGACCGAAATTCGACTTCGCTTGCACTGAGGGCACAGTCAACTTTGTTCTCCACTTCTCCCTTCAGAGTACACTGGTGAAGCCGGAAAGTGGTAGATTTTTTCCCGAACGGTCATCAATCTCTTGCCTGGGCTAACTTTTTCTCAACTTTTTCATGTTAAACGATCAGGAGTATGATGTATGATTTTGGCTGTATTGTGGATGTCTGAATGGGTGTTCTGTAGTGTAAAGAACAAGATAACATGATAATACGATTTTGTATACGTGGCCATTCGCTTATCCTTGGCAGAAGGGCTTGTTTCCAATATTTCACGGTTGTTTCATTTCAGGAGACTCCGGAGCCCTAGGGGAATTGGGATGAGTATCTTTCGGGAGGGTCCCGCTTTCGTGGCATTTCGTCGTTGGTATCAGGGAAACGCTGTCGGCCTGGGACTAAGGCGGTGCTTCTTACACCTTACCACGAGGGCAAATGATTGTTCTTGGCATATTACATATGTGCCCATAACGCATGCACAAAAGCACCACGGGCCGGGTGAAGCCTACCTACCTCATCGCTAAGCAACTATCGGCGGGCCAAGACAAGGTCACATTTTGACCTTGGCAGCTATTGGCGGGCCAAGGCAAGGTCGAATTCTGACCTCGGCAACTATTGACGAATCCTTCAACATTCATCAGCCTAGACCTCGTCATATTCTTTGCAGCGCAACCACAACACATATTCACCTTCCGAGACCAAGATGAATGGGTTTTACAGTTAGGATTCTGTGCTACCAAACTTGAAGTGTTCAACGTTTGCCATTGTTGAAATGGGTTTGAGTCTTGGGTTTCTCAATTACGAACAGAGTAGGAGAGCCTGTTGGAAGCATTGGATAACCAGGCCATTTGGCTTTGATCTCCACGTGGGGCCAGTGGTATTACTAGAGCGTCAATACTTACAGGGGCCTTTCGGCAAACAATAGAAGCTGTCGTTGTTATAATAGGTTGATTCCTTGGCAGAATGCTGCTCTAAGCACTATTCAATCTGTCACAACTCTCTTAGAAAACAATACTATCAATGGCAACAAGCGCGTCTACTAACCAAGACTGCGATGATGGACCTTGAGCCTGGTAACGATACCTTAGGCACTTCTTCCTGCGTTAATATCATGAAATCAAATCAGGGTCTAGCGGTCTGACGATTGTTTGCGTTTAAAGCTCTCTAG
>JAABUX010009009.1_pt1 | contig 11381 bp, 7 predicted proteins | sample 5561851 | NCBI WGS metagenome assembly JAABUX01 (sample SAMN10711883, study PRJNA513361) | rock metagenome | isolation source: Antarctica rocks | place: Antarctica: Victoria Land, Richard Nunatak red sandstone | collected 2016-01-03 | reverse complement strand
GCAAAGGCACGCGACGTCCGCGCCACGCTGGCCAAAGCCGCACGCGCAGCCGAACAAGCCAACCAGGCGCGCAATAATGTCGCAACCGTCACTTGACGAACCAGACAGTCGCTCACCCCAGCCCTCTTCCGAGGGGAGAGGGAGCAGCGGCAGGAAGCAGGGCTTGGGCGCAGGCGTCGAGGATGGCTTCCGTGTCCAGGCCGTACTCGCGGTAGAGGTCCGGCAAGTCGCCGCTTTGGCCGAAGCGGTCCACTCCCAGAGGCACCACCCTTTGGCCGCGCACGCCGCCCAGCCAGCTATGCGCCGCCGGATGGCCGTCCAAGATGGTCACTAGGCTGGCATTGCGGGCCAATGGGGCCAGGATCGCCTCGATGTGCGCTGTCGCGGGCTGCCCAGCCCGGCGGGCGCGAGCGGCAGCGGTCCAGCCAGCGTGCAGGCGGTCGGGGCTGGTGATGGCCAGCAGCCCGGCGTCTGGCACCTCGGCCTGCAACTCGGCAAAGGCCGCCTCCGCCTCCGGTGCGACGGGGCCTTGGTAGGCTAAGACGATCGGTGCCCCCTCCCCTGGCGGCACGACCCAATGCGCCCCGGCGATCACCGCGGCAGGGTCCAGCACCCGGTCGGGCTGCTGCAACTGCCGGGTGGACAGCCGCAGCCACGCCGCGGACCCGTCCGGCGCCTGCATGTGCACCAGGGCGTGCCGCAGCAGGATCGCCAGCTCATCGACATAGGCCGGCTCGAACGATGCCAGCCGGTCCGCCGCCATGCCGATCAGCGGGGTGTTGACGCTTTGGTGCTGCCCCCCCTCCGGAGCCAGCGTCAGGCCGGACGGGGTGGACACCAGCAGGAACCGCGCATCCTGGTAGCAGGCGTAAATCAGCGCATCGAGGCCGCGGTTGACGAATGGGTCGTACACGGTGCCGATCGGCAGCAGCCGCGCCCCTTTCAGGCTGTGCTGCAGCCCGGCCGCAGCCAGCAGCAGGAACAGGTTCTGCTCGGCGATGCCCAGCTCGATGTGCTGGCCGCCCGGCGCCATCCCCCACCGTTGGGCGCTGGCCAGCTTGGCGTCGCGGAACACGTCGTTGCGGGTGTGCCGGTCGAACACCCCGCGGCGGTTCACCCATGGGCCGAGATTAGTGCTGACCGTCACGTCCGGGCTGGTGGTGACGATGCGCCGGGCCAGTTCGGCGTGCTCGCCCTGGCCGCGGCCGATCTCCGCCAGGATGTCGCCGAACCCGGCCTGCGTGCTGGTGCGCCGCCCGGCCAGCTTCGCCACCGGCAGGCGGTCCGGCACATGCACCAGCGGCGCAGGCAGCCGGCGGCCCTCGGGGGTCAGCTTGGCGGCGAATGGCGCGGCGTCGATCACCTGCTGGAACGCCTCGGGCGTCAGGTCCAGGCCCTCCGCCACGTCCCATTCATGGCCGGGCCGGATGTGCATGGCGTCGCGGAACACCTGCATCTGGTCCCGCGTCATCAGCCCCGAGTGGTTGTCCTTGTGTCCGGCGAATGGCAGGCCCATGCCCTTCACGGTGTAGGCGATGAAGCACGTCGGCTGGTCCCCCGCGGCGTCGGCCAGGCGGAACTGCTCGATCAGGTAATCGACATCGTGGCCGCCCAGGTTGGTCATCAGGGTCGCCAGCTCGTCGTCGGACAAGGGGTCCAGGATGGCACGTACCCCGGCGTCCCGGCCCAGCTCCGCCAGCAACGCCTGCCGCCACGCCACGCCGCCCTGGAACGTCAGGGCGGAGTAGAGGCTGTTCGGGCAGTCGTCGATCCAGCGGCGCAGCGCCTCGCCGCCCTCGCGCTCGAACGCCGCCTGCAGCAGGCGGCCATACTTCAGGGTGATGACATTCCAGCCCATGTCGCGGAACAGGCCCTCGATCCGGCCGAACAGCCGGTCCGGCACGACGCTGTCCAGGCTCTGGCGGTTGTAGTCGATGATCCACCAGACGTTGCGGACGTCGTGCTTCCAGCCCTCCAGCAGGGCCTCGTAGATGTTGCCCTCGTCCAGCTCCGCATCGCCGGCGATGGCCACCTGCCGGCCCTGCGGCAGGTCGGCGCCCAGCCCGTGCAGCCGCACGTAGTCCTGCATCAAGGCGGCGAAGCTGGTCAGCGCCACGCCCAGCCCGACCGAGCCGGTGGAAAAGTCCACCTCCGGTCCGTCCTTGGTACGGCTGGGATAGCTCTGGATGCCACCCATCTGCCGCAGTCCCTCCATCTGCGCGGCGGTCTGGCGGCCGAGCAGCAGGTTCACGGCGTGGAACACCGGGCCGGCGTGCGGCTTTACGGCCACCCGGTCCTGCGGGCGCAGCACCTCGAAGTACAGCGCCGTCATGACGCTGATGACGCTGGCGCAGCTTGCCTGGTGGCCCCCGACCTTCAGGCCGTCGCGGTTCGGGCGGATGTGGTTGGCGTTGTGGATCGTCCAGGCCGACAGCCACAGTAGCTTGCGCTCAACCTGGCGGAGGTCGGCCAGCCGCTGCTCCGGCAGGACCGGGACGATCGGGCCGGGCGCGTTCATGACCAGCCCCGCGCCAGCCGGCGGACCGCGGTGCTGGCATTGCGCTTGCCCTCGCCGGCGTAGTCCTCGTGATACTGCTCGATGTTCGGGGGATCGTAGAGGTAGTTGACCATCAGCGTTGCACTTTCCCGCACGCCCTTGCCCGAGGTGTCGGCCAGCATGATGACGCGCTCCACTCTGGCACCGTTGGATAGGTGGAAATGCGCAACCGGGTCCAGTGCGCGCTTGCTGCGCGACTCGACCAGCAGGTAGCGCGCACCCAGGCGGACCAGCACCGGCTCCGCCGCGCGCAGCATGGTGGGCTCGCGGAACCAGCCGTGGTGGTGCAGGATGGCCTGCAACGCCTGCGGACCCGTCTCGCTGGCCGGCGCGTCGGCGGGGGCAGCGGTGCGGAGGGAAGATGCTTCCTCCTCGCTGAGCAGCGCCGGGTCGTTGTCGGCAAGGTGCAGGTCCAGCCACTTGCGGAAGCCTGGGATGGGGGAAAGCGTTGCGAACGCCTTGAGGTTGCGGAACTCCGCCCCGAGTAGCTCCACCACGCGCTTGATCAGGAAGTTGCCGAAGCTGATGCCGGCCAAGCCGCGCTGACAGTTGCTGATCGAGTAGAAGATGGCGGTGTCGGCCAGCGCCGGGTCGAGCAGCGGCGCCCGCTTGTCCAGCAGCCGCTGCACGCTGCTGGCGAGGCCGCGGACCAGGGCGACCTCCACGAAGATCAGCGGCTCGTTTTGCATCCGGTGGTGGAACAGGGCGTAGCAACGGCGGTCGCTGTCCAAGCGGTTCTTGAGGTCGCTCCAGGAGCGGATTTCGTGCACGGCCTCATAGCCCACCAGGCGCTCCAGCAGCACGGCCGGGCTGTTCCAGTCGATGCGCTGCAGTTCGAGGAAGCCCACGTCGAACCAGCTTGCCAGCAGGCTCCGAAGGTCGCTTTCGAGGGCGGCGAGGTGCGGGTCGCCGCGGGCCAGGTCCAGCAGCGTGGCGCGCAGGTCCACCAGGAACTTCATGCCGTCCGGGATGGTGGTGAACTGCGTCAGCAGGCGGACGCGCGGCGGCTCCAGGGCACGGCGCAGGGCGACCTTGGCGGTGGCGCGCTCGGCCAGGCCGAGGGCGGATTGCAGGGCGGCGTAGGCAGTGGCGACGGCATCGGGGTCGCTATCGAACTTTGCGAGTTCACCGAGGAAGTCGCGGCGGCCGGCGTCGTCCAGCACCAGGTAGGCTTGCGCCAGCTTGGCTGCGCGGTTGCGGGCGCTGACCTCGCCGCCGCGGGCGTGGAGGCAGGCTTGCATCTGGTGGGCGATGCTCTGGTCCTCGTCGGGGCCGACGCGGTCCGCCATGTCGCGCCAGACTCCGGCGATACGGCGGATGGCTCGGTCGAACAGGCCGATGGGGGCGGGGGCGGTGGTGTCGCTCACGGCGTTCCAGTCATTGAGAGGCATCGCTCATCGAGGGTCGGCTCCGGGTGGGTGGCAGCAGTATAACGCAAGTGGGCCGTCATGCAGCGCCAAGTTCTGGTGCCAAGCTGCGGCGCCAGGCTGCGTGGACCGGCATCCTTGGCCGCAGCCGTCCACCGTGCCATGAGGGTGCAGCGCTATAGAGAGGCGGACATGGCGGTCGTGATCACGGTGGCCCAGCAGAAGGGCGGCGCCGGCAAGACAACCCTGGTGGCCAATCTGGCGGCGGCGCTGGCGGCGACGCGCCGGGTAGCGGTGCTGGACATCGACCCGCAGCGCAGCCTGGCCCGCTGGCACGCCATCCGCCTGGCCCGTCCTACCCCGGCGGCGGCGCTGACCTTCTCCGACCGGTCCGGCTGGCGCTTGGCGGCGGAGCTGGACCGGCTGCGGCAGGGTCACGACATGGTGCTGATCGACACGCCGCCGGTGATCGACGCCGACGCGCGCCGGGCCATCCGCGGCGCGAGCCTGGTGCTGGTGCCGGTGCAGCCCAGCGCGCCTGATCTATGGGCCGCCGAGGGCACGCTGGCGCTGGCTGCGGAGGAGAAGCGGCCGGTGCGCCTAGTGCTAAACCGGGTCGCGACCGGGGGCCGGCTGCGTGCTGAGGCCGAGCAGGCGATGCACGCGGGCGGTATGGCGGTGCTGGCGGCGGCGCTGGGCAACCGCGCCGCTGTCAGCCACGCGTTTGCGGAGGGGCTGGGCGTGACGGAGGCCGCGCCACGAACCCAGGCCGCGGCGGAGTTGCAGGCTTTGCTGGCGGAGGTGGTGGCGCTGGCCAGGTAGCAGGCTCCGCAAGTCTGGCAGCAAAGAGTCGGCAGTCAGAGCAGGCCGCGGGCGGCAACGCGGCCCTTCTGCTTGGCGGACGCGGAAACGGATCTGCTGCGTCGATTGTCTTCACATACCGATGCTCCTTCAGCCCCGCCCCTCTAGCCGCCACGCCAGCAGGCCGGAGGCAACCAGCAGCCCGATGCCCGATAGCTCCCAAGGTCCCGGCGCCTCGCCCCATACCACCCAACCCAGCGCCACCGTATAAACAATCGCGCCATACTCGAACGGCGCTAGCATCGTCGCCTCGCCGCTGCGATAGCCCTCGGTCATCAGCAATTGCGCCAGGGCGGACACCGCGCCAACGCCCAGTAGCGCCAGCACGGTCCAGCCGTCCGGCGTCACCCAGACCGGGAGGCACAGCAGGCCCGCGACCCCGCTGCTGCCCAGGGTGAACAGCAGCACGATGGTCACGTTGCGCTCCCCGGCCCGGCCCATGCGGCGGATGCTGACCATCGCCAGCGCCCAGCACGCCACGCCGCCAGTCACGATCGCCGCCGGCCCCAGGGGCAATTCCGCTCCGCCCTGCCACGGGCGCAGCACGATCAGCACGCCGACCAGTCCGGCCCCGATCGCCATCGCGCGGCCGGGCCGGACACGCTCATGCAGCAGCGGCACCGACAGCAGGCTAAGGAAGATCGGCATGGAGAAGCCCAGCGCCGTCACGGTTGCCAGCGGTAGGGCGCCATAGCCATAGAACGAGGTGTACATCCCGGCCATCCCCGCCACCAGCCGCCAGGCGTGGCCTAGCGGCTGCCGGGTGCGGAGCGCCGACCAGCCCCCGGCGCGCCGCAGCAGCGGCAGCAGGCACAGCGCGGCGACCAGGCTGCGGAACAGCACGATCTCAATGGTGGGCACGTCTGGCGCGGCAACCTTCACCAGCGCGGCAGCAACGGTGAAGCTCGCCGAGCTGCCCAGGACGCATAGGATGGCACGGCGGCGCGTCGCTGCACCCTCAGCAACTTGGGTCGAAGCCAATGTTTGGGCGTTCATGCCGCGAGTCTACGCCCGGCCGCTGGGATCGCGAGGTCACGAGATGGAACATGGGCGGGATAACACGCTCCGCTGCCTGGACGAGGGACAGCATGGGTGCCCACTCCAAGTGCGACCTTTTGCGGACTGCCGACGCCACGCACAAGGCAGGCTTGGGCGCCGACGGAGCATGCTGGACGCGGTGGGCTGCCAGACAGATTGTGCGCCTACCGCGTCGTCAGGAGCCTATAGGTGGACAGCTACCGTCTTCATTACTTCCCGGAGTCTGGCAACAGCTACAAGCTTGCCCTCATGCTGACCCTGTGCGGGCAAGGGTTCGAGTCAGTCTGGACCGACTTCGCAGCCCGGGTGACATGGACTCCCGAATGGCGACGGACCGTGAACGCGATGGGGGAAATCCCAGTGCTGGAGGAGAATGGCATCGGCCTGACGCAAACAGGACCGATCCTGCTCCACCTGGCTGAGAAGTATGGCCGTCTGGGAGGCGTCGATGCGGCGGAGCGGTTCGAGGTGCTCCGTTGGCTGTTCTGGGACAACCAGAAGCTCTCGGGCTACATGGCGGCCTACCGCTATCGCCGCACCTTCATGCGGAACTCCGATCCGGCGGTGCTCGCCTTCCTGCGCAGCCGGGTGGATGACTTCCTGGCCATCGCGGAGGAGCGCGTGACCGACCGTCCGTTCGTGATCGGCGACCGCCCGACGATCACTGACCTGTCCATGTGCGCGTACCTCTCATTTCCCGCGGACGAGACGGGATACGATTTCAGTTCCAGCCACCCTCATGTCCACGCTTGGCTGGGACGGATCGCGGCGCTGCCGGGGTGGCAGGGTCCCTACGAACTTCTGCCCGGTCAACGTCTTCCCCGGTTTGCATGAGTTCGGCAAACCATCGCAGCGATCTTGCACAAACGACAAGGTGATCCCTTTCATGACCCCATGTGCGCCAGCACGCGCTCGAACGGCTCGGCCGAAACGCGGATATCTCCGCGGAATGGGTTGCTCAGCGCGACGATCACCAGCAACACCAGTGCGCCGGACGTGGCCAGCAGCGCCGACATAGCCATGTGCATCCGCAAGCTCGGCGCTCCGAGGAAGGAGCCGAACGCGACCGTAATGCCGCCGCCGGTGACCAGCACGAACCACAGAATGCCCGGGATCGGTGTCCGCCCGGCGAGCAGCCGCTCCCGCCGCGCATTGGCCAACCGTGTCAGGTCGGCAAGCAGCAAGGCATGCAGGTTGCCGTCGGCGATGTTGTCCGGGCGCAGGTGCAGCGCGGTTTGCGTCAGGCTGACCAGGCTTGGTTGCTCTTCCTCGACCGTGCCTCCCCTCGCCTGAACAGGCCATTCGGCTGTGGCGACCGCATGCGCATAGGCGCTGATATCGTTGCGCATCGATTCCATCTCTGGCCCATTCAGCCCGCTTACGAGCTGATAGACGTTCTGTGCAAGCGAGGCCTCGAGGTCGGTGACGGCTTGCGCCTTGTTGAACCCGTCGAAGGCGAGCATGGCGACGAAGGCGAGCAGCACGGCGTAGGTCGTTCCGATGACAGTGAATATGGCCGAGGCTACGTCGTTGTGTTCCTGGCGCACGTGTTGCGGGATCAAGCGCCGAGCGACCAGCTCGGCGGATATCGCGCCGAGGATGGCCAGGCTTACCATCAACATGCCCGCCAGCCAGATTGGCTGGCTGGCGATCATGTCGGGGCGCATCAGCGTCGGTAGCACGCGATCGCGCAGGTGTGAGATCGTCTCATCAAGGGTCCATTAGGTCAGGGTAAGTTCGGGATACGCGCAGCAAGTGGTCACAAACCCTAGCACACCACATCATCCGGCAAGGCCTGCCTTGCTGGACACGCAAGCGGTCCCGCTATTTGATCGAAACGACACACCCTGGTCATCATGGGTGGCGAAACCTTTTCCGGACAGCGAGGCTGGCCGCTTGAGCAAGCCTTCGAACATAAAGCGCCGGCCAGCTCACGGCAGTGCGCTAAGTGGCTGAACAACCAAGATTTTTGGCGGACAAGTTCCTCGTGACAACTTTTCGCACGTATCCCGAACCTACCCCATTCATGCGCCCCAGCTTCCAGCTCCTCCGCGCACGCGTCCTAGATGCCGCATGAACCTGAGACAGCACGGCAAGTGCGGGAGAACCTGTTTAGGAGCGGATTTTGTCGTTCACTGGGCAGGCTCGGCCCTCCTGGCCTCTCACCCCGGCCCTCTCCCGGAGGAAGAAGGGGCAGGCAGGCGGCGTGCTTGTGCAGTATGCCGCAGCTCTGCTTTGAGGTGCGACCTTCAGGCGACCGCTTGCAGGTCCTCCAGCGACATCACAACCTCGACCACGTCCGGCTCGTCCGGCAGGCGGCGGATGGTGAAGCCCAGGCGGCGCATGAACGCCAGCATCGGCCGGTTCTCCGCCAGCACCTGGCCTGTGATGCTTGTCATGCCCTGCGACCGCCCCCAGTCCATCACGCGCTGCATCAGCCGCCTGGCCAGGCCGCGGCCCTTCATGGATGGCTCGACCAGCACGGCGAACTCGCCCGCCGTGGTGTAGGGCTCGCGCACCAGGCGGCAGACGCCCACGGTCTCCCCGGTCGCCTCCCGCACGGCGACGAAGGCCATCTCGCGGTCGTAGTCCACCTGGGTCATGCGGGCGACCTGCTCGGGCGATAGCGCGCGCAGCATGCTGAAGAAGCGGAAGCGGATGTCCTCCGGCGTCAGGCGGCTGAACAGGGCGGCGTGCGCCTCGGCGTCCTCGGGGCGGATGGGCCGGATCACCAGCGTCTCGCCCTTGGCAGTCCAGTGCTCGATCAGCTCCGCCGGGTAGGGGGCGATGGCGAGGAGGCCTACCTGCCCGGCAGGGCGAAGGGCGATCCAGGCGTCGCCGACCGAGGCGCCGTCGGCGTCGGCGAACACCGGGTTCAGGTCCAGCTCGGCGATCTCCGGGAAATCGACCACGAGCTGGCTGATGCGCACCAGGGCGTCGGCCACCGCGGTCCGGTCGGCGGCGGGCTGCTCGTGCAGCTCGGCCAGGGTACTGGCGGCGCGGGTGCGGGCGATCAGGCTCTCGGCCAAGGTCAGGTTCAGCGGCGGCAGGTCCATCGCGACATCGTTCAGGATGTCGGCCGCACTGCCGCCGCTGCCGAACGCGATGGCCGGGCCGAACAGCGGGTCGTCGCCGACGCTGATCCGCAGTTCCCGGGCGCGGCCAACCTGGCGCTGCACCAGGAAGCCCTCAGCCAACCCGTCCAGGCCCAGGCGGACCCGGCGGCTGTCCAACTGCTGCGCGGCCAGTTGGACGGCGGCGCTGTTGGATAGGTCCAGCAACACGCCGCCGGGGCCGCCATGCCGCGGCGGGCCGCGGCGGCGCAGCTTCACCACGGCGGGAAAGCCCAGCATCTCGGCGGCGATGCCGGCGTCCTCGGCCGATAGGGCGGGGCGGCTGGGCACGACGGGGATGCCGTAGGCGGACAGCACCTGCAACGCCTCGTCCTGTAGCAGGCCGGTCCGACCGTCTGCGCGCACCCGGGCGAACAGGCTGCGCACCGCGGCACGGTCGGGCGCCAGCGACAAGACGGTGCTGGCCGGCAGCTCGCGCGCGGCGGCCCGGGCACGGCGCTGCTCCACGAGTTGGGCGAAGCCGCGCATGGTCTGCTCGGGGGTGGCGAACACCGGGATCCCGGCGGCGGCCAGGGTGTGCCGGTGGGCGGCGCCGGTCGTCTCGCCGAGCACGCAGGCCAGCAGCGGCACCTTCATGCTGGGCAGGCAGGCGGCCAGGGCAGCGACGGCAGCGGCGTCGCCGGGTCCGTTCGGCGCCATAACGACGACGACGCCGCCGACCTCGGGCGCGGCGGACAGCATGGCGGCGGTCTCGGCCAGGCGGATCGCGCGGTCGGCGCCGGTCCAGACCAGGCCGGCGTCGGGCGGACCCGGCGGCAGGTTGAGCCTCAGCACGTCCTGCGTCGCCGGCGTCAGCGCCGCCAACGGGATGCCCAGAGTCAGCGCGGTGTCGGCGGCAAGCTGGGCGGGGCCGATGGCGTTGTGGACCACCACCACCGACTCGTGCCGGGGCGGGCGGGCGCGGGTCAGGGTCTCGGCCGCGGCGAGCAGGTCGGCCAGGCGCTCCACCCGCACGATGCCGGCACGGCGCAGCGCGGCGTTGAACACCTGGTCGGCCCGGCCCGTCGGGTCGGACAGCCGGCCGCCGGCATGGATGGCCACCACGGGCCGCAGCCGGGCGGCGGCGCGGGCGGCGGACAGGAAGCGGCGGCGGTCGTTGATGCCGCGGATGTCGAGCAGGATCGCGCCGGTGTCGGGGTCGCGCGACAGCCAATCCAGCACCGCGCCGAAGCCGAGGTCGGCATTACCTCCCGTGCCGATCAGCGTGCTGAACCCGACGCCGTTCGGCTCCGCCCAGTCCAGCACGGTCCGGCATAGCGCCGCCGATTGCGACACCAGCGCGACCTTCCCCGCCCGCGGCTGCAGGTGCCCGGTGGAGGCGTTCAGGCCGATGGCGGGCACGATCAGGCCGAAGCTGCTAGGGCCCAACACCCGCACGCCCGCGGCGCGGCCGGCTGCCAGCAGGTTCGGCATCGGCGTCAAGCAGGCGGCGGCGAAGGTGCCACGGGCGGCCAGGGCCGGCAGCGCCGCAGCCACGCCGTCCGCATCGGTCGCGATTACCGCTAGGTCCGGCGCGACGGGCAGCACCGCAATGTCGGGATAGGCCAGCACGCCGTTGACTGCGCCGCCGCCGGGCAGCACGGGCAGGATGGCGCCCTTGAACCCGGCGCCGAGCAGGTTCGCCATCACCTGCCTACCCAGGACCGTCTCAGCCCCGATCACCGCCACCGACTCCGGGCGGAATAGCTTCGTCGGGCTAAAGCGCCCGGCGTGAGCGGGCCTGATCAATGGCATGGGGTTCCAGTTTTATTGTGCAGTGCAGCATAACATAGGATGGGTCATCCCGGTTATGCAAACACCCCCACGGCACGGGAACGTTATAAAGTGGTGCCAGCCCGCCTACAGTGAAATCCGCAGCTTCGCCGCGATTTCCCCCACGATGCCGCGGCGAAACGCCAGCACGCACGCCATGAAGATGACGCCCTGCGTCACCGTCACCCACGACCCGGCGCCGGCCAGCGCGTTCTCGGTCCAGACGATGATCCCCGCGCCCACCACAGGTCCGAAGATCATGCCCATGCCGCCCAGCAGCGCCATCAGCACCACCTCGCCCGAGAAGGCATAGTGCACGTTGGTCAGCGTGGCGATGCCGAACACCAGCGCGTTGGTGCCGCCCGCGATCCCGGCGATGGCCGTGCTGAGCACGAAGGCGATCAGCTTGTAGTCGTCGGTGCGGTAGCCCAGCGAGGTCGCCCGCGGCTCGTTCTCGCGGATCGCCTTCAGCACCTGGCCGAACGGCGAGTGCACGATGCGGTGGATCAGCAGGAAGCACAGCATGAACACCACGGCGACCAGCCCATACATCGCCATGTCGGACTGCATGGAGAACAGCCCGAACACCGCCCCGCGCGGCACCTGCTGGATGCCGTCCTCGCCGCCGGTGAACGGCGCCTGCAGGCAGAAGAAATAGACCATCTGCGCCAG
>JAABUX010009008.1_pt1 | contig 11382 bp, 10 predicted proteins | sample 5561851 | NCBI WGS metagenome assembly JAABUX01 (sample SAMN10711883, study PRJNA513361) | rock metagenome | isolation source: Antarctica rocks | place: Antarctica: Victoria Land, Richard Nunatak red sandstone | collected 2016-01-03 | reverse complement strand
TACGCGCTGGGTGAAGCTTGATCCTGGGGTAAGGGTTCTCAATCTCAATGGTTCGGCTCCACTCTAATGCCTTCCATTTGGCTGGAGCAAGTAAACCAACATCTGCTTTCCCTGTCGCGGCGATCGCGTCTAACTTTCCCTGATTCACACCGACCACATAGGTGTGACTGACAAATAGCACGCGCAAGCATAGATTGTTCACAGCATCTTCGCTTGCAGGTGTGCTGATATCAACATTATTCATACTTGTTTGTCAAGAAGGGTGAGGTCAGCCAACTAATAAACGGATTTTGTTAAGTGTCCAATCTATAGCTTTAGGCCGGAAGTGCGGAGCGTACAACCAAGTAATAGCAGGCTTTGCTAAAGGCAGAGGTAGCAGCCCGACCCAGACAAACCAAACACTGTAGATAAACCGCTTTTTCCAGTTAAATCCTGAATGTTGCCAAAGAGAGCAAAACCCCCAGTAAATTAAATTTAGTGGGCGGTCTGAGGGAATTGGGTGCTTTTGAGGCTCCCATCGCAGAGAAGCTATCCGAGACCACAAATGACCGATGTCTCTTAAGTTTAAATCTTGAGGAAATTCATATCCTAACTCCCTAGCCTTATGAGCTAGCAACTCATGTCTCTGTATGTCGTGTCGAACAAACCTATGAAACCTATCGCTAGATACTGTAGCTAAAGCCCACTGATTACTACCATGAATTCGGTACGCTCCAAGAGCTTCTTCTATAGAGACAACTTGTCCATAGAAAGGAATTAAGGTTGCCAAATAACCGTCAGCAGATATCCGAAATTCGGCCTCTGGCATAGGGATAACTTGAGCCAAAGCTACTCGGCTAAGAGCATTGCCACTAGTAGGGGTAGTTGTATAACCTCCTCCTTTGAGCAGGTCACGCCATACCTCACCACTTGTTAGTGGCGCTTCACCTTGTGGATAAGAAAAACCTAATGGCTTCCCTAAAGTATCAACAACCTTCAACCAATAATGCACCTTAGATATGCCCGGTTTCCAGACCGCTACTATCTGTTCGACTGCGTGTCGAAAAAGATAGTCATCAGCGTCTAGAAAGATTACGATTTCTCCTCGGCTTACTGCAAACCCAGCGTTGAACGCCGAAGCCTGTCCTCCATTCTCCTTGAGTACTGCAACAATTTGATTTCCGTAGCTCGCAATGATTTCCTGCGAGTTGTCAGTAGAGCCATCATCCACTACAAGAATCTCAGTGTGGAGGTAGGTTTGATTGAGGGCGCTGGTAATCGCATCGCGCAAAAATTGCCCATAGTTGTAGTTGTTGATGATGATGCTGACTAAAAGGTAGTTCATAATTGAAATTGAGCATTCACATCACAAGAATAGGTAACTATATTTTTGTTTGACGTTTGCCGAAATCATTAGCTGCTGCGTTTGCTGGAATTAACCTTTAGCTTTGACGTTATTAGCTGTATTAAGGCTAACCAAATAAAAGGTGGGATGGTCTTTGTGTACCGACCCCAGAGTCTACGTGGCTCTTGAATCAGTCGATACAACCACTCTAAGCCTGAATTGCGCATCCAAAGAGGAGCCCTTTTTTGAAACCCTGCAAAGACAGGTAAAGCCCCCCCTAAGCCGATCATGACAGCCGGAATTTTGCCTTTGTGTTGATTCATCCAGTATTCTTGCTTCGGACATCCCAGGGAGACTAACACCAGTTGAGTTCCACTTTCATGAATCTTTTGAATGACGGCTTTATCCTCTGCTGGTGTTAGAGGTCTAAAGGGCAACGGCTCCATACCTGCAATTTTTAGGTTAGGAAATTCATGCTCCAACTTCATTCTTATGCTTTCAAGGATTTTTAACTCAGAACCTAAGAAAAAGATACTAATGTTTTGCAGTGGTGCCAACTTACATAAAGATAGAAGAAGATCCAACCCTGAAACGCGGTTTTGCTCATGCGATCCCATTAGCCTCATCATCCAAACCAAAGGCATTCCATCAGGAGTAACAAGATCTGCCTCTTTCAAAATAAAGGAAAAATCTGAATGCCAATAAGCTTCCATAAGCATATGAACGTTAGCCACGAAAATGACCTTACTTTCATGATTACTAGCCCACTCTAGTATTGTTTTGACTTGAGCATCGAATGGTGAAGCAGCTACAGGAAAGCCAATTACGTCGATGACATGATTAGATACTTTTGAAGCTCTAAACTCTAGCTTTAATCTGTCTATAGAATGAGTCCGGGACTGATTGTAAGAATCTGACATAGTTTGATTATGTAACTCCTTTTTATTTATTTAAAACTTAATTAGGAGCCACGTATTTTTTGCTTATTATCGCGAACGCAAAGCACTTATAAAGCAGATTCATGCTTTGGACTGTTACGAACTTCTTCATACATCTGGGACAAGAATAGACCTTTAACTTTCCAGTCAAAAACTTCACTCACTCTCCTTTGCCCCGCCTCCCCCATGCGTGCCCGAAGCTTTGGTTCCTTAGCCAAACACGTCATGGCCTTAGCTATGTCTCCCACTGCTTGCTTAGGCGTATGGGCTGTGATCTTGAAGCCGGTTTCTGCCGTCACCTGGAGACCTGGTCCTCCCAGATCTAGGCAAATCACCGGAAGGCCCGCGGCCATCGCTTCCAAGCACACTAATCCGCCGGAATCATGCAGGCTGGGATGAACCAGCGCCAGGCACGCTCCTAGCTTCTGAAAGGTTTCATCGCGTGGCAGTCTACTCCAAAATTTGACTTGGTGAGCAATGCCCAACTCCTTAGCAAGGACCTGAAGCCGCTTGCGTTCAGGGCCATCCCCCAAAATCCAATACTCAGCATCATCGGGCAGGTCCATCTGAGCGAAGGCACGCAGCCCCAAGTGAAAGCCTTTCCAGTGCAAAAGCCTACCAATGCTGATGAACCTTACTAGAGAACTATCGAGAATTGCGTGCTGTTCAAGATACGTTATCTCTTCCTTCAACAAACTTAGCTGGGAAAACACCTGGACATTCCTCGCGCCGATTTTGCGTAGTCGTTTAGCAGTATCCTCAGTGGTTGCGTGAGCTAAAATGCTCCGCCGAGCTGTAAGATGTACAAACGGATCGCACTCACCTAACCAGCGAGCTAGGTCCCGCGAGACTTCATAAAACTTTCCGCTAAAATCAAAGTCCTGCCAGAAAGCTTTGGGTGCAGATTCCCCGCCTCCTACCGGACCCCAGATGAAAGGGATTGGTAGCAGCGAAATAAAGCTAGGGGACCAGTACTTCACGTAGGTCACATGATGCGCTAAATCAAAGCTAACCTTGTGGTGAAGCCTGCAAGCAATCAAATAAGCACCAATTTGCCAGAGGTAGTAGTGAATCTGAACCCTTGCTCCTCCCCACCAAAGACGGTCTCTAGGCAGGTCATGGTAAACAAAATGCAGGTTTGCTATTGGGTTGCGTGCGATCTCAGCTTCAATACCTAGACGGTGATTAGTCCAGGTCAGTACCCATACCTCATGGTGTTTCGCGAGTTCCTGTACTACATTCCAGCCTATTCCAGGCTCAGAGCCTGCACCTGGTTCACAGGCGTAGGCAGATAGAAGAACCTTCATATGCAGAATACCTCCCCTCTTGTTTTTAACCGGCAGCTTTTTCATAAAGTTTGGCTATCTGTTCGGCTGTCGCCTCCCAAGTAAATGCTTTGACTCTTGCAATTCCTTTATCAATCAAACTCTGACGATAAATAGGGTCGCTATGAAGTCGATGGACAGCATCTGCTATTGACTGAACATCCATTGGGTCAACTAAAATACCAGCATCTCCAGCTACTTCTGGCAGCGATGATACGTTGGAGGTAATAACTGGTATTCCACAAGCCATCGCTTCTAGAACAGTCATTCCAAAACCCTCATAAAGTGAGGGAGACAAGAGCACGTCAGCAGCGTTATAAATCTGAACCAGAGTTTGTAGATCTGGTTGCCCTAGGTAAGTTATGAAGTTATCAAGACCTTGAGAGCGTATAAGTTTTTTTTGGTCTAAATTGAAATCTGCACCTGTTTTCCATAGATGTACATCTGATCCTCTTTCCTTTAGAACTTTTAGCGTTTTTAGAATAGTATTAATATTCTTACGCGGGACAACTGAGCCTACGTTAAGTAGGCATATTTGATCAGGTAGAATACCCTGTTCTCGTCGAAAATGTTTTACTTCGTTTGGCAATAAAGGTCGAAAAACAGAATCAATTGCGTTAGGAATGATTGTCGTTTGTATATTCAACATTCGCTCTATATCTTTTGCTGTATTTGAAGATATAGCTACAACCTGATCAGCTATTTTCATTCCTTGTACTGCAAATTTCCAGGTCAATAAACTGATAAATGGTAGTTTGGCATCACTGTATATATTTTCAGGGTAAATAAAGTTGGCTAAATCATGACAGGTTACTATAATCGGCTGACCAGTTTGTTTCAACCAGTAAACTAAATGACCATAGCTGTGATCAATTACATGAAATATATCTGCTTTTTGCTGAGTCACCGTATAAGGATAGTACCAAGAACGCTGACAGTATCTCCATAGCTTTGCGATCAAAGACTTGTTGCTATTATGGTTTAGATAATAAGGCTTTACTTCAACAATATCCCATTCTGGTCGAATAGCTTTTAATCCACGCACCAAACCATCAGCGTACATATCCATGCTTAATACTGGTGCTGTACGCGCGATTACTACACGCATTATTTTTCCTCTAAATTGTTTTTAAACAACCCAAGCTTTTATAAAGCACAGGTCCCATTAATGAAATTTTGTAGAAAGAAGAAAGATGGACTTTGATCAGCAGTTGATATTGCCAGGACTGGGACAACTGTAGGCCAGTTGAAAAAATGCAAAGATTCTTCAACAACGAGCCACAGTATCTCACCCGAGGCTTTAGTAAAGGCTCTTTTGACTAATTTATCGCACAAGTTTTGGGGGAGATACCTGTATTCAGTTGTGCTCGTCTCCTGAGTACAAACTATAGCTATCAGCCCAACCCCATGCTCCTTAACTAGAGGTGTAATAGCGCACCTTACAGCTTTTAGATTGCTTTGAAGAGCTTTGCGATATCCATTCTTCCTGCGTGGTACAAGAGTCAAAGCCAAGTTATTGGGGTTATCAGGCTGGGGCAGGTTGATAAGTTTGGATGGGAAAAGGATTAAATCTTGGGTTTTCAGATCATGCGGCGTTGGAAGCGGTGAGCTGTTTTGAAGCAACAATCCTCCTTTTTATTCTTACTAACTCCTTAATAAATCAAGTTATTAGTGGCAGAAATGCTTGCTTAGGGGTGAAGGCAAAGATAAAGGTTGGCACCTTTAAAAAAAGACACACCTATCTTGTGGTCAAAAACTGCTAAAGTGCACTCTCTGGTGTCTTCTCAAACAGCCTACAGTGGCTGGACCACTGCAATTATTAGCTAATCGTAAAACTAGTCTGATGCCAAAGAAATTCTACTTGAGGTTTTACTCTATTACTATAGTAACTTGTAGTGTACTCATTTTGCAATCTCCAAATCCTAACTCACTGACAAAACCAAGCTACATACAGCGGATTTCAGCTTGATAAAGTACAGTGGCAACCTGTGAGCTCTGATTCTCTGGCTCCACGGTGTACTCCGCTTACTTGAAATCTGCTGTAGTTAGTAGAACGGCTTGAAGTGTCTCATTACTTCAAGCATCGCTTCTAAATCTTCCAGTTAATTGCGTGCCAGTACGACGGCTCATGCGATAACTAAATTCACTTACTGATGGATTAGGGGTGTTTGGGTCGATTGTACCGGTTGTGCATTCCCAATGATGACTTTTTGCAGGAACAGCGACGAGGGCACCGTCAGCTTTCTTGCAGACTAGCATCCACATTTTGCCATGTTCTCTACAAAAGAACTCCTCAATCCAGGAATTATGGTCAATATAAATGCCTTTAGCAGCCAAGAACATCGCTTTCTTGCGTGATGTATCAAGATTAAGCCTAATCTCCAATTTATCCCTGTAAAACAAGAAATGCTTCGGACTGCCCAAACGCCACAATTGTTGTTCGCAGTAGACGCAGTAAAATTGCTGACTTTTTTTACGCTTGCTACGCTTGTTAGACATTAAAAACCTCTGACGTCAAAAACTACCGCACCTGTAATCACAATTCTGTTTGAATGCCCATATTACTTATCAAGACAGGAAGTGGTGAGTAGGGAGCATTCCTTACTCACCGTCTAATTGAGAGTAATTAAACGGAGATGATATAACAGGTCCTGCTGTGTACAATTCCGGGAGCAATTAGAACGTACAATTAACCGAGCAAGGGATGTGGGGGAGCCAGGTTCCCCCACACCCTATGCCCAAGGCGCTTGACACTAGCCTTGCCAATGCTAAGACCTAGCAGCGTACCCTTTAACTCCATTGGCAACCACACCTAAAACTGGAGTGCAAGAAATTTTCAATCCTTCTAATACTTTTGCCAGTGCCGAACGGTTTGTTTTACCAAGTCCGACAACTAGGAGGCTGGCATCTGTGTGGATAGCTAGGATGCTACTGTCTGCGAGACCAAAGAGGGGTGATGTGTCATATATTACAAAGTCGAAAGCTGCTTGAAATTGCTCCGCTAAGCTTTGCATCTTGCGCGAGGAAAGGAGACTTATTGGGTTTGGGGGAATTTGACCAGCGGTTAATACGGAGAATTTATGCTCCAATGGCGATTCAATCTCCTTCGATGTTGCTTTGTACAACCTATCATCCTGAGCTTTTACAGATACACTGCGTGTTTGCTGGATAACATCCTGAAAATTTAGCTCTTCAGCAATGATATTGCTTAGCCCCTGCGCGTTTGGCAAGTTCAACATCGTATGAATCTTAGGACGACGCAGATCTGCATCTACCAATAAAACCCGCTGACCCATTGCTGCTGCCGTCTGCGCTAGATGCACAGCAATTGTCGACCTGCCATCTTCAGGGGATGCGGAGATGATCGCAACAGAGCGGATAGACGCATCAAAACTGAGAAAGTGGATATTCGTGTAGAGAGAGCGTAAGGATTCCCAAAAATGAGAAGCATGTTTTTGCTTGAAAGGAATCTCCCCCAACAATGGCAGTCTAGTCGTATCCTTAACTTCCTCAAGGCTATAAAAGATGTTGTTTAACTTGTCTACGAGCAAAGCAGCCGTAATGCCCGATAGTAAACCCAAAGCCCCCCCTAAAATTAAAACAGTTTTGATGCTGAATGGCGGTTTAGGTTTAGTAGGAGGACTAATTAACTGCCAAGGCACTAGCTTCGCCGCAATATCTATCCGCAACGCTTCTCGTTTGGTCAAAAATTGATTCAGGTTCTCTGCGGCAATTTTTAATTGCCGTTCTAAATCATCGTTTTGACCTGCAATAATCGGAAATTGTTTAACTTGCTGCCTTAAAAAGCTTTCAGCCTGGGTAAGAGCTTGTTTTTGTGCCTCTAATGCCTGAATTTGCTTGTCAGCATCAAGAAATTGCTGAGTCTGTTGAAGGCGAATCGAATTTGAGGAAGCTAGACCCTGCGGATCCACTATTGTGCTGGACAGTTTGTTTCCCAGAACACGTTTTGCTTCTTGCTGTACTAAGGGGAGTAAATTTTGTCGCTGAGTTCGCAGATTCTGAACGATTGGGGTATCTTCACGGAATTGGGCTGACTTTAGTGCAATGTTACTCTCTAACTCTTGAAGTTGGTTCAATAATTTTTGGTAGCGAGGAGCCTCACTCAGAGCCGAAGCAACCATTGCCTGATTTGGTCGTTGCCCCAACTGGCTTTGCAGGGTAGCATAGAGGGCTCGGGTCTTAGCCAGTTGAGTCTGGGTGTCTAGTCGTTGTTGTAAAATTTGGCTGAGTTGATTGGAAAGCTGTTTGCCTTGAATATCAGGATCAATTAGGTCGTACCGTTGCCGAAACTTTTCTAGTCGTGCTTGAAGTATTTCAACTCGCTGCTGTAGTGATGGGAGCTGGTTGTCAACAAATTGGATTCCCTGACGGACATCTGCCTGGCGCTCTTCTAGACTGTATGTCAAGTAGGCTTGAGCTACCACATCTAACACAAATTGAACTTTTTTCGGGTCTGGAGCCTGGTAACTAACCTCTAAAATGTTGGTGTTCTTGATAGATTTGAGATTTAGATCGAGTGCTCCAGTGCCTGGATACTGAGCATTAATCTGCTTGATAATGGGAGCCATCAGCTTAGGGCTTTGTAAAACCCTAAGCTCGGTTTCATCCAAGCCGACGGCGGGTTGCGTTGCTTTTTCTTGGCTCAGGGGAGATGAAGAAGACGTCAACTTGTTTTCAACGGTTACAGGCTTAATTAAAAGCTGAAACTTAGCTTTGTATGTTGGAGTACTAATCAAGGCTAAAGCTAGGGTTGTAGAAGCAACTGCGGTTGTTACACCAACAATGACAAGTGCTCTTCTACGTATAACCGCCAATAATTGACTCAGATCAAAGGTACTCTCCTCAACCTCTTCAGACTGGGATGTGTAGATAAGAGGCATCTGAGCCTGCTTGCTATTCCTCTGGAGCGGCAACTTTTGAAAATCTTGTTTGGTTCCCATCTTAAAACCTAATTCTGGTAGGGTTTATGGCAAAAGCGATGTTTCTGAAGCATTTTGGAGCTTAAGCCCGTTCCTTGCATATGATCACAAGCGCTGATGTGATTGCCGCCCAAAAACAAGGCAACAGCAAAGGTAGTTGTTAAAATTTCAGTATCAGTTAAGGTGCGGCGGCGATTTTGAGGATGTCCAATTTACTTTATTCTCCTTTGCTACCTCACGTAACTGGCAACTTAGGTTATCTAGTCTTCGTTTATGAAGTTACAGAATAGAAGTGAAAAAATTAGGGAAGAAAAGGAGAATAAGTCGAGAAGAACTGTTTGCCTCTGCCCAAAGGAGCTTGGTCGCCGAAAAAGACGGCTTGATAGAGTATTATATTAACGAGAATCTGTGAGATGCATCTCTAGACGCCGAGCTGCGGTCGGAGCGCGATCAATTTCTAGACCAGCTGAAAATCTGAGCGTGTGACAAAGGCAGTGAAATGATTTCACCACCTCCAAAGAATACTTTAGAGCTTAGTCGTGAACAAAAAGTATTTTGCTACACAATTAGCAGCTCAAACACAGGCAATCAACTCAGTTTTTAGCAGTGTTTTTTCAATGAACATGATGAATAGTATAGAAAACTACTACAAATCCCTGAGAGAAGACGTTATGCTAACTTCGTGATAGAGTGATTTTCTCCAGTCCTATAAGTGCTCTGGCAGTCATTTAAGACAAATTCCGAGTTGACTGTTATGATTGCGACCTATTCCATCAACTGGACGGATATACAAAAATGGTATCGATCATATTGACGCAAAGCTTCGAGCAGTACAGCATAGTCTAGACTAAACCAAAGCTCATACGGAAATCGGGCTAAAGTTAAATCGGCGAACAAGCTATAAACAGGTGACGATCAAAACCATAAAAGGTAGGACAAGGCTTGCACGTTATGATTAAGGCATCTAATTTCAGTACCTTTTTGCTCATTAACTTTGCATGTCTCTGTTTTTCTAAAACAGTGAAAACAGAGCCTAATACAAAACTTACTGTCATAGTAGATGAACTGCATCATCAAAACGGTCAGGTTTGTCTAAGAATTTACTCCAGTGAACAAGGATTTCCTCTAAGTGATGAAGGTGAAGTACAAAGTGGCTGCACTAAAATAACAGGACGTTCTGTTACAAAGGAGTTCTATGGCTTAAAGCCTGGAACTTATGCTGTCGCTGTACTTGACGACGAGTACGGAGATCAGAAGCTACACACAATCCTAGGTATTCCACAAGAAGGTTTTGGTATTTCCAACAATCCAACTGTATCTGTACTAACAGGTGCTCCAAAGTTTAAAGACGCAAGTTTTTTGCTGAATCAAGATACAATAATCAGGATTTCCATGAAATATTCGCTTGATCATTAATGTTACGAAACGCCATCAGTCGCTCAGTTTAAATATGCAAAAAAGATCTAAGCGAGTAAGCATGAAAACTATAGCGGGTAAAACAGTTCTTTTAACTGGTGTCTCACGTGGCACTGGAGTGTTTATTGCCCGTGCTTTAGCAAGAGAAAAGTCAAATGTAGTCAACATTTCACACCTTGATATCAGCAAATTAGAAGATTTATCAGCCCTAACGCAGCAGATTAATCAGTTTGCTGGACCATTGGAAGGCATTGATATCTTGATTAATAATCCTGCAATAATAAAATACCGGGCCTTCCAAGATTACTCCCTTAAGGATCTCCAAACCGTACTTACAACCAATCTACTTACAACCATGGAGTTAACTCGTTTGGTACTGCCGAGCATGATACGCCGGGGTAGTGGTCACGTCGTTAATATTGCTTCTTTAGAAGGCAAAAAAGGATCTCCTTATAACAGTATCTATTCTGCTAGCAAAGCTGGTTTGATTATGTGGACCGATGCTATACGACAAGAATTGGCTAGTAGTGGTGTGGGTATATCGGTGGTTTGTCCAGGCTATGTCTCCCAAGCAGGGATGTTTTTTGGTGTGCCTGCACCAAGATGGGCCGGTACATCTACACCGGTAGAGGTAGCGAACGCAGTGATTAGGACTATTAAACAAAATAAAGCAGAAGTAATTGTCAACCAAGGTGTCGTGAGAGCAGGTCTGACAAAAGCAATGTTTGCGATTGGACAACTTTCTCCAGGTTTCGGCGATGCAGTTTATCGTTGGCTTGGCGTGACCAAGCTGAACAAAATGCGTGTAGAAAATCAAACACAAGTAGAAAACCTTTTCCTGTAAATTGTACTGTGATAGATAAAATAGGCGAGATGCCGGCTCAAGGTTTAATGAACATGAAACAGTTTCGAGAAAAGGTAGGGCTACGAACTATTGACGTAGCCTACTATTTAGATATTGCAGAAAGTACAGTGCGCAATTGGGAGTATGGTCGCACCATGCCTCGCTTGCGAGCTGATCAGTTTGCTCAACTATGCAACCTTTATAAATGTTCAATTGATGAACTGGCCAAGGCATCTCAAGAATCACTAAATGAAGCTATGCTTTGAGGCGGACGCCAGTCGCTTACGGAGGAGCCAGTTTCACGCTCGCGCTCTTTCCCCGGTGAGTCAGCGCGGTCATGGGGGTTTCCCCTCTTGTGCGACTGTCGAAAGAAAGAGGGCGTAGAAAACTGGCGTCGGAAAACGCCACTTGCGCGACTGCCGGGGAACCCGTCCAACGCAGTGGCTCCCCTCTCTCATAGCGCCCAACGGGCAATCGCCCAACGGGCAATCGCAGTCCCCTACGGAGGAGCCAGTTTCACGCTCGCGGGGTTCCCCGGCGTAGAAAACTGGCGTCGGAAACCCTCCTTCTTTCTCTGTCTCACCAGTTCCCAGGG
>JAABUX010009007.1_pt1 | contig 11382 bp, 11 predicted proteins | sample 5561851 | NCBI WGS metagenome assembly JAABUX01 (sample SAMN10711883, study PRJNA513361) | rock metagenome | isolation source: Antarctica rocks | place: Antarctica: Victoria Land, Richard Nunatak red sandstone | collected 2016-01-03 | reverse complement strand
CAGCAGGGTCAGCAGGGAGAGATGCCATGGGTAGGAGTCTTTCAGTCGCAGTAGGAGGTAGACGCCATGAGGGCCACGACGTCACCCCTACTTTACCATAACTACCACTTTTCGGATAGGCTGTTAGCCGTTAGCCGTTAGCCGTTAGCCGTTAGCCGTTAGCCCGCGTGGGGATAGACGATTCTTTGCAACCATCAGCGTGGCATCCGGCTTGCTCGTCCGGGCAACTGAGCCATCGGCTGCAGAGCCAGCGGCAATGGAGGTAGCGTACGTCCTGGACGGCTGCCCGCCACAGTGGCGGCACTGCCTCGCACTGCCGAAGTGAGTCAAAACGCTGTACGATACTGCCATGCGCCATGTTCTGCATGATCTACTATAAGAAGGGGATACCGCCCTGCCGGGGGCACGGATGGCGTCCAGGACGGTTGGGAGCGCCGATCTGTGTGGGTGCGACCCATGCGGGCGGGCCGCCCGCGCTCCCAGTAGGCCCACGGCATCGACGACAATGCACAGACCCTGTGGATTATTCATGACGGGTGCAGTGGCCATGAACGTCCCCCTGGGAGCGCCGGCTTCCAGCCGGCCCCGGTCGCCTGCCGCGCATCCGCGAGCGGCGACCGGGCCTGTCGCGGAGGTCTGCCGGCTGGAAGCCGGCGCTCCCAGAGAGGCATCCTCCTGAATAATGCGGGCTAAGTAGACACTGGTAAGTTCTTGCACAGCCAGCATGCCTGGATGTATCACATGCGCGGCCTGTGTGAGTTGCACGAACGTAGCAACACCTACTTAGACCCGTTTGTCCCCTCGACGCGGTGTGAGAGGTGCGCTATAGTGCTCATGAGGCACAAGGCCGGCAAGGCCTCCGGCGCGACATCTGCCCGAGAGGGGACGCGTAGACAATGGAAGAGACCGTACCGCTGTTCGTGCTGCACCTGCTGGGGTTCTGCGGGTTCCTGTGGCTGGGCCTCTACGCGCTGACGCGAGGAGACCGCGGCCGCGTTTCCACCCTCACCGGCATCACAGCCATCCTCACGTCTGGATTCTTCTTCCAGGGCGGCTTGCTCTTTGCCTTCCGGGGCGGCGCGGACGCCGCTACCGCGGCCACGATCCAGCGCGTGGATTGGTGGTTCAACGTGGCGCCGGTCGCCTTCTGGCTCCACCTCAGCATGCGTCTGAACCCCCGTGTCAAGGCAGCCTCGTGGCGCCGCCCCGCGCTCCGTTGCGCCTACGCCGCTGCCGCGGCCCTGACCGTACTGGGGACGGGAACGGACCTCATCATCAACTTTGACCACCGCCCGGTCGGGGCCGGTCCGCTCTTCATCCTCTACGCGGTCTACCTGCTGGCGCTGACCGCCCTCGCCGTGTTCAACTTGAGCCGCATCGGGACGGATGTCGTGGGCGCGCCAGCAGCCGTCGCCGATCCTCAACTGCCGGGCGTCAGAAACGACGGATCGCCCGAGGAGACGAGTGTCGCTACGCTATCCGACCCGAGGGCAGCCACGCCCACCGGCCGATGGAGGCCGGCGGCCCACGGCGCGGAATCGCCGACCCAGCAGGGACAGCAGGGACAGCAGGGACAGCAGAGCAAGGATGAGGCAGCAGCGCTGGCGAGGCAGAGTCGGGGCGCGGAGACGCGGCTGTTAGTGATCGGCGCCGTTCTGTTTGTGCTGGGCGCGGGCTATCTGGCCCTCAAGATCATGCTCGACCTGACCTGGATCGAGTTGCCGGCCTATGCGCTGCTGCTGGCCGGGCTGGCCGCGGTCGGGGGAAGCGTGGCGGTGCAGAGCGCGTTGTTGCTGGGCAGAGACGTGCGGCGCGACTTTGTCTACCGGCTGGCCGGGCTGGCCGTCCTTCTGTTGCTCTATCTACTGGCCGACGGTCTGCTGGTCGGCTTCACGGGCATCGGACACCAGGTTTTTGCCCTGCTGCTGGCGGGCCTGATCACGGCCAGCGACGCGTTGCAGGACACTGGACGCGCCCTGTTGGACCGATTGTTCTTCACGCCGGTCGTGCGCGAGGAGCGCGCTGCTGCCCGCGCCTACACCACGGCCCTGGCCACGCAGCCGGCCGGCCCGCACCCCGACCTTGCCACGCGCAAGGCGTTCGACGCCGCCGTGCGCCGCGCCCTCACGCACCTCTCCGACCCGACCAAGCTGGCCACCACGCCGCTGCTCAACCTGGTGGCGGTCGGCCGGGGAGTCGCGGACCAGGGGCTCGAAGACAACAGGCTCAACCGCGCCGCCGTGCTCAAGGAGGTGTTGCTGGAGCTGCTCGACGGCCTGCGGCCCGGGGATGGGTCCGGCAGCGTGACAGGAGACGCCTGGCGCTTCTACAACTGCCTGTACTATCCCTACGTGCGTGGCATCGGGCGACGCCGCGCGCCAGCGGCGCTGCGCCAACTCACCGAGCGCCGCAAGCGCGACGGCGGCTCACGTGGCGACCTGGAACGGGTGTTGGAGTGGCTGCTGCAGGTCGACGAGGACACCTTCTACAAATGGCAGCGCCGCGGCTCCGACACTATCGCCGCGGCGCTCCGCGAGCGCGAACAAGCCGCGGGCGGCCCGGTCCCGGTGGAGACGACGGCGTCCGCGCGGACGACAAACCGTCAAAATCAGGTTGAGGCGAGCGCGCTATCTCCCCGGTAAGCCCTTGATGACGGCGCCGACGACCTCATAGCGGTCGAACGAGGGACCCAGGTAGGCGCCCTGAACGCGGGGCGCGACGCGGGCCAGGAACTCGCGCGCCAGGGCAATGCCCTCGGCCTGGCTATTCTCGCCCGCCTCGGCCATCCGCCGCCGGATCTCCGCGGGAATGTCGATCCCCGGCACCTCGTTGTGCAGATACTCGGCGTGGCGCGCGTTGTTGAGCGGGATCACGCCGACCAGCAAGGGCACTGGTAGCGGACCCAGGTAGTCCAGGAAGCGCTCGAACAGGTCGGCATCGTAGACGGGCTGCGACATGATGTAGTGCGCCCCGGCGGCGATCTTCTCGTGTAGACGTCGGTGCACCCCGTCCCAGTCCAGCGTGGGGTCGACGGCGCAGCCGATGTGGAAGCCGGCGCGGCGGCCAATCGAGGCGCCGCTGGAGTCCTCGCCCTGGTTGAGCCGGGCCATGATCTCGATCAGGCCCACGGCGTCGACGTCCCAGATGCCGGACGTGTGCGGGTAGTCGCCCATCTTGCCCACGTCGCCGTGCAGGGCCAGGATGTTGCGGACATCGTGCGCGTGCGCGCCCAGCAGTTCGCTCTGCAGCGCCATCAGGTTGCGGTCGCGGCTGGTCATATGCACAATCGTTTCCACGCCCAGGCGCTCCTGGATCAGATAGGCCACGGCCAGCGCGCTCATGCGCACGCGAGCCATGGGGCTGTCCAGGATGTTGACCACGTCGACGCCGCCCTCGTCGCGCAGCATCTCCACGTTGCGCAAGGCCTTGGCGGGGTTGATGCCGCGCGGCGGCCTGACCTCGACGCTGACGGTCCAGCGCCCCTCGGCAAAGAGCCGCGCCAGGCGTGTCGGCTCCGGCGGCGCGGTTCGGTCCGCCACGGCGCTCACGGCCGCCGGCCGCGCGACCGCGGCCGCCTCTCCCCGCGTCTCCTGTTCCTGTCGCGCGGGCGATGCCGCGGACCGGAAGGAGAGGGGCGCGCGCGACGGAGCGTCGTCGTCAAGGGCATTGCCGTTGCCGCTGCCGAGGCGCCCCGGCCATGGGTCCGGGCGTGGTTGCGCCGCATCGCCTTTGGTCTGGCGCATAGCGTCCAACGCCCGTCGCATGGCCTGGATGTGCAGCGGTGTGGTACCGCAGCAGCCGCCGATGAGGGTTACGCCGGCCGCGACGAAGTGGCGCGCGTAGGCGGCGAAGTAGTCGGGGCCGGCGCCGTAGATAAAGCGCCCATTGACGCGCGCGGGCAGACCGGCGTTGGGCTGCGCCGAGAGCGGGATAGCGGGTGCCAGGTGAGCGATGGCCTCGATCGTCTCCAGCGTGGCCTGCGGCCCCAGGTTGCAGTTGGTGCCCAGCGCTTGGATGTCGAGGCCGCGTAACCGGGCCACCGCCTCGGCGGCGCTCTGGCCGGCCAGCGTCTGTCCGTCGTCGGCGAACGTGAGTTGGGCTACCACCGGCACGTCGGTCGTCACGGCGCGCGCGGCCTCGACGGCCCAGGCCAGTTCCTCGACGTCGCCGAAGGTCTCCATCATCAGCAGATCGACCCCGCCTTCGAGCAAGCCCTCGACTTGCTCGCGGAAGATGTCGCGGATCGCCGCCGCGCCCATCTCCTGCACCACGGCGTGGGGACGGCCCAACGGTCCTATGGCGCCGGCGATCAGCACGTCCTCGCCCGTTTCCTCGCGCGCGTAGCGCGCCGCGCGGACGCCCTGCTGGTTGATGCGGCGCGTCTGGGCGTCGAGGCCGTGCGGGTGGAGGCGCGCGCGGTTGGCGCCGAACGTGTTAGTCTCGACCACCTCGGCGCCCGCGTTGATGTAGTCGCGGTGGATGCTGCCGATCAGGTCGAAGGCGGTCAGGTTGAGCTCGTCGAAGGGATGCGTGGCCGGGACGCCCTGGGCCAGCAGCAGCGTACCCATGGCGCCATCGCACAGCAGCGGGCCGTCGGAGAGGCGGCGAAGGAACGGATGAATCATGGTTATAGTGTAACGGACGGCAACCCTCACCCCCAATCCCTGCTTCGGCGCGCCAATCGACGCGCGGACGGGCGTTCCTACGCGCACGCTCTTCGCGGCTGCTACAGCAGGCGCCGGACAGGCACTGGACGTTGTCGCGGATTGGTTCGAGGTACCTCTTGCCGCGGTCCCAGCCGCGGTCGATTATGAGACCTCCCTCGCCGTAGCGTGACCTATCTATTCGACAACAACATCTCGCCGCGATTGGCGAGGATGCTTATCGCACTTGGTATCGACGCCTGGTGGCGTCTACGTCGAGTTGCGGCAACGCAGCTAGCCGCGATTCGCCCGCATCGATGGATGACTCAGGGCAGGTAGCCCTGCCCTTGCAAGTGCGAGATGAGGTAGCGCGCGTAGGCGTCACCGGCGATGCGCAACGCGATGTCCTCCACGTCGGGTAGGGGAGTTTGCCAGGGCCATGACACGTCGAGCCAGAAGCCGGGCAACGCGCGCGAGTGGTAGATGCCCTGCGCATCGGGAGCAATCGGTTGGTAGGCGCCGTGGGCGTCGAGCTGGTAGAAAGTGGCCTGTCGCGTGTCGGGGTCGAGCAGCCAGTATTCGGGGACGCCGCCGGCCTGGTATTCGGCAAGCTTCGTCTCATTGTCACGCGTGACGCTCTCAGGCGATACGATCTCGACGACAAGGTCGGCTGGCCCGTCGATGAAACTCGAGCGCAAGCGGGCCAGGCTGGCATGTGACAGGTATAACAGGTCGGGCTCGCGCCCGGATCGCGGCAACTTCATCTGGAAGGGCGGGTTCATAATGTCGCCCAGGTTATGCGCCAGCACGTAACGGCCCACAACCTCCGACAAAAATCGCGCCAGATGCTGGTGTCTCGCATTGGCCGGGCTCGTCATCTCCACTCTCCCATCGACCCACTCGGCCAGGGTGTCCTCGTCTGCCCAGTCCAGGAACTCCTCGTAGGTCACGGTCGCCTGTACGCGCTGTACTACCATCGTCTCGCCTCGCGTCCCATCCATACTCACTACACTATCGCTATTTATGATACGGCATCGGGCTCGTGAAGAGCGCCAATGGACTGGCAGCTAGCTCTCGCCTCCGATGCCACGAAAGATGCTGGCCAGGCCGAGGAACGTGTCCCGCGCCCCCTCAATCGTCACGGACCCATCTTGGAGGGCGCGCTCCAGGGGAAGCCGGCCCGCAATGAGGCGCACATACTGGTCGATCGTGAGAGACACCGTCACTCGACCGTAGCCACCAGCGCCTCGGGCACGGCAAAGCCGGTCATGGCGCCGGCCGAGCCAGCCAATAGCTCGTCGAGCAGGCCGACGCCGCCCAGGCCGCCGAAGACCGGGACGTCAACCTCTTTGGTCAACGCGGCGACCGTCGGGGCCGTCGGCGGCGCCTCGGCCTTGACCGCAACGACCACGCCCGCCGCCTGGCTGGCCTGGGCCAGCGCGGTCGGCGTGATGGTGATGCCGGTGCTGGTTGGGTGGTCCTGCAGCACAATGCCCAGGCCGCAGGAGGCGGAGACGCGCGTCAAGTGCTCGGCCAGCCGCCGGGGGCCGCTCCCATTGACCAGCACCATCACGGCGCGCGCTCCCGCTTCGGCAGCGTAGCCGGCCTCCTCAATAGCCGGCGCGGTGGACGTGGCCGACATGCCGGCCACGACCGGCAGCCCCTGCGCGGCCTCGACCACGGTCCGTAGCACCAGCCGGCGCTCCGCGCTGCTCAGGCGCGCAGCCTCGCCCAGCACCCCCAGGGCAACCACGCCGCTGGCCCCCGCTTTCCTATAGAGCGTGACCAGGCGCGTGATCGACTCCGTGTCCACGGCAAGGTCGTCTCCATGGAACGGCGTGGCCAGGATGCCCTAGACGCCGGGGGCCAGGGGCTCGTACTGTTGGGTCATGCCATAATCTCCTCGAACATACCGACGGTCTGAGGCGAGTGCATGGGGTTGCCCTCATGGGGTTGCCCTCATAGTGCTCTAGCGACCTCAGGACCTTGCCCTCCTCCAACAGGTCGGTTGCAGGCAGGCCCCGTTCTCTGCCATGGTGGCCGATATCCCGCCGAGTTGCCGCTTCGCCCCGCGCTGCCCGCTGGTCACCGACGCCTGCCGTACCTGGCAGACCGAGCTCCTGCCGGTCGGACCGGGTCACGACGTGCGCTGCTGGCGCCATGACCAAACCTGAGCAGCCCTTCGCCTTCGTCTTACACCCTTCAACTGGTTGGCGATGCTGGCGCTGTAGGTGTACACGTTGAACGTTGAACGTTGTCATAGTCCTCGTACAACTCAGGGTTCTCGGCCCACACCTCTTGCTGGGCCGTGTTCTCGGTTAGGATAGTGGACGGCAACAACACGTGGACGCGCTCGTTGTACGTTCCGTCACCAAGGGTGGTCACATATTCCCTGTAGCCGTGAGGGAACCGCGTCTGTAGAGCCGCTTCGGCTTCTCCCACCGCGTCATCCGCCGCTAGATCGAACGCTCCACCAATGACATAGACGCCTGCGAACATCAAACACGTCCACCTAATCCACGCGTCAGAGTGGTTAGTTGGTTGCCCGCGGAAAGGATACAGAGTGACGCCATGAATCACAGTGTCCGCCGGCGCGCTCCAGCACGACGCGCCGTAGCTCCGCCGGCACATAGGTCCGGCTCATCCCCGCGTCGCGAGTCTCTTGTATGCGTGAGCCTTCGCCAAGCGCACCAAGTGCTCGACGGCCAGATAACGCTCCAACTCGGCCTCATCCGTGGGCGAAAGCCCGCCGCGCTTACTCCGGTCAACGAGATCGGTGACGCGCGCCTGGAGTTGTGCGGATGGGTGTAGCGCGACGATCTGATCCGGCGCCGGTTCGCTGACCAGCACCTCCAGGACCCCGCTTTCATCCTCAAACCCACCGGAACTCTCGGCCACGATTTCACGGAGGCCACGCTCCAGCACCTCCGGCAAGCGTTCCTGATACCGCCGCAGCCGCTGCCCGAGGGCGTCGGGGACCTGTACCGTTATTTCCATCATGGCGCTATTCCTGACTCCAGGCCGAGGCGCGATGCAATCAAGGGCCTTCCTATGTTAGGATACCATCGAGCGATAAACGTACCTTTCTCTTACGGCCGTTCCCTACTGCAATATCCCACTTAAACACGGAGACGCTACGACAAACGGGCAGTGACTTGGCGTCACAAGGAGGACGAGGTAGACATGCGGTTGGCGCCCGGACGAATCGGACGGATTGGAGTGGCCGCTCCATTGGACGATTCGTTGGAGAAGGTCAAACAGGGCATTGACGCCTGTCGATGGTCGAGGTAAGGGCACGGCCCCTCGTATGAGCAACACTGGTTCTGTGGACAGTGTGTTGAACTGATATTGCCCGGCCGGCGTGAAGGCATACTGGAGCGTATAGGGCGCCACGGGCCAATTCTCGATCAGTAGGGCGCCTCGTGCTGTCGTGCCGCTTGCACCGCCAAGAATGCCGTATTCCCAAAGGACACCGCGTACGTGGACGGCGTGACCAACCCATCGCAATGGCTGGTACTGCAAGCCTGCTATGACCTGCGCGACAGAATAGACGGGGCTGGAGTCGGAGTGCGAACGGTGTGCGAAAAAGACGGCTGCGCCGAGTATTGCAGCTATCAGCGGTACTCCCAGCAAAATAGCTCGTGCGTGTCTCATGGCTTCAAGGATACAGCATCACGACCGCAGTCTGGCCGTCCTGCACCGACTCCAATCGCTCTTGGCCTGTCGCGTCGTAGCCGGAGGCGGTGGTCAGTCCGTTGTTCGTCTCCGTCGTATGTGTAGGCGCGGACCTGGTTATACGTCGACGTGAGCGATGATTCCGTATCTCGGTCACCTGTAGCCATTGCTGCCCAGCCGCGGCTACCAGGATTGGCCTCTCGCCGGAGGATGTTCGGGACGCAAGATGAGGCGCCAGGCTGCGTAGGCGACCAGGACATCGAGGGCAAGGAAGGCTTCGGCGGCGGAAACGCCTGTGCCTCCGGCCGTATTGATCAGGTAGAAAGCCCCGATGTAGCCAACCACGAGGCAGACGATGGGGAAGACGAGCGCGGCCCGTGATTGCCGCGCCATCAGCAGGGCAGCTGTACCCAGGGCACAGAAGAGGACCAGCACAATCGGCCAGGCGATGCCCACGACAAAGTACACCGACTCCGGGTCTCCCGGCTCCAGGAACCAGTTGGGGATCAGCGTTAGGGTCCCGATACTTAACACGGCGAGTGCGGCAACGCCCAGGAGACGTGTCCCCGGCCTCCGTCGCACGGAGCCGTCCCAGATTGTCCGTCGGACTGCCCGCCACCAGTCGCGGTGCGCGTCGCGCACCCGGCGTCGGCGGCCGCGTTCGCGCAAGGCCCATGCGCAGACGAGGATGCCGCCGATGGCGCCCACGTTGTAGGCGCTCTCGTGTGCCCAGGCGTCGGCAACAAAGGCGGTCTGCTTGATGGAGGGGACACGCGCCGCGACAATATACGAGATGTATGTTGTCCCCGCGTGGGCCAGGGCGTACCCCACAACCCCGGCCACTGCGGACGTGAGACCGACGCACAGCATCAGCGTTATGATCGGCGCCCGCACATCGCGCACGCCGAGCTTGGGCCGCGGACCCACGCGGCAGGCCAACGCCAAGAGCACGCCCAATTGCAGCCCGACCCACCACGTCGCTACCACGCCCCACGCAAAGGCAAGGGCGGTTGCATTGGTCAGGCCGAGGAGCGATGCGTGGCCGATGGTAAAATACTCCACACAGAGATGGGCCGTGACCTGATCGTGGATAACCCCGTAGACCACGGCGCATCCGATACTCAGCAGCACGATCCGGACATACTCCACAGGCCCTCTTTCTCGCGACGGCCTTCTCAGCCGGTCGTCTGACGTCCCTAGACCTGAGCGGCAATAGCCCACTCAGGTCCCACTGGCCTATAACCCGGTGTAAAGATCTCTGACGTCATAACGAGCCAGCCGCCCCTGTGCGTTGAACCCGAACTCCATGAAAATGCCGCCGCTCACAAAGATGCCCGGATAGGCGTCGGGAATCGCCGCCCGCAACGTCGAGCCTTGAGGGTCGGCTCGCTCGATGTCCTCGGCGCCACCTCGATTTGGAATGGCAATATCGGTTTGTACATGATTGGCATGAAGAAATGCAACCGTCTGCTGCACCGTTGACCCCAAGGGGAGGTGTTCCTCAATTAAACGCGTCATTTGGGCACTCGTCTTCTTGGGTTGCAGCCGATGGACCAGTTGTTGGTAGGACAATGCGCCCACAGCGACGACACTGATGACCCCTACGAGGCCCAGAAAAAGCCCGAGTCGACGAGGCATAGAATCTTCCCTCGCCTCTTTCCTTAAGAGTATGTTAAAGATTGTCGAGGATGGACTATGAGCAGTAGGCCAACCCTACCTGGCATCCAAGGTAGGACGATCTGCAACGGATCAGCGGGGGGCGGGGCGCGTCTCACCGATAGTGGCGCCGCAGAGCACCACGTCGTCGTTGTAGAGCACGATGGCTTGGCCGGGAGTGACGGCGCGCTGCGGCTTATCGAAGACGACGCGGATGCGGTCCTCCCCCTCGGGATAGAGGCGCGCGGGCATCCGCTCGCTCTTGTAGCGGACCCTGGCCAGCACCGGTCGGCCGGGCGGCAGCTCGTCGAGGGAGGCGACCGAGGTCAGCATCAGCTCGTCGGCCAGGGCCTCGGCGGCGTAGAGGGCGCGCTCGGGACCGACGGTGACGGTGTTTGTCTCCGGCGCGATGCCAATTACGTAGGCCGGCTCGTTCAGCGCCACGCCCAACCCCTTGCGCTGGCCCACGGTGTAGGCGCCGATGCCCGCGTGCTCGCCCAGCCGCACGCCCTCGACGTTGACCAGCGGACCCGGCCGCACCGCGTTGGGGAATCGCTCGGCCAACTGGTCGGTGTAGTGGCCATGGTTGATAAAGCAGATCTCCTGGCTCTCGGGCTTGCCGGCCACGATCAGGCCCAGTTCGCGGGCCAGCGCGCGAATCTCCGCTTTCTGGTAACCGCCGACCGGCAGCAGGGTGCGCGCCAGGTGCGCCTGGTCGAGCGGATAGAGCACGTACGACTGGTCTTTGCGCGCGTCGACGGCCTGGCGCAGCAGGTGGCGGCCGCTGGCCTCATCATAGGCGACGCGGGCGTAGTGGCCGGTGGCGATGTAGCGCGCGTCGAGCGCCTGCGCCTTGGGCCAGAGGGCGTCGAACTTGATGAACTGGTTGCAGCGCACGCAGGGGTTGGGCGTGCGCCCGCGCGCGTACTCCGCGAAGAAGAAGCCCATCACGCGGTCGGCGAAAGTCTCCTTGAGGTTGAGCACGTAGTGGGGGATGCCGAGTTGCGCGGCGACGCGGCGCGCGTCCTCCGCGGCGGAGAGCGAGCAGCAGGCGTCCTCGCGCACCACGGCATTGGGGTCCTGCTCGGGCCACACGTTCATGGTCACGCCCACCACGTCGTAGCCCTGCCGCACCAGTAGCGCCGCCGCGACCGACGAGTCGACGCCGCCGCTCATGGCGACGAGCACGCGCGTCCTGCCCTTATCGTCCGAATTGGTGTCCATACCTACAGTGTAGCGCATGCACTTTGACGTGTGCCATTTACCATTCACCATAAGGAGTAAGGAACGCGGAAATAGTTACGTCTCCCATAGTTAGGGAGAGACAATGTCGATAAAGTACTTGCCCAGGTGCGGTAAGCGTGTGAGTTGGGCTTCGATGGTGGCCATGGCTTCTTTCGTGAGGGTG
>JAABUX010009005.1_pt1 | contig 11384 bp, 11 predicted proteins | sample 5561851 | NCBI WGS metagenome assembly JAABUX01 (sample SAMN10711883, study PRJNA513361) | rock metagenome | isolation source: Antarctica rocks | place: Antarctica: Victoria Land, Richard Nunatak red sandstone | collected 2016-01-03 | reverse complement strand
GAGAGCGAACAAAAGGAAAATTTCAATGAAGAAATTAGCAGCCAAGAGAATGAATTCAAGGCAAGGGAGGAGGAGGTTAAAAGTAGGGAGTTAACCAAGCTAGAGGATCAACCTTCCGCCGCCGCCGAGATCGCCCCAAAAATTTACCGAGATCGCACGACTGAGCGCTACAGCCGTCCACCTGGCAAACTTGACTGGGAGATAGAGCCAGGTGTGCCAGACGAAGCTTTTGTGAAGTGGAGGGCACAACATTACCTCAAGCAAGGCGGTCACCTGGCAGATGCGGCAATTCCAAATGCCAAGGCTGAAATCAGGAAAAATCCAGCTCGTGCGGCTGACTTATGGCAGCAGTTCCTGGAATACTCAAATCAGGTAGCTGATAGCGTCATAGCGGCAAAGGAGGCTGGTGTTAGTACGTCTTTACCCGCCTGCTTTACTAAAGTGGCTCCAGCGTCCAAGGAAGCGGTAATAGAAAAGTTGCAAGCTGCTAGCAATCCTATGGCTCTTTCACCAGCTCCTGAAACTACCACCACTCCCAAAGCGATCGCCCCCTCGGTTACTCAGCTCCCAGACGGTCGGGTACTGCCAGTGTTGACAGCAGCTCAGTTTGAAGTAGAGCGCAGCGAGATGCCAGACTTTATCCGAGAACAGCTAGAGCGGTTATCTGCTAAACGAACAATGCCCCGACAATCAACTGAATCTGTCAAGAGAGCAGAAATTGACGTGGCTGAGGTAGAGAAGCAGTTGAAGGGTCAATCAGATCCCATTAATGAATGGTTCTGATATTAACTTGATATCAACTTTATAGCAAGCCACAAATAATCTTGATATCAGGTATTGACACTAACTTAATATCAGGTTATCTTAGGTCTAGATAGTTGATATCAGGTTTATCGGATGAGCAGTTTTGCTAAGGGCGGAAGGGGCAAGAAAGCCCCGTATGAAAGCCAGATGTACCGCGTACCTGTGCCAATCAAGCCAGTTGTCAAGAAGCTGGCACCTGGCTATAGACTGCTGGTTGAAGGAGCGCTAGACCCACAGAGAAAACAACTACTCAGCAAAGTAGAAGACGCGATCGCCACTTCTACACACCCAAGTGACAAACTTGATATCAAGAATAGTCCAAGTAATAAACTTGATATTAAGAATGAAGGGGATGATAGTGAGGATGAGGATGAAGAGGAACTAGAGTCAACTGAAGATTTAGAGCAGGTCATCCGCGAGCAGGCATCTTCGCTTCAGGAGTTGATAGTTGACAACAGGATGCTGGAGCGGGAGAAATTGGCACTACAGACAGAGCGAGAGCAATTGGTCAAAGAAAACAATCGGCTAACTGCGCTCAATGGTGATTTAAGGCTGCAGGTGGCTAACTGTAAAGAACAACTGGTCAAAGTGCCGCCGACTCCACCGCCGCGAACAATTATTCATTCAGAAGCAATCGCTTTACTCCAAAGTGCAATTACTCCTAAAACTAAAGGAGGAAGCTACGCGGCTAATAATGCCACTGGCTTAAAGAAATTGGTTGAGCAGGCGCTCGCACTGCTAGAGGAACCTAATGAAGAAGAGGTAGTCTAGCTTAAAGGCGGAAATCTAGGGTTCGTGCAACCAAGTGCAACCCATAGCTGAAACCATTGCGCTGTACTGTGGTAAAGTCAGAAAAGTTTCATCGGTTCTGGTGGGGAGCAGCTACCAGAGGTAACGGGGAAAGTTTGGTGCAAATCCAACGCTGTCCCGCAACTGTAAAAGAGACAAGTTCTCAAGAGTCAGGATGCCCGCCGATAGCTTCATTGTCTAAATTCATCAGCGAGGTAAATGATGATGACTTCAACTCAGATTTCAGTTCAGCGACAGGCAGTACGCTTCACTTTGTCAACGCCTGTGCAGGCGACGCTTTACGTCTCACTATGCGCTGTGACACTCTGGACAGTCTACTTCACGACATATCCTCCTATCCATGATGGAACCCATACTCTACGCCACCATACACTGCTGGTGAGTTGCCACTAGCTATTGAAGTAGAGTCGTAGTAGAGGGCAGAACAAAGGTGCCGAGAATTAAACTGTCTGTACTCATTAGTGCTGTTTGCCTAATGGGTGTAGTGCTATCTGTTTTAGTAGGATTTTCACAGTCGCTGCGGCCGTCCGTGCGCATGACGACTCAGCCACCCATCAATCAAGTTATTCCTTTTGAAGCTGAAGCAACCACAGCTCTAGGTGGGCTAGCAGTCATTGGCTCTGGTAAATATCAACCTCCAGTCCACTTTACACTGCAAGCAATGGACGCTCAAAGGCAGCCTTTAGAGAATGCCAAAATCCATTTGCGAATTCTCACGCCGCCTAAAAATCCTTGGTTCACAACTGACTTTCCGATTGTGGAGGGAACAAAGTTACTAGATATAGAGGCAACCGCTCCTAAAGGAGAAATGAAATTTCAACAACTCCTGCCCCAGAGAGGAACTTATCAATTTCTGGTGAATGTTACACCAATCGTTACAAATGCCTTTGCTCCTATTGAGCAGACTCTCACTCTCAATCTGCAGGAAAATCCACTAAAGTTTCGCTACTTCGGCATTCTGGTGGTGATTTTACTAGGAGTCGGGCTAGGGGGAGGTTGGGTGATTGGAGGACGGCAGCAAACTCGACCAGAGGAAATAGCACCACAGCGTGTGCGATTGCTATTAAGTGGGGCGATTATTCTGGCACTCATATCGCTACTAACAGTGAATATTAGTGCTGAGATGGCCAAAAAGGGAATGTCAATGTCTATGCCTGGGATGGCTAACAATGAACCCTCACTTGCTGCTAACCGACGTGTGGTTAAGTCGGAGGGATTTGAGGCGCAACTGTTAGGAGAGCTTAGCGCCACAGTGGGAAAAGTTGCCAACTTGCAAGTTAAAGTCATTGACATTCAAACAAATCAGCCAGCAACAAACGTCATGCTAAACGTTATCACCACCCAACTTGAGAACAATTGGGTTCCCTTTGCTTACGAAGGTGTTCCTGATTCAGCAGGGCAATTGACTTGGCAGCAGGAGTTTTTTGATGGGGCACCTCACCGAGTAGAGGTAGAGGTTTCTCCTCAGCCTGGTACAGCACGTCAATTTCGGCCTTTTCAGGTCTCACAAACAATTGAAGTTGAGGGAGTTGCTCCGCCCCTAAGAGTGCGGCTCACTTCCTTAGGTTATTTTGTTAGCATTATCGTCGTTGGTTTGTTGATTGGGCTAAGAATCAAGCGTCTGAGAACTCGAACCACAGTCTCTAATTAGAGGAGTTTCAAAACTTACTAACCGCCCGTGAGTAGCAATGGAACAGAAATGCACGCGCTTGCCCAATATGCTTACTATGATTGATTTTGAGCAGAGTTTCTAGGGAATTGCGATACTCTTACCCTGCTTACATTTGATGGCTATTTTTGCACCCATTTGGTGCGTCAGGTGCTACGACCATCGGGAGCTTCTTGCGTAGCCCTTTGGGGGCGAAGCTCTGAGGAGAGGATTACGGAAATTAGGTGTAGTTTGAGGGTGTGATCGCCTAAGAGCAATTGAAGTGGTTTTCAAATGAGCGATGACGAACTTGGATACATTGTTAATGATGCTAAATGAACAATTTGAAGCAGCAAATCCACTCGGCAAATTTCCGCTGAAAATCGGCACTTGGCGACAAAATTCAGTCACTTTTCCGCACTCAGTTGGACACTTAACTTAGTTATGGGCTTAAAATCCCTGGTTTTTTCTTACTAGCGACAGGTTTACGACGCTCACTCGTCATTATCCGACTTTTAATCGGCATTGTTTGACTTTTAATCGGCATTTTTTGGTCAAGAAAGACATTGATGTTTTTCCTAGATGTAGACAAAACTTCAGGATTTGCACCGTTCACATTTTCTTCCCTCGCGCTTTTAGTGGTACTCAACGCCCTACTGCTGAGTCTGATTGACAAGGAGTTTAAATTAGAAAATTGCCGAGTTGGTCTCAAACTCGGCAAAGTTGCACTAACTTGCAGCAGGTAGCAGCTTCTCTTAGCATTAAGCCTGATAAACATCTTGTTGTCCCTTTTTTAAACGCTCGCCTGGACTAGTTTCTATTGCCTGAACTGACACAACTTTTTTACCCTCTTAATACGCCTCTTATGTAGCTGGAAGCCCTATTTAACAAGATTTATAAATGTCAGGGCTAACGAAAAATAGCTCAGTCAGTTCAGGCAATAGAAACCAAATTTGTCAACATTGTCCTGAATCGGTTTTAAAATCAGTTCAGGACGCACACCTGCAGGGTAATACTAAAAACAAAGTAAGTATACAGCCCTCCCACTTTTTTCTGAGATGATTACTAGAAACGGCTTGTGGTCAAACTGATAAACCCAGAGCAAATAGTTTAAGCACGATGTCACTCAATAGTTACCCTGTAAAGCTTCGCCCTTGAGGGGCTTCGCAGTATACTCCCTGTGGTCGCAGCACCTGACGCACCAGAGCGGTGTAAAAATAGCTGTCAAACATAGACAGGGCAATAGTTTGAAGTACTCCGTTTTCAAAACGGAGTACTTCAACGGTCAGGATGAAAACTTGTAACAAGTTTGTGGGGCGATCGCGGTTCCCGTCTTAGCAACTCTGGTTTAAAACTCAAGTTGCCCAAACGCCGTAGAGGTAGGAGCTAAAACCCAATCGCTGCTACAGCTTTCCGTCTCTGTTCTGGTGTGACTTCTAAATACCTCTGTAAAGTGCCTAAGTCGTTATGCCCACTAATTTCCTGAATGTGCCTTAGTGGTATGCCTGCACTGGACATCATAGTTAAAGCAGTTCGCCTAAAACTATGAATAGGCGTAGATCTAGCGAGGCTGTCACCAGGGGCAAGAGCGCCTGGAAAGGGATTAAAACTCTTAACTAAACTCTCAGCACAACTCTCGCTGGCAATTGTTAAAGCATCCCATAAAGGTTCATTTACGGACATATTGACGAAAGAATAGAACGTAGAAGCAAAGGAGCGTAAGGCTTGTTTAAAATCACCCATTCATCTTTTATGGGCAAGTTATTCTTCATAGTTGTAGCGACCTGCAAACATCGAGAGTCAGACCTACAAACAAAGCATTTTTGAACCCACAATAAGGCTCTTGTCAGCTTTTGGTGAAGTTGGGCACGAGCACTAATTTATCCAACTTGGATTGTGGGTTTCGGGCTGCTTCAAAAACTGGATCACCAAAATCTGACAAGAATCAGGATTAACTGCAACTAGGAAGTTAAAGTTGTTGTAGGGAAAGCCTGACATCAACTCTAACCATTTAGGAGAATGACTCTATGAGCAGCCAGCCAGCTTTGCTTGTGGTCACAGGTGCATCCGGCGCTGGGAAAACTACGCTCGTGCGCGGGGTAGAAGCAAGCGGTATTCCTGATGTGAGCTGCTACTACTTCGATTCCATCGGTGTCCCATCACATGAGGAAATGGTGAGTCGCTTTGGTGGTCCCAGACAATGGCAGGTCGATGCTCTCAATTACTGGGTCGCTCGGCTGCTACGCAATGAGGATTCGGTTCAGGTGGCGGTGCTTGACGGACAGGTACGACCTAGTGATGTCCGGGTGGTGTGTGAGCGTTTTGGGGCACGACGAGCGCAGATTGTCCTCATCGATTGTAGCCATACCGACCGCAATTTACGCCTCCGAGGACCTCGCGCCCAATCAGAACTCGCGAACACCGAAATGGACTGTTGGGCGGCTTACCTCCGTGGTCAGGCTGATGCACTGAATTTGCCGCTGATTTGCACAACTCAACTGCCTGTTAGAGATGCTGTTTTGAGCCTAATCGTTCACATCCAAAACCTCGTGCCCAACTTCACCAAAAGCTGACAAGAGCCTTAATGTGGTTTCAATCATCGCCTTGTTTGCAGTTTGAGGTCTCTCTGTTTGCAAGTCGCTACAGCTAGACGTAGGGAAGCCTGATGAGGCGGTGGAGGTACCAGAGGAATATCAGCCCGATATGGCGGGGAATCTAGATCACCCACCACCAGAATGAAAGGTGGCAGGGTGATCAAACAACAGTGAAACAACACGGCTGTAACTGACCGACTAATTGAGTCACCACTGGCTCAATCTCAAAGAGTTTGACCAAACCCAAGCTCCGCCGAAATTTGAGCCGTATTTTTGCACCCATTTGGTGCGTTAGATGCTGGAGTTGCCAAACTTAACTAGAAAAATGGCATAGTGTGCCGTTGTCACGCCTCACTCAAACCTAAATTATGTAAGGAGAATCGGGACAACTTGACAATCTACTATCCCGAATAAATAAATCTGATGAAGGTGAGAGAAATTATTAAGCTGATAGAAGCTGACGGTTGGTACTATGTGAGAACTAGAGGCAGCCATCACCACTTCAAACACCCAACTAAACTGGGACTAGTTACGGTTCCAGGTAGCTCGTCCGATGATGTAGCTCCCGGCACTCTTAGTAGTATTAAGAGACAGGCACAACTTTGAGGCAAATGAATGCAGTACGCAGTAGTGATTGAAAAAGCCGAAAATAACTACTCTGCTTACGTTCCAGACCTACCGGGCTGTATAACTACTGGTGCAACGATTGACGAAATCAAGCAATTGATTCGGGAAGCGATTGAGTTCCACCTGGACGGAATGATAGAAGAAGGCTTGCCAATTCCAGAACCAACAACCGTTACCGACAAGGTTGAAGTTGAAATCAGCCACGACGTGGATCAGTCTGGACCTGAAGTTGAAGTTGTTGAAATCAGCCACGACCTGGATCAGTCTGAATCCGAATCAGTGTCAGTACATTAGATGGAATTATCAATGAGACGAAAGAATCAGCCTTGCAGCGATTGTCATCAAATCTCAACAGATAAGCTGAACTTAATTGGACGGCGATTGCCGTTGTTAGCACGAGAGGATCGGGCTTGCAGCCATTTTCCAATGCAGGATTAAAAAAAAGCTATAATCTTGTATTTGCAAATCCTCTCGCAGATACTCGGTATACTGCACTAATTTTCTGGTTTGTCAAGAGGTCTGACCAAATCTACCTAGACATCTATAGGGTGTCCGCCAAGATACCTGCAAAAAGGGACACATTGTAAAGATATGTAACGCAGATGTTTGAAACCTTTGATTTTACGTTGTTTCAATACCAGATTGAGTGTGTCCTCTCTTGTGAAAACATCCCCTAAAAAGGTCATTGATGGGTAAGTTTGAGGGAATGAATAGGGTGAAGAGTTGATTTTATTGTGCCAAACATTGAATGCCTATCTACCATTTTTGGGCAAGTTGGTAAATTACTAAAGCACATTCTGCAACATTTGTTTACAACATGTCCCATTTTGCACGTATCTCGGCGGACATCCTAGAGGGGGAACCCCTCGCCTAGATCTCAGGTGACAGGCAAGTAAACTGGATAATGCAGTTCAATCAAACTGTAGTTACCTGGCTACAATGTAGTTGCAAGTTAAACTTAAGTTGCCCTCAGTTACTAAAGTAGTTAGAAGTCGCTTAATTCAAGATATTACACATAAACATGACAGCGCTAAAATGTAATACTTATGCTGTAGTTATGCGTTAAACATCTACAGCAAATTGCCACTAAGTATTAAAGCAACATAATTAATGTTACTGCCATGCGCTTAAAAGCTATAGCACATGGGTGATAAATGAAGTAGCAGTAGTGCCAAATTATGTCAGACAGTGAGAAAAAAAGCGTACAAGTCACAACCTATTTATCCAAGGAAGTAATAGAGCAACTGAGGGTGTGGATGGAAGAAAACTACCAGCGCTCAATCTCTCAAGCAGTATCACTAATAGTAGAACACTTCCTGAAAAAAGATGGACGACCTCTAGGAGACACCGACCTAGCACCGAGAGTAGATGCCTTGGAAGAACAAGATTTAGCCAAAAGAACATCAGCACTGGAAGCTCAGATGCAGCAATTAAGAGAAGCGCTAATCGCTGCCGGAGCCAGAAGTCTAGCCACTGGAGTAGAAGAACACCTAGCAGAAAATACTAGCATCAGTAGCGGTCAATTCACTTATACAGCTAAAGAAGCTAGATCCGGTCTGACTAAAACCGAGGTGATTAACCTAGGTTTTGTGACTGAAACGTTAAAGTTGCAGTTGTTGTTAGGCAATGCCCATCTCTAGTTAAGCTGCTAGCTTGTTCTGCTTAAGTTTGCGCTTTAGCATGTAACCTGCACCCAAAGCACCAAATCCTAACGTACTTAGTACCGAAGATGGTTCGGGAACGCTAGTACCTCCGCTTGAAGGTTGAGTAACGGGAGGTCCAGCAATGATACCTCCTGCTGTTGGAGCTGCTTCCAGACCGAAATAAGCAAAAGCACCAGGTTGAAGACCACCCGTAAAGTTCACAGAACCACTGCTAGAGTTAGTAGGCGTGTAAGAAGTGCCTGGACCTTCATACCCACCAGTAGTGCCGTAATATTCAAAAGAGAAAGTGCCAGTACAAGTCAAACCATAACCTACACAGATCCCATCTCCATCAAATCCAAATATGTTACTGCCAGATAGTGGAAGAGAGGTAAGTGCAGAGGAAGTGTTGTTAATAATCCCAACTAAATCGTCGTCATTACCGTCATATGGCGGTTGAGTTGGGTCTACAGTAATGACTGTCGAGCCGTTAGTGACGACTGTAATGAGAGTAGCACACGAAGTATCGCCACCCACTTTAGGGCACGAGCCTATAGCTGCTGCTGGTTTAACAGATAGTACTAAAGATAGAGCTGAGACACTTGACACACTTAGTGCTAACAGAGATATTCTTTTCACAAGTTGTTCTCCTGATATAAGTATAAGGTTTAGAACGAGGTTCGATTGACTGTGTAAGATTGAACACATTACATGTATAACATTAAAAAAATATTAAGAAAAAACCTTTACACAAAATTTATGTATTTAAGTGAGTAAAAAAAATAAATAATCTATCAAAAGTATTGATTCATCAAGCTTAATAACCCCTTCAAGACAGAAGATTTGGCTCAAATTTATATGAAGATTGGATGAATTCAGAAAAAATGGATAAAAGTATGCTCAAGTAATCTTTAACCGCTATACTAATTTCTACCAAGTTGTAACCGTAAGTCAAAACAAAGGGAAGCAACATGACTATGGGCAAGCGGATAGACTAGAGTTCTTGCATAAGTTAGGAAGGCTTAAAGAGACCAAGCTCGTAGTTATACAGCCCAGCTATCAGATTAAATCTCAACCCAAATCGCTTCCTCCGATTTCGATATTTCTCCGCTAATACCAAATTGAAAAAAGGAAGTGACAGATGCGATACTCAGTTCTAGGGCGCTGAGGGCAGTATGAGTGGCAGGGATAACGAGCATTAAAATTCAAGAAACGACAGCAGAGCTAGAAGGGCTGATTCAACAGCAATCGAACCCCAACTTGAAAGAGCGGTTGCAAGTGTTGTACTTGCTGCAATTACCCAATGCGCTCAGCGTCAGTGCGGTTGCTAAAGTCATCGGGCGGCATCGGGGTAGTGTCCAGCGATGGTTGAGCCAGTATCGCGACGCCGGGCTGAAGGGGTTGCTGGAAACGCGACCAAGTTCTGGGCGGCGCCGGGTGATTCCAGCGTGGGCAGTGAGCCGCCTCAAACGGCGCTTGGATGACCCTGAAGGCGGCTTTGGCAGCTATACACAAGTGCAGCAATGGTTGTTTGAGACCTTGGAGATTGAAGCGGAATATGGGACGGTGCATCATCTGGTGCGGTATCGCTTGGGCGCGAAGCTGAAAGCCGCCTGTCCGGTTCATACCAAGCAGAACCCAGAAGGGATTGAGCCGAGATAAGGCAAAAAAAGTGCCACACACCCTGGAAAGGCTTGATATTTCGTAGGCTCTTGCGATCTAAATTCCCTTAAAGTAACAAATTTGTAAATCCAGGCAGGAAGGGATTTTCTGAGCACTGTGGCACTATTTTTTCCTTATCTCGGCTCAATCCCAAGTAGCAATGGGGCGGCTGGGGATTGGCTCTAGGCGAAAAAATAAAGATGGCGGCTACACTTTTCGAGGCAAGCGGATTAATGCTGTTGTGAGTCAACTCCGTGCTGATAATCCTGGTGTAAAAATCAGCACTATTGATTATAAGAAAAATGGGGCTGATGGTGCCTCGTGGGTTGATAGCAGAGGATTCAAAATCATTGAATCCACTGATATATTAGTGTTAATCGGCACTCCTACTCCTAATCTATCAGCATTATCAGCCGAATTTACGGTGCTTTACGGGCGAGCGCCAATTGAGGGAACTGAGTCGATCAAGTATACTCTATTCGGTACAACGAGCGTGAAGCCGGATAAATTTTAACTGTAAGAAATATTGATTTGCATAATCCTTGCTTAGCAAGGATTTCAAGCTTAGCGTAACTTTCTGCGCCAATGCTCATTTGACCCCGTTTGTCTATACCTGCTTGAAGAAAAATCTGTGCTGGGCATTGTTCAAGAATTTGACCCAACTGCAAACCCAAGTGGACAAGTGGACGAACTCATTAATTAGTTCCTACTAACACAAGGTTGCTTAATGAATGCTTTCTTTCGTCCCGCCTTCTCCGCTGTATTATTCCTTACAGTTGTATCTGGGGGAACTGCTTTTTACCTCGCAGAGTAAATGGCATACTATAAAAAGATGGACATAGTTATATAGAAAGATGCCGTAGAGGCGATCGCTATATAAGTTAGTAACGTTGAATGATTTAGTTAAGCTTCTCATGATCTATCCCACTCCCGGTCCTTTACCAGGTCCACAAATTCCTAATCCTGAACCTGGTCCTTTACCAGGTCCATCTCCATCGCCTGGACCATATCCCCAACCTATTCCAGAACCCGTACCTGCTCCTATTCCCCAGCCAGTTCCAGCCCCAATTCCGCAACCGATTCCTGAACCTGTTTGACCCGTTGTAGATTGCTAGTCGCTCACTTTAATCCTTAAACTGAAATGCTAAGAGCCGGGATTGTCGGACTTCCCAACGTCGGAAAATCTACCTTATTTAATGCCCTAGTTGCTAATGCCAAAGCTGAGGCAGCTAACTTTCCTTTCTGCACGATTGAGCCGAATGTTGGTGTTGTTTAAGTGCCGGATGAGCGGCTAAAGGTACTAGCTGATATCTCTAGTTGGGATTGAGCCGAGATAAGGCAAAAAAAGTGCCACACCCTGGAAAGGCTTGATATTTCGTAGGCTCTTGCGATCTAAATTCCCTTAAAGTAACAAATTTGTAAATCCAGGCAGGAAGGGATTTTCTGAGCACTGTGGCACTATTTTTTCCTTATCTCGGCTCAATCCCTGCTACATCGCACAATGATTGATTGACTAATTGATTAATCTTCGGCGGCATCCTTTTCTCCTAAACAATTGCTGACATCAATAAGGCAATAACAAGGCAGACAACTTTT
>JAABUX010009004.1_pt1 | contig 11384 bp, 11 predicted proteins | sample 5561851 | NCBI WGS metagenome assembly JAABUX01 (sample SAMN10711883, study PRJNA513361) | rock metagenome | isolation source: Antarctica rocks | place: Antarctica: Victoria Land, Richard Nunatak red sandstone | collected 2016-01-03 | reverse complement strand
CAGGCTCCGCGTGGGGCTGACGCTGGTGGCTTGCGGGCTCGCCGTGGGCACGGCGTCGGTCGTCGCGCTCGCGAACGCCATGTACGACATGGTCCGGTGACACCGGCCGAAGCGTCCCGCGGTGCCCCTGGCGCGCACGGGCTCGTAGTGGAAGTTGTCGCCGCGGCCTCGTTGTCCGCATAAGCGTCGACGAACACCACGCCGGCTCGCTTGCGCAGATGAAGCCGCTGCGCGATGACCCGTCGGTCGTTCACCGGACCTCGACGATGACGAGGGCGACGTCCAGCGGCACGTCCACTTCCGATGCCAGGTCGGGGTGCGGCCCCGCTGACGATGACCAGCACCACGCCGCCAGCGGGTTGGACCGTCGCACCGACGCGGTGGCCGACTCGGGGTCCTTCTCTTGGCTGGTGCTGCTGGCGCTGCTGGGCCCGCCGTTTGGCCCGGTTGCACGGAGTGGGGTCGGTCAGCCACGGCGGCAGCGGGACAAAGCCTGAAAGGGCTATCCGGATCACGGCAGTGACAGGTCTACGCCGGCCAGATGTGTTGGCGCCCGGCCAGCATCACCACAAGATCGTGGGCCAGGAAGTCATGTACTGCCGTCTACGCCGGCCAGATGTGGTGGCACCCGGCCAGCATCACCACAAGATCGTGGGCCAGGAAGTCATGTACTGCCGTCATCCGGATAGCCCTTAAGCCTGAAGGTCGTGGCGTCCTGCCGGGCGTGCTGGCAGGTCCTCTGTGACCAGTGTCGTGAGGCTGGCATCCTGACCGGCTACTGCAGGCACAACCAGCGGGGAGAGTGGCTGGTGGACGTCGGGAAGATCAAGGCGCAGCTGGCCCGCAGCAACTTGGACCGAACCACTGTCTCGATCAACTGCAGGACGTGGCCGACGAGCTGGGCCGTCGATGTGGGGAAGCTCGGCACGGTGCGCGGCTCCGTCGGCCTTGGTAGCGAGTGCCTCGCGGATCAGCCTGTGAGCGCCCCTCAGGGGGGCGAGATTGCTGAGGGGGACGACTGCACCGGTAGGGGCGCCGCGAGTGCGCCACAGTGCGCCGGGCTGCCTTCCTGCGGCATGTGGCGCAGGCCGTCACCACCCCATCATCGGCTAGCAGCCTCACGGCGCCGGATGCGTCTGTCGTAAGTCGGTAACAGGCCGCACGCGACTGGCTGGGTATGTGGGCATCATTGCGTCATGCCCTACCGCCGCATGAGCGACCCTGCGTACCGAGACGAGCAACTCTCGCGGCTGTACGAGCCTCACATCGCTGCGATCAACGAGCTGGTAAACGACCTCAGAGCAAATGCAGGGCGAGGCTGGATGCCGCACGTCGCCGCGATCTACGGCGGCCTTAACGCTCGGGTGCTGTCGATCTTGCGCGACCCAGGTCCAGCCACGCAGCAGGGGAAGGGGAGTGGCCTGCTCTGCCTCGAGAACGACGATGCAACCGCCGAGCGCCGTTGACGCTGCTGGCCGAGGCCGGGTTGCCCGCCTCTGAGCTGGTGCCATGGAACGCCTACCCCTGGTACATGAACCGGAAGCCGACGACACCCGAGCTGGACGCGGCAGCGGAGCCTTTGCACCGGCTGCTGGAACTCCTCCCACGGCTTCGGGTCGTCTTGCTGCACGGGGGAGATGCTCAGGCCGGCTGGCGGCGCTTCCGTCGGCAGTACCCGGGCTACCGCCCGGAGTTGGTGATCGTGTCCAGCTACCACACCAGTCGACAGACGTTCTGGCACCCGGACCCGGTGGTACGAGAGGGCCGGCTCGAGAAGCTCCGCGCGGATCTGAGGTCGGTCGTGGCGCTTCTCGCCGAGGACGACAAGATTGACAGCAGGTTATGACGGCGCAACACACCCGGATTGATTCCACGGGCACTCTGCTGGGAAACGGCGATGTGTTTCCGTCCCTGCAGCTCGCCGCTGTGGGGGCGGCACGATCTCGCTACCGGGTGATCTCGCCGGTTCCTTCGGGGTGGTGCTGTTCTATCGGGGTTCGTGGTGCCCCTACTGCAACGTGCAGCTCGCGGCGTTTCACCGGGCGGAGGACAAAATGGCCGAGGCGGGGTGAAGGTGGTGGCCCTCTCGGTCGATGACGAGGCGACGAGTGCGGCGCTGGTCGCCAAGCATCACCTGGGTTTCCCGGTCGGGCACGGCGCGGACGCCGATGCCGACGCGGTCATCGTAGAGTCACTGGCGGAGGTGGGTCTGCCCGCGGAGCTCGCGCAGGCCGCCGGTTCCGAGTCCTATGACGAGGCGCTGCGCACGTCCCACCATGCGGGCATGGACTCGGGCGGCCCCGATGTCGGCACCCCCACCATCCACGTCAACGGCGTCGACTTCTTCGGACCCGTGCTCTCCGGTATCCCCCGCGGGCACGACGCCGCCACGGTGTGGGACGCGACCGTCGCGCTCGCCAGCTGTCCACATTTCTTCGAGATCAAACGCACCCGTCACGAGGACCCCGACTTCGCCTGGCACCCGCAAAGGCAGGCACACACCCCCCGCCCCGCGTGCGTTCGCTGAGCGGCCGGCGGCATCGGCGTGTCGTCGTGTCGTGGTGTGGGTCATGCCCTGCCCATGCGGGTGATGAACCGTCCCTGCACCTGTGTGATGTCGAGCAGCCGCAGCCCGGCGGCGGTGGCGAGGTCGGCGGCGGCGTCGGTGCCGACCCGGGCCCAGGGAAACCATGCGCCCACCGTGTGCTCGGTCTCCAGCCGCAGGTACTCCCGCCGCACCCCGGTGGAAGGGGGATCGAGCTCGGCGAGAACGATCCCATCCACACCCAGGAGCTGACGGGCGCGTCGCAAGGTTCTTGCCGGGTCGCCGCCGATGCCGATGTTGCCGTCCGCGAGGAGCACCTGCGCCCAACTACCAAGCCCGGGCAGCGACGCGAACAGGTCCTGGTGCAGCGCCACGCCGCCACGTCGGATGGTCATGGCCACCGCGGCCGCGGAGACGTCCACGCCGAGCGCCCGAACACCCCGGGCGGCCAGTGCCGCGGTGAAACGGCCCGGCCCGCAACCCAGGTCGAGGGTCGGGCCGGTGCACGGCCGCAGCAGCATCTCATCGGCGGCCCGGTCGCCGGGGGTGGAGGCGTCCCCACCCAGCCAGCGGCCCACCGGTAGTGCCCGGCGCAGCCCGGTCGGGTCACCGACCCAACACGGGAGGCCCGCCGCGGCCCGCCGGTAAAGCACGTCGACGGAGACCGGGGCCACCGCGTCGGCGGCGGTTCCGGAGACGGTCGGGGGCACAATCGTCGAAGGATGCTCTCGAGAGAGCGGCCTCACGCCCGCGGCTCTTCAACAAGCGCATTGTGTGCGTCGCCGTCCGCTGAGCCGCCATCCGCTGTGGCGGCGGAGGACGGTGAACCAGCTTTCCGGTGGGCGAGGGCGAGGTGGGTGGTGTAGGCGAGGGCGCTGAGCGCGAAGGCGATGGCGGTGAGCAGGAGCCAACGGCCAAGGAAGGGCGCCTGGGTTTGGCCGGTGGCGGCCAGGTAGGTGGTGGTGCCTTGGGCGATGATGCCGGGGAAGAACACCAGGAACAGCAGCCCGCTGGCCAGGACGGGGACCCGCAGGTAGTTCACGGCCGCCCCCCGCGGTGGCCGGTCACGGTGGCCGACCCGTGCGCGGAGGGTGTGCACGGCGGCGGTGTGGGCGCGGTCGGCGAGGGCGTAGAGCGGGAACAGCACCAGGTCGTGCAGCACCACCGCACCCAGAAACCACACCAGGATCGACTGCCACCACACGCTGGGATTCCACAGGGCGGCGGGCCCGACGACGCTGACGATGTAGCCGAGCAGGGCGAAGCTGGCCAGGACGGCCAGCAGGTGCAGCGGGTGGGCACCGTAGAACGCACGGAAGCGGGTCAACATGTCAGCGGCTCCTGAAGTCGATGCTGCGCACCCATTTGGTGTTGTGGACCCCGGGCAGGGCCGGGACGATGACCCGGGCGGGAAAGCCGTGGTCGAGGGACAGGTCGACCCCGTTGACCCGCAGGGCGAGCAGCGAGTCGGGGTTCAGGATCTGGTTGGTTTGCAGGCTGGCCTGGTTGAACGCCCCGGCCTTCTCCAACGACTGCACGTGCGCCGAGGTGGGGGCGGGCACCCCCGCCAGCGCGGCGAGATCGCCCAGGCGCACCCCCGTCCAGGACTGGGTGGTCGACCAGCCTTCCACGCAGGCGATGGGGAGCACCGCGGTGTGCTGGGGCATGCCCTGCAGCGCCGCCCGATCCAACGTCCGCGGGGTCACCCCCATCAGGGACAGCTTCCACCCGGCGCCGACATCGGCCGGGGTGATCGCCGCCGCCATGGAGGTGCGGTTGATCTCGAAGTCATTGGGCCCGTCACCGAGGTCCCGGCCGCGGGGCAGCAGGTACGACAAAGGTCGGATCGGCCCACCCAACGTCTGTCCGAGGGCCACCACGGCGATCAGCGCCGAGCCGCCGCCGACCAAGGCGAGGGCGCCCCGGCGAGACAGGGTGGCGGGGACAGGGTCGGCGGCGACCAGACCGTCGGTGTCAGCGGGCTCGGGCACGGTGTCGGCTTTGCTGGTGCGGAGCATGTCCCGGAACGAGCGGGACCGCAGCGAGGTGATCATCTTGGGTAGCTTGATACCCACGTGCACCAGGAACCCGGCGATGAACACCCAGGCCCCGTAGTAGTGGGCGGTGTAGAAGCTGAACCCGAAGATGTAGTCGTACTGGATGTTCAGCACCCCGGTGACGATCTCGAACAGGATCCCGCCGACGAGCATGAGCAGCGAGACCCGTTCGATGACCTGGGCCACCGACCGGGAGGGGGGCCAGGCGAACAGGCGGGGGATGACCGACCACAGCTTGGCCAACACGATCGGGATGAGGATCAACCCGAGCCCGACGTGCAGACCCTGGTTCAGCCGGTAGAGCCAGGACGGGGTGCTGGGCCAGTTGAACACCGGCAGGTGCAACCAGCCCACGTCGGCGGGGATGGCCTGGTTCAGCTGCGGGGCGTAGGCAATGTAGGACAACAGGCCGGTGATGATCACGATCGGCAGGCCCACCAACAACACCAGGCCGAACACCGAGGTCAGCCACGGACCGCGCAACGGCGAACGCCACTGCTGCACCCGTCCCAGGCCCGGTGGGGGGCGGTGTTCCAACGTGCGCCACAACGGTGAAGGGAAGCCGTAGGCCGGTCTCTCACCGTCGGCGCCCGCGCCGGGGGCCTCTGGATCGGTCGGTGGGTCTTGCCCGGCTGGGGGGCGGGGGTCGCGCGGTGCTGGGCTTGGCGGTGTCATGTAAGGCTCCGGTCCTCGGGGTCGGGCATGCTCAGCAGGCGCCCCAGCACCGGCGGACTGTCGAACCGGGGCAGACACAACCAGTCCACCGACCCCGCGGCGGTCATCAACCCGCTCGTGCCGCAATCGGACAACAACGCATGCTCGCCCAGCGGAACGTCGCTCACCCGCCCATCACAGCCCAACGATCCCCGGGGCGGGCAACCAGGAGGCCAGCGACAGCGAGGGGTGGGGCCGGGCCACGACCGGCTCGCGCAGCCCCATCCCACCCCGATAGGGCCATCGACCAGCTCCGCGGCCGCGACGATCGCCCGTGCCGCGCCCTAAGCGTGGCAGACGATGGTGTCCTGGTCATGATCGCCCTCTCCGACGTTCGTCCCCGCCGTCCCGCCCGGTCCCGGACGTCGACGGGGCTCTGCGAGCTCGGCCTCCGCATCGACGTTGACTTACCGGTCCTCGAATGTCCAAGCCGTCGAAGGTGGCTGTCGCTTGGTCGAACATTGACGCGACCTCTGCTTCGGAACGGATGTCGGCCTGCACGACCACGGCGCGGCGACCGACCGCCTCGACCGCCTCGCTCGTGGCCCGGGCACCGTCCTCGTCATGCAGGAAGTGCACGACGACGTCCGCGCCCTCCTTGGCGAACTCCGCCGCGCTCGCCTGTCCGATCCCGGAGTCCGAACCCGTGATCAGGGCCACCTTGCCGTCGAGCCTTCCCGTCATGCACTTCCCCTTTAGTTCGCGTCCTTGGACGTCTCTGCCTGGCCGAGGCGCCAGGCAGCGTTGATCAGACCTACATGGGAGAAGGCCTGCGGAAAGTTGCCGAGCAGCTCCCCGCTGGTCGGGTCGGCCTCCTCCGACAGCAGGCCGAGGTCGTTCGCATGAGCTGTCGCACCGGCGAACCACGCCGTCGCGCGCTCGTGCTGTCCGGCGAGTGCCAGGCACTCCACCAACCAGTAGGTGCAGATCAAAAAGCCGCTGCGGTCGCTCGGCCACCGCCGCACCAGACCGCCCTCACCGAGCTCGCGCTCGACCGCCTCGATGGTGGCCAGCATGCGCTCGTCATCGGCTGGCAGGAAGCCGACGATGGGCAGGAGCAGCACGGAGGCGTCCAGGTCGTCCGAGCCGAACGCGCCGGTGTAGGCCCCTGCTTCGTCGCTCCACGCCTGGGCAAGCACCGCTGCCCGTACGGCATCACGCGCCTTCGTCCACGCTTCTGGATCGGCGCGCGCGCCCAGCCGACCGGCGAGCTGCACGGCCCGATCCAACGCCACCCAGCACATGACCTTGGAGGACACGTAGTGGCGACGCGCCTCCCGGGCCTCCCACATGCCTGCGTCCGGCTCGGTCCAGACGGAGGCGGCCCGGTCGGCCAGCGCGACCAGCATCTGCTGCACGGCCGGCGTCAGCTCGCCGAGGGTGTCCCGCAGCAGGTGCGCGGCATCGAGCACCTCGCCGAAGACGTCGAGCTGGTCCTGTTGCCAGGCCGCGTTCCCGACTCTGACCGGGGAGCTTCCCCTGTACCCGGCCAGGTGCTTCAGCTCGTGCTCGCTGAGATCGCGCTCGCCCTCGATCCCGTACATGATCTGGACGAGCTCAGCGCCCACGTGGCCGGCGCTGGCGGCCAGCCAGTCGAACAGCCGCTCGGGTTCGTGCGGGCAGGCGGCGATCCACAATGAACGCATGGTCAGGCTGAGGTCACGCAGCCACGCGTACCGGTAGTCGAAGTTCAGCTCGCCGCCCATCGTCTCGGGCAGCGACGTGGTGGCAGCGGCGACGATCGAGCCGGCGGGGGAGTAGGTCAGTCCCTGAAGGACCAGCGAGCTGCGCCGCACCTGATCGGGGAAGGCGCCGTCGTAATCGGTGTGCAGCGCCGACCAGGACTCCCACGCTGCGGTGGTGTCTTCCAGCGTGGGGGCGTCGGCGCCGACCTGCGGCGGCTGCCCACCGAAGGTGGACGAGTAGGACAGGTGGAAGTCGACCGTGTCGCCCGCCGTCACTACGAAGGAGGAGACGAGTGCCCCGGCGGCCCGTGACACGGGTACCGAGGCCGTGAGGGTCAGCGTGGCCGGTCCGCCACGGGCCACGCCTCCGCGCTCGGTCAGGTGCAGGTTGGGCTCGGTGCGCCCGTACTCCATCCGCGGCGCCAGTTCGCTGGGCATCGCCACCGAGCCCGTGACGCCCTCGACCCGGCGCAGCAGCACGTGCGGGCTGCGCAGGCCGATGTCGTGGCCGCGGGCCCCCTGCTCCAGCCCCAGGGCGTCGGTGACGGTGACGACGCCGGACTCGGTAAGAAAGATCGTGCGCAGGACGAGGGTGTCGCCGACGTACTCGCGGTCGGTGGTGAAAGCGCCCACAGGGCGCAACGCCCAGTGCCCTGCCTGCGGATCGAGCAGTCGACCCAGCACCGAGGGCGAGTCGAAGCGCGGCACGCACCACCAGTCGACCGACCCGCTGCGGTCGACCAGGGCTGCCGAGTGACAGTCCGATAGGAACCCGTAGTCGGCGATTGGCGGCTGCCTGCCCCCTGGTCGGTCGGCCTCCTCCCCGGAGAGGGGACGGCGCAGGTCCGTCATCGAGGGCCAGCGTCGGCGGGCACGGTCGCGAGCGTGACGGAGTAGTCGCCGGCCGGATCCGTCCACGTGTGCGTTGGTTGGAGCCCCGCCCGGTGCAGCTCCTCGTGCAGTCCCTCCAGGCGGAACTTGGCACTCGTCTCGGTCAGCAGCTTGCCCCCGGTCGCCAGCGTCCACCTGTAGTCCATCCGGCGGAAGTACGCCGTGACGGGGACGAGGGCTCGCAGCCACATCTCGACACGCTCGAGCTGGGCGTTCCAGACGGCGACATGCTCGAAGTCCTCCGGGTCCAGATCGCCGTCGAGCTCGCGGTTGAGCACGTCGAGCACATTGCGGTTGAACGCCGCAGTGTCACCGCCGGCGTCGTCGTACGCGCGGACCAGCCGGTCGGCGTCCTTCACCAGGTCAGCACCCAGCAGCAGGCTGTCACCTGGATCCAGGGCCGCCGACAGCCGAGCGAAGAACTCAGCCCCCGGCCCTGCGGTGAAGTTGCCGATCGTGCTGCCGAGGAAGACCACCAGCCGGCTGCCGGGGCTGCCGGGCAGGTCGAAGTCGTCGCCGAAGTCGGCGATCTGTGCCCGCACCGTCACGGTGGGGTAGTCGGCCGCGATGCTGGCAGCGGACTCCATCAGCACCTCTGCACTGATGTCGAGCGGGGCGAACAGCAGGTGTGCGGTCCGCTCGCTGAGCGCATCCAGGAGCAGGCGGGTCTTGCGCGAGGTCCCCGAACCGAGCTCGATCAGCGTGCTCGCGCCGCTGAGGGCGGCGATGTCCTGGGCGTGCTCGCTGAGGATGCTCTCCTCTGTCCTCGTCGGGTAGTACTCCTCGAGCATGGTGATCTGCTCGAAGAGCACGCTGCCCTTCTCGTCGTAGAACCAGCGTGGAGGCAGGGTGGGTGGGTCGGCCGTCAGCCCTTCTCGCACGTCCTCCACGAGCCGCTGGTCCGCCGGTGGACTGGTCTCGGCGAGGCCTGCGCGCTGGCCTGTCATGACCGGGCCAACCGCAGGCCGGAGAACGCCCAGCGAGCCGAGGCCGGGAAGAAGTTGCGGTAGCTGACGCGCTCGTGCCCGGATGGCGTGGCGCAGCTCGCCCCGCGCAACACGTGCTGGTCGCACATGAACTTGCCGTTGTACTCACCGACGGCGCCGGCAGCCGGCTGGAATCCCGGGTAGGGCAGGTAGGCGCTCGCGGTCCACTCCCAGACGTCACCGATCATGTGCTTCCCGGCCGGGCCAGGGTGCAGCCGGCCGGGGTCCAGGAGCTGTCCACGCAGGTGCGAGACCGGCTGCACGGCAGCCTCCCATTCGTGCTCGGTGGGAAGTCGGGCCCCGGCCCAGCGGGCGTAGGCGTCGGCCTCGTAGAAGGACACGTGGCAGACCGGCTCGTCGAGCCGGATCGGCCGCACGCCGCTCATGGTGAACACCAGCCACGTGCCGTCCTCGTCGCGCCAGTGCAGTGGCGCCCGCCAGCCCTGGGACTGCACTGCTGCCCAGCCGTCAGACAGCCAGAGTTCGGGGCGGTCGTAGCCGCGGTCGGCCATGAAGGTGCGCCAGTCCTCATTGGTGACCGCCCGCTCAGCGATCTCGAAGGGCTGCAGCAGCACGTCGTGTCGGGGGCCCTCGTTGTCGAAGGCGAACCCGTCGCCGTCGTGACCGATGCCGACGATGCCACCCTCGACGGCCCGCCAGGTCTGCGCTACCGGCGATCGCCCTGGATCGGTCGCTCGGTCGATGTAGGCGGGACCGAACGGGTGCAGGCCCAGCAGGTGCTTCGCGTCCATGACGAGCAGCTCCTGGTGCTGCTGCTCGTGATGGCGACCGAGCAGGAGGACCGCCGCGCCCTCGTCGTCCAGGCCGGAGCTGAGCAGGAGGGAGACCGCGTCCTCGACGTGCTCCCGGTAGCGGGTGATCACGCCGGTTCCGGGGCCCCGTGATGAGACCGCGCTGTGCCCGGGGGTGCCGTGGACCCACTCCCTCGTAGTAGGAGTTGAACAGGTAGCGGAACCCGTCGTCGAAGGCCTGGTAGCCGCCGGTCGGTCCGAGCAGGAACTCCTCATAGAACCACGTGGTGTGGGCGCGGTGCCACTTGGTCGGGCTGGCGTCCGGCATCGACTGAGCTGTCTGGTCCTCCGGTGCGAGCGGAGCGGCCAGCGTCTCGGTCAGCGCCCGGCTGTCGGTGAACGCGGCCTGGTCACCGAGGTCGACCTCCCGAATCGGCGTCGTGCGGGCGGTCGTGTCCATTGTCACGAGCACAGCCTTGCCCAACAGATTCCCCTGGGCCAAGCGCTCACGTCTTACATAATGCTGACGTGGAGGTGGTGACGACCCACCAGATGCAGCCTCGAAGCCCCCGGCCCAGCCGGTGTCGTCGCCATCCGCAACCCTCCCAACCGCTCGCGTCCGATGCGAGATAGTCGCATCAGAGGCGAGACGCGCGCAAGCCTGCGCGTTGACTCACCGAAGATGCGTGCGTGGGGGTGTTCGTTGACTCATCTACGGGTGCGCGCGTGGTGAGCGCGCCTACCGGGCCTGGAGTGGGGTCGCCGGTAGGTCCTGTGGATGGGACTGACGATGGGGCAACGGAAGGCCGTGACGAAGGCGATCGCGACCCGCTACAAGCGGGCCAGCAAGGCGGACAAGAGCAAGATCCTGGACGAGTTGTGCGCTACGACCGGGTGGCACCGCAACCACGCCCGTAAGGCCCTGGCAACGGTGCTGCGACCCAAGTTGGTGCCGGGGCCGCGGCGGCCCCGGACCCCGGTCTACGGGCCGGAGGTGCTGGCGGCGCTGAGGTTCTGCTGGGCCGTCCTGGGGGCGCCGACGGGCAAGCGGCTCGCGCCGGTGATGGTCGAGCTGGTTTCGACGTTGCGGCGGTTCGGGGAGCTCGACATCAGCGATGACCTCGCCGCTGTGCTCGTGGTGATGTCGCCGGCGACGATGGACCGTCGGCTCGCTCCGGCGCGGGCCACGATGACCCTTCGGGGTAGGTCTCACACCAAGCCGGGCTCGCTGCTCAAGAGCCAGATCCCGATCCGGACCTGGGCGCAGTGGGACGACGCTGTGCCGGGGTTGGTGGAGATCGACCTGGTCGGTCATGAGGGCGGCAACGCCGAGGGTGAGCACTGCTACACGCTGACGGTGACCGACATCTCGACGGGCTGGACGCAGAACCGGTCGGTGCAGAACAAGGCCCAGAAGTGGGTCGTTGCGGCGCTGGAGGACATCGCCAAGGTGATGCCGTTTCCGCTGTTGGGGGTCGACTCTGACAACGGCAGCGAGTTCATCAACCATCACCTGCTCACGTGGTGCCAGAAGCGCGAGATCACCTTCACACGCTCACGTCCAGGCAACTCCAACGACGGTGTGCACGTGGAGCAGAAGAACTGGGCGGTGGTCCGCACCGTCGTTGGCTACCACCGCTACGACACCCCCGCGGAGTTGTTGCTGCTCAACAAGATCTGGGTCCTGCAGTCCCTCGTCACCAACTACTTCCTGCCGCAGCAGAAGCTCATCTCCAAGGTCCGGGACGGCGCGA